>Ga0233425_10010010_pt1 | contig 11753 bp, 11 predicted proteins | sample Watercolumn_Towu_2_FD_181712 | JGI IMG/M metagenome (GOLD analysis project Ga0233425, IMG submission 181712) | Freshwater microbial communities from Lake Towuti, South Sulawesi, Indonesia - Watercolumn_Towuti2014_140_MG | ecosystem: Environmental > Aquatic > Freshwater > Lake | place...
TCATCTCTATACGTCATCAGGATTTCAGATTCTGGGAAAAAAAGTGTACATGCAGAAATCTATATCAAAAGAGCAGTAAACTTACAATAGCAACTGCTAAAATAATGGATGCAGCAGTTGCAACGAATTTTGCAAATTTTTTATCGCCGAATAAGTATGCAATGCCTATTTTGCCCAGTGCATCGCTGATAACTGTAAGAATAATTCCTGTTACTGCAACACTTGCGGTGATTTCTCCTGCAGAAAATAACGTGACAACGCTGACAATAGTTGCATCAGTGGCAGTGAATGCCGCAAAAATGCATGCAATATAAATTCCTGTGCTTCCAAGCCAGTATTGAAGCAGTTTTGACAAGAATAAAAATACAACAAAAAATACAGTCAATTTGAGTGCAGGTTTAAGCGCAAAAGGGCTGGTGAATCCCATTGATGTTTCAGTTTTCTTTCCTTTTGGTGTTCTTTTGAGATAAAAATATATTGCGCAGCATGATGCAGCAACAATCATCATTCCTAATATAGTGGATACAGAAGTAAATATAGTTTTGTTTAATAGTAAGATAATAAAAAGTGTGCGAAGAAGCATAACTATCCATGCAAGAATAACGCCAAATGCAAATGTGTTCTGGAGTTTTACTTTTTTTGAAAGTTCAGAAAATGTGCTGATAACTGCAGTAGAAGAAACAATTCCGCCAATTGCTCCTGTGATGCCTATGCCTTTTTTTGGTCCAATTGTTTTTATCATAATATATCCAATAGTGGACAATGCGCATATGAATACAACAAGAAGCCAGATTTTAAATGGATTGAATATTTGAGCTTCTTGAAAAAAAAGAAAGAGTTGAGGAGAAAAAGTAAAAAAAGTATTTGCATAAGGAATGTCTGCAAGAGAGTATGAGGTGTTAGGCAAAAGAGGAAGAACAACAATGGAAATGATTCCTAATTTCAATCCTCCGTGAATTTCTTCAAGGTGTAATTTTTGTGCAATATGGTGAAGGTAATATTTGTATGATAAGAGAGTTGCCATAATAACTGCAGAAATAAGTGCAATGAGGGTGTAATTATAAGAAACAATAATGCCGAGAAAGAAGACAATCAGTGCAGAAATTTCATTGGTTACACCAACAATATTTCTTTTCCAGACCATCACTAAATATGTTACTGCAGTAAGGACAATCATGCCTGCAACTGCAACAAGAATAAGGCTGAATTCACCAAGCTGCTGAGCAAGAAATCCAATCAGCCACCCAAAAAGAGAGATAAGAGTAAACGTTCTTATTCCTGCAAAAATTTGAATGCGTTGTTGGTAATGCTGAAATTCTCGTTCTATGCCAACAATTAATCCTAGCAGTAATGCAATCCCCATGTTCCAAATAATGCTAAACGGAATGCCCCTCACCTCCTTTTACTACCACTCATTGAAGAAATACCTTTATATACTTTTGCACTATGAAAACAGCATGATAAAAAATAGTTTTATCTTTCTTGACAAAGTCAGTCATGCAACAGAGAAAAAGTTATGGGAAAGCAATATTCTGCAGTGGGATGATTTTACTGCTGCAAGAAATATTTATGGCATAAGTCAGCAGAGAAAAATATTCTGCGATCAGCAGATTTTGCATGCAAAGAATTGTACCATGCAGGCAGATGCAGAAGCATTAAGCAGATTATTTCCTAAAGCAGAGCATTGGCGGTTGTATGACTTTTTCAAAGATGAGGCGTGTTTTATAGATATTGAAACAAGCGGCTATTACGGAGACATCACAGTTCTTGGCATGTACGACGGCAGAGAAACAATGGCTTTTGTCAAAGGCAGAAATCTTGATGCCAGAACTGTTGGAAAACTGTTGCGCAGATATAAAATGCTTATTTCATTTAATGGTTCAAGTTTTGATTTACCTGTTATTAATCGCTATTATCCAAATACTATTCCTGATATTCCGCATATTGATTTGCGTCATGTTTTGGCAAAGCTCGGCTATTCTGGAGGTTTAAAGCATATTGAGGCACAGCTTGGCATCAAACGTGCAGAAGAAGTGAAGGATGTCAGAGGCAGTGATGCAATTTATTTATGGAATATGTATAAAGCAACAGGAAAAGAGCATTATCTTGAACTGTTGGTAAAATACAACGAAGAAGACATTGTTAATCTGAAACCATTGGCAGATTTTGCGTATAAAGAAATGAAAAAAAATATTTTCGATATTAATTCTTTGAAAAGTACATATTAATGTTGCCGTTATTATCCAAATTAACCCATTCCTCTGCACCATTGAGATTATACACATGTGTTGTGTCAGTCAGCATTTTGCTTGCATCTTTTGTATCGCCAACATCATAGCCTGTTATAATGATAATCTCATTCGTCGGATTAACAAGCAGTTTAATCACAGCATTGTTCTGGCTGCTGATAACATCATCACACGTTTCTGCAGTATAATGAAGAAGTGAGGCAATAGCATTATTGTCGCAGGGGCTTCCAATTAATATGAGGTCGTCAGTAGTAAAGCTTGTGATTTCGCTTGCCAATTTTGTTGTAGGTGTAATTTCATTTGCAACAAGGTATGTGCTGATGACTGTTGCAGTGATGACATCAGTCGTTGGTGCTTCATCGCCAACAACAAGAATAGGCTCATTGAGAAATTCAGGATAATCAAATAAGGTTGTAGTTTCAAGTTTGTCACAGTCTTCTGCACAGCTGTCGTGTGTTTCGTAATATGTGCAGATATCATCTCCGCAAGAGGGAGCATCATAATCAGTTTCTTCAGTTTGTTCTATTTCACTTTCTGTTTCTTCAGCTTCTTCTTGTGTCTCTTCTGCTGTTTCTTCAGAATCAGTAATAGTCTGTCCTGTTAAAACCTCCTCAAACAATTCTTTTGTTTGCTGGTTTTCAGTTTTCTGTGGTTTTTCAACAGCAATATCTTGTTGTTTGCAAGAAATAAGAAAAAGCAAAAGCAAGGTTAACATAATTGCAATGATTTTTTTGTTCATAATTTTGTCTAACGTCATTAGTTTATTTAAATGTTATTTTTTTGAGCATTTCATACAAAATTATAAAAACAACCAATCACAAAGGAACTCTATGAATGGCTTTATTATAGATCCAACGTACAGAATAGAGAACAACAAGGCCTACATTCAATTCTATGGCAGATTGGAAAATGGCGAGTCATTTCTCACAATACAAGAAACAAAACCCTATTTTTACATTAAAAAATCAGACTTGAAAAAAGCAAAAGAGTGTGCAGGATTTGAGCATGAAGAATGCAGTATGAAAGACTTTCATGAAAAAGAAGTTGTCAAAATTATTGTCGCTGTTCCGCCAGAAGTTCCAAAATTCAGAAAAGAGTTTGAGGAAAAAGGCATTGTGTGTTATGAAGCAGATATCAGGTTTGTTTATAGAACAATTATAGACAAAAATTTGTTAGGCTGCATACACATTGAAGGCCATCATCAGAAAACACAATATGTGAATAGAGTGTACAGAGAACCAAAAATAACTCCTGCAGTCTTTGAGCCAAAGCTTGTGGTTTTGTCATTTGATATTGAAACCTCTATGAAAGCAGATTCTGTATTTTCAATTGCTGTTGTTGCAAAAAACTACAATACAAATAAAATAACAAAAAAAGTGTTTTTGGTCTCAGATAAAGAAGTGAAACATGCAGTATGCGTTAAAACAGAAAAAGAATTGTTGATGCAATTCATACAAGAAGTTCAGTGTATTGATCCAGATATTATCACAGGATGGAATGTCGTTGATTTTGATTTTAAGGTATTGAGAGAGCGCTGCAAACACCATAAAATTCCTTTTATTCTTGGTCGTTCAGAAGAAGAGACAAAAGTGCGCATTGAATCGCAGTTTTTAAGAGAGTCGTCTGTGAATATTGTTGGCCGTCAGGTATTAGATGGCATTGCATTGCTGAAAAATTCATTCATTAAATTAGATGATTACAAATTGGATACAGCAGCGCATGAAATCCTCAACAAAAGCAAAGCTATTGCATTTAATAATGACAAAGGGAAAAAAATCGAAGATTTGTTCAAGAAACATCCTGAAGAATTAGTGGAATACAATCTTAAGGATGCAGAGCTTGTTCTGGAGATTCTTGAAGCAAAAGATATCATTAATCTTATCATAAAGCGCTCAATGCTTACAGGAATGCAGATAGACAGAGTGAGTGCATCTATTGCATCATTAGATTCATTGTATCTTCGAGAGACAAAAAAACGAGGGTATGTGTGCAATTCTTCAGGTTTTGCAGAGCGTGAAGAAAGAATCAAAGGCGGTTTTGTCCGTGAATCAACACCAGGAATTTATGACTACATCATTGTGTGCGACTTCAAAAGTCTGTATCCAAGCATTATCAAGACATTCAATGTTGATCCGCTTTCGTTTCAGAAAGACGGCACAGTTGTTGCGCCAAATGGTGCGAAATTTAGGAATGAAGAAGGCATTCTTCCAAAATTAATTCATACATTGTGGCAGCAGCGTGATGCAGCAAAGAAAAAGAAAGATGCAGTTGCAAGCTATGCAATTAAAATTACTATGAATAGTTTCTACGGTGTTCTTGCAAGTCCTATGTGCAGATTTTACAGTCCAGAGATGGCAGGCGCAATTACCAGTTGGGGCCAGATGATTGTGAAAGAGTCTGCAGAGCAAGTGGAAAAGATAGGCTATCCAGTTATATATGGAGATACTGATTCTATCTTTGTTGAAACAAAAGCAGAAAATTATGCAGCAGCGCACAAAATTGGTGAATTCATCGCAGAATCTATTAATCACTATTTCGAAAAAAAAATTAAAGAAGAGTATCAGAGAAAATCCTACCTTGAATTAGAGTTTGAGAAAGTGTACAGCCGCTTTATCATGCCTAAAATCAGAGGTACAGATATTGGTGCAAAAAAAAGATATGCTGGCATGTTGTCTGACGGAAAAACAGAGCATCTAAATATTGTTGGTTTAGAAACAGTGCGAAGAGACTGGACAGAGTGTGCAAAAGAATTTCAGATGACGCTGTTGAAAAGAATATTTGCAAAACAAGAGGTTGCACCATACATAAAAAAATTTGTTGAAGAAGTAAAAACTGGAAAGCACGATGCATTGCTCGTCTATAAAAAAGCGTTAGGCAAAGAAGTAGGGGAGTATACAAAAACAACCCCACCGCATGTCAAAGCAGCGCGAATGCTGGAAAAAATTGATTCCAATATCATTGAATATTATATTACTGTCAATGGTCCAGAGCCAGTGCAAAAGCTCAAATCAAAAATAGATTATGACCATTATATAGAGAAGCAGTTAAAGCCAATTGCAGATTCTATTTTAGTGTTTTTCAATCAAGCCTTTGACGATGTTGTCTCTGGAAAACGCCAGAAGAGTTTGTTTGAATATTGAACGTAAACATTTATATACAAAAACAAAATAAACAATAATTGAGGTGCTATTATGGCAGTTGCAAAAAAACCAGAAGCTCCGCAGATGAGCAGAGATGAACAAGTTGGATTTCATAAAGGTGCATTATCAACCTTAGCAAAAGAAAGAGAAGAAATGGTAAAAATTCTCGGCATTGTTGAGCAGTTAATGCAGATGCATATCAAAGCATTGAAAGAGCTTGGCATTGATTTAGAAGCGCAGGCGCGTGCAGTCCAGCAGCAGCAGGCAGCGCAAAAAAAGAAGCCATCTGAGCAGTTAGATAAATTGTTAAAATAAAATGGGATATTTAACGCATGTTGACGGAAGGTGTTATGTGTGCAAACAGCATACAGACATCTTTTGCGATTTTTGTCGAAGATATATGTGTCCAGAGCACAGAGTAGACAGGGGAAAAAAGTTTGTGTTCTGCAAAGATTGCGAAAAAGCAAAAAAACCCCCAGTGCATTCTAAGAGAGTGAGAGGCAATTCAGAAATAGTAGATCCATTTACAACTTCTAAAGGATATGAGATGTAATTTTTTTCACTCCAAAGGCACTTGACTCCATAATTGCCAGTCATTGCTTGGACTGTAAGAACCAAAAATAAAGTATGGGCTTTGCATTTGATTGAAGTATCCAAACTGAACATCCTGCCATGCGCGTGATGGTGCGCCAACAGCAAATCCAGAGCCAATATTAGTGCCAAGATGCCTCCATGATGCTGTAAGCTGTCTGCCAGGATCAACTCTGTTTTCTTCCCATCCTTCAGAAATCATTGTTCCTTTGTATCCCTTGCTTTTCAAATATTCTAAAGTCCATTTAACTGGAAGATTACCTTCTCCAATTGGTAAGTGGTGATGGCCAGCACCCATTGCATCAACTGCATGAATGTGTCCTATTATGCCAGATTTTTCTAATTTTTGGACTTGTTCTTTGTACCAGCCTTCAAATCGTGCTCGTCGTTGATCCATTGTTTCTCCAGGTTTTGGCTGAAAGTGCGCCCACCACATGCCTAAATGCTGGGTGTCGAATGTTGCTTTGATGTGTTTCTCAGCCATTTTTTTTGCTTCTACTTCATTCATGCCTTGATAATAAGGATTGTTAATCATCTGCAGGTCTCCTTCTTTATCTCGGAGTTCGTATGGATTAGGAATTTCTTTTTTTGTCAGCAGTTCAACCATTTTTCGCCGTGCTTGTGTTACTAATTCAATGAGTTCATCAGGGTGTGTTCCATATCCCATTTCTGGGAATAAGTTTTCAGGTGCAACAAATATGTCTTGTTTTGCATGAGGATTTTTCTTTGTTTCTTCAAGAGCCATAATGCCAGCTTGCGCATAACTCCATGATGTTTTGTCTTTTGCATATCTGTGGACTGGCTGAACGTGTTTAATTGTTTCAGAATATTGATCTGCGTTGGCATCAGCAGCAGAAGAAGCTTCGTGCGTGTATTTCATTTGTCGTTCAACATCAATAAGAGCATCTTTGATAATTTGAGTAGGTAATCTTTTTTCTGAACCAACAAATTCACCTCCTCCTATATATCTGCTCATTTTAGGGTCATCTCGCATGATTTTCCATAATTCTTCTTTAGGAATACTTCCCTCTAATTTTTTGTAATATTCCATTGCCTTAAGTAATTCTTCTCGTCCTTTATGATAATCATCGTACATTCTACCGTGATACAAAGAACTGCCTCGTGCCTGTAAAATCTGCATCTCTAACTGTTTTCGAAAAAACAGTTCTTCAGGAGTCCATGGCGTAGAGTCTCCGTACATATTCTTGCGCGGATATTTCTTGTTCCATCTTTCTGCAAGCTTTTGAAAATACGTCCAGTCTCTTCTTTCAGTTTTGAATCTAACTTTTTCAGAATCCCATTCAGGAACCCTGTTAAACAAATCCTCTTGTTCTCTTTCATCCAAAAACTTTCCGTCTTTGTCAATATACTCCTCAAATCCTGTTTCAGGGTTGAATTTTGTTTTGAATTGTGGTTCATAGACAACTTGACTTTTGCGCACTTCAGTAATGAGTTTTCCTGTTCTGTCGTCTACCATGTACAGCACTTGTCTGCCTGGTTCTTCTTCGTAACTTAAGAATTGTTTAACTCCAGGAGCAACCTCTTTGTTCCATGGCGCAGAAGAAATATCTCGTAGTGCTTCGCCTGTATGAACAACAACAGCGCCTGCTCCAACATCTCCTGCTAACTGTATTGCTTTTTTGACCTCTTCCATGCTTCTGTGCCTATATTCATCATTAAATCCTCTTTCTTGATAATTGTAGCCAGAAAGATTGCCGACAGTATTTGCAGGAGTGTGAACGCTTGTATAACTTACAGTGTTTGCTTTTGCAAGTTCACGGAGCGCAAGACGAGCTTCGTGGCCGTATCCTTCTGCTCCTCCTGGTTCACTGCCTCCTTGGATTGTTGCAAGTTCAATTTTGCCAACTCCTAATCTAATTGCCTGAGAAGTGGTTTGTACAAGGCTGCCAAATCTGCTGCCCTCTGTGACAGACATGCCTAATTCTTTAACTCCTACTTGTGCAGTCTGTGTTCCTTCAATGTTTGGCCCTTTATTGCCAGGAAATGTGCCAATATATGCATCTGCAACACTAGCTCCTGTAAGAGTATAATAATTTCGTTCTGGTCCAAAATATCCTGTTCCAAATTGCATGTGCTGTATTCTGGAAAATGTTGTATTTAATAGTTTCGGAATAAAAGGCTCTGTAGAAAAGATATTTGCAGCATAACACAAAAACTTGATCTTTTGTGGAATTAAACAATTTCATTTTTTAATAAGTCAAATTCTTAATTAAGAAATCTATCCGCTGACAGGGGTTGTCGCCGAATGAAATGAGCGCGACTAGGAAAACTGTGTTTTCCATTGTCCCATACAGGGATGTCAGCGCATAAGAAATCACTTGGAGGAATTTAAAGCTGCTAACTGAGCGTAAGCGAAGATTTTCTACAAAGCTAGAATAACCTTTATTAATGGATGAGTATTAGGTTCTAATATGAATTTGAATAAGCTTATGTTTTTTTTGTGTATTGTGATCTGTAGTTTCCAGATAGTTTCTGCTATGGAAATAGAATCATATAAAATCACAGCAACTCCTGTAAATGGAAACTATGTGGAAAACGTTATAGAATTGACAATTAGAAATGATAAACAAACGCAGTTAATTAACGGTACATTGACTCTTGCAAAAGATGCAGAAGTCTTGAATATTGCGGACTCTTTTGGTCAGGTAAACTTCTTTACAGATGAGCAGACAGATAATCAAAAGTTATTTTTTTCATTTACTATTCCTATTGAGCCAAATGAAACAAGAGTAGTACGGTTGGAAACAAAAACATATAATATTATCATGAAAGAAGGGTATTTTGAGTATCTGCTTGTCATTGTTCCTTCAAAGTCAATTCCTTCATTTATCCATATATTGAAATTAGATAAAGATGTCCAGTTGTATTCTGTAGAAGAGAATATAATCATTATTCCAGATGCAACAGTTATTGAAACAAAAGATAATGTAGTTATTGAATGGAATGTAAAATTAGATGCGCATCATCCTGAAATCTTTCTCGTAAGATTCTATCAAGAAACAGGTATTAATTATTGGAAATGGGGTTTTATTTTCTTGATTATTCTCCTCGCAGGAATTATTGTTGGTATTGTAAGCAATAAAGGTTATGGGTATTATAAGCAGCAGAAAGCACTCAAAGCAACAAATATTTTGAATGAACGAGAAAAAGCAGTTCTTGAATTAATTATAAAAAATCCTGAAATTAAGCAATATGAGATTATCAAGCAGTTAGGGTATACTAAATCAAATATGAGTAAAATTGTGAAACGATTAGAGTTTCGCGGATTAATTGAGGTAAAGAAAGAGGGGAAATTAAGAATTCTTACTATAGGACAGAAACTAAAAGAGCAATAGTTTCCATAGTTTCCATAGTTTCCATAAAAATAGTAATATGGTTTCCAGCTACCATATCTGCAGTGCGTATGACCGCATTGCACCCTGTATCTTGTGCAACAAAACAACACACCAACAAGGTGCATAGGTAGCGATGCTTTTACGCGGAGAGGATGAACATGAAAAAGATGTATGCGATGGTGCTTGTGTTATTATCATTATTAAGTTTGTCAGTATTAGGACAAGAAACAACACAAGTAACTGTAGGAGAAGAAAGTGTAGAAGTTATTGAAACAGAAGATACAATAACTGCTGTGGATGTAGAAGGAATACAAGATAGTGTAACTGAAGAAAGCGTTTCAGAATCCAGTGATGCAAGTGCAGCAATTCCAGAAGTAGCAGTAACATCAGAGATGCCAACAGCTGAACCTAATCACCTTGAAGTCACAACTGAAGTTGATGATGAAACAGCAGTTGCAATAGATGATGGATCTCTTGAAGATGTTACAGCATTAGAAACAGAATTAGTGATTGCAGAAGCAAAAACAGAATATACAAAAGTTTATTATTTTTTAACAGAAAAGATTATGACTGCAGAAGCAGTTATTGCATTCTTACAAGAGAATGTGCCTTCTGTTGATGTCACACCAATTGTAGAATATAAAACAAAATTAGAAGAATTGCGTTCAGGATTAAGTGCAGAATCAGATTTTGAAGCAGTGAAGCAAGAAGCAATTACTTTAATTACAGATGCACGAGAAACAACACAAGAAATCATGCAAGGGAATGGCATTGAACATGAAGATGTTGTTACTGCAGTTCAAGAATACAAAACAGAAGAAACTGAAGATGATGAAGCAAAAGAGCAATGGGCAGATGCACGAGAAGGATATATCCATGCAAAAACAACAGTTGTCCTTGCACGATTTAATAATTTTGAAAAAGTTTCGCAAAGATATGGAAGTGTAGAACAATCAGAAGAATTGCAGAATTTGATGGCACAACTTCAGGTTATTGCACAGCAAATTGCAGGTGCTGCAGGAACTTTTGATAAAACACAAATCGAAGCATATATGGCTCAAGCGCATTCAATTGTTGATCAAGCGAAAGGTGTTGCAAAAGATATGAAAGAGTCATACCATGCAGAAAAAAAGCAAGAACAAGAAACAAGTAAAGAAGAGAAGAACGAGTCAAAGTCTAACGGAAAATTTGGTTCAGCACAAGCAGTAGATGCTGAAGACAATGAAGAGAATGAAGATTCATCCACTACTGAAGATGTAAATGAAGATGATTCTGAAGATTCAGAAGAAGCAGAAACTGAAGATGCAGATGTTGAAGAAACAGAATATCAGGATTCAGAAGAAACAGAAACTGAAGATGCAGATGTTGAAGAAACAGAATATCAGGATTCAGAAGAAACAGAAACTGAAGATTCAGATGGAGATGAAAGAGATACAGAAGATTCTGAAGAAGACAATGACCATGAAGAAAAAGGAAAACACTGAGGTGAATCAAATGAAATCATACGTACTATGGATAATGGTTATTGCATTGCTTGTTGCAGGGTGTGGTTCTGCAGAAGTTGCAGAAACGCAATCAACAGAAGATGCAACAGCACAAGACACAATGGTTGTTGAAGATGTTGAAAACATTGAGTTTGACATCACATTGAATGAAACAGATGATTATGGAGACATAATCTAATTTTTTATTTTTTATGGAAAATATTTTTTCGTATCAATCGCATTTTCTCCAAGAAGTTCTTTTGACAGCCTGTATGTAGCATCAGCAATTTCCCGCATGCCTTCAGGCATTTGTTTATAGTGATTAAGAATATCAACAGCCTCTTTGCGCAGTTCTTGAACAGTATTGTGCATATATGCAGAATCATGTTCTGTTTCTTTGAGTTCCTGCAGCCGATTATATACCCCAACCATTTTGTGTGATTCAGGAAGCCGTGGTGCATCCTGAACATTGGCTTCAAGTCCTTGCTGTTCTTGTTCAAAGAATTTCGTAAGCTCTTGGCGTTGTTCTTCAAATTTCTTTTTTTCTTCTTGTTCACGGAGCATTTTCTGCTCATCAAGTATTGCCTGCTGTATCATGTCATTTCTGTTTTTTTGAAGAAGTTCTTCTGATTGTTTCAGTAATTTTTCAGTTTCTTGCATTTCTTTCTTAGCATCGTGAGAAAGTTTTTCAAGATATTTGACTCTTTCTTCTGGAGTCATCTTTAATAAATCTTCGCGAACCTTTTTTTCATCATATATCATAAGAACAATAATGCTAAAGAAATATATAAAACTTTACTTGTGCGAGGCTCTGTAGAAAATGTATTAGCAGCATAGGTCAAAATTCAATTGAATGGCTCATAGAGAGCGTTACGAGGGGTTGCTCCATCCGGGAACGTAGCTCTTTTATTATAATTCCCAAGAATTTTGAAG
>Ga0233425_10010011_pt1 | contig 11753 bp, 8 predicted proteins | sample Watercolumn_Towu_2_FD_181712 | JGI IMG/M metagenome (GOLD analysis project Ga0233425, IMG submission 181712) | Freshwater microbial communities from Lake Towuti, South Sulawesi, Indonesia - Watercolumn_Towuti2014_140_MG | ecosystem: Environmental > Aquatic > Freshwater > Lake | place: Indonesia...
GGATATCGACCAGGGTTGCATAGCGATGGGTCCCCAAAACCCAGGCAATCAAGGCCCCATCAGGCGTCAAGGCCAGATCTTCAACATAGCCGCTTTTTTGATAATCTTTTCCCCGGGAGACAATTTTGCTCCCCGCCCAGGCTCTTAAATCGTCCCAGGATAAATTTCTAAAGAAATCTATTTTATCAAGTTTTTTAGCCATACCTTTATCCTTATTTACAGAATAGTGAAATACCCTTTTATGCCGGTTGCTCAAAAAAGCTCAGATACAAGGCGCCCGAAGCCTTGAGGAGTGAGTCGTACATAAAAGTACGTCGCAATGACGAAAGATGAGGGCAACGACGTAGATGAGCCTTTTTCAGCAACCGGCTAATCGATTAACCCAAGGTTTCTGAAAAATAGGCCTTATCCCAAAGATTGCGTCCTTTTCCAAGACCATTCTTGATCATAGGGAATTCACCCAAGATGGTCTTATTTAATAATGCCTTCAGTTTCCGGATTATAGAATCTATGGATTTCTCTCCATCGGAATCCAGATAAAGATGCAAATGGTCCGGAGCCAGCCAGATCAGGCGAACAGCCCCGCCGACCAGGTCCCCACAACCGGCAAGGGTATCAAGAACAAAATCAACATATTTTTTTTCTTGAACGAGGACCGGCTTCCTATGCCTCACATTCCAGGCTAGGTGATACTTGAGCTCCACAAAAAATTCATCCGGATACCGGCTTAGTTTCTGTAGAGCCAGAGCCTTTTGATATTTATATTTATCGGAGGCCATTATTTCTTGTATGGATTTATGCCGCTTTTTCGGATCCATAATCGCGGGGCGCTGATTCAATTTGGCCTTTCCGGCTGGACCAACCAGTTTCAAGCCTGGTCGAAACGCATGGCAAACAAAATGCAGATTATCTTGAACCGCTCGATTCAAATCACAAAAAATACCCTCCACCAACTTCAAATCCCGGCAAACCGGGCATTGCAAAATCGGTCGGCTTCTATAAAATTTATCGCATTCAAGGCATTGATGAGGAATTTGATCAGATATAGTTGTCATCACTGTTATCTTTCTGATTATTGCTTGTCTTCGTCGGATAAATTCATTTTCTATTCTCCAAGTAACGCTTTAGTTCGGCATCATCGTCGGTCATTTCTTGCTCAGCCTCCATCGTTTATCAAACGCGCACATTTTTTTCATTTCCAAGAAGCCAAAATATCTTCCAGCTTAAATGCCTTCACAAACCTGGCCGGATTATCGCCTCTCTCCAAAGCCTTGAAATGGGCTTCGCCGCAGGCGATCTTGGCATTCTCCCGGTCCCGCAGGTCATCGACGAATAGGCTACTTTTGGTCTCCACCACGAAATAAAGCCGCTCAGCCCCATCCGTTTGAATCAGGACCGCCCAATCGGGGTTATAAGAGCCCAATGGGGTCGGGACCTGGAACCAGCCTGGGAGCTTGGCATAGACTTTTACCGACTCGTTTCTCTCAAGTTGTTCTGCGAAATTATGCTCGGTATCTGAATCATAGACAACATGTTCGAAAACCGATTTATGGGTATCGGTCAGCATATTTTTGAGATATCCCGTCAATTCTTCTTGTTCGAATAGTTCCTGGGCGTAATAATACTCATCCCCCAGCCGTTGATATTTAATTCCGTCAACAATGGCCAAGCGTTTGGCCCGATTGATGGATTCACTAACCAACTCGATGAACTGCTGTGGATTCTGTTTGAAGTCTCCATGCCTTTTACTCTCTGTCAAAATCCGTACTATGGTACGGCGTGTAAGCTGAGTTTTATCTTGAAGGTCGGTTAACAGATCGGGTAATGGAATATCTTTCTCCGCCAGGTATACTGGGCCGGACTCCTTTAATAGATTGGTTTTTACTCCTCCCCGGTCAATGGCTAAATCGACCGTTCGCCATTGCAATCGAGTTTTTGAAATAGGGGGGGCCTTTTGAATTGCGGTAATGCACTTCTGGATCAATTTTTCATTATCGAATTCCACCCGATAAGTAGTTTTATGTTTAATCCTGTTCCATAGGACCTTGAATTCCTCACTATGCAAAACCGCCTGGCGGGTCCTGACCAGCTTGCGTTCGTCAGCGTTTTTAATTTCCAGCTTGCCGGCCAACTTTCGCAATACCTCTCTAATTTGAGGTAACTGCTCGGAAAAAGTATCCGGAACTATTAACGTTTCCTCTTTTAGGGCCTTCCTCAATGAATCCTGAACCTTACCCTTTGCGTCTATGTGCCCAGCAGCCAACAGATGATCCCAAATAATCTTGGATTGATCCACACCCATGGGTTGGGCCGTTCTGTCTGCTCCAACTACCGGAATAATCGCAAATTGATGGGGTTCAACAATACCAAAACGGATTCCGGTGTCGGCCTCGATCTCATTTTGTAAATTTTCGGCGAACTGTTCATACCCTTCAGTGGCAATGACGGTGAGGGTGTTGGTTTCAAATCCTCTAAGCCGCTCACCATTCTGATTTACGCATAGGCGGAGGCCACGGCCGATGGTCTGGCGGCGTTCACGCTCGGTCCCCATCTCCCGTAAGGCGCAAATTTGAAAGACATTGGGGTTATCCCAGCCTTCTTTCAAGGCTGAATGAGAAAAAATGAATTTCAATGGCGTTTCAAAGCCAAGAAGCTTTTCCTTATCGCGCATGATTAAGTTATAGGCCCGCTCCGCGTTTTCCCTGTTAGACTGGTTATTTTCGAGGGTATCGGACCAGCCCCCCTTTTTATCGATGGAAAAATAACCATTGTGAACCTCTTCTGCGGCCGTCGATAAGTCCACTTCCTTGAATAAGGTGCAGTAATCCGGATGGTTGGCTAACCTTCGGTACTCTTCTTCAAAGATCAGGGCATAATCCCCTTTAACCGGGTTCCCGTCGGTGTCATACTTTCTATATTTCTCCACGACATCAACAAAAAACAAGCTCAAGACTTTAATTCCCTGGGGGCGTAATCTTTTTTCTTTGTCCAGATGTTCCCTGATCGTCCGGCGAATCATTTCCCGCTGCACGGCCATGGTATCTACATCCCCATAGGCCTCTCCAATCCGAAGAAACTTTTCCCCGCCCGGAAACCGAAGTTCCAAGAATTCGTTCCCCTTCTCAACCCGGATTTCTCCAATTCGAAAATCCTGATAAACGGACCTGCCGGTCGTTTGTTCCAGGTTGTCCCCATCCTGGGCCGTTACTTCTTTTCGCCGAACTCCGGACGCTGTCTCAACATCGAGTTCCAATTTCGCAGAAATATTACTGCGTTTATTAGATACCCCAAGCAATCGTACGTAAGGCTTATTATGCCCTCCCTTTATGGCGGCAGAGGCCACTTCAATCTGTTTTACCAATTTTCGTTCATAAGCATCTACGGCATCCAGACGATAAACCATGTGATGTTTATCTACATGGGTGGCTGAATAACGGAGGGAACAAAGGGGTTTCATGGCCCCGAGAGCCTCTTTGCCCCGTCCCTCAAGACCGCCATCAACACTTTGGGGCTCATCAACTATTAGGATAGGGCAGGTGGCTTTGATAAGATCGATGGGCTTTTCGCCGCCTGTTTTTTCCGAGTCCTTATAAAGGTTGTTAACGTCTTTCTTATTGATCGCCCCAACAGTTACCACCATGACCTGAATATGGGGGCTGGTGGCGAAATTGCGGACTTGCCCGAGTTTGCTCGAATCGTAGAGAAAATATTCAAAAGGGGTATTGGCATAAAGGGCACGGAAATGTTCTTCCATAATCTGAAGCGATTTATAGACGCCTTCCTTTATGGCCACAGAAGGAACCACGATTACAAATTTAGTGAACCCAAAACGTCTGTTGAGTTCAAAGATCGTTCGTAAATAGACATAGGTTTTGCCCGTTCCTGTCTCCATTTCCACAGTGAAGTCTCGGGAACTCAATGTTGAGGATTGGACCAGTCCATTTTTAAGTTGGATATTGTTGAGATTTTTATGGATCTCTTCATCCAACAAAGATAGGCGGTTGCCGATCCCTAAATCGCTTTCCATGCCGGGTAAGAAATAGCCATCGACGGCACTTTTAGTAACCGTGAATTCCGTCCGGCAGATTTCCTGACCGCGAAAGAGGTCACAGACAGCTTCGATGGCTGTAAGCTGAAAGTCGAGGTTGGGTTCAAAATGGAGTTTCATAGATGATTTACCCCCTCTGCCTTCGTTTCCATCTCCAATGCGGCCAGTTCCTTGCGCATTTCTGCGGCCAGTTCATCCTCTGTCGGCAAAACCAAACGGTAGCGGCTGGCAAAAATTTTTTCCTGGTCTTTTCCCAGAACATAGCGCACGACGGCATCGTTCTTAGAAGTGCAGAGAATCAGCCCGAGGGTAGGACCGTCATCCGGACCGGCTATCTCCCTATCGTAATAATTTACGTAAAGCAGCATCTGTCCAAGATCGGCATGGGACAACCGGCCCGTTTTAAGGTCGATGATGATGTAACACTTCAAACGAACATGATAAAATACCAGATCCGCGTAGAAGTGATCGCCGTCCAAGGTCAATCGCTGCTGCCGTCCGATGAAGGCAAAGCCGTGTCCCAGTTCGAGCAGGAATTCCTGGAGATGAGAGATAAGCCGCGTTTCTAAGGCGGTTTCGCTCAACGTATGGCTTTCGGGCAGGTTCAGAAATTCCAGCACATACGGGTCCTTGATCACCTCCAGGGGATGGACGGGTAACCCCTTTTGGCGGTTCTTCGTCAGCAGGCCTTGTTTGTTACGGCTCATCAGCAGGCGTTCGTAGTAAAGTGAATCGATCTGCCGCTCCAGGTCGCGTTTGCTCCAGCCGGCCTTAACGGCCTCTTGTTCGTAAAATTCCCGTGCCTCCGGTTTTTCAACCCGCATCAAGGCCCGGTAATGCGACCAGCTCAGATTCGGGTGAAAGCCCTGGAGATATGCATCTTCCCCTGGGCGACTTTTTACAGCCGATTCTGATTCCCTTCCCAGCGGGGAGAGAATTGCTGATTTTGAAACGTCGGAATCCGATTCTCTTCCCGGTGGGGAGAGAATCGTTGAGCCCCGGTCGCGGTAAGTTAGAAAAAAAGTGCGGAAGTTCCATAGACTTTGGACCGAAAACCCCCTGCCAAAACGTTCCGTCAGCTTTTGGGAAAGATTTTCAATCAATCGTTTACCATAACCTGCTCTGGCCTTGCCGCCCTGCTCAGCCACTACGATGCGCCAGCCGATCAGCCAGTAGGCTTTAACCATATAGGTATTAACGCTCCGAACCGTTTGACGCCGGGCTTCCTCCAGAATTTCGGCAACCTCTGAAAAAAGCCTTTCTTCTTCAGCCCCGGACCTGACCGGACCAGGAACGGCCGATCGCTTAGGTTTCGTTTTCATACCTTGCCCCCTGCCTTCATAGACTCCTCACATTCTCCAAGCCATATTGTTGTAGTATAGCCGTGAGGTTGGTCTTGGCCACGTCATCCTCAAAGGCACTGTCTCGGAAAACTACGGTACTTTCCCCGGCTGGGGCTTGAATTTTGTGCCAATCGACAATACCTAATGCTAACGGCTCAACCTCTTTGCGAGAAATCTTATCGGCCAAGCAGACGATAAGAGTGCCGGCACCAATACTATGGACAGTCTTTCCGCTGATTGTTTTTTGTTCGATAGGAACACACAGGTCGAGGCCCAGCTTGAGGAGCAGTTCAAATAAAATATCCTGTTCGGTCCGGTTGCTTTTAAGATGTTCAGTGGATTCTAATATGGTCCCGGGTAAATCTTCCGGATTGGGGTCCCAAGCGCGGATATTGGTAGAATCGAGCTTGAAGACGCGAAAGCCAATATCACCAGCGAACATGGGGTTTTCGTCCTTGATCTTTTTGGCGGCACGGCGTAGGCGTTCCTTAGTCAATTCGGCAATGTTACAGGGTTTGCCGAGTTTATCACAGAATTCTGCGGCAACTTTTTGGTCTTTGTTTTCTATGTTTAACGGCTCTGGGAGCTGAACGAGGATGTAACGCCGATTGCCTCCATCAGTGTTTTGGGCCATGACAGCTTGGCCGGTTGTGCCAGAACCGGCAAAAAAATCAACGACGATATCGACGTCAGAAGTCATCATTCCAATTAGCTCTTGGATAACTAATTCGTCTTTCGGGAAATCAAAGCACGCGCTACCCATGAGTTCACGTAGACGTTTGGTCGCTGCTCGGCCATCTTGATAGAAAACGCTGTATGGTGGTTGGAATTCACTGTCACGTAAGTGCTTCTTCAGGCAAGGGACAGAGTCCTCTGTAGCCCCGAATTGCACACGGTCATCAGCTATCCATTCCTGCATCTTTTTCGGATCTGGCGTGGTCCACCCGCGTGCAGGGACCCTCACGGGCTTTTTAGTGAGCGGATGAAGAACCTCATATTTGGGACCACCGCCGCCCGGCCACGAGATATCCGCTGCGAAGTAAACGCCTCGTTTGTCAACTTGGCAGTAGTGCTTGTGGGCTTTTGCAGGGTGGCTGTCTGCAAGTCCCTTAAACCACTCCTTCATACCTGCTGTCATCGCTATAAAGTCACTACCGTGTTGCCGTTTAAGCCTTTCGTATTGGGTATAGATGTCGTCAAGTCCCTTCTTGCGTTGTCTCCACTCGATCTTCTGGTCGGCGAAGAAACCGATATCACGCGCATAACAGACGATGTATTCATGGGAAACCGATATCAAGCGCGAATCATTCTTTCGCCCAGCGGCCCACACCATGTCGGCAATAAAGTTTTCCTGCCCGAATAAATCATCCATGGCTGCTCGAAGGTGTGGCTGTTCGGTTTCGTCGCAAGAAATAAAAATAGCTCCCTCCCGCTTGAGCAAACTCTGAGCCAGCTTTAGTCTCGGTTACATCATATTCAACCAGTCTGTGTGGAACCGCCCGCTGGATTCCGTATTGCTGGTGATCTTTTGACCGCTCTCCGACTGTCCCGTCAGTTCGAAATAATTTTTAATATTATCCTTAAAATTGTCGGGATAGACAAAATCCTTGCCAGTATTGTACGGGGGGTCAATGTATACAAGTTTGACCTTACCTGAATAACTCTTTTGCAAAAGTTTGAGCACTTCCAAATTGTCGCCTTCGATCATCAGGTTCTGCGTGGTATCCCAATCCATACTATCCTCCGGACATGGCCTCAGTGTGCCAGTAGAGGGGGTGAGTGCAAGTTGACGGGCACGACGTTTGCCATACCAATTGAGCCCGTATTTTTCTTCCCGTTCATCTATACTGTATCCAAGAAGCTGTTTAAGCACATCGAAATCGATTTTCCCTTCAGTGAAGGCCTCCGGGAAGATTTCTTTTAGTTTTTCGAGATTCTCATTGATTATATCTAGGGATTTCGTTTCTGGATCATTGGCTGTGAGTTTTTGCATCAGGTCCTCCGTTACAAATGGGATCGAGCATTGGCCAGTTCGGTTTCGAGAGATTGGATTTTAAGGTTTAGATCTACTCGGCGATTCATCTGAGATTCGTGCGTAGCTTGGGCGCGAAGGGCTACAATTTGGCGTGTCAGTTTTTCATATTCTCTAAGGGCTTCATGCCGATTAGCCGCCATTTCTTTATCGGACGGCCTAATAAATAATCCGGTGATCTGGGAGGCTTTAAAAGCCTCCAGGCAATCCATCCATCCCTGATAAAGTGCAAATAGGTGATCACGCGGCTGTGCGGTCAGGGTTACGCTGGCCAGAAATTGCTGAGGTATGCTGCCAGTTGGAAGCTCACTTAGAATGGGAGAATCATCAAGAACCATTTTACCCTCTTCTCCCAATGACCATCGTTTGTGGGCTACCGAAACAGAAAGGACATTTTCTTGTTCCGAAACCAATAGTACCGGATAGGGTACGGCTCGATGAATAAGTTCCACCAGCCGTCCAGCTTTTGCTCCCGGACGGAGTTTAAGGGAGAGAACGGCAATTTCCAGGTATTCCCGGACAGGATCACGGTATTTCGGCACGCCTATGGTGGTGGGCTTTAAGGCTGCCAGCCAGAGAAGCTCTTCGATTCTATCATTGATCTGGCGTTTATCGGAAGAGGTGGGGGCGCCGTTTTCCACCAGCAATTTCTTGGCTACCCGAAGATCTACATGAGATTCGGGAGGTAATTCAAGAGCGGCGATGATATCCCCTATTTTCATGAGGCCGTCTCCGGTAAGATCACGAGGAAGCAGATCACTTCAAAGTCATTCATACCAGCAAATTCACCCTTGCCCGAATGAGTTCCCCCGGGAATAAAAAGACTGGCAACAGCTCTCTCCTCTTTTTTCCCGGCAATGGAGGCCACCGCCGAGGCCAGAAGTTTTTGTGTTTCGGACATATTCTCACCATTTCGGGTAAGTTTGTCAAAACGGGCGCAGGCCTGGGAATCCGGAAAATCACGTCCTACACAAAGCTTTCTAAGCCGGTCAAAAATTTGTTTGGCCTGAGTATAGGGATGTAGAGTTGATCCATCACTTCCCACATGGACCAAATAATGCTGGGCAAGAGGATAACCGGGCTCGGCTGATTTTATGGCCGCTTCACCCTCGGCGCGAAGGCAGAAGATGACGCCAGGCGGGATGGTTATGTCTCCCAAGTCGCTTGAGGTAATAATCGAAGAGACCCCAAACGGAAGGCTTTCCAATTGAGGTTGATGGTTTTTTAAAAAACCAGCCAGGTCAATGCGAAAATCCGTAAGGGTGAGGTCGGTTATGGAGACACCACTGGACAGATCTTCAAGGTCAATAACGGTATCCTGTAGTTTGAGAAGTTGCTTCCGGCGGTATTCCAGGTCGTTCATTTGATTGCCGGATTGGAGTTCAATCAGGTTTTCTTCGCCGGTAGCCGAAACGTCCAAGAGCACCATGCGCCCACTGACCCGTTGTTCGAGATTGATATATTCTTCCAGCTCCATGTTGGGCCAGAAATTAACCAGTTGAATGCAGGTATTGGGCGAGCCGATACGGTCGATACGTCCAAAACGTTGGATAATCCGGACCGGGTTCCAGTGAATATCGTAGTTGATAACATAATCGCAATCCTGAAGGTTTTGTCCTTCGGATATGCAGTCCGTGGCAATAAGCAGGTCCAATTCACCTTCTCCCGCCAAATCTTCCGGGCGTTCCTTAGTAAGGGGAGAAAAAGCGGTCAGGATAGTGGCAAGGTCTTTGCGCAGGTTTGGCAGCGTTGTCTGGTTTCGACCCGTCCCTGTGACCAAGGCGCTTTGGAGGCCGATGGTTTTTAAGGCCCAGGGCGAGAGTTGTTCATAGAGGTATTTGGCTGTGTCGGCAAAGGCGGTAAAAATGATGACCTTTTTGTTGCCAGGATTGATTGGGCTTCTGCATTTTTGCTCCAAGACCTGTCGCAGGGCTTCGAGTTTGGCGTCCCGGGCGGCGTTTACCTGTTTCGCCGCAGAGTAGAGGGTGGCCAGGCGATTGCGGTCCTCAATCAGGTCTTGTTTCCAGCGAATGAGATCAACATCCTGGAGCAATACCTTCACCTTGCGGCCAACCAGCAAAGTCTCAAAAGCCGGATCATCGATATCCACGTCAGCAATATCCACTTCCTCTACCGATTCGTCTTGGTTCTCGATTTTAGTGAGTGTTGCCTCCACATCGGCAATCTGGCGCCCAACGGTCAGTGCGAATGAAGAAACGGCGCTTTCCATTCGTTTGAGGACGTTGACACGGAGAAGGTGTACAAGACTTTCCTCCCGATCCACCTGGCGGAAATATCCCTCACCCCCCCTGATTTCCGTGCTGTATTTAGCATCATAGGCCGCTTGTTTGTGGGGCAATACATATCGTAAGGGGGCATAAGCGGCAAGATTCAGTCGGCGGATTTCGTTATTGATCTCTCGGATAGTTCGGAATTGGCCGGCCCGGTCCACGTCCGGTTTAATATTGATCGGCTTGAGCCGATCAGGAAATTGACCGGTTTCAGCCGTCCCATAATACTTTTCGATATGTTTACGAGATCGGGCTATGGTCAACAAGTCAAGAAGCTGAAAATAGTCAAAACCCAGCATGTCCACCAGGGCACTGGGGGTACGTCCCGCTTCATCCAGTTTCAGCCAGCGATTGAACTGTTTCTGAGCCAATTGGGTGGTCTTATCGACACTGTCTATGCCGTGATCACATAGAGCGGTATCATCTCCTTCAGTAGCGAAAACGATTTGATTGCGCAGATCCGCCAATCTGTTATTCACGGGTGTGGCCGAGAGCATGAGAACCCGTGTTTTAACGCCTTCCTTGATAATCCGGCGCATGAGACGGTCGTATCTGGATTCCCGGTCTCGATGAGTTTCTTTATTGCGAAAATTGTGGGATTCATCAATGACTACCAGATCGTAATTACCCCAGTTGACATGGGCCAAGTTGATGTCACCTGAATTGCCGCTATCCCGGGAAAGGTCCGTGTGGTTGAGAACATCGTAATTGAATCGGTCGGAGGATAGAAAGTTCCGGCGGTCGTTGGACTTGTAGAGGGTCCAATTGTCCCGAAGTCGTTTAGGGGCCAGTACCAGTACCCGGTCGTTACGTAATTCGTAATATTTGATAATCGCCAGGGCCTCGAAAGTCTTCCCCAAGCCCACGCTATCGGCAATGATGCACCCGCCGAATCGCTCCATTTTTTCGATAGCTCCGACAACGCCGTCCCGCTGGAACTTAAAAAGCTTTTTCCAGACGGTTGTATTCTTGATCCCCGTGGCCGATTTTACGATTAGTTCTTCATCAAGTTCATCTCCACGGGCCTTAAAGAGTTGATAAAGAATTTGATAATAAATAATGGAAGGAGGTTGGTGTTCCCCTATTACCTGGAGTTGGGCCAGAAGTTTTTCTTTGCTATTTGAAGAGGCCGGGATGGCATTCCAAAGAGATTCAAACCATGAAGAAAAAAGGTCAACCTCGTCGGGGGTCTCCGCACATTGAATCAGACTGAGTTGATTTCCTGGAGTAAGACCTAATCCATCCGTGGTTAAGGGGCAATAACCTGTGATCACCCGGCTTAGGTCTAAGTTGAGATTCCTGATAAAGTAGGCCGACTGGGGCAAAGAACTGGAGGGGGTTCTAACTTCGGTTTTTTCGCGAACCCACTTCGCGCACTCCAGGGCCAGCCATCTTGCTTGGAGTCGGTTTCGCGCCGCCCGATCCGCTGTGGACCCCAGGAGATTCAAGCCCCCGTCAACGTTAAAAGGGACAATCAGGCGAGAATTGGCTGTTTGGTTTAAAAGATCCCGCAGTTCAAAAAAGGCGAAAAGAGATAAAGAGGGGGAGGCTATGTCAAGGGAAGCGCCGGATTGAAGGGTCTGGCGCAAGGTGTCGATTACTCGATTTGTTCCGGAGTTTTTAAGCAGCTTCATTTAGAGATTCGTCAAATTTTTAGATTGTTGAGCTTGCTTGATCGTGACCTGGATGTTGATGGGGTCTGTTAGAATTGCTTCATGGTTCAGCCTTTCGATTAGGGGTTGCCCGTATCAGGAAGCCAACGAAAAATAAATAATATAAACCATAACAAACAGTTAAAGTCAAATTAAAAGAGGGGAAAAATTGGTGGCCCTAAAAAGCTGATGCCGCCCTTAGGGGACGGCATCGTTACTCCTTCTACACCTGGTAGAAAAGCTAAGGCTAAAAATTTCACAAATGGGGCCTCCCGCCGCAAACGGTGGCCCAGCTCCTTCCACTCGTGGTGGATGAGTTAAATGTATTAAACCATAAAAGTATGCCGCAAAAAACAAAAAAGGAACAATCCGGCTACCATGCGGATC
>Ga0233425_10010012_pt1 | contig 11751 bp, 12 predicted proteins | sample Watercolumn_Towu_2_FD_181712 | JGI IMG/M metagenome (GOLD analysis project Ga0233425, IMG submission 181712) | Freshwater microbial communities from Lake Towuti, South Sulawesi, Indonesia - Watercolumn_Towuti2014_140_MG | ecosystem: Environmental > Aquatic > Freshwater > Lake | place...
TGTTGGAGATTCACCGCCGTGCCAAGTGAATCTGGGTCTGACTCTGATTGGATAAATTCTTTCTGAATTATCGTCGAGTAGAATGGCGGAACCCTTTAATGATGGAAGATCATCGAATTGTTGTTTGATTCCTTCAAGAGAATAGGTTTGCATCATGTTGTTCAATGCTTCGATGTCTGGGCGGGATGTAACTCTGTGAGAAATAACAATGTCTGATTGAGTGAAAACGTCTGCATGGAGCTTTGCAGGTTGTTGAGTTGCTAGAACAAGGGAAATACCTGGTTGACGGCCTTCTCTTAGAAGTTGAATAAGGGCATCTGTCGCAGGAGTTTTTTCATCTTTACTTAGGTATTCGTGGCATTCATCGATAAATATCCAGACAAGAGGATCTTGTTTTTTAGAGAATGATGAATAATTTTGTCCGTGTTGGATTGATTGCATTTCTTCTTGTTTTCTTGAGTCCATACGCGTTTTGAATATCTTTTTTGAGATCAATGAAATGACCAAAGCTCGGATGTTGAATGAACCTGATGATGCATAAACTGAAGTGTCCAATATAGTTGTTGTTCCAGGTGTTAATAGGTCTTTGACTTCAGTTCCTTCTTCTGTTTTTGAGAAAATTCCCCAGGTGTCTGCTGCTTGGAATAACGACGAAGCAATTTCTTTAGTGTCTGGAGAGGATGCTTTGTCTGCTGCAATTGCCGAGATAATGTCTGCAACATTGAATTTTCCAGATTCTTTTAATTCATTTATTATTCTTTCAATTAAAACTCCTGGCAAAGATGTTAATTGAATATTAAAGAGGGTGATCCAATCTTCTGCTTCTAACTCGGAGACTTTTAGAGCGAATGTTGCATCGAAAGGTATTTGTTTCTTTTTGTAATCTTCTTCTTTTCCAAATGGAACGAATATCTTTACAGGAAGTTTTTTAGGTTTTAATTCCCATTGCTCTAACAATTCAGAGTCTTTTTCATTTTCATATTTCATTGTCCAGAAAATTCCCATTGTGTCAAATATTAATGAGGTAATATTTTTAGCAGTTTCAGAATCTAATGCTGATAGTTCTTCAGCTATTGCTCCAAGAGTATAGCTCTTACCCGAACCTCTCTTACCCGAAATTAAAATTACATGGTTTCTTGCTACATCCATCCATATTTTATTTGATAGAGAGGTGTATTGTCCCATTTTTACGTATCCTTTTCCGATATATACCAGACCTTTATCGCCGAATTTTTCTTTATCGCTCGAATCTCTGCCGATTATTATATCATATGCCATTTTGTCTTTTTTTAATAATTGTTTATGGAAAAAGATGTTTATTAATATATCTTCTCAATTTTTATATGATTTATTTGGATAATCTTTCCAAAGGTTTTTAAAGGGAGTTTATTAAGAGATAGAATGGCTGAAGATAAGATAATAAAAGAGATTAAAAAAGAGGAGTCTAAAGTTGTTAAACGAATTAAGAGAAATCCTTGGATGATTGCTACGATTGCTTTGGCAATTATTTTAGTTGTTGTATTTGTAGTTTCAATGGGTGCTGGAGTAAGCAAGAAGACAGTTTCTAATAATTTACTTTCTTTTATAGAGTCGCAAACCGGAGAAAAGGCAAGCGTTGTTTCTATTAATGAAGAGAATGGAATGTATAACGTTACTGTTAATTTTAAGGGACAGGATGTTAGTGTTTTTGTTACTAATGATGGTAATTTTATGGCTGGGCAACTTATTCCTTTGACTGCTACAAAGAGCGCAAGTGCTTCTAGTTCTAGTGGCCAGACAGCTGCTAAGGAAGTTCCTAAGAGTGATAAACCTGTTGCTGATTTTTATGTATTCTCCTATTGCCCATATGGAACTCAAATGGAAAAGGCGCTTGTTCCAGTATATAATTTATTGAAGTCTAAAGCAGATATTAACATAGTATTCATTGGAGCAATGCACGGGGAATACGAAAGAGTTGAATCCTTGAGGCAGATATGTATAGAGAAGAATTATGGAAAGGACAAGCTATTCGCTTATTTTGATAAGTTACTTGTCAATGCCGCAGTTGGAAGTTGTCGAGGAACTGACTCTTGTGTCAGTCCTTTGATAGAAGCAATATATACACAGGTTGGAATCGATAAAAACACAGTTAATACTTGCATGACCAAGGATGCTGATGCATTATATCAGGCAGATGTTGCAAAGTCAGCAAATCTGGGAATAAGCGGATCTCCTTCAGTAGTTATTAATGGAGTTCAGGCACAAGTTTCAAGAAGTCCAGCAGGAGTGTTGTCAGCAATATGTTCAGCATTTAATACTGCTCCAGCAGAGTGTTCACAAACATTGTCGAGTACATCTGCCTCAGCAGGTTTTGGATCAACTGCTAGTTCTAGTTCTTCTGCTAGTTGCGGTTAATTTTTCATTTTTTAATTAAAATTTTGTAATATTTTTTATTAGAAATTTTTATCGACGATAAATGTCTTTTTGAGTGTAGAAACATTTAAGAATAGAATTTTCTTAAAAGCAGAATGAAAATAAAAGAGCTAAAATCAGGGCAAGGAAAAGTTGATATTGAAGCAACTGTAAAAACAAAAGGAGATGTTAGGGTTATGGAAAAATATGGAAAACAGTTGAAATTAGCCAATGCAACCGTTTCTGATGACTCTGGAGAAATATCTTTAACACTTTGGAATGATGATGCTGACAAAGTTAAACAAGGTGATAAGATAAAAATTACAAATGGATATGTTTCTGAGTTCAATGGCAAATTGCAGTTGACATCTGGTAAGTTCGGAAAGTTGGAAGTTGTTAGTTAATTCATTAAGTTTAAGTGGCGATACAGATTTATAATCTATTGATTTTTTTGGTTGTTTATACTAATTAAAATTTCTAGCGTTCAGTCTCTTTATGAGAGATTGGTCGGGGTTGAACTGGGCGAAGACAATTCAATATTTAAACCTAATTTTGTGGAATTAAATGGGTGATATTTTTACATTACTAAAAAAGATATTTCTTCCTCAGAGAGATGGAGTTGCTTTTGTACATCGGGCTTTAGGAGGATTGGTTTAAGGAGATCAAAATCTCTCATTGCTCTTTTTGTTGAGCAATGCACCATGTGAGCATATTTTCTTGCAATTGTTTTCTTTTTTTCTGTTTTTTGATTGTGGAGCCATATTTTTAGAACTCTTTTGGGTTTTTCATATTTAGTAAATCCATCTGAGCGTTTATCTTTTGCATATGAGATTCCGGCAGACTGGAATATGTTTTGATAAACAAGAAATCTCCAGGATTGATTTGTGTAAACTCTGCCTCTAAAAACATCTGCATTACTTAGGGCAAAGTATGCTTTTGCAAGTGCTTCGTTCTTGTATTCTTTCGGAATGTTTTCTTCAAGCCAAAGGAAGATTTCATCAATTGACATAGAGGTTGTATCGTAAACGCTTAGGAAATCTCCACGCTCTTTGAATATTAATCGTAGGATGTTGAATATAGATGCTTCTACGTCTCTTTTATCAGAAGTATCAACAGTAATTGTGCTTGAATGGAAATGGGCATGGAGGTCGTTTATTGCAGCCCTTACATCTCCCTGAGCCTTTATTGCTAATTGTTTAAGGAATGATGGCTCTTTCTTTATTCCTTCTTTTTCAGCTATTCTTGCTAAAATAGATACAACAGTTCCAAGATCGAGAGGTTTTAGTTCTATTATTTTGCATTTTGTTCTTACTGGGGCTAGTTTTGTTTGCCAAACATCATTACAAGTCATAATGATTGGGTGTTTTGTTATTTCTATTACTCTCAATAGCTCGGGAATGCCTCCTATGTCTGTTCCAGTGACCCCATCTACTTCATCCATGAGAATTATTTTTCCTTTTTTGAATAAGCTCATTTGCTCTGCTGCAGGTTTCAGAATTCCGTCAAGTTTAGATCTATTTCTTAAATCTGATGAGTTTAGTTCTAGTATTTCAAGATTATTTTCTCTTGCAGCTGATAAAACAATAGAGGTTTTTCCAGTTCCTGCAGGTCCATAGAGCAGGAGGGCTTTCTTTTTTGGGAATTCTTTCAAAAATGCTTTTATTTCTTGGATTGCCTTGTCTTGTCCTAGAATGTCTTCATATTTCAATGCCCTATACTTTTCTGATAAACTTAGATTTTTCATTTTAATCTCCTAATTCATTAAACCATTCAATATACTTTTTATTATTTAATTCGGTTTCTCCTTTTTCTGTTTCAATAAATCCATAAATTTCACCATCTCTTAATTCAATACTTATTAACTTTTTATTTTCTAACTCAATTATAATCTTTCTTAATTTTTGATCGTCATTAAAAACATTTTTTAATTTTTCTAAATCAGTTTTTCCTCGAGTTATTGAGTATAGTACAGTATATTCTTCTTTTTTAAGCATTTTACCTCTTTATTTGAATGTTTAATTCTATTAAATGCACGTTATGTGCTTTTACCTTGGCCAGCTAAAACAAATGATGCCAAAAGAGATTGGAGTTGAACGAATTCATCTGACCCTTCAATCATTCTAAATTCTATCTCTCCTGTTTTTTCAGTTAACTTTACTTTAATATCAGGTTCTATTTGTAAATTCCATACTTCTTTTTGAATAGCTTTAATTATATCAGTTCCAGATATAGATTCTCTTAACATTATATCCAATAATTTATCTCTTGAACCTATAAAATCTCCTGCCAAGGCATATTCTAAAACGATTTTTATGTCTTTGGGCTTCGTTGCAGAAACAATCATGTTAACCATATCAGCACTTATATCTAAGGCAATTGATGCGGTTGCTTGTAATAGGTTGATTGCTTTTCTACAATCGCCTTCACTGGAGTCATATAATGCTTCTAAGGCTTCATCTGTTAGTTTAAGATTTTCTTTTATAGCTATTTTTTTGATAACACTTATAACATCCTTTTTTTCTAATAGTTTGAATCTGAATACAACACAACGTGACTGAATTGGGTCTATAATTGATGATGAGTAGTTGCAGGACATGATAAATCTACAAGTGTTTGTGTAGTTTTCCATTGTTCTTCTTAGTGCTTGTTGAGCTTCTCTTGTCAAGGCATCTGCCTCATCTAGGAAAATTACCTTAAATGGGACGTTTCCCATGGCTTTTGTTCTTGCAAAATCTTTTACTTTTTGTCTTACAACATCAATTCCTCTTTCATCAGATGCATTTAATTCAAGGTAGTTATCTCTCCAGGTATCTCCGAATAATTCTTTTACAATGATCAAGGCTAATGTTGACTTTCCAGTTCCAGCTGGGCCTGCGAACATTAAATGAGGGATATTTAGGGATGAAACTAATGATTTAATTCTTTTTATTATCTCTTGTTGTCCGACTACGTCTTCAAATATATCTGGTCTGTATTTTTCTGTCCATATTTCTGTTTGTGACATTTTCTCTTTTTTATTTGGTTTATATAGTAAAATCTGACTTAGAGAGGTTATAAAGATTGTTGTGTCTAAATGCAATAGTATCGACGATAAAACAGTTTTATGGATTTCTGTAAAGAACTTTAAGCAGATCTCATTCTATGAAGTCTTCTCTTTCTCTTTTCCTTCTTGAGTCTTTTTCTCTGCCATTTCCATCTCATTTGTCTTTTCTTCTTCCAACGTCTTGATGATCTTTTCATATTTCACTTAGATAAATTTCCTTTTTAAAGGTTACTGAGGGTTTTTAAACACTGATTTGATGGGTTTTTGATGGCATTTAATCATTTAACAAGAGAAGAAATAGCAAGGAATCAGAGAATGGGACTCTATGCAGCATTTGGGTCTGCTCCGAATAGCGTGCTATCTAGAGAGGTTGGTTCAAATTGTTTGTTATGTGGAGAAACATTACTGGGTGTGGGGATAGGCCTAATTGACTTTATTGCTTTGGGAATGGCCGTTCCTTCTAAGTTTACTGCAACTCCTAGCGAAACACATCTTGAAAATGTAATTGGTTATTGCGTTTCTTATGGTATTGGAAGAAGAGCAGTTCTTGAAAATATGGGATTTGAACATACGCCTTGCTATAATAAGCTAATTCGCCAGATGGATGGGACTATTGAAGATGACTCTGGAAGTCATGAGTTTGCTTAATTAGACAGACTTTTAAGGTACGTTTTTCTATCTTATTTATGGGATATTTCGAAAGTGTAAGGCATGTTGTAATTAAGGCAGATATAGTTTTACTAGTCATAGATGCGAGAATGCCGGATATGACTCGCAATGTTGAATTGGAGGAGCTTGTGGATAGGACAGGAAAGAACCTTGTTTATGTTTTTAATAAATGTGATCTTGTTTCTCAAGGAGATTTGAAGAAATTAAAGGATAAATTTTCAAATGCTTTTTTTGTTTCAGGGGTAAAGAATAGGGGAATTGCTAATTTGAGGACTGGAATACTTATTATTGCAAGAAGAATGGGCATTGAATTGCCTCATGTTGGAGTTATAGGGTATCCTAATGTTGGAAAATCTGCAATTATTAATGCTTTGGCACATGGTTCAAGAACAAAAGTATCTAGTGTTGCTGGAACGACTAAAGGATTGCAATGGGTCAAGGTTGGGAAAATAAGAGTTATTGATTCTCCAGGAGTTATTCAATACACTGAAGGGGAAAAGAAGCTTGGATTGATGGGTGCAAAGAATCCTGAGCAGATGAGAGACCCGGACATTGTTGCAGGAGAGATAATTGAACATTGTCTGAAGAAAAACAAAGCATCATTTGAAAAATATTATGGAATTAAGATCGCTGAAGGTGCTAGTACCGAAGAAATATTGATTGAAATAGGAAAAAAGAGGGGATTTCTTGCAAAAGGCGGAATAGTTGATGAGAAAAGGACATCTATTAATATAATAAGAGAATGGCAGACCGGGAAGTTGAAGATATAATGGATAAAATAACTTATTCGAGTGATACTGGCGAAGAAACGTTGAGAGATCACGAAATAACAAGCAAGATGGCTGAAGATTATTTTGGAACTGATACAGATCCAGAACAAATGAGACCAAGTGATGGAAGTAGAAAATGGATGTTAGAAAATGCAAGAGGGTATAATAATATAATCAGACATAAAAGAGATATTGTAGGTTATTCATTTATGCTGCCTTGCAGCATTAAACTTATGGAGCAATTTTTATCTGGAGCTATAAGTGAATTTAATTTATTTGAGCAAATTAAAAAAACTAAATTTGGTAAGTGTCCTGAATCTATTTATCTATGCACGGCATTCATAAAACCTGAATTTAGGAGAAGAGGGTTTGTTACAACTGCTTATGTTAAAGCGATTAAGAAAGCTACTAGTAATTACAAGTATAAACCTATCTTATTTTATTGGAAATACACTGAAGAGGGCGAGAAGATTGCACTTAAGGTCGCTAAATTGACTGGATTGAAATTGAGAAAGAAAAATTAATAATTCTTTCTAGAGGCTAAGACATATCCTATAAATGCAATGTTAAGAACAGTTCCAGTTATTGCCTCTATTGATGCAAGGATTCTGTTTTCATCTAGAGGCGTTATATCTCCATAGCCCACAGTTGTGAATGTTATGGCTGAGAAATAAAGTGAATCTTGAAAATCAATAGATTTCTGTTCTCCTAGTTCTGCGAATCCTGAGTTATTTGTAGCATAGAAGCTTGAGAAAAGGAATATAATTATCAAGATGAATAGGAGATAACTTACTATAAATGAGAATATGCTTCTGGATTCAATTAATGATTCTATCTTAGGCATTAATCCGATTGAATAAAGCAAAATAAGTGAAATTGCAGAGATCATTATAGCACTCGGAGTTCTGGATAATAATATTTTTAGGACTAGAAACATTCCTAAGGCAATTAGAGAAAGGGCGTCTTCAAGAGAAATTGAATCTTCTTTTATTCTGACGTTATGCACTTTTATTGCTATAAATATGATCATTAGAACTATTGTTATTGAACCTGAGAACTTTAGGTATCTTTCTAAAAGAAGAGAGCTTATCATTAAAATTGCGATTACTAAAGCAAGAAAGAATTCTACTTTAATAGAATGCTTGCTGACTGCATCAAAACCGCTAGTTAAACCAGACTTTATTCTGTATAATTTCTCTTCTCTTGTTAAGTATTTCATCTCAATATCTCTTTTTTACAATAAATTCAGCAAAAATATGTTTATAAAATGTTTGCTAAATATTTTAAGAGGCTGTAGGGGCTATTTTTTACTGATTCAACTTAATCTTATCTATTTCTTCTTTGAATAATCGGGCCTTGTTATCTCCAAGGATTGGAGAATATGCTCCGGGGTTCGAGTGGATTGCTTTTCCTAGGCTTCCAAGGTTTTTTATTAGTGCTGCTATTTCTGCCTCTTCTAATGATGTTCTAGAAAGTATTCTCCATCCTTTAATTGCTCCTGGTTGAGATGTTTTTTCATAGGCTAATGCGCTAAGAATGTTATTTTCATCTAAAATCTCATCGTATGTCAAGGATTCTAAGAGTGTTTTGGATTTCTTTAGATCTAGTTTAGTGTAATCTTTGATAATAAGGTTTATTTCTTTGTCAACGTCTTTGGTTATTTCTTTTAGTCTCGTTTTTATTAAAGTTGCTTCATTGCCTAACTCAATTATGTTTCTTTTAAGATCTTGGGTGATTTTTTGAATCAATCTTCCTTTTTGGATTGCATTTACTGCTTTGTTTAAACTAGGGTGATTTCTTAACTCTAATTTATTCAGCTTTTCAATTTCTTTATCAAATATTTCCCTTTGTTTTTCTAAGTGGTGGAGGTGTTCATTGGCTCTTCTTAGAATAACGTCTGCACTTTTTAGAGGATATTTTATATTTTTATAGAATAAAGTTACTTCTCCTCTTCTTTCAGAAACTGTAATAACTGGGGTGCCTGCTTGTTTTGCTGTTCTTTCTGCAGCCTTGTGTCTTGTTCCGGTTTCTAAGGTTTTTATCTTTGAATCGGGAGTTAGAAGAACGTTTGCATCATTTATTTTTTTAACATCTCTTGATAAAACCATTGCTCCATCCATTTTTGATAGTTCTATAAGTCTTTGAGGGGTAAATCGACAGTTTACTCTGAATCCTCCATCTATTAAGCCAGGAATAATATCATTGTCGATTACAATTAATGCCCCGCATTCAGCTTTCAGTATTCCATCGATGGCTGATCTTAGGTTAGTTCCTGGAGAAACCATTTTTAACATGCTCAGGAATTCTTCTTCTGTGGCATTTTGATTATTTTGAGTAGGTAGTTGAATAATCGTTTCTTGAACTTCCTTTCTTTTTAGTTTTAGACTGTGTTGTTCTGGAATTTTAGTCTTCTCTTCTAAATTTTTCATACTTTCAGCTGCAACTTCTTGTAAAACTATATCTTCTTTTTTATTTTCCATTTTTTATTTTCTTTTCTCTTTTTTTCTATTAAATTTTGTTAGAGATGAGAATATTTAAGTTTATGTCTAGTTTATTAAATGTTATTACTGATAGAATTTTGGCTGAATTTTCTTATTTTGCTCTGATTTTACCGAATTGCCATTCTTTTATGATTAATCTTGCTGCTCTGTCCGTGTTTATTATTCCGCCCTTAGCCATAAAATTGTTCTTTTTGCCTATTTCTTCAATTAATTTTTCTGAATCTCCATCTGCTTTGATGTTATAATATGATTCAAAAAGTCCTGCGTGAGATTTCATAAGCTCGGATACTGCTAGCTCAGGGTTTTTTATTCGGTCATAGGTTTCTACATTAATTTTTGTATGCTTTTTTATATTTTCTTGTTCTATTTTTGAGTCTTCTTTTGCAGGGATTATTCCTGGCGTGTCGAGTAAAAGTATATTCTTTGCAAGAGATATCTTTTGAAGGCCTTTAGTAAATCCTGCTTTTGCACTTGTTCTTGCGTCATGTCTATTTGTTAGAAAGTTTATCATGGTTGATTTTCCAGTGTTTGGATATCCTACAAGTCCAACGCGGGCTATTTCGAATTTTTTATCTTTAAGGCCACGTTTTGCTTCTATTTTTATTCTTTCCATTAATTTGCCTTTCCCAACACCAGATTTACTGGACATAATGATATAAGGAAATAGCTTCTTTTTTTCTGCTTCTTCCTTTAGCTTAGTTATATCTACAAGATCCGATTTATTCAAAAGGTAGATTAAACGTTTACCTTGCTCTATTACTGATTTTTCTATTTCAATGTTTCTAGTATCATCAATGAATCTTGCATCTAAAACCTCTAGAACAACATCACATATTCTTATCATGTCTGCGACTACGCTTGGGACTGATTTTCTATGCTTATTTCCTGACTTCAATGTTCTGGTGTGCCTTGATGAAAATAGATATTGTATTCTCATACAATTAGATAATTTGGTTGGTTTAAAAGTGCTTTCTTTTTAGAAGTTAAGATATAAGATAATTTTGATTTGCGGACAATTTTGATTTTCTCTTGCTGTTGGCTTTCTCGCTTCGCTGCGAAGCTCCTCACTGCGGAAAACGAAATGCTCTCGCCGGCTGAAAGAATTCTCGCAAGCTCCAATTCTTAGTGTCGTCGATAGCACAATGCTTCATCCTTTAGCATTGTAAATGCTCTCGCCGGGATTTGAACCCGGGTTTCGGCCGTTCTCTGATGCTGAAAAAGCTCAGAAGAGCTTCAATGCATCTAATCAAAGTGCTGTCCTAGAGAGGACTGGAAACATCATCTCAACGACTTATTTTCCGGCAATCTCGAGAGGGCCGAGTCCTAGACCTCTAGACTACAAGAGCTTAATTAAAGAGAAGTTAGGGAGTTTAAAAGACTATTGCTTAGTGTATCTAAATAATTAAAAAGTGCAAATTATTGTTTTTTTTATGAGGGATTTTGTCGGTCTTGAACATTTAAGTTCGAGGAATGTCCTGGGAATGGTCAAGCAGACAGATTGGGGCGCAGCATTAACTTATGGTATCTCTTGTATTGATAATCCTGGTCTTTGTTCAGGTTATGTGCATGTTTATAAAAATCCTTCTTTAAGACGAGATGGGGTTAGTGGGCTGAGGGTTTCTACTGAGAATTCAAATAGCGGATTTTACTTGGGAATAGATCATAGGCGACCTAAGGTTTGTATGTCTTGCACTCCGATTCCTAAAAATCCTGAAAAGGGAATTGCTCTCGGAGATGGGTGGCTATTTGAACTTAGAGATTATCCTGTTATCGAGGAACAATTGATATTGAGGCGGTCTTTACTTGTTTTAAACAGGGCCGGTTTAGAGGGTGCTTTTCTTTATAGTTTAAATAAAATTTCAGCTGAGATTAATCGCATTCAGGCAAAGGAGTCTGAGGTAAATGAACATTTTTCTAGAGCACCAGAAATAATGCGAGAACAAATTGAAAAGGCAGCAAAGTATGCCTTCGCTAGAGTTAGAATGAAATAGCCCCTCCAGGATTCGAACCTGGGTCGCAGGAGCCAGAGTCCCGCATCCTAGACCGCTAGACTAAAGGGCTATTCATAATTGAAGAAAGGGCATGTTTTAAAAGTTATTGGAAAGCTTTTTATATAACTTCTTTCTTAATAAGATACGAGGAAAAGAGGATAAAATGAATTGGATATTAATTGGGTTATTAGTAGTAGCAGTATTCTTATTTCTTAAATATAGGGAACTAAAGCACAAATTTAGTTTTGTCGCAATACTCATCTTACTTTTATTGTTAGGTTCATCTTTTTGGAATGTTCATCAGTCGAATAGTCTTAATTTGGGTAGCTTCGATGGTTTTGTTAAGGCTGGAAAGATTTATTTCACCTGGCTTGGCGGAGTATTTG
>Ga0233425_10010013_pt1 | contig 11750 bp, 11 predicted proteins | sample Watercolumn_Towu_2_FD_181712 | JGI IMG/M metagenome (GOLD analysis project Ga0233425, IMG submission 181712) | Freshwater microbial communities from Lake Towuti, South Sulawesi, Indonesia - Watercolumn_Towuti2014_140_MG | ecosystem: Environmental > Aquatic > Freshwater > Lake | place...
GATCGATGGCAGCCGCATTGAGGCGGCCCCGGTGGTGTTCGAGGACGTCATCTACGTTTACACCGGCGCCGGCACCCTGGCAGCAGTGACGCTAGATTGACCGCCGACACCGTAGGGTGGGTTAGACGGGCAAACGGAACCATTCAGAGGAACCCGAAGACCCTGGTGCGCGTCGTAACCCACCACCGAACCGCCGCCGCAAGCGAAGTTACGGAAAACCCGAGCACGTCGAGGGCACGAGTCGGACCAGAGTCAGCTCCCAACCACCCGCCCACCCCATCAACCGTCGCCGTGACGAGCCGAGCCGACCGCCCATGTTACCCGTAGTCGCCCTGGTGGGCCGACCCAACGTCGGCAAGTCCACCCTGTTCAACTTCCTCACCCGGACCCGGGATGCGCTGGTGGCGGACTATCCCGGCCTGACCCGCGATCGCCAGTATGGGACGGTGAAACGCGGCGCCCGCCCCTTCGTGGTGGTCGACACCGGCGGCCTCGTCGAACGGGCGCAGGGCATCGAAAACCACGCCATGCGGCAGGTGCAGGCGGCCCTCGAGGAGGCGGATCTGGTGTTATTCCTGGTGGATGCCCGCGACGGCGCCTGCGCTGCCGACGAGTCCATCGCCGCCGACCTGCGCCGGGCCGGCAAGCCGGTCCTGCTGGTGGCCAACAAGACCGACGGCCTGGACGCCTGGAGCGCCGCGGCCGAATTCCACTCCCTCGGTCTCGCCTGCGATCCGCTGCCACTCGCCGCCGCCCACGGAACCGGCGTTCCGACGCTGCTGGAAGAGATCGCGCGGCGGCTGCCGCCGCCGCCGGAGGATGCCGAGGAAGCGGCCTTGACCGGCATTCGCGTTGCCGTGGTGGGTCGCCCCAACGTCGGCAAGTCGACCCTGGTGAACCGGCTGCTGGGGGAGGAGAGGGTGGTGGTGTACGACCAGCCCGGCACCACCCGGGACAGCATCTTCATCCCCTTCGAGCGGGACGGCCGCCACTACACCCTCATCGACACGGCCGGTATCCGGCGCCGCGCGCGGGTCGAGGAAGGCATCGAGAAGTTCAGCGTGATCAAGGCGCTGCAGGCCATCGACCAGGCCCATGTGGTGATTTATCTGAGCGACGCCAGCGAGGGCATTACCGATCAGGACGCCAACCTGCTGGGGCTGGTGCTGGAAGCGGGCCGCGGACTGATCATCGGCCTCAACAAGTGGGACGGTCTGGACCCTGACCAGAAGCAAGCGGTCAGGCGCCAGATCGACATCAAGCTGCCCTTCGTCGATTTCGCCGAGAAGGTTTATCTTTCGGCCCTGCACGGCACCGGTGTCGGCACGCTGCTGGAACGGGTGGCGCAGATCCACGCCTCCGCCACGATCGCGGTATCCGCCGCCCGGCTCACCGAAATCCTGCTGGAAGCGCAGGAACGCCATCAGCCGCCGCTGGTGCGCGGCCGCCGGATCCGGCTGAAATACGCCCACCCGGGCGGGCACAACCCGCCCAGCATCATCGTCCACGGCAACCAGGTCGACGCAGTGCCCGGGGCCTACAAGCGCTATCTGGCAAATGCCTTCCGCGAGGCCCTGCGGGTGCAGGGGAGCCCACTGCGCATCGAGTTCCGCTCCGGCGACAATCCCTTCAAGGGCCGCAAGAACGAGCTCAGCCCGCGGCAGATTCAGAAGCGCCGGCGGCTGCTGAAGCACGTCAAGAAGCGGTGACCCAACCCCTGTGCCGGGGCTGGATTCTGGCAGGACAGGCGCCGTGACCGCGCCCGGTGGCGTTTTGGCACCACTCTTGCCTTATTTTCCCTGAGCCCTTACGGGCGATGCGTTCCAAGCCAATCTCGCAATATCAACCCACATTTCGGAGCAAAGAATGAAAACCAGCAGACTGCTCGTCACCGCGATCTTCGCCGCTGCCATGGCGCTCTCCGGAGGCGCTTACGCCCACGGCAAAAAATCCCATGACAGCCAGCATGGCGAAAAATACGACAGCGACGGCGACGGCCACGCCAGCGTGGATGAGATCCTGCAGAAGCGCGCCGCCAAGTTCGCCGAAATCGACGTCAACCCCACGGACAACTTCATTTCCTTCGAAGAATTCAAGACTTGGATCGCATCCAAGCAGGCCGACCGCTTCGCCAAGCTGGATGCGAATTCGGACTCGTTGATTTCCCTGGAGGAGTACCTCGTGAATCGCAAGGAAAAGAAGATCGCCTTGTTCACCCAGGTGTTCAAACTGGCCAACACCAACGCGGAGGATGACTTGAACGCCGACGAATTCGCGGTGCTCGGACCGCAGCTCGGCCAGATCATCATGCGCTTCGCGTCGCTGAATACCAACAAGGCGGATGACGGCAGCAACCCCCTCGACGCCGATCAGATCTCCCTGATCGAATACCTGGCCGCCCCCTTCAATCGCCACAAGCGCCATCACTGATCGGAAAGCGCTCGGGCGGCGGTCATTGCGCCGCTGCCCGATCCCCCTCCCCAGCGCAACCCCGTACCCGACTGATTTACCTATTGATCCTGAGCTCATTCGGGTATGCGAAGGCGCGCCCGACCGGGATGGGCTGGCTTCTGCGGCCGCGGCAACGGTCCGTCGCAGGGGCCAACCGGGCTCGCCGCTGGCCACTCTCTAGATTGAGGTGCCATCGAATTTCCCGGCCAGTCCGAGCTCATTGGATGGTTTTCCGCTTGACGGCGTCGCCGCCTGACGACGGCAGCCCCGTTCCGGCTCCCGCTGGCATCCTCCCGCACGCACTTGCGATGGCTGGCCAGGGCGGTATATTCCTTGACCGTCTCCGGTTTCCAGTCCCGCCCAGCCATGTCCGACCACCCCGCCAGCCTGTCCGCGGCCAGGCCGTTCACCACACTATCGCCCGATTGTCTCTGGAATGCGCTGGACAGCGTCGGCCTTTGCGGCGACGGCCGCCTGCAAGCGCTCAACAGTTACGAGAACCGTGTCTATCAGGTCGGAATGGAGAACGGGCCGCCGCTGGTGGTCAAGGTGTACCGGCCGACGCGTTGGTGCGATGCAGCCATTCTGGAGGAACATCAGTTCCTGTTTGAGCTGGAGGCCGCCGAGCTGCCGGTGGTTCCCCCGCTGCGCCTGTGTGGCGACCGCAGCCTGCACCAGTACCAGGGTTTCCGGTTCGCCGTCTTTCCCCGCCAGGGCGGACGGGTTCCGGAACTCAACGACAGTTCGACGCTGGAATGGATGGGGCGCCTGCTCGGCCGCCTCCACGGCGTTGGCGCGACGGCACGCTACCGCGCACGGCCGGCCCTGGACATCGACGGATTCGGCCAGGAGTCCCGCGATTACCTGTTGAATGACGGCTGGCTTCCGGCCGAACTCGCCCCCGCCTACCGCAGCATCGCCGATCAGGCCCTGGACCGCATCCGCCGATCCTTCGACCGGGCCGGCGACTATCGCCCCCTGCGCCTGCACGGCGATTGTTATCCGGGCAATCTGCTATGGACCGACGACGGTCCCCATTTCGTCGACTTCGACGACAGCCGGACGGGGCCGGCGATCCAGGACCTGTGGATGCTGCTCGCCGGCGACCGCCAGGAACGGGGCATACAACTGACCGACCTGGCGGCGGGCTACGAGTGCTTTTCCGATTTTCCCGTCCAGCAGATTCAACTCATCGAGCCGCTGCGCTGCCTCCGCATCATGCACTATGCTGCCTGGCTGGCGCGGCGCTGGCAGGACCCGGCGTTTCCCATGGCCTTTCCCTGGTTCAATACGCCTTCCTATTGGTCGGAGCACATCAATTCCCTGCGCGAGCAAGTCGCGGCTATGGACGAGCCGCCGCTCTGGTCGACCTGAGCATTGCCGGTCGTCCCGCTCTCCTCCCAGGAGGTCACCCCCCAGCGCGAAATTCATTGCCGGTACATCGTCGCATTAGGCAACAGATCAGGGCGAAGTCAGCCGCCCGGATTGACGGCATGCCAGGACAAATTTCTCCTTGCCAGGTGGCTGACGCAGTCGCCGAGCCAATGGACGCTTGACCATAGCAGCTGCCAGCTCGGATCGCCTCTGCAATCCTTGGCCATTCCTGGCGTTAGCTCCCCATGAGTCTTCGTCTCCGTAAAGAACAACAGCCGGAACCCCATCGCCACAAATCAGGCGAAAAGGGAACGATCCGGTTCCTGTCTCCGCTCCGTGGCGGATCGCTTCGCGGATACATATACGCCGTGCTGCCGTGAGCGTGCAGTCCCTGCTAGGGACACCTCCGTTGAGCCCGAATCGCCGCGGCTCGTGAGCCCGGCCACAGTCGATTGCGAGCGGCTACACCTAACCGCCGAGGTAGTGCGGTCCCAGAATCAGCCCCCATGTGGCGGCGGCCAGGGCCAGTGCCGTCAAAACCGCGGCGGAGCCGACATCCTTGGCCCGTCCCGACAGTTCGTGGCGTTCGAAGCTGATGCGGTCCACCACGATCTCGATGCCGGTGTTCAGCAGTTCGACGATCAGCACCAGCAACACGCTACCCACCAGCAACACCTTTTCCACCCCGTTGGTGCCGAGCCATAGCCCCAACGGGGCGGCGGCGGCAAAAAGCCAGACTTCCTGGCGAAACGCCTCTTCGTGGATCCAGGTGGCGCGGTAGCCCTTGAGGGAGTTGACCAAGGCACCCCGAAGCCGGGCCAGGCCCTTGAGATTTTGTCCAGCCATGTGTCTTTCAGAGGAAAGGGGCTCAACCGTCGCTGCGGACGGTCCGCGCCCAGATGCCGTCGATCCAGGATGGATCGACGCGGAAATCGCCGCGCAACAGCCAGTCGACGATTTCCTGGGCGATGTCGGGAAACTGCAAGCGGACCGGACGGCCGGTTTCCAGCCAGGTTTCGACCGCGGCCGGATCCAGATCGTTCATCACCTGCCCCAACTGCAACAGCTCCAGGGCGAGGGCGTTGGAGAGCTGTTCCAACTGGCCATGGAGGGGCTTCACCAGGATCTTCTTGCCGCTCAGCAGGGCCTCGCTGCTCAGCTCGAAGCCTGAATTGCAGATGACCCCGGCGGCATCGGCGAAATCCTGGCGGAAGCCGGCGCGGGAAAGCCGGCGGACATGGATGTGATCGCAGCGTTCCTGCGGCCGTTCCGGCTGGCTCGGGCTGTAGACGTGGAACTGGTAGCGGTGAAAGCGGCGCAGCAGCTGGATGACCTCGTGCACGTCCTCGAACGGCAGATAGACCACAATCTTGTCCGGCTGCACCGGCACGGTGGCGTCGGTCATCTCGATCACTGGCGGCAGGATCGGCTGGTGGAAATGGTGCCAATGCACCCCCAGCCCCACGGTGACCGGCGCAAAATGCCGCAACACCTGTTCCCCCAGGAAATCCTTGCCCGCCTTGGGAATGGGGTAGTGGAAGGCGTACTGGTGGCCGATGCCCAGAGTCTTCACCCCCTGCAGGCGTGCCGCCCAGGCGGTGACCGGTTCGAAATCGCAGATTACCGCGTCGTAGCCGCCTAGGTCGAGGGCACGGATGTCGCGCAGAAAGCGGAGGGAGTGGGTTTCCAGAACCGTCTTCAGATACTGGACGTGGCCGCGCCGGGTGGCGAAGGTCAGCCCCTGGCGCCACTGGAAGTCGCCGAATAACTCCATCTCGAACAAGTCCTTCCATGGCCGGCCACTGAACAGGTAGTCGACGCTGATGCCGGCCGCCTTAAGCTTGGGGGCCATGGCGCGGGCACGGGTGATGTGACCGTTGCCGGTCGCCTGGACGCCATAAAAGATCTTCACGGAATGCCTATGCTCCGACTGCACGCTGGGGGCCGGCAGTGTATGTCCGTTACATGACAGTTCCGTTACCGGCGGGCGTCGCCGGGGCGCATCATCAAACGGTCACGGGACCGTCACCAAGCGTTCATGTGGCCGGGGTACGTTGCACAATCTATTTCACGGATTGCGAGATCAGCCATGTCCACAGCCCCAGCTTCCCCACTCGGCCAGCGTTCCTTCCGCTATCGGGCGGAAATCGCCGCCACCACGGACGACATCCGTGCTGCATTGGCGCTGCGATATCGGGTCTTTGCCGAGGAAATGGGGGCGCGTCTTCACAGTCGGGCCGACCACCTGGACTACGAGGAACTGGACGACTACTGCGATCATCTGGTGGTGCGCGACGTTCACAACGGCCAGATAGTCGGCTGCTCGCGCCTGCTGAGCGATACCAACGCGGCCCGCTTCGGCCGCTTCTATTCCGAGGGGGAGTTCGACCTCGACCGCGTCCTGGCCCAGCCGGGGCGTTTTCTCGAGATCGGCCGCACCTGCGTGGAGCCCGGCCAGCGGGGCGGACTGGTTCTCGCCAGCCTGTGGGCGGGACTTGCGGATTACGTGAAACGCGGCGGATTCCACTATCTGATGGGCTGCGCCAGCATCCCTCCCGGTCCCCACGGGTTCGCAGTGGATGCCCTGTACCGCAGCATCGCGGCCCACCGCTTCGGCCCCGCCGATCTGGCGGTGAGGTCGCGGCGTCCGGTACCCGCCTGGCGCCGATGTGACTGGGACGAGTCCGGCATCCCCCCGCTGTTGCAGGCGTACTTGCGGCTGGGCTGCTGGGTACTGGGGGAGCCTTATTGGGACATGGATTTCGATTGCATGGACGTGTTCGTCCTGCTGGATCTGGCGCTGCTGCAGGGGCGTTACGAGAAGCGCTTCCTGGAGGGACGCGCCGGCCGCCGTACGGGAACCGCTGTGGCTCCTCAGCGCAGATGAGGCAGCCGCGGAACGGGGTCATGCCCTGGATGCGGCTGGCGGGGGTACTCGGGCTGTTTTGCTGGGGCATGCTGGCGGTAACGCTGGTGCAGCCGCTGCTCCAGCGGATTCCGGGCCGGCACGGCGCAAGCGCCTGGGCCGCCTTGAAGACCGCTTGGTTCCGCGGCTTGTTCCGGGTCCTGAAGCTGCGCCTGCGGGTAACGGGAGAGCCCTGCGGCGAAGCCGGACTGGTGGTCGCCAACCACATCTCCTGGGTCGATATCGTCGTCCTCGGCGCCCAGTTCAACCCGGACTTCGTCGCCAAGCTGGAAGTGGCGTCGTGGCCGGTGCTGGGCTACCTGGCGCGGGCGACCGGCACCCTGTTCCTGCGCCGGGGCGATCCGGAAGACGCCCGCCGCCTGGCGGAACGGATGAGCTGGCGGCTGCGGCGGGGGCACCGGCTGGCGCTGTTCCCCGAGGGGACCACCACCACCGGCGATCGCGTGCTGCGCTTCCATTCCCGCTTGTTCCAGCCCGCCCGGCTGACGGCGGCGGTGGTGCAGGCGGCCGCTCTTCGCTACACCGGAGTGGCGGCCACGCTGGCTCCCTTCGTCGGCGACGACGACTTCGTGCCGCATCTGTGGCGGCTGCTGCAACTGCCGGAAATCGAGGTCTGCCTGCATTACTGCCGGCCGCTGACCGCGGGCGCTTCGGCCGACGAGCTGGCGCGGCTGACCCGCAGCCAGATCCTGGCGGCGCTACCCCTGGACCCCGGCGCAATGGCGGCGGTCCGTGCCAACCCCCTGACACGCAATCGTAACCAAACCCCCGCCGGACTGTAACAAAGTCCGCCTAATCTGGCGCCATCACCCTTTCCCTTCCAGAGGCCCGAGCGATGAAGCTGAAGTACCGGACGGTGTGGATTTCCGATGTGCACTTGGGAACGCGCGGCTGCAAGGACGAATATTTGTTGGATTTCCTGCGCCACGTGGACTGCGAGCAGATCTATCTGGTCGGCGACATCGTCGACCTGTGGAAACTCAAGAACGGATTCTACTGGCCGCCCCTGCACAACGAGATCGTGCGCACGGTGCTCGACATGGCCAAGCGCGGAGTCCGGGTGACCTACGTCCCGGGCAATCACGACGAAATCTTCCGCGGCTACATCGGCATGAACTTCAACGGCGTCGAAATCCAGGCCAAGGCGATCCACCGCGCCGCCGACGGCCGCCGCTACCTGGTGCTGCACGGCGACGAGTTCGACGGCGTGGTGTGCTCCAGCCGCTGGCTGGCGGTGCTCGGCAGCGAGGCCTATGACGCCCTGCTGTGGCTGAACCGCTGGTTCAACGTCGGCCGGCGCATCCTCGGCTTTCCCTACTGGTCCATGTCGGCCTACATCAAGCACCGGGTCAAGAACGCCGTCAACTTCATTTTCAGCTTCGAAGAGGCCCTGATCCACGAGGCGGTCGGTGCCGGCCTCGACGGCGTGATCTGCGGCCACATCCATCATGCCGCCATCCGCCGGGTCGAACAGGGCGTCGACTACTGCAATTGCGGCGATTGGGTGGAGAGCTGCACCGCCCTGGTGGAAGATGCGAGCGGCCGCATCTCGGTGGTGCGCTGGGTGGAAGAGAGCGCCCGGCTGCTGTCGGAACAGACCGAAGAAACCTGCCCGGAAGCCGGCCGGCTGGCGGCCGCCGGGTAATTGCGGCGGGGTGGGCAGGGGGCAGCGGATGGAAGCGGCGTTCGCGCGTTGAACGCCGGCGGATGAACGGCAAGCGCGTCCTGATCATGTCGGCGGGGGCCGGGATGGGTCACATCCGTGCGGCCGAGGCGCTGGAGAAGGCATTTGCCGCCGACAGCCGGGTCGGGGAAGTCGTCAACAACGACGCCCTGCGCTACACCAACAAGCTGTTCCGCGACTTCTACTCGCGTTTCTACGCGTCGTTGGTCAAGTCCGCCCCGAACTTCCTGGGCTGGTGGTACAAGACCAGCGACGAGCCTTGGCGCACCGACCGCATGCGCCACATGCTGGACCGCCTCAACACCAAGCCGCTGGTCAAGTTCATACGCAGCTTCCAGCCGCACATCATCGTCTGTACCCATTTCATGCCGGCCGGGATCATCTCCCACCTCATTGCTGCGCAGCGCCTGCAGGCGCACCTGTCGATCGTGGTGACCGATTTCGATTTCCACGCCATGTGGCTGTCCCGCGCCTTCCACCGCTACTTCGTGGCGCTGGAGGAGACCCGCGCCCACCTCGAGATGCTGGGCCTGCCGCGTGAACGCATCACGGTCTCTGGCATCCCCATCGATCCGGTATTTCGCGAGCCCGTCGACCGGCTCGAGGTATGCCGCGAACTGGGGCTGGACCCGGAACCGCCGCTGCTGCTGCTGTCGGCGGGGGCGCTCGGCTTCGGTCCGGCCGAATTCATGTTCGACCAGTTGCGCCGGCTGCGCAATCCGGTGCAAATCGTCGCGGTCTGCGGGCGCAACCCGGAACTGCGCGCGCGCCTCACGCGCAAGGCCGGCAGTCGCGGCGGTGCGGCGGTGTTGGGTTACCGCGGCGACATGCACCGTCTGATGCGGGCCGCCCACGTTTTCATCGGCAAGCCGGGGGGGCTGACCACCTCGGAAACCTTGGCCTGCGGCCTGCCGATGTGCATCGTCAATCCCATCCCCGGCCAAGAAGAGCGTAACAGCGATCATCTGCTGGAAGAGGGCATCGCGGTCAAGTGCAACGATCTGACCACCCTGCCCTTCAAGCTGGACCACCTGCTGGACGACCGCCCGCGCCTGGCCCGCATGGCGGACAACGCGCGCCGCTTTGCCCGGCCGCAAGCCGCCGCCAGCGTGGTCGAGACCCTCATCGAAGATCGCCTGCCGCCGCTGTCGATTTCCCGCAGGGAGCGGGTCGCCATGCTCGAGGCCGCCGGCTGGCAATGAGGTCGCGTCTGGTCGCGGAGCAGGCGGCGGACCGCGAGTTGGACCTGCTGTGGGGGGTGGCGACCTCGGCCTATCAGGCCGAGGGTGGCTACAATACCCCGGAGGGTCCGCAGACCAACTGGACCTGGGCGGAGGCGGCGGGCGACGTCGAGCCGCTGGGTGCGGCCGCCGAATTCTGGCAGCGCCACCGCGAGGACTTCGCCCGCTGCCGCGAGCTGGGACTCAACGCCTTTCGCCTGGGCATCGAATGGAGCCGCGTGCAGCCGACCCGCTCCGACCGGCCGGCGCAGCCGCCCCGGTTTGATTTAGCTGCGCTCGACGGCTACGGGCGGATGCTGGTGGCCTGCCGCGACTTCGGGCTGGAGCCGGTCGTCACCCTGCACCACTTCGTCCATCCGGCCTGGCTCGGCGCCGATGCCTGGCTCGATCCGGCCACCGTTCCGCGCTTCGCCGAGTACGTGGCGACGGCGGTAACCCACGTCAACCGGGTCCTGACGGCCGCCGGCCAGCGGCCGCTGCGCTACTACCTCACCATCAACGAGCCCAACATGCTGGTGTTCAACACCTACCTCACTGGCCTGTTTCCGGGGCGGGCGCAGCGCGGGCTGACCAGCGCGACCCGGGCGGTGGGCCAGTTGCTGAGCGCCCATGTCGTTGCCTACAACCTCATCCACGACATTCATCGGGAGCAGGGATGGGGCGAGCCCCGGGTTTCCCTCAACAACTATTGCAGCGACCTGTACTGGTCCGACAAGCTGCTGCTGGACCTGCTCACCCTGCGCGAGCGCGGCGTCGCCGCCGGCGCGGTGGTGCCCTATCTGCGGCGGCGCGCCCGCGAGTTCGGCCAGGCCCTGGCGCAGGAGCGCATCCCGCTGCGGCGCGGTCTGGCCTCGGCGGCCGGGGCCGTCACCAAATGGCTGGCTCACCGCATCGGCCACTACCGTTTCGATACCGAGCCGCTGGCGCCCTTCCTCACCTGCCTGGAGGCTTCCCCGCGATCGCGGGTGCTGGACTATCTGGCGCTGGATTACTACGACCCGTTCCTGGCCCACGCCTTCCGGTTCCCGGTCTGGTGGGACCGCGAGCTCGCCGGTCAGGCGCCCCACCTGCGGCTGCTGGACGCGGTCACCAGCAAATGGTGGGACTGGCAGGTCCTGCCGCGAGGGATGCACTTCTTCTGCCGCCATTACGCCGAAGACTTCGGCGGCCGAGCAGTACTGATCGCGGAAAACGGCATGGCGCAGAGACGGCGCAAGGACAACACCGCCAGTCGGCGCGGCGACGGCATGACCCGCAGCCGCTTTCTCCAGCTCCACGTCGAGGAAGTGATCGCCATGGTGCGGGAAGGCGTGCCCTTGCTGGGCTATCTCCACTGGTCACTGTTCGACAACTACGAATGGGGTACCTACACCCCCCGCTTCGGCCTGTTCAGCCTGGACTATCAGCGGGGAACCGAGCGCCATCCGGTCGATCACCACGGCGACCCGGCGGCCCACACCTACGCCGAGCTGGTGAAGGCGGCGCGGGCGCTGCGCCGGGTGCCCTGGAGAGCTTAGTTCCGCTTCATCCGTCTGGCCCGGAACCGGGCAGGAGCGGTCTTCAACCGTGCTCCTGTTGGTCCGGCCGCACCCGGAACGGGGAATGGACCGGGGTTCGGGCAGGCCGGCGCTTGCGGGCGCCGCCGTGGCCGCGGTCGCCCTGGTGATGGCCGTCGGCGTGGGGTTCCGTAGCGGCACCGTAGCCAAGCCAGCGGCTTACGTGCAGGTGGCGGCGCAGAGGGGTCTTGATCACCGACACGCACAGTCCGATCGACAGCAGGCACCACACCGCGGCGTGCTCGTTGGGGTGCACGGTGAGCCGGTCGGCGAGGAGCGGCCCGATTAGCAGATGAAAGCCGACGAAGCGCCAGGAACCATAGAGGAACGGCAGCACGAAACTGGCGGCGAAATAGGCGAAACCGTGCAGGCCGAACTGGAAGGGGACCAGATTGCCCGGATGGTCGGACATCAGGCCGTTAACCCATCTTTAACGTCCACCCCTGAAAAACCGCCCCTGACGGGCATTGGTTCATGTCAATCCTATTGATTTATAGTGATGCCCGGTAAAGACATCG
>Ga0233425_10010014_pt1 | contig 11749 bp, 8 predicted proteins | sample Watercolumn_Towu_2_FD_181712 | JGI IMG/M metagenome (GOLD analysis project Ga0233425, IMG submission 181712) | Freshwater microbial communities from Lake Towuti, South Sulawesi, Indonesia - Watercolumn_Towuti2014_140_MG | ecosystem: Environmental > Aquatic > Freshwater > Lake | place: Indonesia...
GAGGTCAGTTCCGACCAGCGCCGCGCCGCCAAGGCCATCAACTTTGGCCTGATCTACGGCATGTCCGCCTTCGGCCTGGCCAAGCAGTTGAGCATCAGCCGGGAGAAGGCCCAGCTCTATGTGGATCTCTACTTCCTCCGCTATCCCGGCGTGAAGGCTTACATGGATCGTACCCGCGAACTGGCGCGCCAGCAGGGCTATGTGGAGACGCTGTTCGGGCGCCGCCTCTACATTCCCGACATCAACGCCCGCAACGCCCAGCGCCGCCAGTACGCGGAACGAACCGCCATCAACGCGCCCATGCAGGGTACGGCGGCGGACATCATCAAGAAGGCAATGATCGCGGTGGATGGCTGGATCCAGCGGGAAAATCCGCCGCTGTCGATGATCATGCAAGTGCACGACGAACTGGTGTTCGAGGTCCGGGACGACGCTGTCCCGCAGGCGGTTCGGACGATCAGGGAGCTGATGGAGCAGGCGGCGCTTCTGACGGCACCGCTGCTGGTCGAAGTGGGGATTGGGGAAAACTGGGAACGGGCTCACTGACCGTTCACTTGCCGAACCGGATGCCGCCGGGCGGCTGACCGAACCGGTGAGTCACTCCGGCAAACCGCTGACGCGAATCTGCCGGAGCCAAATCGCTTGTTATCCTCCTGAGCGGCTTTGTCTTACCGGGTGCCTTGAGCAGGCACCCCCACCGCTTTTATTGTTCTTATTTTTGTTCTTCTTGGGGTCTTACTTGCCGGCACGTTGCTTGCCAATCTGCTTCTCGACTTCCGCTTTGGACTCGGCGTAAGCGCCGTTATCCCAGCCGCTGTTCTCGTTCTCTCTCTGCTTCAGCAGGAAAACCAGGAAGATGGTCAGCACGATGACGCCGCCGATCCAGAGCCAAAAATTATCTTTTTCGTTTTCCATTGTTGCCTCCTCTCATTTGTTTGATAGTTGATACAACGATTTGGTGTATGCGCTGTATAGAGGTCGGTCGCGACCTCGCTCTCTCTTCGGCTAGTTTGATCTAGCTCAAAAAATGTGGGCGCGAAGTGAAGGCTAACAAAACAATTTATTTCGCGCAAACACTTTTGACGTCGAGCGCGAAAAAGCCGCAAGAAATTTGCGGTCCTCCAAATAATAGTGTGGAAAATCAAAGTCTAAAATGTTCGTGTCGCTCTGGGCTTAAGGGCTTCGCGCGATGGCGCGGAGGTCTGTCGGCCGCCATTCGTGCTTTCTGAGGGCGGACGGGACGACTAGACTCAGCATTCGGTAGACGTTGACATCTTGTGGAGAATCGACATGGCTCAGAATCGACGCACCGGTCAAGATATTGCTGTCGCCGTTCCGGAACAGGCCGCAGACGCCGATGCGTCGGTTGCCGCCGTGCCGGCGCCGAAAGAGCAGCCGCCCAACGCCGAGGCCGCCGCTCACATCGCCTCGATCAGTCAGGCGCCGGTCGCGCGCCTGGTGGCGACGGCTCCGCACGGCACAGAGGAGGACAGCGACGAAGCGCCGTTGCCGACCGGATATCCGTATCCGAAGCGGGTCCGGCGGCGCGAATACGAGCGCATGAAAAAGGACTTGCAGATCGAACTGCTCAAGGTACAGAGCTGGGTAAAGGACACCGGGCAGCGCATCATCGTCCTGTTCGAAGGGCGCGATGCCGCCGGCAAGGGTGGCACCATCAAGCGCTTCATGGAACACCTGAACCCGCGTGGTGCCCGCGTGGTGGCGCTGGAGAAGCCCAGCGAGGCGGAGCGGGGCCAGTGGTATTTTCAGCGCTATATCGCGCATTTCCCGACCTCGGGGGAGATGGTCTTCTTCGACCGTTCCTGGTACAACCGGGCCGGGGTGGAGCGGGTCATGGGATTTTGCAAGCCTCTGGAGTATCTGGAATTTCTTCGCCAGGCACCAGAGTTTGAGCGGATGCTGGTGAATAGCGGGATCCGCCTCTTCAAATACTGGTTCTCCGTCAGCCGGGAAGAGCAGCTGCGCCGTTTCGTCGCCCGCCGCGACGACCCGCTCAAGCACTGGAAGCTGAGCCCGATCGACATCAAGTCGCTGGACCGCTGGGACGACTACACCGAGGCCAAGAAGGCGATGTTTTTCAACACCGACACCGCCGACGCCCCCTGGACCGTGGTCAAGTCCGACGACAAGAAAAGGGCGCGCATCAACTGCATGCGGCATTTTCTCCACGACCTTTCCTATCCCGACAAGAACCCGAAGGTGGCATTTGCGCCCGACAGCCAGATCGTCGGGCCGGCGTCCCATGTGTTGCGGGAGGAAGAGATCTCAACGGCGACGGCGGACACTTGGCGGGTAGCCACGATACCGTGATGGTCGAGGGAAACCGCTGATTTCGCATGCCACCGGGAAACCGCATATTCCGGTGGCCGCCACGGGGCAACTGCGACCGGACGGATTTACAGCCCTTCCCGCATTCTCTGCGCCGGACGACCCTGCAGTGGACAGGCAGCGCTGGCGCCAGCGGTTACAATAGCCGCGCGGACTGGCTTTCCCCCCTCTTGTTCATGTCCAATCGATCGTTCCTCGAACGGGACCTGTCCCATTTGTGGCACCCTTGCACCCAAATGAAGGACCACGAGTCACTACCCCCGATCCCGATCCGCCGCGGCCTCGGGGTCTGGCTGGAGGATTTCGACGGCAAGCACTATCTGGACGCCATCAGTTCCTGGTGGGTGAACCTGTTCGGCCACTGCCATCCATACATCAATGCGGCGCTGCAGGATCAGCTGCAGAGTCTGGAGCACGTCATCCTCGCCGGCTTCAGCCACGAGCCGGCGGTGGCTCTGGCGGAACGCCTGTGTGCTCTGGCGCCGCCCGGTCTGAGCCGCTGCTTTTTTGCCGACAACGGTTCGTCGGCGGTGGAGGTGGCCCTCAAGATGAGCTTTCATTTCTGGCGCAACCACGGGCAGGACGGCAGGACCCGCTTCATCACCCTGGCCAACAGCTATCACGGCGAGACGCTGGGTGCCCTGGCGGTGGGAGACGTGGCGCTCTACAGGCAGACTTACGCTCCGCTGCTCATGGAAGTGGTCACCGCACCCTCGCCCGACTGCTATCTGCGCGAGCCCGGCAGTTCCTGGGAGGAACACTCGCTGCGCCAGTTCGCTGCCATGGAACGCATGCTGGAGCGGCACGCCGGTCAGGTCTGCGCGGTCATCGTCGAGCCCCTGGTGCAGTGTGCCGGTTCCATGCGCATGTATCATCCGGCTTATCTGACCAGGCTGAGGGAGGCCTGCAGCCGCTACGACGTGCATCTGATCGCCGACGAAATCGCCGTGGGCTTCGGCCGTACCGGCACCCTGTTCGCCTGCGAGCAGGCCGGTATCAGCCCGGATTTCCTGTGCCTGTCGAAGGGACTGACGGGCGGCTATCTGCCGCTGTCGGCGGTGCTGACCGGAGAGCAGGTGTATCAGGTGTTTTATGACGACTACGCCACCCTCAGGGCCTTCCTCCATTCCCACAGCTATACCGGCAATGCCCTTGCCTGCCGCGCAGCCCTCGCGACCCTGGACCTGTTCGAGCGGGAGGACACGCTCAAGCGGAACCGCGAACGGGCGCGGCGGATGGGCGCCGCCGTGGCCGATCTGGTCGACCATCCCCACATCGGCGAAGTGCGCCAGACCGGGATGATCCTGGCGCTGGAGATGGTCCGGCACAAGACCGGCCGCGAGCCCTATCCCTGGCAGGAGCGGCGCGGTCTCACCGTCTACCGCCACGGCTTGCAGCACGGTGTGCTGTTACGGCCCCTGGGCAATGTGGTCTACTTCATGCCCCCTTATGTGATCGAGCCGGAGGAGATCGAGCGGATGGCCGTCGTGGCCCGGGACGGAATCGAATCGGCCTGCCGCGATTGACCGCCGGCCGCCTCGAGGAGCTTCCATGCGCATCTCCCGTCTTTTCGTTCCGCAAGCCCTGGAGTCTGGTGCCACCGTCGTGCTCGCAGCCGAAAGCGTCCACTACCTGCTCAGCGTGCTGCGGCTAAGGGCGGGCGATGCCCTGGTGGCGTTCAACGGCGCGGGCGGCGAGTTCCCGGCCCGGGTCGTGGAGATTGGACGCGATAGAGTCTCCCTGAGCCTGGGTCTCCACGACGACCGGGAAGCGGAGTCGGGGCTGCAGACCCACCTGGGGCTGGGGATCTCTCGCGCCGAGCGCATGGACCTGGGCATCCAGAAAGCGGTGGAGCTGGGCGTAACCGCCATCACGCCGCTGTTCACCGAACGCTGCGTGGTGCGCCTGAGCGGCGACCGCATCGACCAGCGCCTGCACCACTGGCGGATGGTGGTGCGCAGCGCTTGTGAACAGTGCGGCCGCAACCGGCTGCCGCCGCTGCATCCGCCCGAAGGTCTGACGGAATGGCTGCACGGCCAATCCGGCATGCGCCTGTTCCTGCATCCCCACGGCGGTCGTACCCTGCGCCAGTTGGCGCCGCCTTCCGGGCCGGTCGCCTTGCTGTCCGGCCCGGAAGGCGGCTTCAGCGACGGCGAGCGCCAGCAGGCTCTGAGCGCTGGATTCATTCCGTTGCGGCTCGGTCCCCGGGTACTGCGGACCGAGACCGCGGCCCTGGCCGGCCTGGCCGCGCTGCAGTCGCTGTGGGGCGACATCGGCAGCTGATCCGCCACTGGCGGAATTTCGACCTGACCCGGACGACGACCCTCCCTCATGCCCAAGAACCACGATCCCGACCGTCCCTCCAAGGTGGCCAGTTCCCCGGCTGAAGCTAGCCCGTGCTGGCAGCAGATTTCGGTGGCGACGACCGCCGCGCTGGCCGACGCCACCGCCGATCTGCTCAGCGAATTGGGTGCCCTGTCCGTCAGCCTGGAGGACGCCGCCGACCAGCCCCTGTTCGAGCCCGCTCCCGGCGAGACGCCGGTCTGGCGCCACACCCGGGTCATCGCGTTGTTCGAGGAGCCGGTCGAAGCGGGCGAGGTTCGGCAGGCCCTGGAGGAGAATTACGGTGCCGCCTGTTACGGCGGCTGGAAGTTCGAAACGATCGCGGACCGGGCCTGGGAACGGGCCTGGCTGGACCACTTCCGGCCCATGCGTTTCGGCAGCCGGCTCTGGATCATCCCGTCCGGCTTCCCGCCGCCGCCGGATCCCGCGGCGGTCTGTGTGCTGCTCGATCCCGGACTGGCATTCGGGACCGGCGCCCACCCCACCACCGCACTTTGCCTGGAGTGGCTGGACAGCAACCCGGTGAACGGCAAGACCCTGATCGACTACGGCTGCGGTTCGGGGATTCTGGCGGTCGCCGGCCTGGCCTTGGGGGCGGCCGCAGTGAAGGCGCTGGACATCGACCCGCAGGCACTGACCGCCACCCGGGAAAACGCCCGCAAGAACGGCGTAGACGGCCGGCTGACCTGCTGGCTGGCCCCGCAGCTGCCCGGCACCCCGGCCGACGTGGTGCTCGCCAACATCCTCGCCAACCCGCTGCTGGAGCTGGCTCCGCGCTTGGCCGCCCTGGTCGAGCCGGGGGGGCACCTGGTGCTGTCGGGCATCCTCGAGGAACAGGCGGATGCGGTGCTGGCGGCGTACCGGACCTGGTTCCGCATGGCGCCGCCGGTCGCGCGGGACGGCTGGGTCCGCCTCGCCGGGGTGCGGCTCGCCGCCTGATTCCGGCAGGCGCCGCAGCGAATCGTCCTTGCCCGGTTAGAGGGAATGCGCTGGCGTATTCGCCGCATCGGCGGAAAAAAACTGGGGCAGCCCCTATCGTCGGGAAACGGCGACAGATATCATGGCACGATGTATACCCAGTGCCCCAGTTGCCGGACGACTTACCGGATTTCCGCGCGCCAGTTGCGGATCGGCCGTGGCGAGGCGCTTTGTCAGGAATGTCAGATCGCCTTCAACGCGATCACGGCGCTGGCGGAGAATCCCCGCGATGCGCTGCCGGGCGATCCGCGTCAGCCGGTGCTGCCGGTGCTGGGGGCCACCGAAGCGGTACCCGGCACACCCTACGAGCGGGATTCGGCGCGGTCGGCGGTGGAGCTTCCCAGCATGTCGGCGGCGCCGGCCAAGCGCTATGTGGACTGGCCGCCGGACGAGGAGGCCGCCCCCGCGCCGGCCTGGTCATGGGCCAGCATCCTCGCCTGGGGGATCGGCTCCTTCATGCTGCTGGGTTTGCTGGCGGTCCAGGTGTTGCTATTCGAAGGCGACAGGCTGGTGCAGAATCCACAATTGCGGCCCATGCTGGACCTGGCGTGCGACACCCTGAAGTGCGCGCTGCCGGAATTTCGCGCCAGCCAGGACATCCGCGTCGTCAGCCGCAGCCTGCGCCCCACCGCGGACGACGACGGCGCCCTCGAGTTCAATCTGGTCATCGCCAACAAGTCCAGCCTGGCCCAGGCATTTCCCAACATCCGGCTGGCCTTGACCGACGGCGGCGGGCGGCCCGTGCTAGCCCGCCTGTTCACTCCCTCGGACTATCTGCCCGATCGCGACTCAAGTCTCATGCCGGTGGGGAAGCCCTTCGAGATCCGGCTGCTGCTGGCCAAGCCCCAGCGTGATGTGGTCGGCTTCGAGTTCGATTTGTTGTAGACGGCCGCTGCACGGTTGGCGCCGCCGGCCAAGCGCATGCCCGCGGCGGGCACTGCCGGATCCAGGGCGGATCGCTGCAGTTCTGGCTGAAGTGTCAGAAAATTTTACACCGGGGATGCGTCTGATTTTTCATGTGATTGTGGTACAAGGATGTTTTCTGTATTTCTGCTGATGGCGTCGTATTTGCATCATCCAACTACCGGTCCTCCGAGATCATTCATGGCGCACTTCTTCCCACCTTCCGCTAGCGACCTCCACGAAACGATCCGACCGCGCCGGCACGCGTCGGAGCGTCCGGGGTCCCGCTTCCGCACCGGAATGGCCGCGGTATGAAGAGCTACGGGACCGGGCGTTACGGCCAATCCGCCAACAGCTATCCGGCCCGGGGCGCATCGGAGGCGGACAGCGTGCTGCCCCACGCCGGCTTGCTGCGCGGCATCCGGCGGCGGATCGAACTGATCGGCATCGTCATGACCGCCCTGTCGGCGCTGCTGGCGGGATGGAGTTTCTACCAGGCCAGCCAGTGGTTCGGCGTCGGCGCCGTTCAATTCGGTACCGCCAACATCGATCTCACCGCCTCCCTGCAGCTGCACATGGAGTCGGAACGGCAGACGATGCTGGATCTGCTGGATTTCCAGGAATGGTTGATGGCCCAACGGGCTGGGGACAACGAAACCGCAAATGCGGTTGCCGGACGCTTCCCCGACCGTTTTCGCCAACGCTTCGAGCAGTGGCGCAGCAGCGCTGCCGGTGGCGGCGAGAAGCCGGTGGTACGCCAATCCGGTTCGACCGGGGAGGGCAGCGCCCAGTTCCTGTTGGGGCCGCCTGCGGATGTCGGCGATCAATTGACACAGCATGCCAAGGATGCGTTTCTCGCGGCGCAGCGCGCCAACCTGCACGGCAACGGCTTTCTCGTATCGGGGATTCTGTTTGGCCTGGCCCTGCTATTCGGATTCTGCTGCGTGCGCATCGACACCCCGGCGCTGCAAATCTCCGCCCTGCTCTGCTGCGAACTGGCCACCCTCTTCGGCGTCGCCTTGCTGATCTCGGTACCCGCGCATTTCGGGTTGTGACATTCGAATCGGCCTGAGCGCCGTCGCCGGAGTCCGCGATTTCCGGCGGTTGGCCGCCGTTTCGAGGATAATGGCGTGAATCCACCATTATCGCGGAACATGGCGCTCGCGACCGCCCCGGCAACCGTTCACCTCTCGCATCCGGCCTACCGCGCCGACATCGACGGCTTGCGGGCGCTGGCCGTGCTTTCGGTGGTGGGCTTTCACGCGTTTCCCGACCGCGTCGCCGGCGGCTTCGTCGGAGTGGACGTCTTCTTCGTCATCTCCGGTTACCTCATCTCCACCATCATTTTCGCCAACGTCGAAAGCCGCAGCTTCAGCCTGATCGAGTTCTACGACCGCCGCGTGCGCCGCATCTTTCCGGCGCTGCTGCTGGTGCTGGTGGTGTGCCTGGGCGTCGGCTGGTTCGCCCTGCTGGCGGACGAATACATGCAACTGGGCAAGCATGTCGCCGGGGCGTCCCTGTTCCTGTCCAACTTCATCCTGTGGGGGGAGAGCGGCTACTTCGACGAGGCGGCCGAGACCAAGCCTCTGCTCCATCTGTGGAGCCTCGCCATCGAAGAGCAGTTCTATCTGTTCTGGCCGCTGCTGACCGCGCTGGCCTGGCGCAACACCAAGCGCTTCCTGTGGCTGTCGGTGACCATCGCGGCGGTTTCCTTCGCGCTGGGTATCTACCTCCTGAGCCGCCAGCAGTCCGCCGCGTTCTATTCGCCGGTGGCGCGCTTCTGGGAACTCATGGCCGGCAGCGTGCTGGCCTACCTCGCCCTGCACCGGCCGCACTGGCTGGCGCGCCGGCAACACCTGCAGTCGGCATTGGGAGTCCTGGCCGTGACGGCCGGCGTGATCCTCATCGACCGGCTGGATCCCTTTCCCGGCTGGTGGGCGTTGCTGCCGACCGCCGGCGCCGTTCTGGTCATCGCCGCCGGCCCCGGTGCCTGGCTCAATGCCAATTTTCTGGCGAGCAAAATCCTGGTCTGGTTCGGGCTGATCAGCTATCCGCTCTATCTCTGGCATTGGCCGCTGCTGTCCTTCGCGCGTATCGTCACCGGCCGCGAGGCGAGCTGGAGCCTCCGCGCCGCCGCGGTGGCGGCCGCCGTCCTGCTGGCCTGGATCACCTACCGCTACGTGGAACGACCGGTTCGTTTCGGCGCCCGGCGCCGGTCCAAGGCGCTGCTGCTGCTCGCCCTCATGGTGGTACTGGGACTTTCCGGTTACCAGGCGTTCCGCCGGCAGGGGCTGCCGTTTCGCAGCAGTTCGGCGGCTTTGAAGGTTCAGAATCAGGGGGATCTCGGGCAGGACGAGTATTTCCGTTACGCCACCTCCAGGTTTCCGCCGTGCGCTCCGGAGGCCATCCGGCGGGAGGCGCCCCTCTGGAACGGCCACATCCGCTGCCTGCAATCGAAGCTGGACCAGCCTGCGGCGGTCGCCGTCGTCGGCGACTCCCACGCCGAACATCTGTACATCGGTCTTGCCGAACGGCTGGCCGGACAAAACGTCGTGTATTACGCGCGGAACGGCATCCCTCTCCTATCCAATGGGGAATTTCGGCGGATCTTTCGCCACCTGCTGGCCGATGCCTCGGTCCGCAAAGTGATCATCGCCGCCTTCTGGGCGGAACGCATCACCGATCGCGAGGGTTTTCGGAGCGGCCTGGCGGAAACTGTCGAGCGCCTGGTCGCGGCCGGGAAAAAGGTCTATCTGGTCGACGATCCCCCCAATTTTTCCTTTTCACCGAGAAAGTGTAAGTACGCCGACAACTGGTTTCACCGCAACCAGTGTGCCGAGGACAGCGCGATCTCTGCCGCGCGCCGCGCGGGTTACCGGCAGCCGCTGGAGTCCGTCGGCGCGCTCCGCGACGTGACGGTTCTGGATAGCGCACGCTACTTCTGCCGGGAATCGTCCTGTGCAATGGACCGGAACGGCCGTCTCCTGTTCCGGGATCGTCATCATCTCAATATCAACGGCTCGCAATACCTGGCCCAGAGCCTGGTGGTCGACCACCCGGAGCTGCAGGAGTCACCCTGATGCCGCTGTGTCAGCCGCAGGCCCCCAGCCAGCCGCAGGCCGTGCAGAAGTCGCAGCCGTCCTTGCGGATCACCGCAGTGCAGCCGCATTCCGGGCAGCGCCGGCCGCTGGCGAGGCGGTTCGCCAGCAGCGCCCGCACCTCGCCCCGATCGGCGGCCGCCAGGCCGTAATCCATCAGCCCCATCTCGTCCACCGGAAAACCCTGGTCGTCGAGGATGCCCAGCATGGCGTAGCGGTGCAGCATCAGCCGGCACAGATAGGCGATGGTGGAGGGGTAGGAGGTCTTGCGCTTTTCCTTGGGCACCCAGGCCAGGAAATCGCCGCGGGGTTCGGGAAAGTCCAGCAGCTGGCGCAGCTTGGCACCGATCCAGGCCGGGTCCAGCACCCGCATGTCGAAGGACAGGCTCTTGCACAGCCCGTCCAGCACCCTGGGATATTCCCCCGACAGCCACACCGAATAGGGCCGGCGCTGGCCGTTGGGCAGCACCAGTTCCTTGAGCCCCATGACGAAGTCGTCGCCGGTGGCGGGGTTGAGGATGTCGACGGTCCACGACAGAGTGCCGTCGGTACCGGTCTTGGGCTCCTTGGGCGACATCAGGGCGTCCAGTACCGGCGTCTCCTTTACCGCGGCGAAGGCACCCAACTCGTCGCAGCGGTAGTGCAGCAACCGGGCGAAGCCCGCCACCAGGCTGGGCACCTGGACCGGAGTGCCGGCCGGCGGCATGGTCAGGGTGAAGCCGTCGTCGCCGTGGGCCTTCATCAGGCTCTGCAGCTTCTTTCGCAGCCAGCCGTGGTCGTTGGAGCGCATGTCCATGGACACGCTCTTGGCCAAGGCGCCCAGGCCGCGGGGCTGCTCCGCACCGTTGATCCAGACCTCGAAGGGGTAGCAGCCGGCGTTTTCAATGTGGCCCACGAACACCGCAAAGCTGCCCAGGGGGTGCTCGACGAAATAAGTCCAGGCGGGATTCCCCCCCGCCGGGCGTGGCCGCCGCCGCCAGCGCAGCGAGGCCAGGGCCGGTTCCGGCAGGGTCTCCAGGCGCAGCCGGCGGTTGGGGTCGGAATCGTCGAAGTCGGGCCGGCTGGCCGTGGCCGCCGGCTGCACCGGCTCCGTCAGCAGTACCTGGCCCACCACCGTGTTGGGGCGGTAGGTGGCCAGACCCTTCAGCCCCGCACGCCAGGCCTGCAGGTACAAGTCCTGGAAATCCTCGAAGGGATAGTTCTCGGCGACGTTGACGGTCTTGGAGATGGCCGAGTCCACGTAGGGCTGTACCGCTTCCAGCATGCGCACGTGGTCGCCGGCGCCGATGTCGTGGGCGGCGCGGAAGGCGGGTGGCAGGTTGGCGGTGTCGCCGCCTTGCTCCCGGTACAGGCGCCAGGCATGGTCCTCCACGCGAAACTCCCGGGTGGTGCCGTCCGGCTGCCGTTTGCGGCGGGTGTAGCACCAGGCGTAGGCCGGCTCGATGCCGTTGCTGGCATTGTCGGCGAAGGCCAGGGAGATGGTGCCGGTGGGGGCGATGGACAACAGATGGCTGTTGCGGATGCCGTGGGCGCGGATGGCGTTCTTTAAGTCTTCAGGCAGCCGGCTGGCGAAGCCGGAAGCGAGGTAGCGCTCGGCATCGAACAGCGGGAACGGCCCTTTCTCCCGTGCCAGTTCCACCGAAGCGCGGTAGGCCTCGTCCCGCATCACCGCGGCGATGCGGGCGGCGTAGGCGCGTCCCTCATCGCCATCGTAAGCCAGCCCCAGCAGGATCAGGGCATCGCCCAAGCCGGTGAATCCCAGTCCCACCCGCCGCTTGGCGGCGGCCTCCTCGCGCTGCCGCGGCAGCGGCCAGTAGGTCAGGTCCAGAACATCGTCCAGCATCCGCACCGCGGTCGGAATCAGTTCAGCGAACGCCTGGTAATCGAAAGTCGCGCCGGGATCGAAGGCATTGCGCACGAAGCGGGTCAGGTCGATGCTGCCGAGACAGCAGCAGCCGTAGGGCGGCAACCATTGTTCGGCACAAGGATTGGTCGCCTCGAAGATCTCGCAGTAAAACAGGTTGTTGTCACCATTGGCCCGGTCCAGGAACAGCACCCCGGGCTCGGCGTGGTCATAG
>Ga0233425_10010015_pt1 | contig 11747 bp, 8 predicted proteins | sample Watercolumn_Towu_2_FD_181712 | JGI IMG/M metagenome (GOLD analysis project Ga0233425, IMG submission 181712) | Freshwater microbial communities from Lake Towuti, South Sulawesi, Indonesia - Watercolumn_Towuti2014_140_MG | ecosystem: Environmental > Aquatic > Freshwater > Lake | place: Indonesia...
GCCATGGGCAGCCGGCGGGCGTCAAGCGCGTTCCCAGGTCTTGCGCCGCTCGTCGAACTCGGGCTTCTCCTTGAGGACCGTGCCGTCGGTGGTGGCGCCGAGCTTGAAGGTGAGGGGGCCGTCCGGGGTGTCGCGGCGCTCGAACCGCCGGGCGAGCTTGAGGCGATCCCACGTGCGATGGCGCACCCCGAACGTCGTGGAGTGCCGCAACAGCCAGTCCGCCAGGCGCGCCCAATCGCCTTCCGACGCGAGGAAGCTCAAAACGGTGAGCGGCCGGCCCTTCTTGCCGACGGCGGGCGCGAGCCATGCCTCGAGGGCGCCCGCGGCGAGGAGTCGCTCGACGAGCCAGGCGAGATGTTCGCCGGTATCGTCATCGATGTTGGCGGCAACCTCGACCACGCGGTCGGTCTCGTAGGGCAGGGACGCGGCCGGGGCGAGCGGGGAAGCCGGAGCGCCCGCGGCGGTTTCGAGCAGCGTGACGCGAAACACGTTGGGAAACTCCCCGAGGTCCAGCGAGCCGGCGCCCATGCCCTGGTGGCGCACGGTGCCGGCGGGCAGTTCCGCCACAAACTCAGGAGCGAGCGACTTCACGATGGCGATCCCCGTGGGGGTCGAAAGCTCGAGGTTCTCGCGCGCGATCGCGGCGGGGGTGCCGGCCACGGGTAGCCCCGCGAGCAGCCGGGCGCTGGCGGGCGGCGGCACCGGGTGCACGCCGTGCGCGATCTTGATGAAACCGCGCCCGGGTCGCAGCGGAGTCGCGCAGACACGGTCGGGATTCACTTTCTCGATACAGTAGGCGGCCAGCACCACATCGACGATCGAATCGATGCTGCCGATCTCGTGAAACGCGACTTCCTCGACCGGCTGACCGTGGGCGGCGGCCTCGGCTTCCGCGAGGAGGCGGAAGATCGCGCGCGCGCGGGCGCGCACGCCCGGGGCTAGGGGCGCGGCGGCCAGGCGCGCGTCGATGTCGCGGTACCGCGTGTGCAGGTGCGCGGCCGCGGGATCGACGACCAGGTGGGTCTCCTCCTCGCCCGGGTGGCGCTCCGGCCGGGGATGCAGGAAGGGCGCGGTGGTGGGCTGGTCGGGGCTCGTGACACTGAGGTGCGTGGCGCGCACCGTCGCGCGGACGAGCGGGCGCGTCTGCACCCTGACGTCGACGAAACCGAGCTGGGCGGGAAGCGCGGCCAGTTCCTCGGCCGGCACGAGGCCGGCGTCCACAAAGGCAGCCGCGAACATGTCGCCGGCCACCCCGGCGACACTTTCGAGAAAGAGGATCCGGCTCATGGAGAGGCAACACCCGCGGCCCGCACGGCGCGCACGACCTGGCAGGCGGCGAAACCGGCGGAGAAGCCGTTGTCAATGTTGACGACCGTCACGCCCGGCGCGCAGGAGTTGATCATCGCCAACAGGGCGCTGAGGCCGCCGAAACTCGCGCCGTAGCCGACGCTGGTCGGCACCGCGAAGACGGGCCGGCCCAGCAGCCCGGCGACCACGCTCGGCAGCGCCCCCTCCATGCCGGCGACGACGACCAGGGCAGTGGCGGCCTGGAGCGACCCGACGCGGGCGAGCAGGCGGTGCAGGCCGGCCACGCCGACGTCGTAGTGCCGTTGATACGGCACCGCCATCGCCACGCAGACCTCGACCGCCTCCTCCGCCACCGGCAGGTCGCTGGTACCCGCGGCGACGATCGCGACGTGGGGGGCGCCCGGCGCCGGTTCGAGCGGAGCGGGCGCGTGCAGCGTAAACGTGCGGGCGGCGGCATTGAAGCGGCCGGCGGGAAACTCCGCGGCCAAACGGGCGGATTTTTCCGGTTGCAGGCGCGTAATCAACACCGGCGCACCGGCGGCGCCGGCTTCGGTGGCGATCGCGAGGATCTGTTCGATCGTTTTGCTCTCGCCGAAAATGACCTCGCCGAGGCCCTGGCGCAGCCGGCGGTGGTTGTCGACCTGGGCAAAACCCAGGTCGGTCGAACGAAACGGCCCACGTTTGAGCTGGCCGAGCGCATCCTCGGGCGCGACACGCCCCGCCTGCACCGCCTCGAGCAATTCGCGGAGTTCGGTTTCGTTCATGGAAGGGGGGCGCAGCGGCCGGTCAACCTGGGCGGCCAGTGCCGCCGCCGAGCCGGTAGCCGGCGAGGTCAAGGGTGACCCACGCATAGCCGCGAGCGCGCGCCGCCTCCTGGAGCTGTTCGCGCACGGCGAACACGCCGGGCATCTCGGACGGCGCCACCTCGAGGCGCAGCCATTTTCCACCGGACTGCTCGTGGAGGCGCACCCGGAAGACGCGCAGACCCGCGCCGCGCAGGATGGTCTCAAGGTCCTCGACGTCGCGGAGTTTTTGGGGCGTCACTTCGACGCCGACCATCAGGCGCGAGCTCAGGCAGGGGCTGGCGGGTTTATCGGCCAGCGGCAGGCCGAACTGCCGCATGAGCGCGCGGATGTCGTCTTTGGTCAGCTCGGCGTCGTCGAGCGGAGCGAGGATGCCGTGTTCGGTGGCGGCCTGATGGCCTGGGCGGATGTCGCCGCGGTCGGAGGCGTTGTAGCCGTAGGCGATGGCGCCGTAGCCCAGGCGGTCGGCCAGGGAATGGCTCAGCCGAAAGAGCTCGGTTTTGCAGTGGTAGCAGCGGCTGAGGTCGTTGCGGGCGTAGGCCGGATTGGAGAGCTCGGCGGATTCCTCCCAACGGTGCGCCACTCCGAGCGACTCGGCGAAGCGGGCCGCATCGTCGCGCTCGACCTGCGCGAGGCTGGCACTGACCGCGGTCACGGCCAACAGCCGGCCGCCGTTCTCCTTGCGCTCCTGTTCGGCCGCCCAGAGGAGAAACGCGCTGTCGACGCCGCCGGAATAGGCGACAATCAAGCCGGCCGGGAGGCGCGCGCGCAGGGCCGAGCGCAGCGCGAGGTACTTCGCCTGCAGAGTGTCGGGCAGCGCAGCGGGACTCATCATAGGGGGCGGTAAGTAGGCACGCCCCGAAAAGGGAGTCAAAGGGAGTTTTTCCGCCGGGCGAACGGGGTCGGCTAACCGAGCGGGGTCTGTTCGAGCTCGAGCAACACCTGCAATTCGGCCAGGGCGGCACGGGCCTCCATCGCGAGGAGGAATTCCCAGGCGGCGAGCACCCGCCGGTGGAACAGCACCCGCTCGGCCGCCGTGGCGCGGCTCAGCGTCCGACCGGCGGCAGTGGGGGGAGCGGCGGGGCCGCGGCCAATCTTCTCGGCGGCTCCGCGCACGGCGGCGTCGGGCGAAGCCGCGCCCCAGGCGACGATGCGGGCGCGGCGTTCCGCCGCCCAGCGGGCCATGGCTTCCGCCCGGGGGCGATCGAGCCGGGCGGGTTCGGCGTAACTGGATCTCCAGTACAGCTCGTTGAGCAGGGCGGTGCCGTCGGCGCGCCCGAAGAGAAGATTGCGCCCGTCGTCCTCGAGTTTGAGCAGGTGCCGCTCGAATTCGAGGGTGGCGCCCGCCAGGCCGGCGACGCGCCCGGCGAGCACGGCGGCTTTCCACGCCGGCCGCAGGGTGGAGGTCCAGGCCTGGCGCGCTTCGGTACTGGCCGGGCGCCGACCGCCGCGGCTGCCAGCACTGGCGGCGGGCCGGCCGGCTGCTTCGAGTTCGCGGCGGGTCCCGCGGGTCACGAGGGTGCGCGCTGCCGGCGCCTGTTCACCCACGCGCTCGAGGAAACGGGCGTACTGGGCTTGGCGCAGGCGCAGCGCGGGGTCGGCGGAAGTTACGCGGCCGGTGTCGACCGCGCGCTGGTAGGTGGCGACGGCGCGCTGGGTGCGCTCCGTGACGGCCAGGGTGGTGGCGAGGCGCGTTTCGATGAGCCGTGCCCAGGCTTCGAGATAGTGCTCTGAGGTCGAGCGCGGCTTGTCGATCGTCTGGTCGACCAGGACGGCCGCTTCGTGCGCCGCGGCCAACGACGCGACCGGCTGGCCGCGCGGCTGGCCGGTCATGAGATCGAGGCCGAAGAGGTTTTCCGGAAAAAACCGCTCGTAGCCCGCCCAGTGATCGGGTTCCGGGTCCGCCACGCAGCCGGCGGCAGGGGAGGCCTCGTCGGTGGCGGTGTAGCCGGCGGCGCGCAGGCGGAGCCCCGTGGCAGGGGACGCCGCCCAGTCGGGCACGCGGGCGAACCACTCGCGCGGCGGCGTCATCTCGCGGGGCACGGCCAGTTCATGAAAGCCGCCGGAGTGGCACTGGGTCATGCAAAACACGACGCGGCCGGCGCCGAGGCCCGCGGCGAGCGCCTGGCGGAGTTCCGCTACGCCGAGCACTTCCTTGGTATCGGTCGACCAGCCGTCGCGCCGCTCCCCGCGCTTCAGCTGCCACATCGTGATCGCGCTTTCGCGGTTCTTCTCGGGGCCAGCGAGTTCGCCGTGGTCGCCGACAAACAGGAAGAGCGTGCCGCCGGAGCGGACAACCGGCAGGATCTGCTCGCGCAGGGCGCGGAGAAACTCCGCTTTCGTGGCGGGCCGGTTGCGCGGCAGCACGCCGGGGACCCAGGAATGGAGCACCAGCCCGCCTTGCCTCGCCTCGCGGTGCGCGTCGGCCAACACGGGCGGACTGCCCTCGCGATTGCCGATGCCAAAGAAAAACCAGGTGGATTCCGCCGGCCACCCGCGGTCGAGCGAGCCGGCGATCGCCCGGGCCTGCAGGTACTGCGAATAGTGGTTGGAAAGCGGCGTGCCCCCGCCGGAAAGCAGGACGTAGGCGTTGCGCCGGGCGGAGGTCGGCGCCGGCGGCGGCAGCGGTGGCGCGCTCGCTGCCGGGGGCGATTCCACCTTGGGTGCCTCGGAGGTGGCGCACCCGGCCAGCAGGCCGATTGCAGCGAGGAGGATACTCCGGCGGCATGCGGGCAGGCTTGTCATGAACCGAAAGACGTTGCCAACCCGGAGGTGTCACAAGGTTTTTTGATTCTCGATTTCCCTTCTCCGATTCGCGATCTTGCGGGCGTCGTCACCTCCGGTCTCCTCGATCTCCTCCCCTATTTCGCTCGTCACAAACTCCCTCCCACCGAACCACTCGAACCGACTCTCGCCCCATGAAGCTCCCCCGCCGCACCTTTATTCGGAACTCCGCGCTCGGCCTGGGAGGCGCGCTGCTGAGCGTCCGCCCGCTCGCCGCTGCGCCCGCCCCGGCGAAGCGCTGCGATCCCTACGCCACCGTCAGGCTTGGCCGCAGCCCGCTGCGGGTATCGCGCTTCTGCCTCGGCACCGGGATGCGCGGCGGCAAACGCGAGTCGAACCACACGCGCATGGGCCGGGAGAAACTCGAGGCGTTGATCCGAGGGGCGCACGAGCGGGGGGTGCGAATGTACGATCTCGCGGACCTCTACGGCACGCATCCGTACGTCGTATCGGCGTTGCACGGCATCCCGCGCGACCATTACCAAATCGTCACCAAGATCTGGTTCCGGCCCGGCGGCATCCCGGAGGCGGAGCGGCCCGATGCCGACGCCGTCGTCGCCCGTTTCCTGCGGGAGTTGAAAACCGACTACATCGACCTGCTGCTGATGCACTGCGTGGTGTCGGCGAAGTGGCCGGAGGAACTCGCCCGGCAGATGGAGATTATCGCCAAGTTGAAGGAAAAAGGCGTGGTGCGGGCGCATGGGGTGTCGTGCCATTCGCTGGTCGCGCTCGAGGCGGCGGCGGCCGAGCCGTGGGTCGATTCGGTGCATGCGCGGATCAACCCGTTTGGGATGAGCATGGACGGCCCGCCGGAGAAGGTGGTGCCGGTGCTGCAGCGGCTGCACGCCGCGGGCAAGGGAGTCGTCGGCATGAAGATCGTCGGCGAGGGGCGCCTGCGCAACGAGCCGGAGAAGCGCAGCGAGTCGGTGCGTTATGCGCTCGGGCTCGGGTGCGTCGACGTGTTGAACGTCGGCTGCGAATCGACCGGGGAAATCGACGACCTCGCCACGCGGATTCGCGAGGTGCCGGCACCGGTGTGAGGAGGGAACCGGGCACGACGACGGCCGGACCGGCCGGGGGATTCGCCGCCGGCGGCGCGGCGGGCGATAGCCGGGCCTCGCCGCTGCCGCGCGACTTGTTCCTGCTCGATCCCGAGGTTGCGTTCCTGAACCACGGTTCGTTCGGGGCGACGCCGCGGCCGGTGTTCGACGCGTATCAGGCCTGGCAGCGCGAGCTCGAGCGCCAGCCGGTCGAGTTCCTCGGCCGGCGCTATTACGGCCTGCTGCACAAGGCGCGGACGGCCCTGGCCGCGGAATTGCACGCTGCGCCGGAGGAACTCGTGTTCGTGCCCAACGTCACCACGGCACTGAATGCGATCGCGCGCAGCCTGCGGCTCCAGCCGGGCGATGAAGTCCTCACGACGGATCACGAGTATGGGGCGATGGACCGGATGTGGCGCGTGCTCGGCCGCCCCAGCGGAGCCGTGTACCGCACGGCGGCGGTCCCGCTGCCGGTGAGCAGCGCCGACGCGGTGGTCGAGGCGGTGTGGAGCGAGGTCACGCCGCGCACCCGCGTGCTGTTCGTGAGCCACGTGACATCGCCGACCGCGCTCACCCTGCCGGTGCGGGCGCTCTGTGCCCGCGCCCGCGAGGCGGGCATCGTGAGCATCGTCGACGGCGCGCACGCGCTCGGGCAACTCCCGCTCGATCTCGGGGAGGTTGGCGCGGATTTCTATGTCGCCAACGCCCACAAATGGCTGTGCGCGCCGAAGGGCTCGGCCTTTCTTCACGCCCGGCCGGAAATGCACTCGCTGGTGGAGCCGCTGATCGTGAGCTGGGGCGGCACGGCGTTCAACCCGACCGGCCGGAGGTTTCTCGACGAACAGCAGTGGACCGGAACACGTGATCCGGCCGCCTGGCTGGCCGTGCCCGCGGCGATTCGCTTTTGGGCGGAGCACGACGGGGCGCGCGTGCTCGCGGCGTGCCGCGCGTTGGCGCGGCGGGCCCGGGCGGAGCTAATCGCTCAGACCGGGCGGCCGGCGCTCTGTCCGGATGCGCCCGAGTGGTTTGCCCAGATGTTCGCCGTCGAGCTGCCGCCGTGCGACGGGCCCCGGTTGCAGGCGGATCTCTATGCGCACCACCGCGTCGAGGTGCCGGTGATGAGGTGGCAGGGGCGCGCGCTGTTGCGCGTCTCGATCCAGGCCTACAACTCGCCGCACGATCTCGAGCGGTTGCAAGCGGCGTTGGACGACGCGCTGCGGCGCCAGCGAGGAGACCCGGCATGAAAACGCGCTCGCGGCGGCGGCCTGACCCGCGGGAGCCCGCGGCGTGGGTGGTGCTGGTCGCCATCGCGGGCGGGAGCGGTTCGGGCAAGACGTGGCTGGCGGCGAAGCTGCGCCGCCACCTGGGCCCGATGGCCGGGCTGATTTCGCTCGACGACTTCTATCGCGACCTGGCGCACGTGCCGTTGGCCGAGCGACCGCGGACGAATTTCGATTCGCCAGCCGCCATCGACTGGAGGCGACTGGAAGCGGCGCTCCGCGCGATCGCCGCCGGGCAAGCGCCGCTGCTGCCCCGCTACGACTTCACGCGGCACACCCGCGCCGATCAGCCACGCCGGTGGCGAAAACGGCCGATCGTGCTGGTCGAGGGACTCTGGCCGTGGGTCCGGGCCCGCTTGCGCAGGTGGTATGCGCTGCGGATCTTTCGGGCGGTGGAGGCCGACCGGCGGTACACACGGCGACTGCGCCGCGACATCCGGCAGCGGGGCCGGACGCCGGCGGAGGTCGAGCGCCAGTGGGTTGCCCAGGTCGAACCGATGTACGCGCGTTTCGTGGCCCCGCAGCGGCGGACGGCCGATGTGGTGGTCGGCGGAGAACTTGAGGCGGCGGAGATCGCGCGGCTGGCAGGGCGAATTCGGGCGCTGGCCCGGTGACCAGGGCGGTGAGGTCCCTGCGCGCAACAGCGGGGTTATGCGCGGAGCCGACGGGCGCCGGTCGCCGCCGAGGCGTCTGGCGGCTGCGGTCCATCGTTTGCTTCCTCGGCGGCCAAGGGTCGGTGCGGGAGGCCTGCGATCCGTGCGTCGTTGGCGACCGATGATCCTGCGCGATCGGCGTCGCTGTTTCCAAGGCCCGGTTCGGTATCATCGCTTTTGTGGATGGGAATGGTGTTCATCGGTCTCAAGGTTGGACTCGGGAACGGCCTCTGCCAGTCGCTCATCTACCCGAAAAAGGGTAGATGAGGCTCCCGGGCTCGCCGGGACGATTTGCGCCCGGCGGAAAACCCTCCACGCTTTCCGCCCCATGAAGCTCCGCTGGTACCTGTCCCTTGCCGTTGCCCTGCTGGCTCCGCATTCCCTGCAGGCGGCGGCGCCGCCGCAGGTGACGGCCTCGCTGGTCGCGGCGGACGCCGCAGTGCAGCCCGGGCGGGCGTTCACGGTGGCGCTGCGGTTGGTCCACGCCCCGCACTGGCACACCTATTGGATCAATCCCGGCACGGGCTTGCCGACCAGCCTGGCGTGGAGGCTGCCGCCGGGGTGGACCGCCGGTGGCATCCAATGGCCGGCCCCGCAGGTGATCAAGGACAAGGCAGGTGCGATCACGGGCAACGGTTTCGAGGGCGAGCTGCTTTTGCCGGTGACCCTCACGCCGCCCGTGGATTTGCCGTCGGGCGGGAGCGTGGAGTTGAAGGCCCGGGCGGAGTGGCTCATGTGCGAGGAAACGTGCATTCCCGGCAGTGCCGAAGTCGCGCTGACGCTACCCGTGAGCGCGACACCGCCGGCCGCCCACCCCGAGTGGGGGCCGAAGATTCGCGGCGTGCTCGAGCGGCTGCCGCGGCACGATCCGGCGTGGCAGGCCTCGGCGTCGCGCCAGGACGCGACGATTACACTCCACGTCGCGCCCGCCACCGCGCCGGCCGGGCACGCGCCGCGGGAGCTGCGGTTTTTCGCGGTCGACAATCTGGTCGCCTACGAACTGCCGCAGACCGTGAGGGCGGACGGGCGAGGCGGATTCGTGCTGACGCTGCCGGTTGATCCGGCCGCACCGGCCGGGGCGCGACGGCTGGTCGGCGTCCTGACGGCGCAGAACGGCTGGCGTGCGGATGGCACGCTGCCGGGGCTGGCGATTGCCGCTGATCTGACTGCGCCGGCCGCCGGCCCGCTGGGGGGCACGCTGTTCCTCGCGTTTCTCGGCGGGCTGATCCTCAACCTCATGCCGTGCGTGTTTCCGGTGTTGGGGATCAAGATCCTCGGCTTCGTAAGTCAGGCCGGCCATCAGCGCAGCCGGATCGTCGCGCACGGCCTGGTGTTCACGGCCGGCGTGTTGGCGTCGTTCTGGGTGCTGGCCGGCGTGCTCGCGGTGTTGCGGACGGGAGGCGCCCAACTCGGCTGGGGATTCCAGCTCCAGTCGGCGGCATTTGTGTACGCCATCGCGGTGCTGCTGTTTGTCTTCGGGCTGAACATGAGCGGGGTGTTCGAGTTTGGCCTCGGGGCGACGGCGATCGGCGGCGAATTGCAGACGAAGTCAGGCTACGCCGGCTCGTTTTTCACGGGCATCCTGGCGACGGTCGTGGCGACGCCGTGCAGCGCACCGTTTCTCGCGCCGGCGCTTGGCGCGGCGCTGGCGGTGTCGACGGCGAAGTCGTTCCTGATCTTCACGGGTATCGCGATCGGGCTCTCGACGCCGTACCTGTTGCTTTCAACCTTTCCCCAGGCGGTAAAGCTCCTGCCGCGGCCGGGCGCGTGGATGGAGACCTTCAAGCAGTTCATGGCATTTCCGCTCTACGCGACGGTCGGGTACCTGTTGTGGGTGCTCGCGGCGCAGACCGGCGAGGAGGGTTTCCTGAACGCGTTGATCGGCCTGGTGCTGGTCGGGATGGCGGTGTGGATGTACGGGCGATGGAGCGCGCCCGGGGCGACGGCGGGCCGGGCGGCGATTGGGCGGGCCGGGTTGGTGGTGGTCGGCGCGTTCGGCCTGTGGCTCGGATGGCCGCGGGCCGAAGCGGCGGCGGGCGGTGCGCCAGGGAAGGGAACCGCGGTGGTCTGGGAGCCGTGGAGCCCGGAGGCGGTCGCGAAGCTTCGCGGCGAGGGACGCACGATCTATGTCGACTTCACCGCGCGCTGGTGCGCGACCTGCCAGACGAACAAGAAGATCGTTTTCAGCTCGGCCGAAGTGCTGCGTTATTTCGCCGAGCACAAGATCGTCACGCTGCGCGCCGACTGGACGAACAAGGACCCCCGCATCACCGCCGAGCTCGCCAGCTACCAGCGGTCGGCGGTGCCGTTCAATGTGATCTGGAAACCCGGCCGCGACGCGCCGGTGATTCTGCCCGAGTTACTCACGCCGGGAATCGTGCTCGAGGCGTTGAAGTAAGTGAAAATCAGAGTCTCCGAGAGGTCTTACCGGATGAGGCCCATCCGCACGACGATCGAGCGGGAGAAAGCGGGGAGCGAGAGGGAGCCGGCGGCGAGCTGGGCGTCGGTCCAGCGGTCGTTCCACGGGTCGTAGAGGCGTGTGCGGGTCGGGAGCGGCCCGGTGAAAAGGCCGGAGAGGTCGAGGGTGAGGTCGGCGAGCGTAGCGGGGGCGCGGCCGTCGGCCAGTTCGCTGCGCCAGTCGTTTTGTGAGTCCCGACACCAGACCAGAACGGTGTGCCGGCCGCGGAGCACGTAGATGCGCAAACGCGGGTGCGCCAGCATCCGGGGCTGGAAGTCCTCCGCCGGCGGATCGAGGTCCTGCACGACGGCGGCGAAGCGCGCAAAGTGGTGCCAGAGGTTGTTGCGATCGACGTAGTGATTCCAGTGCCAGATATGGCCCGGCCCGGCGGCACCGGCGAAAAACGGCGCGAAGAGCACGTCGTGCAGCAGCACTCCGGCGCGGTCCCGGGCGTAATGGGTGAATGGCCCGGTGTGACTGGGCTCGACGGCGCCGCCCTCGGCCAACAGCACGGGTCGGGCCGGCTGCCACGCGAGCAGGGTTTGGACGGTGTCGGCCGCCAGTACGTCCATCGGTCCGCGGCATACTGCAAGCTGCGCACCGAGGTCGAGGTAGCGGTGCACCTGCGCGAGATCGTTTCCCGGCAGGAGACTATGTCGCTGGTAGACACCGCGGGAGTTCTCGCGGTCAAAGCTGCCGAGACTCTGCATCGCGAGGTTGCGGGGGAAGAGCCGGTGCAACTCCGCCAGCATCGCTTCTGTCCAGGGCAGGTAGGCGGATTCCTTCGCGGCGACGGCGTTGACCTCGTTCCAGAGTTCCCAGCCGAAGACGGTTGGGTTGTCGCCAAAACGGGCGGCAAGCCAGGCGAGCTTCCGGCGAAACTGTTCGCGGCTGCGTGCGCCCGTGAAGAAGTCGGTCATGTCGGTCGCCGGGCCGCCCTGGTCGGTGCGATGCAGGAGCTTTTGGCTCCACTTCTGGCGGTAGTTGGGGTCGAGGGAGCGGAAGTGTTCGAGGCAGAGCTTGGCGCGGATGCCATGGCGCCGCGCCAGCTCGAGCAAGGCGTAGATGCGGCGCGCCTTAACCTCGTCGTACACACCGCTCCGCTCATGCTCGACATCCCAGAAGCCCGAGCTGAGCCACACGCGCACGAAGTTCCCGCCGTTTGCCGCGAGTTGCCGGAGCCAGGTCTCGTAGCTGCGCAGGCCGCCGGCTTCGTCGTCAACCCGGCCGTCGGGTGCGATCAGGTTGAGGCCGATGGGCACATACGGCCGGCCGTCGGTCAGCTCGAGATAACGGGGGTCGCGCGGGCTCACGCGGACGAAGGAGCCTCCGGCCTCGTGGTTGCTTGCGGCGGAGAAGCCGGCCGGAACGAGCAAACAACAGAGCAGTTTCAGCATCAGCTTCGAGTGCATGAACGAGTG
>Ga0233425_10010016_pt1 | contig 11747 bp, 7 predicted proteins | sample Watercolumn_Towu_2_FD_181712 | JGI IMG/M metagenome (GOLD analysis project Ga0233425, IMG submission 181712) | Freshwater microbial communities from Lake Towuti, South Sulawesi, Indonesia - Watercolumn_Towuti2014_140_MG | ecosystem: Environmental > Aquatic > Freshwater > Lake | place: Indonesia...
GGCGGGGTTCTAGTTGGCAGGCCCTGCGCTACAATCGACGTTCCGCGCGGGAGTGTCGTAATCGGTAGCCGAACACGTTTCAGGGGCGTGTGCCCGTAAGGGCGTGGGGGTTCGAGTCCCCCCTCCCGCACAGTTAGTTAACTAGGTTTCTACGCGTGGCGGTCACAAGATCGCGGCGTATCGCTTCTATTGGTTCGGGCCGCGCACGGTGAAGCTGCTCCACGAGCAGCTCATCGGCGGCGGCACTTCTCGTGACGGCGAAGGTCGGCGCCGACGGACGCCTCGCCTGGGTCTACACGGAGCGATACGAAGCCGGCGGCTGACCTCGCGGCTACGATCGCTCGGCATGTCCCGTGATCCGCTCCCGTGGAAGCGCGTTCGGCACACAGCGGGTCTCGCTCGAACTGCCGGGGGGCGTCGTCGACAAGGGCGAGGATCCCGCCGCCGCCGTCGCGCGCGAGCTCGATGAGGAGACCGGATACCGCGCCGGTCGGATCGTCCGCCTCGGCGACTTCGACGCCAACCCGGCCCACTTCACGAACGCCGTCCACGCGTTCGTCGCGCTCGACTGCGAAGCCGTCCACGAGGGCACGCCGGACCACGGCGAGGACGTCACCGTGGAGGTCGTGCCGAAGCAGCGGCTGCGAGACCTCGTGCGCGCGGGCGAGATCCGGCACTCGCTCATGCTCGCGACGATCGACCTGGCGCTGCTCGAGGGCTACCTGTAGGGCGTCAGTCCGCGGGCGACGCGGCCGCCGCCACCTGCGGCGTCTGAGCGGATCGAGGAAAGAGCGCCAGCACCAGGCCGGCCGCGAGCGCGGCGGTCGACGCGAGGATGAGCCCCGGCGCGACGTCGACCCTCTGCCACAACGCGGCCGCGCCGTTCGCGCCGATGACCGTGTTCCACGACGTTGGATCATGTCAGCGGACCGAGAGGACAGGCCTGCTCGTGCCGGCCGACGCGTATGAAAGGCCGGGAACGCCGACGATCAACGGCACGGCGTCGGAGCTGGTCCGGCGACCACCCTAAGCGTCCCTTCCGCGAAGCCGCGGCCCGGAGCGGTATCCCCGAAGTCGGCGCGGACGGTGAACGTGTCGTGCCGGAGGATGGTGAACCGTCCCCGTGCCGCGCCGGCCGCATCGAGCGTCGGCGTCATGATCGCCGGCCCACGGATCCCCTGGCCAGAGGCCGACGCGATCCGCAACGTCGCGACCTTCCCCGGCTGCATGGGCGAGGTGACGAGTCCGAAGCACACCTCGGAGTAGCCCGTGAAGTGCTCCCAGCTCAGCGAGAGTCCGCTCGTGAACCCTGCGGCCGTCGGCGCGGCGGTGGGAGCCGCGGTCTGCGGCGGCGTGGGCGCTCGGGTCGGCACGGCGATCGATCCCGCCGGCGTGAGGGCGATCCCGAGGGTCCGGTCCGCGGTCGGTGCTGCCGTGGGGGCCGCGGGTGCCGCGGAGGCGGGAGGCTCGGGCTGGACGCCGTACTGTCCGAGTCCCTGGCAGGCGGCGCCGCTGAGCATCGCCACGGTCGCGAGGGTCGTCCGAAGGACCCAGGCCGCGGAGCGCTGGCGTCGGGGGAGGTCGGGTCGGGGCACGATCACACCTCACTCGGTCGTTTCCGCGCCACCCCCTCGCTCCGCGGGACTCTGTCAGAGAGCGGCGGAGGTACCCCAACGAACGAGGCCCCCGGATACGGCTCTCCGGAGGCCTCTCGAGCTGCAGCGTGAAGAGGAAGACATCGCGAGTCCGTACCTGATCGCGCCGGACGCGATGGTCCGGCTGGGTGCTAGAAGTTAGGTCAAGCCTCTCGGCCGTTAGTACGCCTCAGCTCCAGACCTCACGGTCCTTCCACCTGACGCCTATCGAACAGGTTCTCTACCTGCGGCCTTACCTGCTTGCGCAGAGGGTGAGCCCATCTTGAGGTGCGCTTCCCACTTAGATGCTTTCAGCGGTTATCGCGAACGGACATAGCTACCGAGCGGCGCCCTTGGCAGGACGACTCGTACACCATCGGTCCGCCCACCCCGGTCCTCTCGTACTGGGGGCAGCTCCTCGCAACTCACCTGCGCCCACACTGGATAGAGACCGAACTGTTTCACAACGTTCTGAACCCAGCTCGCGTACCGCTTTGATGGGCGAACAGCCCAACCCTTGGGAGGTACTGCCCCCCCAGGATGCGACGAGCCGACATCGAGGTGCCAAACCACGCCGTCGCTGTGAACGCTTGGGCGTGATAAGCCTGTTATCCCCGGGGTAGCTTTTATCCGATGATTCCTGGCCCTTCCACGCGGGACCAGAAGGTCACTAAGCCCGACTTTCGTCCCTGCTCGGCGTGTAAGCCTCACAGTCAAGCACCCTTATGCCTTTGCACTCTGTGGCTGATTTCCATCCAGCCTGAGGGTACCTTTGGGCGCCTCCGTTACCTTTTAGGAGGCGACCGCCCCAGTCAAACTGCCCACCTGGCACGGTCCGGCCACCGGATCACGGACGGCCGTTAGGACCGAGGTCCCACAAGGGTGGTATTTCACTGGCGACTCCACCGACGCTAGCGCGCCGGCTTCAAAGTCTCCCACCTATGCTACACATGCGAAACCCCAGCTCAATGCCAAGATGCAGTAAAGCTCCACGGGGTCTTTTTGTCCAAGTGTGGGTAACCCGCGTCTTCACGGGTATCTCAGTTTCGCCGGGTCCCTCCTAGAGACAGCGGCTAAGTCGTTACGCCTTTCGTGCGGGTCGGAACTTCGCGCTTCTCCCTCTTTCGAGGGGCGCAGACTATGCCTTCACTCTGTTGCTGATCGGCACGATCTCGCTTCGCTGATATCGCTTCTTGCTCGCCGAATTGAGGTCCTCGGCGATCTTCACGATCTGAGCGAAGCCTTCTGAGCTCAGGTGCTCGCCGCGGTGCATGAGTTGCACGATCGCGGCAAAGCGCTCGAAGTCCTTCTGCTTGCTCGAGAGCAGCGGGAACTGTTCGAAGTGCGGAAGGACCTGCGAGACGAGCTCCTGGACGCTGCGGACCTCGTACTTGAGGGTCCTGTCGGAACGGTCCGGCCGGATCGAGCCACAACCGAACGTCCTCCTGAAGATCTCGAGGACCTCGGCTCGGTCAGCGTTCTGACTGACCGAGAAGCTCGGCCTGATGTCCCAGCCGAACTTGTGACGCTCGCTCCGGTTGAAGGTCACTGTGAAGCAACCTTCCCCGTCCGCGTACCCCGACAGATACACCCTCTCGTTCGAGCCCATTTGCCTCTCCGCAACAGACGCCGGCGTCTTGCGGCGCTCATGGATTGATCCGTTGCCGGATCGGAGTCGCCGCCGTCCGAGGCTACATACCTCGGAGCAGTCTTTACAGGGTCACGCGCGGATGGATCCGCACGGACTTCCCTCGGCATTACCCGGCGCTTCTCGCGCTGAGGGCTTCGCCGATATGAGCCGGTGTTCCAGAGCGGATCGCTCCGCTCCAGGGCAAGTTGGGCAACTTACCCGACTAGGAATTTCGCTCGGTCATGTTCCTCGACTCGCGTCGAGTGGATGCTCTCGCATCTCCTGCATGTCGCCATGCAGATCGGACCATACCTTCATCCGAAGCACTCGGATGTCCGACGTCTGGTCTCTGAGGATCCCGGCGCGCATCTCACGCTCCGGTCTTTCCTGCTGATGATCCGCACCTGATGCATTGTCACCGCTTATCGCGGTAGCATAGGATGCTACGGACGTTCCAGCATTTGGTCGGATTTCTCTAAGGCAGCGGTACTCCCTAAACCTTAGGACCGTTATAGTTACGGCCGCCGTTCACCGGGGCTTCAGTTCGGACCTCTCAGTCCTCCCATTGACCTTCCGGCACTGGGCAGGCGTCAGCCCCTATACGTAGGGTTTCCCCTTCGCAGAGACCTGTGCTTTTGTTAAACAGTCGCTTAGCCCGTTCGTCTGTGGCCTCGATCGCTTCCCCTACTTGCGTAGGGCGCGCGAGGCTCCCCTTCTCCCGAAGTTACGGGGACATTTTGCAGAGTTCCTTTAGGAGGGTTCTCCCGATCACCTATGGATGCTCTCCTCGCCTACCTGCGTCGGTTTGCGGTACGGACGCTCTCGATCTCGCTAGAGCCTTTTCTCGGCGGCTTGGATCGTCCCACTTGCTGCATCGCTGCAGCTCGCGCTCGCCTTTCACCTTGACCCGTCGACGGGTTTTCCTATCGACGGACGGTTACGGGCTTGGACGCACGTAGCCAAAGTGCGCTGGGACCACCAGACCGCGTCAGCCCTTCGCTGATGACGATCTCGAGCGGTGCAGGAATGTAGACCTGCTGTCCATCGCCTACGCCTTTCGGCCTCGGCTTAGGTCCGACTGACCCTGAGCGGATTAACCTTCCTCAGGAAACCTTAGGCATTCGGTGTGCACGTTTCTCACGCGCATTTCGCTACTCGTTCCGGCATTCGCACTTCCATGCGCTCCAGCCGTGCTCACGCTCGACCTTCGCCGCGCATGGAACGCTCCCCTACCGCCCACGGCCACCACGAGGGTGGCGCGGACCCGTAGCTTCGGTACCAGGCTTGAGCCCCGTTGGATTTTCGGCGCTGGACCACTCGACCAGTGAGCTGTTACGCACTCTTTCAATGGTGGCTGCTTCTAAGCCAACATCCTGGTTGTCTGAGCGATCCAACATCCTTTTCCACTTAGCCTGGATTGAGGGACCTTAGCTGACGGTCTGGGCTGTTTCCCTTTTGTCTCTGGAGCTTAGCCCCCGGAGACTGACTGCCGAGGTATGGAGTCGGAGCATTCGGAGTTTGGTTGGGTTTGGTAAGCAGTAAGCCCCCTAGCCCATCCAGTGCTCTACCTCTCTGACTGAACCCTCGACGCTAGCCCTAAAGCTATTTCGGGGAGAACCAGCTATCTCCGTGTTCGTTTGGCATTTCACCTCTACCCACAGCTCATCCCACAACTTTTCAACGTTGAAGGGTTCGGCCCTCCACGAAGCATTACCTCCGCTTCAGCCTGGCCATGGGTAGCTCACACGGTTTCGGGTCTAGTGCTCGCGACTACGGCCCTTGCGGGCCACGCCCTGTTCAGACTCGCTTTCGCTTCGGCTCCGGCCGTCAAGGCCTTAACCTCGCCGCGAACAGCTAACTCGCCGGATCATTCTTCAATAGGCACGCCGTCACGCTACCGGCTTGCGCCGGCAACACGCTTCGACTGCTTGTAGGCGCACGGTTTCAGTTCCTGTTTCACTCCCCTCCCGGGGTGCTTTTCACCTTTCCCTCACGGTACTTGTGCACTATCGGTCGCAAGAGGTACTTAGCCTTGGACAGTGGTCTGCCCGGCTTCCCACCCTGGAGACGTTCCGGGTGGTACTCGAGGACAGCGACCGGAGCGCATGCGCTTTCGCGTACTGGGCTTTCACCGTCTACGGCCGGCCGTTCCAGGACCGTTCCGCTGACGCATGCGTTTGTGACTCCGTCGCGGCTCGGCAGAGCCGCACGTCACGCCTCACGACCCCCGATCCGCAACGCCTGCCGGCTATCGCACGGATCGGGTTTGGGCTCTTCCCGTTTCGCTCGCCACTACTCAGGGAATGCTTTCCTTTCCTCGAGGTACTGAGATGTTTCAGTTCCCTCGGTGCCCTCCACGCACCCTATGTATTCAGGTGCGGGTCGCTCAGGTCCACTGAGCGGGGTTCCCCCATTCGGAGATGTCCGGATCGACGCTTGCTACCAGCTCCCCGGACCTTTTCGCAGGTGACCGCGTCCTTCATCGGCCTCTTGCGCCAAGGCATCCACCGCGCGCCCTTCGTAGCTTGACCTACTTCCAGCATCCAGCCCGACCCTCGCGGGCCGGCGGATGCGGATCACAGATGTTGTGATCGGGTACGGTTCGCCATTGGCGAAACTCGCTGACCGCGCTCTCGCGAGCGGGTCATTCACTTGTTGTCTTCCTCTTCAGTTGTAAAGGTGCACTGTTCGCTCGGGCGTGCCCGCGCGGCACGGGGCCGTGTGGACAGGCCCGAGAGAACAGGCGCCGGGACCGTGCTCCCCTTCGCTGGCGCGACCGTCGATGGTACCGCTGATGAGCCGGATCTGCCTGTGGAGACGAGGAGACTCGAACTCCTGACTTCCTCCTTGCAAAGGAGGCGCTCTACCAGCTGAGCTACGTCCCCCTGCTCAATAGCCGTCGGCTCGGCTCGGCTTCCGCCTCGCCTCACTTCGCGGCTAGTCGCTCCGCTCCGGTCGAGCTCGCTCGCGCCGGCAGAGCCGGACGCTCGCTCGCCCTTCCTTGTGGGCGTTTCTGGACTCGAACCAGAGACCTCTGCCTTATCAGGGCAGTGCTCTAACCACCTGAGCTAAACGCCCGATGCGAACGGACATGTTAGCCGGGCGGGTCGAACTCGGGGACCGACGGCGCGGGCGCAAGGGATCGGAACACGATCCTTGACCGCTGAAAAGTGGCAGGAACGACACGTATGCCGGACATCGTTGCCATCCGCATCTGGGGTCGTGAGTCCCACGGATGGCGAGAGATCACTTCCGTTGACGGAAGGGTCGCCGAGCTCGCGCTCGGCGATCGACCTGGGATGGAGATCGGCGCCGAAGCGTCATCTCACGGATCCCTAGAAAGGAGGTGATCCAGCCGCACCTTCCGGTACGGCTACCTTGTTACGACTTCGTCCCAGTCGCCGGTCCCACCTTCGACGGCTGCTCCCTTGCGGTTAGCCCACCGGCTTCGGGTGTTACCGACTCCCATGACGTGACGGGCGGTGTGTACAAGGCCCGGGAACATATTCACCGCGGTGTGCTGACCCGCGGTTACTAGCAACTCCGACTTCACGGAGGCGAGTTGCAGCCTCCGATCTGAACTGACGCCGGTTTTGAGGGATTAGCTCCTGCTCGCGCAGTTGCGACCCGCTGTGACCGGCGATTGTAGCGTGCGTGTAGCCCCAGACATAAGGGCCACGCGGACTTGACGTCATCCCCACCTTCCTCCGAGTTTCTCTCGGCAGTCCCGCCTGAGGGATACAACAGGCGGCGAGGGTTGCGCTCGTTGCGGGACTTAACCCAACATCTCACGACACGAGCTGACGACAGCCGTGCAACACCGTTGCAGGCTCCCTTGCGGGTCGCTTCCCTTTCGGGTCGCTACCACCTGCATGTCAAGTCTGGGTAAGGTTCTTCGCGTACCATCGAATTGAACCGCACGCTCCGCTGCTTGTGCGGGCCCCCGTCAATTCCTTTGAGTTTTAGCCTTGCGGCCGTACTCCCCAGGCGGGGCACTTAATGCGTTAGCTTCGGCACTGCCGGGGTCGATACCGACAACACCTAGTGCCCATCGTTTACGGCTAGGACTAACGGGGTATCTAATCCCGGTCGCTGCCCTAGCTTTCGCACCTGAGCGTCAAGAGCGGGCCAGCGGATCGCTTTCGCCACTGGTGTTCCTTCCGGTATCTACGCATTTTACCGCTACACCGGAAATTCCATCCGCCTCTCCCGTCTTCTGAGCCCCGGAGTTCCCATGGGCATCCCTCGGTTGGGCCGAGGGCTTTCACCATGGGCTTTCGAGGCCGCCTGCGTGCGCTTTACGCCCAGTGATTCCGGACAACGCTCGCAACCTACGTATTACCGCGGCTGCTGGCACGTAGTTAGCCGTTGCTTATTCCTGAGGTACCGTCAGGTTTCTTCCCTCAGAAAAGAGGTTTACGACCCGAAGGCCTTCATCCCTCACGCGGCGTTGCTGTGTCAGGGTTTCCCCCATTGCACAAGATCCCTAACTGCTGCCTCCCGTAGGAGTCTGGGCCGTGTCTCAGTCCCAGTCTGGCTGGCCATCCTCTCAGACCAGCTACGGATCGTTGCCTTGGTGAGCCGTTACCCCACCAACTAGCTGATCCGCCGCAGGCCCCTCCAAAAGCGGCTTGCGCCTTTGAGCGCTCGAATGAACGAGCGATCACATGCGGTATCAGCACCTCTTTCGAGGTGTTGTCCCCCACTTCTGGGCAGGTCGCCTACGTGTTACTCAGCCGTTCGCCACTGACCTCGGCCTTGCGGCTTTGGCCCGTTCGACTTGCATGTTTTATGCACGCCGCCAGCGTTCGTCCTGAGCCAGGATCAAACTCTCCGAAAAAGATCGAGACCCTCCGAAGAGGGTCCTTCACTGCGAAGCGTTGATCAGGCTCTCTACCTATTCGACGAGTGGTCCGCGCATTCGCGCGTTCCTGCCACTTTTCAACTGTTAAGGATCGTGCTGCCCCGACCTCCTCGTAGGTGATGGCCACGGGCTCCGACGCGGACCTCCATCGTAGGCCCTAATGCGCTTCCGCGCAATGCGGGACCGCGCGGGCGGTCCCGGGCATCTCAGCCACCCGACCGTCTCTAGAGCGCTCGGCGGCCCTCTAGGGCACGGCTCACCGTGACCTCGTCGGCGTACTCGAGGTCCCCGCCCATCGGAAGGCCGCGCGCCAGCCGCGTGACGCGCGGGGGCGTCCCGTCGAGGAGCTGCGCGATGTACATCGCGGTCGCTTCCCCCTCGAGGTTCGGGTTCGTCGCGAGGATCACCTCGTCCACGCCCCCGCGGCGCACCCGCGTCGCCAGCTCGGCGATGCGGAGGTCGTCCGGCCGGATGCCGTTCACGGGCGAGATCGCGCCGTGAAGGACGTGGTAGACGCCCTTGTACTGACCCGTTCGCTCGACCGCGAGGACGTCGAGCGGCTCCTCGACCACGCACACGACCCGCTGGTCTCGCTCGTCCGACGAGCACACCGCGCACGGGTCGGCCTCGGCGATGTTGAAGCACACCCCGCAGTAGCGGAGGTCCGTCTTCACCGCGCGGACCGCCGTCGCGAGCGACTCGGCGTCACCGCTCGGCGCGCGGAGGATGTGGTAGGCGAGGCGCTGCGCCGTCTTCGGCCCGACACCCGGGAGCTTCGACAGCTCGTCGATCAGGCGGGCGAGCGGACGCGCGAGAGCGGTGGGCACTTAAAGGAGCGGCTGCGTCCCTGCGCTGCTCACCGCTACAGCTTCAGGCCTCCGGTGATGCCACCGAGCCGCTCCGCCGCGAGCTGCTTCGAGCGCTCGATGGCGTCCTTCACCGCCGCGAGGACGAGGTCCTGGAGCGTTTCGACGTCGCTCGGGTCGACGGCCTCGGGGGAGATGGTGACGCTGCGCACTTCCTGCGTGCCGGTCATGACGACGACGACAGCCCCGCCGCCCGCCTTCCCTTCGACCGTCTCCCCCGCGAGCTGTGACTGGGCCCGCTCCATGTTCGCCTGCATCTCGCGCGCGATCCGCTGGAGATCACGAAGGTCCTTCACGGTTCACTCGACCTCGAGGATGCGCTCCGGCCGGCGGAACGTCTCGAGAGCCGCGCGGAGCATCGGATCCTCCGTCGCGGGGGTCGCCTCGCTCGCCGCCTGCTGGCGCACGCAGCGCACGCGGACGTCGACGCCGAGCACGCTCGAGAGCTCGCGCTCCACCTCGGGCCGGCGCTGATCCGTCCAGCTCCGCGCGAACTCGTTCGCGAACGCGAGGACGATGGTCGCGCCCTCGACCCCCGTGGGCTCGGCGACCTGCAGCTGCGCGGCGCTGCCGATGCTCCGCTCTCGCGTGCGCTCGAGCACGAGAGTCCACGCGCTTCGGACGGCAGTGATGTCGAGCGCCGTGGCCACCGCTCGGCCGGGTGACGCACCCGCTGGGGGGCCGTCGCGTCTCGTCCCTCTCTCCGTCGCGCGGGCGCCGGTCTCCGCTTCCTCCCTGTTGGGTGGTCGTCCATCAGCGGCGCCCGCTCGGCTCCGCTCGGTCGGGCCGAGATCGCGACGGCCCCCCGCGACATCACCCGGCCTCGCGCCGGCCGGCTTCGCCGCGGTCTGCTCCGGACGCGGCGCTGACTGCGTCGGCGCGGGCTCTGCCGCGCCGCCGGATGCGACCGAGCCGGCGGCGGTGGAAGCGGTGAGCTCGAGCACGGCGAGCTCCAGCGGGAGCGGCGTCCCTTCGCCCGTCCGCAGCTGCTGCTCCGCCTCGACGAGCCGCTTCGCGATCCGCGCGAGGCGGTCGGCCGCGAACCTCGGCGCCTGCTCTTTCAGCTTCGCGGTCGCCTCCTCGCCGAGGGTGTCGGGCGCCTTGCCGGTGTAGCGCACGAGGACGAGCGCGCGCACGTGCTCGATCGCGCGCCGGGCGTACAGGTGCAGGTCGCGCCCCTCGTCGACGAGACGGCCGACGAGCGAGACCGCGCGCACGCCGTCATCCGCGGCGAACGAGTCGAAGAGCGCGGCGACGTCCTCCCAGTCGGACGCGCCGAGGAGGTCGTCGACGTCCCGCGACGCGATCGTGCCGTCGTCGGAGAAGGACGAGAGCTGGTCGAGGATGCTCTCGGCGTCGCGGAGCGACCCCTGCGCGTGGCGCGCGATCGCCTCGAGCGCCTTGCGGTCGACGGTGAGCTTCTCGGCCATCGCGATCTTCTCGAGATGGCCGACCATGTCCGCGTGCGGGATGCGGCGCAGGTCGAAGCGCTGCGTCCGCGAGACGATCGTCGCCGGGATGCGCTGCGACTCCGTGGTCGCGAGCACGAAGATCGCGTGCCCGGGCGGCTCCTCGAGGGTCTTCAGCAACGCGTTGAAGGCCTCGGACGTCAGCTGATGCGCCTCGTCGATGACGTACACCTTGTACTGGCCTTCCGACGGCGCGAAGCGCACCTTCTCCCGAAGATCGCGCATCTCGTCGATGCCACGGTTGCTCGCCGCGTCGATCTCGATGAGGTCGAGGAACCGGCCTTCACGGATCGCGACACACGCTGGGCACGCGTCGCAGGGCTCGCCGTCGGCCGCGCGCGGGCAGTTCACCGCTTTCGCGATGAGGCGCGCGATCGACGTCTTCCCGATGCCGCGGGAGCCGGCGAGGAGGTACGCGTGCGCGACCTGGCCGCTCGCGATGGCGTTCCGCAGGGTCCGCGTCACATGCTGCTGCCCGACGATCTCCGCGAAGCTCTGGGGACGCCACCGCCGATACAGTGCGGTCCGTTCGGGCACCTGGTGAGGATAGCGAGCGGCGCGGCTGCGCCCAGAGGCACCTGCGCAGCCGGTGCCGCGAAGAAGGAGGGGCGCCAGTGCGAGTGATGCGCATCGCGAAGACGGGCAGGACGGCGAGCGCGGACCGGATCTTCGTCGGATCCGTGGAGATGCAGACCGTCGTGGACGTCGGCGAGCGCGACCTGCGCCTCGTCGAGGTGCACTTCAAGGACGGCGCCCGCAACCGCTGGCACACGCACACGACCGACCAGATCCTCGTGGTGACGGAGGGCGCTGGGATCGTCGCGACGCGCGGTGAGGAACGGGAGGTCGCGACCGGCGACGTCGCCTACATCCCGGCGAACGAGGAGCACTGGCACGGCGCCCGTCCCGGGAAGGACATGACCCATCTCGCGATCAACGGAGGTGCTTCGAAGACGACGATCACCGAGTGAGGCAGCGGCCGTGCACCCTCCGTCGACGCGGACCACTGCGGACACGCCCGCGACCTCGGCTCGGACCAGGCTTCCCTGCGGCACCCAGCGGTGCCCCGCTTACCGCTGCTTCCTTCCGGATCTGACGGGTTCGCGGTCCGCTGCTGCACAGGACCCGGCCGTCAACGCCTTGACCGCCAGCAGGACCCGCGGTGGCCGGCCTCGGGAGGGAGTTCAGCCCCGCTAAAGCGGATCGCGGGTACAGGGCACCGCTAGCTCCCCGCCTAGCACGACCGCGCTCATCCTACCGTCCTGAAGCCGGTGGGTCGCCGGA
>Ga0233425_10010017_pt1 | contig 11745 bp, 12 predicted proteins | sample Watercolumn_Towu_2_FD_181712 | JGI IMG/M metagenome (GOLD analysis project Ga0233425, IMG submission 181712) | Freshwater microbial communities from Lake Towuti, South Sulawesi, Indonesia - Watercolumn_Towuti2014_140_MG | ecosystem: Environmental > Aquatic > Freshwater > Lake | place...
TGATGGGGCCGGTGGAGATCAAGGGGGTGGTGCTGGTCGGGGCGCTGGGCGTGGGGGCGCTGTGCCTGTGGATCGGCTACCGGCTGTACCTGCACGGGGTGATCGAGAAGGGGAAGATCTCGGCCCAGGGCGGCGGGGTGAAGGTGGAGGCGGCGGATTACGGGCCCGGGGTGGCCTTCGCCGTGCTCGGGGCCTTCATCGTGCTCGGGGCCTTCATCGTGCTGTTCGCCGTCACCCGCGGGCTGGAGACGACGCGGACCACGACGGTGACGACGACGACGGCGGCTGCTGCGGCGGGGGCGGTCCCGGACGGCGGCGCGGCGACAACGGTGGTGGAGCAGACGGCGGTGGCCGAGGCGGCCGCCATGGCGCCGCCGGAGGAGGGGGCCGAGTAGGGAAAGCCGCCCGCCCCGGCGCGCCTCAAGGACGCTGCGCGCTGCTCGCGCGGCCGGCCCGCCGGGCCGGTCCTTGACCCGCGCCGGGGCGGGCGGCGGGGGCTGGACGTGCGGACGCGCGGGGCGCGTCCGGGGGATTGTCGCTGATAGCGGGGGCGGACGGTGCGGGGCTTTCGTCGTGGGGAGGGCGCCGGGGTTGCGGCTTCACCCCTCCACCATGCTCCGCCTGCGGCTTCGCATGGTCCCCCTCCCCGGCGGAGCCGGGGAGGAATGTCGGCCTTTCGCGGATTGCAGCGGGAATTCCTCAGCGAAAACCGCGCCGGAATCATGAACTCCGGGCCGCGTCGAAGGCGGGCGGATAATGGGGGGATGGCGGGGACGAACACCACGACGACGACGGGGATCGGGGAGACGGCGAAGGGCGGCGGGGCGACGGGGCGGCGGCCGGTGGTGGGGGCGGCGCGGCCGCGGGAGAACGGCAGGCACCCCAACGCCCGCTTCGACGATGCGACCTGGGTGGCGCTGTTCCGGCGCTGGCACGCGGGGGAGAAGGCGGCGGCGCTGAGGGCCGAGGCGGGGGTGTCGGCGGACACCTGGACCTCCAATGCGAAGCGGCTGGGGATGCGGCGCCGCGACCTGCCGGACTGGCATCCGGGGCGGCGGATGAACCCGCCCTACGCCCACCGGCCCGACGGCTACCGTCATCACAACAGCCGGTTGACCGAGGGGGAGTGGCGCACGGTGTTCCGGCTGTGGGCCCTGGGCGTGCCGGGCGGGGTGCTGGGGGCGCATTTCGGGGTGCACGCGACCACCATCGTCGGCGGCGCGCGGGCGCGGGGGGTGAGCCTGCCGGCGGAGCGGCCGACGCTGGAGCCCGACGAGATCGCGGCCCTGCTGGCGGAGGCGCCGCGGCCGGACGCGGCGCTGGCGGCCGGGACGGTGACGGTGGGCGGGGTGCGCATCGATCCGGCCGATCCGGAGGGCACGCGCGCGGCCTTCGACGCGGTGATCGCCGCCGCCGGGGCCGGGGCGAGTTACACGCGGCTGCGCGAGCTGTGCGAGTCGAAGAAGAGCGTGGAGCAGGCGGTGCTGGCGCCGGCGGAGAAGGCGCGGGCGGCGGCGGCGAAGGCGGCGGCGGCGGCGGCGGGGGCGGCGGGGGCGGGGAGCCCCGTCGCCCCGTCGTCGCCCGGGGCCGCGGAGGGTCTCCCGCCCCCGGCGGGGGAGGAATTGACGCTGCGGGCGGCGCAGCGGCCGCCGGAGGGGGACTGGGCGACCTGGCTGTTCCTCGGCGGGCGCGGGGCGGGCAAGACCCTGGCGGGGGCGATGTGGCTGGCCGACATGGCCGAGACGGTGGGGCCGGGCGGGCGGCTGGCGCTGATCGGGCCGACCCTGCACGACGTGCGCGAGGTGATGATCGACGGGCCGTCGGGGCTGCGCGCCCTGCCGCGCTGGGGGGCGGGGGCGCGGCCGGTGTTCGAGTCGAGCCGGCGGCGGCTGGTGTTTCCCAACGGGGCGATGGCCTACGCCTTTTCGGCGGAGGATCCGGACAGCCTGCGCGGGCCGCAGTTCTCGGCGGCCTGGGCGGACGAGTTCTGCGTCTGGCGGAATGGGGGGGAGGTGCTGGCGCTTTTACGCATGGGCCTCCGGCTGCCGTTGGCAGCCTCCGGCGGCGCTACCGCTCGCGCCGCGGGCGCTCGCTGCTTGAGCGCAGGGGGCGGGCCGCCTCCCCCCTCCGACGAGGGCGCTCAGGCAGCGAGCCGCCGCGCGGCGAGCGGTAGCGCCCCTCGCCTCTGCGTGACCACCACGCCGCGGCCGACGGCGGCGTTGCGGGGGCTGCGGGCGGAGGCCTCGTGCGTGGAGACCCATGCGGGGACGCGGGAGAATGCGGCGCACCTGTCGCCGGGGTTCCTGGCCGGGCTGGAGGCGCTGTACGGCGGCACGCGGCGGGCGGCGCAGGAGCTGGAGGGGCGGGTGGTCGAGCTGGACGGGGCGCTGTTTACGGCGGAGATGCTGGCGGCGGCGCGGCGGGCTCCCGGGGGCGGCCCCTACGACCGCGTGGTGGTGGCGGTGGACCCCAGCGTGACGGCGGGCGGGGACGCCTGCGGCATCGTGGCGGCGGGGCGCTGCGGCGACCGGGCGGTGGTGCTGGCCGACCGCTCGGCGCGCGGGCTGTCGCCGGAGGGCTGGGCGCGGCGGGCGCTGCGCACGGCGGAGGAGTTCGGGGCCCGGACCATCGTCGCCGAGGTCAACCAGGGCGGCGACCTGGTGCGGGCGGTGCTGGCGGCGGCGGGGTCGAGGGTGCGGCTGCGGGCGGTGCGGGCGACGCGCGGCAAGCGGGTGCGGGCCGAGCCGGTGGCGGCCCTGTACGAACAGGGGCGGGTGACCCACGCGGGGACGTTCGGTCCGCTGGAGGAGGAGCTGATGGCCATGGGCGGGCCGGACGAGGCGGCGGAGAGCCTCGACCGCGCCGACGCCCTGGTGTGGGCGATCACCGACCTGCTGATCGACCGCGTCAACGCCGGGGCGGGGCCGCAGGCGCGGCTGCTGGACTGGCGCCCGCCGCCCTCGGGCATTTCCGGCCGGGCGTGGTAGAGGGCGGCGATGAAACCGCTCGAGATCGACGTGCTGGTGGTCGGCGCCGGGGCCGCCGGGATGATGTGCGCCGGGGAGGCCGGGCGGCGCGGGCGCTCGGTGCTGGTCGTGGACCATGCGCGGGCGCCGGGGGAGAAGATCCGCATCTCCGGCGGCGGGCGCTGCAACTTCACCAACCTGGGCTGCGGGCCGCACGCCTTCCTCGGCGAGAACCCGCGCTTCGCCACCAGCGCCCTGAAGCGGTTCACCCAGCACGACTTCCTGAAGCGGGTGGAGGCGGCGGGGATCGCCTGGCACGAGAAAACCCTCGGCCAGCTGTTCTGCGACGACTCGGCGAAGCAGATCGTCCGCATGCTGACGGACGGCATGGCGGCGGCCGGGGCGACGCTGCGGACGGGGACCGGGGTCGACCGGGTGGAGCGGCGCGGCGAGGGCTTCGAGGCGGCGCTGTCGGACGGGTCGGTCGTGCGGGCGCGGTCGCTGGTGCTGGCCACCGGCGGCAAGTCGATCCCGAAGATGGGGGCGACGGGCTGGGCGTACGACGCGGCGCGGCGGTTCGGCCTGCGGGTGACGGAGACGCGGCCGGGGCTGGTCCCGCTGACCTTCGAGGCGGGGCTGCTGGAGACCCTGGCGCCGCTGGCGGGGCTGTCGGTGGAGGCGGTGGTGCGGCACGGCCGGACGAGCTTCGCCGAGGGGCTGCTGTTCACCCACCGGGGGCTGTCGGGGCCGTCGATCCTGCAGATCAGCTCGTACTGGCGCGAGGGCGAGGCGATCACGGTGGCGATGGCCCCCGGGGTGGATGTGTACGCGGCGTTGAAGGCGGCGAAGGACGCCAACGGCAAACAGGCCGTGCACACGGCCCTGGGCCACATCACCCCGCGGCGGCTGGCCGAGAGCCTGTGCGCGCGCGAGGGGGTGCACGGCAGGCTGGCCGAGGTCGGCGACGCGGCCCTGCGCCGGCTGGACGAGGCGGTGAACCGCTGGACGGTGAAGCCGGTGGGCAGCGAGGGCTACCGCACCGCCGAGGTGACCCTCGGCGGCGTCGCCACCGACCAGCTGGACCAGCAGACGATGCAGGCGAAGTCGGTCCCCGGCCTGTACGTGATCGGCGAGGCCGTCGACGTCACCGGCTGGCTGGGCGGCTACAACTTCCAGTGGGCGTGGTCGTCGGGCTGGGCGGCGGGGCAGGTTTGCTAGGTTCTAGGGACCAGGTTCTAGGTGCTAGGGAGGGCGCCTCCTTCCCTAGCCCCTAGCCCCCAGAACCTCCCCCCTATGTTCACCGCCACCGTCCTGACCATGTTTCCGGAAGCCTTTCCGGGGCCGCTCGGCGTGTCGCTGATCGGCACGGCGTGGCGCGAGAAGGGGCTGTGGAGCCTCGAAACCCTTGACATCCGGGCCTTCTCCGACGATAGGCGCGGCTTCCTGGACGACACCCCTGCGGGCGGCGGACCGGGAGCGGTGTTGAAGGCGGACGTGGTGGCCCGGGCGGTGGACAGCCTTTCCGGACCGCGGCGGCCGCTTTTGTACATGAGCGCCCGGGGCCGGCCCCTGACCCAGGCGCGGGTGAAGGAATGGGCGCAGGCCGACGGGATCGTCGTGCTGTGCGGCCGTTTCGAGGGGGTGGACCAGCGGGTGCTCGACAGCCGCGGGTTCGAGGAGGTCTCGGTCGGAGACGCTGTTCTCGCCGGCGGCGAGGCGGCGGCGATGGTCGCGATCGAGGCGTGCGTAAGACTGATCCCCGGAGTGCTGGGCCAGGCCGAAAGCCTGGGTTCGGAGAGCTTCGAGGACGGGCTCCTGGAATATCCGCAGTACACGCGACCGCGGAGCTTCGAGGGGCTCGGGATTCCCGAGGTGCTGCTGTCCGGCGATCACAGGAAGATCGCGGAATGGCGCCAGGCGCAGCGGGAAGAGACCACGCGGGAGCGACGGCCGGACCTCTGGGCGGCGCATCTCGCCAACTTACAGGCAAGGGGCGAAAAAGCCCGAGGAGAATAGAGATGAACATCGTCCAGCAGCTCGCTGCCGAAGAAAAGGCCCGCCTCGTCGAGAAGCGCGCCATCCCCGACTTCCAGCCGGGCGACACCCTGCGCGTCAACGTGCGCATCAAGGAAGGCGAGCGCGAACGCGTCCAGGCCTTCGAGGGCGTGTGCATCGCCCGCGCCGGCGGCGGCGTGAACGAGAACTTCACCGTCCGCAAGATCTCGTTCGGCGAGGGCGTCGAGCGCGTCTTCCCGATCCTGTCGCCGAACATCGAATCCATCGAGGTCAAGCGCCGCGGCGTCGTCCGCCGCGCCAAGCTGTATTACCTGCGCGACCGCCGCGGCAAGTCGGCCCGCATCGCCGAACGCCAGACCCAGCGCGCCGTCAAGGGCGAGGTCGCCGTGCCGGAAACCGGCGCCGCCGAAACCCCGGCCGCGGATAACACCGAGGCCTGATCCAGCGATCGGACGTCGAAATGAAGAAGGCCCCGGCGGGAGACCGCCGGGGCTTTTTTCGTTGACGGTGGGCGAGGGGCAGGTCGGCCGGCTGACCGCGGCCCCGCGACCGGCCTCCCTGTCATCCCCCCGGCCAGCCGGCGTCGCGGGCCCGCGCTTCGCCGGCGGCGTCCGCTGACGGGCCGTCAATCACCGCATCCACCGCCATCAACACCGCCTCCGGAAGGTCGGAAGCGGCCGTGCGCACCTCGCCGCCGGGCGCGTCGAGGGGCGCCAGCACCCGAACCGTCCACGCCCCGCTCTCACGGCAGGCCAGGCCCGCCATGCCGGCTTCCCGGGCCTGGAAGGTCCGGCACCAGCGGCGCTCTGCATCCTGGAAGGTCAGGCCGACCGCCCGGCCGTCGCCGTCGGGGCCCTCGGAGGCGAGCCGCCGGTCCAATACCCGAACCAGCTCCCGGTCCCTCAGGGCGCCGTCCGCCGCCACGCGCAGGCCGTCGCCGGGGGTCAGGCCGGGTCCGATCAGCAAGCCGCCCACGAAGGCGGCCACCGCCAGGCCCGCCCAAGGCGCCGCCACGCGCGGCGCAAGGAGGGCGCCCGGCCATCGGGCCCAAACAGGCCGGGGGCCGTCGTCGGCCGCGCGCTTCCGGGCTGACTGCGCGGCGATGAGTCGGGCGAGGTCCCGATCCCGGGGATCGACCGTGACCGCGAACGCCTCCCGCGCCGCCGCTCTCAGCCGCCGGAGGGCGGACATGCGGGCCGCGAGGTTGGCGTCGGTCAGCGCCGCGGCCTCCAGCCGGCGAGCCTCCTCCGGCGACAGCTCGCCGTCGCTCCAGCGCATCAGCATCTCTTCGTCGGGGGCGGTCATCCCGTAACTCCCTGGGCGGCGAGGGTCTTCATCAGGCTTTGCCGGCCCCGCACCAGTCGGCTGGTCAAGGTGCCGGCGGGCACGCCCATCACCTTCGCGGCTTCGGCGTAGGACAGGCCCTCGACGAGGACCAGCGCAACCGCATGTTTCTGGTCCTCGGGCAGGCCATGAATGGCGTCCCGCACGGCCAGGGCGTCGGCGCGGAGATGCTCGTCAGCCTGCCCGGGATCCTCGACACGGGCGGTCGTCTCGTCCTCGGGAGAGACGAGACGGCCCCACCGCAGGGCGGAACGGCCCTCGTCGATCGCGATCCGCCTCATGATGGTGAAGGTCCAGCTGTCGAGTCGCGTGCCCGGCCGGAAGCCGCGCCGGGCCGCGAGGGCCCGCTCGATCGTCTGCTGGACCAGGTCCTGCGCGTCCGCGTCACGGGGCCGCAGTACGCGCGCAAAGCGGCGAAGCCGCGGAAGAAGCTCCACCAGCCCGGTCTGGAAATCGTCCAAGGGGGTTCCTCGTCCATGCTGGATGAAACGTGCGGGCCGGGACGTTTCATCCATGACATACCGGAAACGCAACATCGGGCGAAACAAGGCCGTCCAGGAGGACCGCACGTGACACTGCTGAACTGGCTGGCCGGATGGACCGCGCTGGCGGCTGTGATGCTGACCGGGCCGGCCTCGGCCCAGATCGGACCGCTCCCCGGCGGCGAGACCCTGCCCGGGTTGCCCGGTGTTTCCGACCGCCTGCCGGCGCTGGGCGATATCGACGGCCTCGCGCGACAGACCCTGGACCGGGCGGGTCAGGCTCCCTCGCGTCTGGGTCTCCTGGTGCGCCGCTCGGAGGGGGCTCTGGAGAGAGACCCGCTCGGCTGGCCGGTGGTGGCCGGAGAGATCGTGACCATGGATCTGTCGGGCCGCGCGCTCGAGCGAGCCCTGGCGGCCGGCTTCACGATAGTCCGTGAGGAGCGGCTGGAGGCCCTGGAGCTGACGTCCACGGTTCTGGCGCCGCCGCCCCGGATGCCGCTGGCCCGGGCTGTGGCGCATCTGCGCCGGCTCGATCCCGAGGCCGGAATCGCCTTCAACCACGTCCATGCGCCCGCGGGCGCGGTCGCGGGCCTCGCGACGGGCGGACTGGCTGCATCGGCGCCGCCGGCGACCGGCGTCCGACTGGGCCTGATCGACACCGGCGTGGAAGCAGACCATCCCGCCCTGTCGGGGTCGCGCGTCACCCAGCGCGGTTTCGCCGGGCCGGCGCGGGCGGGCGCGCACGGCCTGGCGGTGGCGTCCCTGATGGTGGGGCGAAGCGGCTCCTTCTCGGGGGGCGCGCCGGGGGCGGACCTGCTGGTGGCCGACATCTACGGCGGTCAGCCGGCGGGCGGCTCCTCCACCGCGCTGGCCGGCGCCCTCGCCTGGATGGTCGAGCAGCGGGTCGCGGTGGTGAACGTCAGCCTCGTCGGCCCGCGCAACGATCTGGTCCAGAGGGCGATCGCCCGCGCCGTCAGCCGCGGCGTCGTCGTCGTGGCGGCGGTCGGCAACGACGGTCCCGCGGCGCCGCCTCTCTATCCCGCGTCCTACCAGGGCGTCGTGGGCGTCAGCGCCGTCAACGGCCGAAACCAGGTCCTGCCGGAAGCGGCGCGCGGGGCCCAGGTCGACTTCACCGCGCCGGGCGCCGATATGGCGGCCGCGGCCCGGGGAGGCGGGTGGGTCGCCGTGCGGGGGACCTCCTTCGCCGCGCCCGTGGTGGCGGGATTGCTGGCGCGGCGCGGCGCGGCGGGGCTGGCCCGTGAGGCGGTCGACCTGGGCGCGCGGGGGCCCGACCCGGCCTACGGCCGCGGCCTTGTGGGCGTGGCTTCGCGCGTCCCGCCCCGGGAGATGGGCGCGAGAGGACGGCTGGGGCGCTGAGGAAGTTTTCTGCGCCGGCGGATGAATCGCCGGGTCAGGGTCGTTGGATCCTGTGAGGGCGAAACGCCCGAGTAGCAGGAGACAGACGATGAAGAAGACCCTGATGATGGCGACCGTCGCCTTCGGCCTGGCTCTGGCCGGCGCGTCGCAGGCCCAGGTTCTGGGCGGCTCCGGCGGACTGACCGGCGGACTGGGGGGCGGCCTTGGGGGTCAGGTCGGCGGCAACGGGTCCCTGACCGGCGGCCTGACAGGCTCCGTGGACGGTTCGCGCCTGCGGGACCGCGCAACCGACACCCTGACCCGGACCGAACGCCGCACGGAACGCGCCCGGGCGCGCGCCGCCGCCGCCGCCGAACGCACGCGCGGCCGGGCGGAAGCCGTGGCCGGTACCGCCAGGGACGCGGTGGGCTCGACCGTCGTTGACGCCGAAGGCCGCGCCTCGGGCGCGCTCAACGGCGCCGGCTCGCTCGCCAACGGCGCGGTCGAGGGCCGCGGCTCGGGCGCACTGGACGGGGCGCTGAGCGCCCGCGGCGGCACGCTCTCCGGCTCGGCCGACGGCACCGCTTCGGGCTCGGCCTCGCGCGACCAGGCGCAGCCGAATGCGCAGCCTCGCGGCCGCCGCGCCCGCGCCGAGGCCGGAGCCGACGGCTCCGCTTCGGCGGGCGAGGACGGAGCGTCGGCCTCGGTCGGCGTCTCGGCGGGCGCCAGCGCCCGTCGCGACGACTGATCGAGCGCCTCGCGATCGGAAGGGGCCCTGCCGGCGATCCGGCGGGGCCCCTTCTGCGTGGGTGGGTCCCAGACGGGCCTTCGAGAAGCCGGGCCGCCCGCCCCGCCCTACCGGGGATACAGCCCGCTGCCGGCGTCCCTCTGTCCCTGCAGGCTGTGCTTGAGGTCGCGCATCTGGTCGTGGCCGTCGCGGACGCGGTCCCAGGCGCGGCGGAGGGTCTCGCGGGTGGTGGCGGAGATGGCGGGGTCGTCGACGGCCTTTTCGAAGCGGGCCTTGACCTGGTCCTCGGCGGCCTCGACCGCCTCGACGACGGAGAGCTCGTCGCGCAGCAGGGCGTGCTTGACGTCGGCGAAGGCGCGCTGGGCCTTGGCGAGGATGGAGCCGTCGGCCTGGGGCTCGCCGCCCAGCTGGCGGACGGCGGCGGCGAGCTCGTCGGCGAGGGCGCGGCGCTCGTCGGCGCGGCGTTCGAACAGCGCGCGGTGGCCGGGGTCGGCCGTGCCCCCGGCCGCGTCGCGGTAGCCGTCGGCGCTGTCGAGCGTCGCCCCGATCAGGCCGTTGAGGACATGGACGTCGTGGCGGTTGGCGTTGGACATGGGGAGCCTTGGGGGCGGGTCTCGGAACGGGTCGCCAAGGCAACGCCGGGGTGCGCCCGGGGTTGCGCCCCGGGCCGGGCTCCCGGGCCGCGCCGGAGCTCAGCCGTCGGCCAGGGCCCGGCAGCGGACCACGAAGCCGTCCGGGGCGACGCCGTCGGCCGGCCGCAGCGGCCCGACCGACCGGGCGCCGTAGACGGCCGAGACCGGCCGGCCGTCGCCGATGCGGCGCAGCAGGTCGGGGTCGATGGCGCCGGAGGCGACCACGCCCGGCGACGGGTCGGACAGGTCGGCGACGAGGGCGAAGGCCTGGTTCCCGGCCCCGATGGTCAGGCGGTCCTCGCTGCCGATCTTCTCGAATTCGGCCACGCTGGCGCGCAGGGCCGGGCGGGCGCCGCCGAGGCAGTCGAGCAGCAGGCGCGGCTTGCCGGACCCGTCGACGAAGGCGAGGCGCTCGGCCCCGGCGGGCGCGGCGGGAGGCTCCGGGGAGGCGGGCGGCGGCGGGCCGTCCGGCGCGGCGGCCGGGGGTTCGCGGCCGCAGGCGGCGAGGGCGAGGAGCAGGAGGCCGGCGAGGGCGGGGCGGCGCATCGGGCGTCTCCTCAGAGCTTGCTGCGCAGGGACCAGAGTTCGGGGAAGCAGCGGCGCTGCAGGGTCTCGGCCAGATAGGCCACCCCCGCCGTGCCGCCGGTGCCGGGGCGGCGGCCGATGATGCGCTCGACGGTGACCACGTGCTTGTGCCGCCAGGTGAGCAGGGCGTCGTCCAGATCGACCAGCTTCTCGGCCAGCTGGTAGAGCGGCCACCAGCGCGTGGTGTCGCGATAGACCTCCAGCCAGGCCGCCTCGACCGCCTCGGACGGCTCGTACGGCTGGCGCACGTCGCGGTTCAGCACCGCGGCCGGCACCGGCAGGCCGGCGGCGGCGAGTTGGGACAGGGCGTCGTCGTAGAGGCTGGGGGCGGCCAGCGCCGCCTCGAGGGCGGCGTGGGCGTGGGGGCGGTGTTCGTGGAAGCGCAGGAAGCGCGCGTCCTTGAGGCCGAGCATGTATTCGAAACGGCGGAACTGGTCGCTCTGGAAGCCGGAGGAGGTGCCGAGCTCGCCGCGGAAGCGCAGGTAGTCGGCCGGGGTCATGGTGGCGAGGATGTCCCAGCTCAGGGTCATCACCGTCTGGATGCGGCTGATGCGGGCGAGGCTCTTGTAGGCGGGGACCAGGTCGCCGGCGCGGACCATGGACTGGGCCAGGGCCACCTCGTGCAGGATCTGCTTGAGCCACAGCTCCTTGGTCTGGTGGATGATGACGAACAGCATCTCGTCATGCTGGTCGGACAGCGGGTGCTGGGCGGCGAGCAGCTCGTCGAGGGCGAGGTAGCCGGAGTAGGTGATGTCGGCGGGGGCGTCGGTCATGGGCGACCTATCGCCCGGGCGGCGGCCGGGCTCAAGGTTCGTCGGCCCCGTCGCGGCCGGGATCGAAGGTGTTGTCGACCCGGTCGTCCCAGCCCTCGCGGTCGGACTTGAAGGCCAGGGTCATCAGCCCCCAGGCCAGGCCGACCGTGCCGAGGACGCCGAGAGACAGGGCGATCCAGCCGTGGATCGACAGGTCGCCCCCGCCGATGGCGGCCCAGACGGCGGCGAAGCCCCAGGTGGCGACGGCGGCGACCAGCAGGGCGAGGAACAGGTTGAGGGCGAAGCGCAGCAGGGCGGGCATGGCCGCAGACTAGCACCCGAACGCCGCCTGTCGTTCCCTCAGTGCGCCCCGGCGCCGGCCGGCAGGTGCATCTTCCCGAAGCGGCCGACCCGCTCGACCAGGGTGCGGGCGGCGGCGTTCATGCCGGCGACCTGGACCTCGGCCCCCTGGCGGCGGTAGCGGAACACCACCTTGTCGACGGCGGCGACGCCGGTGAGGTCCCAGAGATGGGCGTCGGACAGGTCGATCTCGACCCGCGTCGGATGGCCGTGGTGCTCGAAGCTGGCGGCGAACAGGTCGGCCGAGGCGAAGAACAGGTTGCCGCTGACGCGGTAGCGCAGGCGGCCGTCCTCGGGGACGGGGATCTCCTCGACGACGAGGGTCTTGCCGACCTTGCGCATGAAGAAGATCGCCGACAGCACCACGCCAAGGATCACGCCCTTCGAGAGATCGTGGGTGAGGACCACGGTGACGGTGGTGGCGACCATGACGATCGAGGACTGCAGCGGCGTCGAGCGCAGGTTCAGCACCGACTTCCAGTCGAAGGTGCCGATCGAGACCAT
>Ga0233425_10010018_pt1 | contig 11745 bp, 13 predicted proteins | sample Watercolumn_Towu_2_FD_181712 | JGI IMG/M metagenome (GOLD analysis project Ga0233425, IMG submission 181712) | Freshwater microbial communities from Lake Towuti, South Sulawesi, Indonesia - Watercolumn_Towuti2014_140_MG | ecosystem: Environmental > Aquatic > Freshwater > Lake | place...
GTCTTGCACGAAACGGCAACCGTCTGACCTGCAAGAACCTCGGCCCGCTTCCAAGCGAGGCAGGGCCGGGGTTCTTTGCATCTTTTGGCGGATCAGCCTAACGAGGACTTGATGAAACGAACGCTTGAATATCTGATCTCGATTCTGCTCCTCCTCATGTTCCTCATCACCTTCTACCAGGTCGTTGCGCGGGTGGTGCTAGAGGTTCCTTCGGTCTGGACCGAGGAACTCGCCCGCTTCACCTACGTTTGGATGGTCTTCCTGGGAGCCGCACTGCTCGTCCGGGACGACGGACTCATCCGTGTGACCGTTCTGACCGATCGGATGGCGAAACGACCCGCCGCCATCTTGAAGCTCGCGACGGACTTGGCAGCCCTTCCCTTCATTGCGATCATGACCTGGGGTGCCTGGACGAACACCCGGCAGAATTGGAACACCTACGCCCCGACAATCGATTGGCTGAGCATCGGTTACGTCTACCTTGTCATCTGGATTTCGGGCGTCCTCATGTTGGGGTACCTCGCGATCAATCTGTACCGCACGACTCGAAACGTGCTGTCTCCAGACACCGGGAATCCCAGGAGCGGTTAATGACCTACATCATCACCTTTGGGCTCATCAGTCTCTTCTTCCTCGGGGTGCCCATCGCCACCTCCCTGGGGCTCGCCGGTCTCGCTGCCTACTTCTTCGAGCTGGGGAGTCAAGTAAACATCCCCATGATCGCCCAGCGGATGATGTACGGAATAAATAACTTCGTACTCTTGGCGGTCCCTCTCTTCATCCTGTCGGCTCGATTGATGAACACCTCGGGGATCACGACCCGCCTCTTCAATTTCGCCACGACCCTGGTTGGCTTCATGCCGGGCGGCCTCGGCCATGCGAACTGCGTCGGCAGCCTCATTTTCGCCGGCATGTCCGGCGCCGCGGTCGCTGACGCCGCGGGCCTGGGACAGGTCGAGATCAAGGCCATGGACGATGCGGGATACGACCACGAGTTCTCCATCGCCATCACCGCTGCCTCATCTACCATTGGCCCCATCTTCCCGCCCAGCATCCCGATGGTAATCTATGGGCTGGTGGGAGGTGTCTCCGTCGGCAGGCTCTTCCTCGGAGGGGTCATCCCCGGGATCCTCATGACCGGCGCCCTGATGGCCATGGTTGCCTACTATGCTCACCAGCGCGGGTATCCCCGGACGCCCTTCCCCACCCTCGCGGGGGCCTTGCAGGCCAGCGCCCGGGCCTTCCTTCCGCTCATGACCCCGGTAATCCTCCTGGGAGGGATCTGGACCGGCTGGTTCACGCCGACCGAGGCGGCGGGAGTGGCTGTGGGGTATGCCCTTGTCCTGGGCACGATGATCTACCGAGAGCTTGGCTGGAAGGAGGTCCTCCAGGTGTTCATCGACAGCGCTAGGGACACGGCGGCGCTGGGATTCATCGTGGCGGCGGCCTCTTTCTACGGGTGGCTGCTCATGCGGACGGGCGCCCCGGCGGCAATAGCCAGTGCCCTGCTGGACATTAGCCAGAATCCGTTGACCCTGCTCCTCATCATCAACCTGATTCTGCTGATCGTGGGATGCTTCTTCGAAACGATCGTGGCTTTGCTCATCTTGGGTCCCATTCTCCTGGAGGTCACCACCAAGGTGGGAATCGATCCCGTCCACTTTGGGGTGGTCATGGTGCTCAACCTAATGATCGGACTTCTCACCCCACCTTTCGGAGTCGTGCTCTTCGTGATGCAGCAAGTCGGCGGAATCTCTTTCGAGCGGGTCGTTCGGGCCACGGCGCCATTCATCATCCCTCTGATTGTCGTGCTGGCCCTGATCACCGTCTTCCCCCCGCTGGTCACCTGGCTTCCGAACCTGGCGATGGGCAAGTAGAGGGGCCAGAGTGATCCGAACCACGCCGGAGGCACAAATGAAGCTTGCCATCGTCGGGCCGCAACTGATTGACGGCGTGGGCGCGTCGCCCATTCCCTCTGGTGCGGTCCTGATAGGGGAAGATGGACGCATCGCGGAGGTCGGCCCGGCGCGCGATGTCCCTATCCCCGACGGCGTCCCCACCATTCAAGCCGCGGGCATGACGCTCCTGCCCGGCCTCATTGACGGCCATGTCCATCTGACTTGGGACAAGACCTTCTACGCTACCTCGTCCTCGCCGCAGGAGTACGAGAGACGGCTCCAGATGCGGAACCCGGAAATGCAACTGGTCCGGGCCGGCCACTTCGCCCAGATGGCCCTGGCCGCCGGCGTGACCACGCTCAGGGAATGCGGGGCGGACGACTTCACGATGCTGGCGTTGCGGGATGCGATCAACGCCGGGCATTTCGTGGGCCCACGCATCCTGGTGAGCGGCAGGCCCATCACAAGGACGGGCGGGCACATCTATTCCGGCTGGGGTGTGGATAGCTCCGACGACGTCAAGAAGGCGGTCCAGTCCCTCGCGGCGAAGGGCGTAGACTTCATCAAGCTCGTCGTCAGTGGGGGGACCACCACCCCCGGCACCGACGTCACGGGATCGCAGTATACTCTGGAAGAGATCCGCCTTGCCGTCGAGGAGGCACACCGTCGGCACCTTCCTGTCGTCGCCCACGCCATCTCGACGAACAGCATTCGATTGGCCGCCGAGGCCGGGGTGGACACCCTCGAGCACTGCTCGTGGATCGGCAGCGATCCCAAGACCACGGTCACCGACAAAGAGGCCGTGGAATTCATGGTCCGGAATCGCGTCTATGTGGACCACGCCATCATGCCCTGGCCCTTCCTCTTCCCCGACGAGCCCGGTGCCCCGCCGCCCGGCGAAGTAGAGTGGTGGCTCAACATGCTCAAGGTTCGCTGGCCGTTCCTCCATTACATGCGGGAGCGGGGCGTGACAGTCTTCCTGGGCACGGATGCGATATTCGGCCCCTGGCCGGGCACGGACCTGTGGCCCGGATTCCAGGAGCTGGCCCGCGCGGTCGAGGTCATGATTCGCTGGGCCAAGTTTTCGCCGATGGAGGCACTCCAGATGGCGACGCGAGAGGCCGCTCGCGCCATCCGCCTCGATCAAGAGATTGGAACCATCCAGCCGGGCAGACGCGCCGATCTCATCCTCCTCGCCGGTGATCCCCTGGCGGAGCCGCGGGCGCTTCGCCAGGTGGAGATGGTCTGGCGGGATGGAAGGCTCGTCGCCCGGCGAGGTCAAATCGTTCTCCCGGGAGCACTGGGAGCCACCGGATCGTAACAAGTATCTGCGTCTTTTCCTGGAGGTGGACCATGAAAGGGGAGCAGCTTTACAAATCGGCTCAGCAGCACATGATCGGTGGCGCAGGGGCAGGCGGCCGGTACCATCCCCTGCTGAAGCAACCCCTCTATCTGGCGAAAGGCCGCGGCTCGCGGTTCTGGGACGTGGACGGGCGAGAGTACATCGACTTCTTCACGGGCGCCGGAGCCAACTTCCTCGGCCACGACCATCCCGCCATCAACGCGGCTATCCAGCAGGCACTGGAAGTCGGGGTCATCTGCAACGGGGAGACGGAATACCATTCCCGGCTCGCCGACATGGTGGCCGACGCCGTTCCTTGCGCCGAGAAGATTCGGTGGGCCAACAGTGGCACCGAGGCCACCATGGGGGCCATCCGCATCGCCCGGGGTTACACGAAGAAGCCAAAGATCCTGAAATTCGAGGGACATTTCCACGGCATGCACGACTACCTCTGGTACAACTGCGCTGCCGGGGTGGGGGCCCTCCGGGATGATGGGACGGTTGCTCCGCTTCCCGATTCTGACGGCATGCCGGATCTACTCTCAGAGTTGATCATCGTGGTGCCATTCAACGACATTGAACTCTTCGAGAAAGCCATCAAGGCGCACAAGGACGAGCTGGCGGCCGTGATCGTCGAGCCGATCTCGTATAACCAGGGGTGTATGCCCGCCAACCCAGAGTTCTTGCGGGAGATCCGCCGGATCTGCAGTGAGAAGGGCATCGTCCTGATCTTTGACGAGGTCTTGTCGGGATTCCGCATGTGCCGCGGCGGCGCGCAGGAGTATTTCGGCGTGACCCCGGACATGTGCACGTTGGCCAAGGCGCTGGGAGGGGGCGTCCCCATCGCTGCCGTCTGTGGAAAGACCGACGTAATGTCCGTGCTCAACCCGGTGGGGCACACCATCATGAGCGGCACCTACACCGGGCACCTCACAGCGGTGATGGGGGCCATCGCCTGTCAGGCCGAAATCGCCAAGCCCGACTTTTACGTGCACATCAACGCCATGGCCGATCGGCTGTACAAGGGAATCACCGAGGCCTTGCGGGTGACGGGCCTGCCGGCCATTGTCCAAGGGATCGGCGCCCGGTTTGGTATATACTTTGGTGTGACCGAGCCGGTGAGGAACTATCGCCAGATCATCCGGGTCAACCGGGAGATGGAGGCCCGCTTCATCCTGGGCTGTGTGAAGCGAGGTCTCTATTTCCACGACTACGGGCACACGATGCACCATGGATACTCGTCGCAGCACACCATGGCAGATATTGACGAAACGCTGAACATTATCGAGGATACGCTCAAGACACTCTAACCCGCGTTGTTCACGAAGGAACCCCTGAGTCCTTCGGATCAAATGACCAATGACCAATTTCCAATGACCAACGAAGGCGGGCGCGGCGGGTACCTGTCCGCCAGGATGGGTGCGCCGTTTGGTCATTTGGCATTGGGATTTGGTCATTCGCAGGAGGATAGCCGTGTCAAATATCGCCGATCGCATCGCCGAAGTCGTCAACGGCATTTGGATTGTTGACACCCACGAGCACCTTTTGTCAGAAGAGGAACGCGCCCGCGCGGCGGTGGATTTTTCCTATCTGTTTCCCCACTATGCCTCCAGCGACTTGATCTCCGCCGGCATGCCGCCGGCGCTGCTGGAGGCCGTCCGTTTGCCCATCCGTCAGGTGTTGCTGGACCGGACAGTCCGCATGCGTCGGCCTCGACCATATCCGACACCCACCCGCGCCGACATGTCACTCCAACAGCGGTGGAAGGCCATCGAACCGTACTGGGAACACATCCGCTACACCGGTTACGGCAAGTGTCTCCGCATCGCTGTCCGCGATCTGTTTGGCATTCCCGACATCAGCCGGCAGACGTACCGCCAACTTTCCGAGGCCATCGCCGCGTCCAACAAGCCCGGCTGGTACAAACATGTGCTCAAAAGCAAGGCCCGCATCACGGTGAGCATTCAAGACGACGGCCGAGCCGACGTGAACAAGACCTTCTTCGCCCCCGTGGTTCGGCTGGAACACTTTGCCGCAGCCAGGACGCGCGAGGAGCTCGCCGCGCTCGAGACGGACAGCGGTTTGGCCATTCACTCGCTGGATGATCTCCTCAAGGCAATGCAGAAGGTGCTCCAGGGGTACCTGCGCGACGGCGCCGTCGGCATCAAGATCGGCATCGCCTACCGCCGGATCATCCGATTCGAGAAGGTGGCCAAGGCCGACGCCGAGCGACTGTTCAACCGGATCGCCGGCCATCTCGGCGAAGGATTGTCGTGGGAAGAGGCCCGCCCGCTCCAGGATTACGTCATCCATCAGATCATTCGCGCGGCCATCGACCACAACGTGCCTGTCCAGATCCATACCGGCCTGCAAGAGGGAAACGAGAACATCCTCACCAACTCGAATCCCATGCAGCTTGTCAACCTGTTCATCGAGTACCGCGAGGCGAAGTTCGACCTGTTCCACGGCGGCTACCCGTACATGGGCGAGGCGCTGTCGCTGGCCAAGAACTTCGCAAACGTATTCCTGGACCTCTGCTGGTTGCACATCATCTCGCCCTCGGCGGGCGCCCGGATGCTCCACGAAGCGATCGAGACCGTTCCCGCCAACAAGATCTTCGCCTTCGGCGGCGACTTTCTCATCCCCGAGGGGGCCTACGGCCACAGTGTCATGGCGCGGCAGATTGTCTCGCAGGTGCTCGCCGAAAAGGTGAGAGACGGCTATCTCACCGAGGACGAGGCGCTGCGGCTCGCCCGGCTGGTTCTCCGCGAGAATCCGGCGGCACTCTACCGGCTGAAGCTCGCCGAATAATCCCCGGCTCCTGTGTGTACCCCACTCACCCCGACAAATCCCCCCTGCCCCCCTTTGCCAAAGGGGGGGACGGGAGGGGGGATTTCCTGCAAAAGGGAGGGCAGGGGTGATTTGGATTGGAAAAGCCACGAGAACCATGACAGCTAACCAAGCGATCAGGAGGGTGCTCTCTCCTTTCTCTGAAGGAATCTCATTCATCGCGAGGCAGCACCACGACTGGAGAGTCACGGTCGCTCGCACATCGCTGGACAGGCTGACCTACCAAATAGTCTTCCCGTATCAGTCCATTTACATCATGGCGCTGGGGGCCAGCGCGACGCAGTTGGGGGCAGTCAACAGCACCGGCATGGCCGTGGCTGGTCTTTTCGGCCCGCTCACGGGATGGCTCATCGATCGCCTCGGCGCGAAAAGGATCTACCTCATCGGGATTAGCCTGCTCATGCTTTCGTACCTCCAGTACGGCCTGGCGCAGAACTGGCTGGCCACCATCCCTGCCATGATGTCCTATTGGCTCGGGTACTCGACCAGCGTCCTTGGTTGCGCCACCATCTGTGGCAACTGCCTGGCAAACCAAGACCGGGCCCGGGGCATGATGTTTTGCGAGACAGTCGCCGCTGGGGTGCTGGGAATGCTAGGACCGATGCTGGGCGCATGGATCGTTGGCCTCTCTGGAGGGGTGGGTGTCAGCGGCATCCGTCCCCTGTACATCGTCGGCCTCCTCGCCAGCGGTGGCACATTCTTCCTGGTGTTGACCCAGTTGTCCGATCGACGGTGGCGCGTGATCGGTACATCCGCCAGGCCGAACTTATTCCAAGACCTGCAACAGGTGTTCAAGGAAGGACGCAATCTGAAGCGCTGGATAGTGATCGGCTCCATCTGCCAGCTTCCGCTGGGTATGGTGCTTCCCTTCGCCCAGGTCTTCGCGCACGAGTTCAAGGGGGCTAATCAATACCTATTGGGGGCGATGGCGACTGGCGCGGCGCTGACATCCATTGTCTGCGCCATCCCGCTGGGAAGGCTTGCGGACCGAGTCGGAAGGAAACGCGTTCTCTACATCACCTTGCCGCTGTTTTGGGTGTCCAACCTGATGCTGTTGTGGGCGCCGAGTCCTGCTTTCCTGATCGCCGCAGGGGTCCTGCAAGGCTTCTTCTTTATTGGCGCCCCAATCGCAGCCGCCCTGGAAAGAGAACTCGTTCCTGCCGAGCAGATGGGGCGCTGGTTGGGTATCATGCGTTTCTTCAGGATGTTGCTCAACGCGAGCCTTGCGCTTGTGTCCGGGATCGTGTGGGACAAGCTGGGTCCCCACTACGTGTTCCTCTCCTTCATCGCTATCGATATGCTCGTGAACGTCCCGCTGCTCATCGGCATGCCCGAAACGCTGCGCCTCAAGCCGGAGGGACGCGCAGCCTGACTCTGCATGCCGGCGGGAGTACCATATCACGCGCTGAACTCAGGTCACTGAGGAATGAAGGCCTGCATTCTGTTCTGCCTACTTCTTCTCACGCCCAGCCTCCCAGCCCAAGCTGGCGCTATTGATCCGGCTGTACAGCTCTATCAGCGCGGCCAATTTCAGAAGGCTGTTGATCTTCTATCTGAATGGAGCCAATCCTCTCCCGAGGACGCCGAGGTGAGATTGTGGCTCGGCAAGTCCTTTCTTAAAATGCAGAGATGGGATGAGGCCGTACACCAAATGGAAAAGGCCGCAGAGCTCGCGCCGAACAACGGCGCCTACTACCTCTGGCTCGGTCGCGCGTATGGCGCCAAAGCTTCCCACGCTTCGTTTCTTACCGCGATAGGCTGGACGAAGAAGGTTGTCGAGACGTATGAGATCGCCCGGAAGCTCGCGCCGAACAATATCGACATACGTTTCGATCTGCTGAGTTTCTACCTGGACGCACCGGTAGTGCTCGGCGGCGGGCAGGACAAGGCCGAGGCCGAAGCCGCTGCCATCGCAAAGCTAGACCCCAAAGAAGGCTACGCCGCTCGCGCCTTTATTCTCGAGAAAGGCAAGAAGTGGGACCAGGCCTTGTCAGAGCTGACGCAGGCCACCTTGCAGTTTCCCGGCAGGGCGGACAGTTTCATGGACTTGGCGGACTTCCTGCTCCAGCGTCATCACTTCGAAGGCGCCGCAACAAACGCACGCAAGGCTCTCTCCCTCGACGCGAATCTTCTCAAGGCGAAACTGATTCTCGCGGCCGCTCAGATAATGCTGGGGAAAGACATCGCGGAGGCCGAAAGCAGCTTGAAAAGCATGGCCCAAGGCCCACTGACAGACAACGACCCTGCCTTTGAAGAGGTTTATTATTGGCTAGGACAGGCCTATCTGGCCGAAGGCAAGAAACTGCAGGCACGGGAAGCCTTCAGCACGGCCCTGCGTTACGATCCCGACTACGAGAGAGCCAAGAGCGGTCTGTCTCAAGCCAGATGACTGCTCTGAATATCATGGAAGTCGCCCGCTTTTCCCTTCGACAATCTGAATACAAACAAGATGTGAGTGGCTCTTCATATCCCACGATCCAGCGGTAGCGATAGCGGAAGGGAATAATTCCACTCCGTCAACAACGTCCCCTAAAACGTCAATAAAATGATTGAAGATCTCATTCTGTACGTCTGTCTTGGCGTTCTTTGCGTCTTGGCGTGAGGCTGAATTTCGGCTAGTTTGACGGGCAACCAGGCAGTCTTGATCGCTCTTGACAGCCACCCCCATTAGGAGTATTGGACTCCAAAAAGGGGCATGTTCATGCAGCCTCGAACAGTCGCCCTCAGCGTCATCCTCGCCCTCCTTGGGGTGCCGTTCCCCTCCCACGGGCACCAGCCGACCAAGTCTGACCTGATCATCAACGGGAAAACTGCCAAGCCCCTCGGGCTGACGATCCCCGAATCCCTGCTCATCCGGGCGGAGGAGGTGATCCAATGAGGCGATTTTCGATTGCCGATTTTCCCTGCCCGCCGCTCCAGCGGGACAGGCGGGGATTTTGGATTGGGGTACCGGTGGTATTCATCCTGGTGCTCACCCTCGCCCTCCTCGCGACGCCGCTCTGCCCCGAGGTGCAGCGGCCGTTCAAGGTCCCGCGGGAAGGCGCTCTGGGCGAGGCCTGCGCCGTCCGTGGCGTGTGAGAAGGCGTAGAAATTGGCGGATAGAAACTACCCTGACACCGTGGTGCCGAGCCGTCACGATAAGGTCGAGGTCACGTTTCAGATCGTCGTCTCTGGTGACAAGGTATCGAGAGTTACCCCGGATCGCTGTCTCGAGGATTTCGTCGTCATCGGGATCGCGACATGCCCGCAGATCACCGGAAATCGGGGCGACTGTGGCACGGGCAACGATGAGGCGGAGGTATGCCTCGACTTCCTTTTGGGGATAGCCAAACCTTCTGGTCAGGCGAGGACGCCGAAGGACCTCGGCAATCTCGGCCAGTTGGGGGAGAGATGTGATAACCTCAAAGTCAGCCTGTAACCAGCGCGCTAGGACTCGTCCAGGAGGCCCCGTGGGCTTCAGAAAGGCGGAGACCCAGACGTTGGTGTCAAGCAGGGCGACGATGGGCACGGCGTTTTGCCTTGACCTCGGCTCGCGCGTAGGTCACTTGCTCCTCGACGATCTGCGGGGGGGTAGCTTTTGTGCGAAGTCTCATCCTGCGGAGCAGGCCCTCGAATTCGTCCTGCCACTCCGACTCTCGTTGCAGCGTAATCAAGACATGGGACTTTTCTTTCAATCGAATAGGTTTCAGCGGTCGCAGGACCCCGTTCTGAAAAATCGCCCGAAACGTCTGTTCCATCGGATGGCTCCTTCGCAGATTCAACAGCAGGAGCATTGTAGCCAGGCTTCCCCTGGCCGGTCAAGGAAGATCAGGGCTCGACGTATCCCGAAGGTGGGAAGAGCTGAGCATCTCCCAAACGCTCCTCGCGGACGAGGTGATCCAATGAGACGATTTTCGATTGCTGATTTTCGATTTTCGATTGGGGTACCAGCGGTATTCATCCTGGTGCTCGCTCTTGCGCTCCTCGCGGTGCCGGGGGCTGCCGAGGCGCAGCAGCCCGCCAAGATCTATCGAATAGGTTTTCTTGCGCCTGATCCAGCTCCGGCAGAGCCAAATCCCCAACACTGCCCGATAAAGGGCAGCCCGGCCTGGCAGGGATGGGTGGAAGGGCTGCGGGAACACGGGTATATCCCGGGGCAGAACCTCGTCATCGAGTGCCGGTATGCGGCGGGGCGGTGGGAGCGGTTGCCGGCCCTCGCGGCGGAGGTGGTGTCGCTGAAGCCGGACCTCATTCTGGCTGTGGGCAACAGGCAAGTCAGTGCGGCCAAGGAGGCCACCCGCACCATCCCCATCGTCATGGTGAATATCGTCGATCCCGTTGAGTGGGGGCTGATCGCCAGCTACGCCCGGCCTGGCGGCAACGTCACGGGGCTGACGTGGACTGCCACTGCCGGTCTGGAGACTGGCGGGAAAAATCTGCAGCTCCTCAAGGAGGTCGTCCCCACGCTCTCTCGCGTGGCCGTCCTCTCGGACCCGGCGGGGGTGAATACCCCCAGTCGGCGGCAGAATGTGGCCGATGCGCAGGCCCTCGGCCTGACGCTCCAGTTCTATGACATCTGGGATCCCTCGGAGTACGAGGCCGCCTTTGCCGCGATGCCCACGGCGCGGGTGCAAGGGCTCAATGTGCACTTCTACGCCTTGAATTATACTCATGCACGCAAGATCGCCGATCTCGCCGCACAGAGCCGGCTGCCAGCGGTGTACGGATTCCAAACCGCTGTCCCGTTGGGGGGGCTCATGGCCTATGCGGTGAATAACGCTGCCAACTTCCGCCGCGCTGCCACCTACGTGGACAAGATCTTCAAGGGGGCGAAGCCAGGCGATCTTCCTGTGGAGCAACCGACCAAGTTCGACCTGCTCATCAACCTCAAGACCGCCAAGGCGCTCAGCCTCACGATCCCTCAATCCCTCCTCATCCGGGCCGATGAGGTGATCGAGTGAGACAACGCTGGTGCGGGGAGGGGTTGCGCGGTGGTCAGTCCGAGAAGAAGTACGGGCGGAGGTGGTCCTCTGGGATAAAGCGGGATGCCTGTCGAAGGATAGCCCGGCACGTGCCGGTATCCAACTCGGAATGCGCGGGTATCGTTAGCGTTTGCGTGCTTCCGTCGGGCAAGGCCCGTCTCAGCTTCACGTGGCTACCACGATGAGAGTGGATCGTGAAACCAAAGCGGGCGAGGATCGAGATGACTTCCGCCCCCGAAAGGCGGCGGAGCTTAGGCATGCGCGGGGACCAATTCCAGCGTGACGAGAATCGTCGGGTCTGGCGCCAGGCCCATCATCGCCAGATCCTCGCCGGCAAGGTGCAACTCGACAGCTTCCTTCAGGTTGCGACTGACCTCGTCGAGCGTCGGCCCTTGGGTGACAACCGGAATCTCGAGACACTCGGCCACATAGCCGGATTGCTCCCCGGGTCGGATCACCGCCTTAATGGTGCGTTGGAGCATCGTTGCCTCCTTCCGATCTTACGCTTGAATGGGCAAGGAAGGGTGACTGGGGGCATTCTACTGAAGGAAGGGCTGGAATTGCAAGGAATGGTCTTCCTCGATGCTTCCGTAGAAGACCCAGAACTCCCGATCCGCTGGCGACGGGCGTCGGGGAAGTTCGAACTGTTGATCAACGGGAAGACCGCCAAGACCTTCGGACTCACGATTCCGCC
>Ga0233425_10010019_pt1 | contig 11742 bp, 10 predicted proteins | sample Watercolumn_Towu_2_FD_181712 | JGI IMG/M metagenome (GOLD analysis project Ga0233425, IMG submission 181712) | Freshwater microbial communities from Lake Towuti, South Sulawesi, Indonesia - Watercolumn_Towuti2014_140_MG | ecosystem: Environmental > Aquatic > Freshwater > Lake | place...
TCTGATAGAATAATATGATTAAGGAACCCATATAGGCCCTAACCTAGCGAAGGGCCAAATTTTGGCCAACGTCCATGTCGTCACTCCCCACAGGTGCTGCAGCCTGGTGCGGTCATGAGAGCGCCCGCAGGTAATGTTCGCCCAGGCTCTTGAGGCTGGTCTCCGCATAGATCTGGGTCGTGCTGAGGTGCTTATGCCGCAGAAACTTCTGTACCTGGTCAATCGGCATCCCTGCATCCAACAACAGGGTAGCCACGCTTGCCCGGAGCCGGTGTGGCGTGACGCGTTGCGCCAGGCCAGCGCGCTGCGCTGCGTCGTGGACCATGATCTGGACAGCACGTGGGGTATAGCGGGTATGGCGGTTACTCTCGAACAGGTAGATCGTCTTCCGCCCATGCAGATGGGTGCGCAACTCCTGGGCGAGCGCTGGGAGGATGGGCACGTACCCGTCACTGCCTCCCTTGGCGACCGCGAGGTAGATCTGCGGCGGGTCCAGGTCGAGCCGCAGATCCACGACCTGGATATTGATGAACTCTGAGACCCGTGCCCCAGTGTAAAAGAGGGTTTTCACCATCAGTCCATAGCGGCTCCCTTTGCGGTACGCCGCCTCAATCAGCCTTTCCACCTCGTGCTTATCGAGCCGTGCCACGGTACGGCGGCGCTCCCGTGGGGCCGCAAGCTGCAACGCATGCCGTACCTGCGCCACCACATAGCGGCTCTGATCGTACGAGAGGTGGTGCTTGCGCCAGAGCTTTGTCGTCTCACGCAGGACTTCTGCTATGTCCTGTGGGGAGTTCGCTGTGGGCGTTTGACCACGCAGTCTCCTGGTATTTTTGACCATAATTCCCCCCTCTGGGTCCTGCTATGCCTGCCGCACTTCGCTGTTTCGGCTTTCTGCGAAGTGGTACGCTTGCGCTTCCCTGTCGTTGACCATACCCCCAGGAGAGGAGCCCGCGCGATGAAGCAGGCCTGGCACCCTGACGAACTCACCCACCATTGGACGCTTTCGGACGACGAATACCACCTGCTCGGCGAGAAGACGGGGGCCACCCGGCTCGCCTACGCCGTTCTGCTGAAGGCCTTTCAGTACGAGGGGCGTTTCCCACTGCGCCGTGATACCGTACCGGTACCCGTCCTTGCGCACCTCGCCGCGCAGGTCGCGGTGCCGCTCGCCGCGTACGCCACGGTGGACTGGGACGGTCGCTCGGCACGGCGCCACCGGGCCGACATCCGCGCCTATTGCGGGTATGACGCGTTCACGCTCGCCCATGAGGCGGACTTGATCGCCTGGCTGAGTCCTCACGTGAGTAGTCCCGATCCGACGTCGGAAGCCCTCACCCTCACGGCCTATCGCCATTTGCGGAGCCTCAAGCTCGAGCCCCCACTGCCCGCGCGCCTCCGCCGCCTGCTCCAGGCCGCGGTGCGGCACCGCGAAGCGCGGCTCGTCGAGGAGACGGTGGCCCAGCTCTCCCCCACGACCTGCACGGCGCTGGACGCGCTGATCCAGACCGAGGCGCTGGGGGATGACGAGGGCGCCTCGGACCAGGCACCGCTCTTTCCTGTCCGCTCCGAACTCGCGACCCTCAAGGATGACGCCGGGGCCGTCAAAGTCGACACGGTGCTGGAGGAACTCGCGAAACTCCGCCAGCTCCGCGCTCTGGGGCTGCCCGAGACCTTGTTTCGGGACACGCCCGGCAAGCTGCTCGCGCACTACCGCCAGCGCGCGGCCAGCGAACCGCCGCGCGAATTACGCCGCCACCCCCCGGCCGTACGCTCTACGCTGCTGGCCGCGCTGTGTTGGCAACGGCAGCGCGAGATTACCGATACGTTGGTCGATCTCCTCCTGCATATCGCCCACCGCCTTGAGGTGAAGGCAGAAGAAAAGGTGGACGCTGCCCTCTTACAGTACGCCAAGAAGGTGGTGGGCAAGACGCGGCTCCTCTACAAACTGGCCAAGGCCGCCAAAGGCCAGCCGGACGGCGTGGTCAAGGAGGTCATCTACCCCGCTGTCGGGGAAAAGACCCTCGATGACCTGATCCGCGAAGCCGACGCCGACGAGGAGTACGGGAAGCAGGTCCGGCTGGTGACACGCGCCTCCTACAGCCACCACTACCGGCGCGTGGTGCCCGCGCTGTTCGACGCGCTGGCCTTTCGCTGCAACAACGAGGTGCACCGTCCCGTGATGCAGGCGCTGGCCCTGCTCGAGCAGTACCGCGACCGCCCGACCACACGCTTCCCGCTCACCGAAGAGGTCCCGCTCAAGGGCGTCGTGAAAGAGGCCTGGCAGGACCTTGTACGGGACGCCAAAACCGGCGGGCACGTCAATCGTATCTCCTACGAGCTGTGTGTCTTGGGGACGCTCCGGGAGAAGGTGCGCTGTAAAGAGGTGTGGGTCGAAGGCGCGGCACGCTTTTGTAACCCCGATGAAGATCTCCCACACGACTTTGACGTCAAGCGCGCGGCCTATTACGACGCCCTGGCGCACCCGCAGGACAGCGCGCGCTTCATCGCGACCCTGCGCCGGCAGATGGACGCCGCCCTCACGGCGCTCGACGCGACCCTCCCAGCCAATACGAAAGTCAAGATCCTCACCTCGAAAAAGGGCAAAAGCCGATTGTCGATCACCCCACTGGACAAGCAACCGGAGCCCCCCAACCTCGTGCACCTCACGGCGGCCCTCGTCGAGCGCTGGCCGATGACCAATTTGCTCGACATCTTGAAAGAGACGGAACTCCGCGTGGGGTTTACCGACGCCTTCCACACGGTCGGGACGCGGGAGGTGCTCACCGCAGACGTGTTGCAGCGTCGCTTGCTGCTCTGTCTCTATGGCCTCGGGACGAATGCGGGCCTGAAACGGATGGGCAATGGCGGCGGTGCGGATAGCTACAAGGATTTGCTCTATGTCCGGCGCCGCTATATTCAGAAGGAGGCGCTCCGCACCGCCATTGCGAAGGTGTGCAACGCGATCTTCGCCGTGCGCCAGCCCGCCCTGTGGGGCGAAGGCACGACCGCCTGTGCCAGTGACTCCAAACGCTTCGGCGCGTGGGACCAGAACTTGCTCACGGAGTGGCATGTGCGCTATGGTGGCCCGGGGGTCATGATCTATTGGCACGTGGAGAAGAATGCGGTGTGCATCTATTCGCAGCTCAAGACGTGCTCCAGTTCGGAGGTGGCCGCCATGCTCGAAGGCGTGCTCAGACATCAGACCGACATGGAGGTTGAAAAGAACTACGTCGACAGCCACGGACAAAGTGAGGTCGGCTTTGCGTTCTGCCATCTCTTGGGCTTTCAGCTCCTCCCGCGTCTCAAACACCTCAAACAGCAGAAACTCTATCGTCCCGAGCCCGACGCAGGGCAGCGCTATCCCAATCTGCATCCGCTTCTTACCCGGCCGATCCACTGGGATCTCATCGCGCAACAGTATGACGAAATGGTGAAGTTCGCCACGGCGCTGCGCGTAGGCACCGCGGACGCCGAGGCCATCTTGCGGCGCTTTACCCGCGACAATGCTAGCCACCCCACCTACCAAGCGCTCAAGGAACTGGGGCGCGCGGTGAAAACCATCTTTTTATGTGATTACGTCCGGTTGGAGTCCCTCCGACGCGAGATCCACGAGGGGCTCAACGTGGTGGAAAACTGGAACAGTGCCAACGCATTTATCCTCTATGGCAAGGGCGGCGAGTTTGCGAGCAACACCCGCGAGGAGCAGGAGCTCGGCATGCTCGCGCTCCATCTCCTCCAGATCAGCCTGGTGTATATCAACACCTTGATGATCCAGCAGGTGCTGGCAGAGCCCACGTGGCAAGGGCGGCTGACCCTCACGGACCTGCGCGCGTTGACGCCGCTGAAGTGGCTGCACGTGAACCCGTACGGGACCTTCATCCTGCACATGCACGAGCGGTTGCCCTTGGCCTACGCGGCATAAAGCCTCGTTGGCCAAAATTTAGCCCTTCGCTAGGTTAGGGCCCAAACCGCGTGTCACAGCTTCCTAATGCCTCATACAGATCGTTCCACGGGTTGCGCGTTGTGTCCGGTCCCACATGCTGCATCTTCATAGTGGTTTCTTCGACGACGGTCCGTAACGTCACCTCAGTGCTGCCATAGCACGTCTCCCAGGCCGCCAGCAAGACAGCGAGATCCTCGAACTCCGGGTTGCTCGTCGCTTCGATGGCTTTACGGCCTTCACACGGATCCTCGACCCCGGCCCACACGAGCGCCTGCCGGATGAGGTCCGACCACGCCTCGAAGCTACCAAAGGGGGTGAGCCCTTGCGCTGGGCAGCCCGCCACAAAGAAGGCTTTCACGAGGATGAGGGCTGCGACCACGAGCCGGGGCCGTTCTTGCTGCACCCAGGGCGGCAGGGGATTATGGAGGAAGCCGCCGCGCTCTTCAGGCCGCTCTAGCTTGGGATCGAGCACAATGGGCACGACGCGCCGGGCCACGTCCCCGACACACTGCAGGTTATTGCCGGTGGCGAGAAAGACGGCCCGTATGGGCGCGGAGGTGGTCGCGGTGGCGCCGAGGACGCGGTCGCGGATGACGGTGGCGGTGAGCGCGAGGGCAAGAGGGGCGGAGCCCAGGGGCGTGGTGACGTTATCCAGGCACACGAGGGCATCGCCATCGAGCGCGAGCGCGAGGTGGCGCTTGCGTTCTTCGTCCTCGTCCTGGACCTGGGACCACCGGGCGGCGGGCTGGCCGGTGCCCAGGATGGCCACCGCATCGGCGAGCAGGCTTTTGCCGCTGGCGCGGGTGGTGGCGGTGATCCCGTGCAAGGGAATCGGCCCCCGGATGGCGGGCCGACAGACGAGGCTGAGGACTGCGGACACCCACGCAGCCTTGTGATACGGCTGGTCAAAAGGAAAATTGATCACGACCTCCTGCAACTGCTGGAGTGCCAGGCGTGCTGCGTCGATGGTGGGGTGGCGGGGCAGCGGCGGGAAGGCCGGGCCACTGTGCACCAAATAGAGCCCGGTGGCGGCATCGTAGCCGGGCTGGTCGAGCACGCTGCCATCGGGGCGTAGGGTGGGGCTGTGGATAATCCCTTCGAGTGGTGGAAAGGGCCAGGCGGGGCGGCCTTGGAGCGCCTCCAACGCCCAGCGGGGCGGCAGGGCGGGCTCCCAGGCTCTCGCCCGCTTGTCGTATTTCGTCCAGCAGGCGGCGCGCGCCGCTAATTCCGCCAAATGCGCGGCGCTGGCCTCGCGGATCGTCGGCAGGTCGGGCGGGCGGTGCAGCCAGGGCGGTGGGAGACTGCCGCGCGTGATAATGCAGAGTCGCTGCGCCTGTTGGAACAGCCGGGGGCCGTCGGGTTGGGCCAGCAGGGCGGCTTCTGTCGCGTCGACGACGGCGGCGATGTCTGGGGTGATGGGGATGACAGGCCGCGTATCGGTGCGCAGCCCCGGCTCCTGGGCCGGGGCCGCGGCGGGCGGTTCCCAGGGCGGTGTGGCCGCCACGCGGGCGGCGAGCTCGGTCGTGGTGTGCCCCAACGCGAGCCAGTCGGAGACATCGCCGTGCGCGGGCAGCTCCGGAAACGCTACGACCTGCAGGCGGGCCGCGACGCCGTGCAGCGCGCGGGTGAGCTGGGCCGTATGCTGCTGGCCGGCGGGGTCGTTGTCCTGGAGGAGGACGACATGTGCTCCTCGTAAGGTCTCGCTGTACTGCGGCGCCCACTTGGCGGCGCCGCCGGCGTTGGTGGTCGCGATGAGGCCCAGGGCGCGTAGCTGGTCGGCATCTTTCTCGCCTTCGGGCACATAGATCGTCTGCCCCGCCGCGACGGCGGCCAGCACCTCAGGCAAGTGGTAGAGCACGCGGGAGACGCCCTTGAGGTTCTTGAGCCAGCCGCCGCGGCCATTCGGGCGGCGCTGGCGAAAATCCTTGGGACGGCCGTCAAAGCCGGGCTCGAAGCGCAGCACTTGATAGAGGAGCTGCCCGCGGGCATCGACATAGTCGTAGAGGGCGGTGAGTTGGGGTGCGGGCAGCGGGGCGGCCGGGGGCGGCTGGAGGCGCGCCGGGCGGGGCGGCCGGGTGGGGCGCGCGGGCGGCGGGCTGACAAAGAGGTCGCGCAGCTCCACCCCCAGTGCAGCGACGACCTCCGCCGGGGTGCAGCCGGCGTGGCAGTGCAGCAGCACGCGGTCGTGGGTGGCAGTGATACTCAGGCTGGGGCTCCGGTCGTCGTGGGCCGGGCAACACGCCTGCCAGTGGCCGTCGGCGGTCTGGCGGGCCTGGGCGCAGCGCTGAGCCAGGTCTTCGGCGCGCACGGCCGCGGATGTGCTATCATCAAGTGCCATCGTGGCTCCTTCCAGGGTGGTGCCGTGTTGGCGCACGGCAGCATTGATACCATGGCCCGGTAGTCGCCCTGACTGCCGGGTGCTTGGCTCGCTTCGAGCCCCTGCAGCAGCGACTCCTACCGGTGTCCTGGAGACGTGACGACCCTCGCAAGGGCAGGCGCGCGGGAGTCAACGACGCCTGGCATTGTGTCCTTTCTTTACCATGTTTCTCGCTGTCCTGCATGGCTATGTGTGCCTAGCGCAGATGGCACGTCTCCCGTGGCCAGCTAGGCCGCCGCCGCGCTCAATACAGCCCCTCGGTCAGCCCGCCGGTCAGCTCGTCGAGCACGTAATGCCGCGCCGTGGTTTCGATGCGCGTATGGCCGAGCGCTTTCTGCGCCAGACGCAGATCGCGCTTGGCGAGCTCCGTGCCCACAAAGCGCCGGAAGTCGTGCGGCTTGACGTGCGTCAGGCCCACCTGGGCGGCGTAGCGCTGCACCAGGCGCCAGGCGGCCGAGAGATGCATGGGCCGCGCCGTGGGGCGCGGGCCGCGGCCCGCAAAGCTGGTAAAGACATACGGGCTCTCGACCGGGCGCCGTGCGAGCCAGGCCTGGAGGCTGGCGTAGGCTTCGTGGCTCAGCGGCGCCAACCGGGGCGCCGTCTGATTCTTGCCCCACACCTCCACCACGAAATTTCCCTCCTGAGGCCGGATTTGCGCCGGAGTCAGGGTCACTACCTCGGAGACGCGGGCACCCGAGCTGGCGAGCGTGTGCAGCAAGGCGCGGTCACGCCAGCCGCGCAGGGTGGTGCGCTCGGGCGCCTCACACAGCTGGCGCATCTGCGCCGGGGTCAGGCGCGTGCGCGTGGTGGCTTTGAGGCGGTGGCGCAGGGCTTTGACCGGCACGCCCGCCACGCGCTGCAGGGCCGCAGCCGTGGTCTCGGCCACCAGGCCTTGCGCCGCGGCTTCGCGCACCAGGCACTTCACGGCGGCGAGGCGGCGATTGAGCGTGTGCGGGCTCAGGCGCGTGGTTTGCGCCAGGTGCGTGCGCCAGCGCGCCAGGCTGGGGGCCGCGAGCGGCGGCAGCGGCGGCTGCGCCGTGGCGCAGAAGGCCTGGTAGAGGGTCACGTCACGGCGATAGCCCATGAGCGAGGCCGGAGCCAGCTGCCCAGCCAGTAGGGTCAGGTCCGGCAGCGCGGGCAGTGAAGGCGCCAACGGGCTATTGTAAGCATTCATCATACTAGAGTAGTTATTTCTATTAAACAGCGCACAGAAAGCGTCTTTTCTGTGCGCTGTGGTCGTACATAGATCGACTCGTTCTAGAAGAGGCGGTGGTACACGGCGGCCGCCAGCCCGCGCCGCCCCAGGAGGAGCCCCCGCGGGCGACCAGGACGCCCAGCGGGTCATCAGAGGGCGTGAGGGGCCACATGGTCGCAGCGGGCCTCCCGTGCCACCGTCTCGACGACGCGTTGCTCCTGGGGCTGGACCGCACTCATCGGGGGCCTCCGGATGGCGCCGGGAAAAAGTCCTGATTGAGGAGCTGCGCCACCATCCACGGGCACGTCGCCGGGAAGGTCGCGAGGGGCAGGCCCGTCTGGCGGCTGGCTTCGCGGCGGGCCGCGCGGTAGCGCCGCCCGACACTGTCGTGGAACTGGGGGCTGTCGACGTACGCGTCGCTGAGGCCTGCGACAAGCTGGGTCCGTGCCTCCCGGATGGAATCGGCCCAGCTGTGTCCGCTCTGGCGTCGCGCGGGCTGCGCCCGCCATTTCAGCAGATGCACCAGGAGATTCTCCAGGTGCGAGGCCAGCGCCCGTCTGTCGCGTGCCCTCACGGCGTGGGGGACTCCAGGGTCGCGCCTTCAGGAAAGAAGTCGAGGTCCAGGACTTGCGCCGGGGTGAACGGACAGCGTTCGGGGAAGACGGACCCCGTCGCCTGGTCTTGCGCCTTGCACCGTGCCCAGGGATATTCCTTGGCGAGGACTTCCCCGAGTTGGGCTTTGAGCGACAGCGAATCGTCGACAATATCCTCTAGGCGGGCGCGCTCTTCGATGATCGCGGCGGCCCAATTGCCCTTCCGTTCCCCTGGGCAGGCCCACCACAGCAACAACTCCTGGAGGAGACGCTGCACCCGTCGGGCGATCTCGCGCTGGTCATCGCGCCCGAGGCCGGCGACTTCATCCGCGAGCAGCATCTGGTCAATTGCGTACCACTTGCCCGCGGCAATGAGGGCCGCGGTCTCCTGCGTCCAGGCGTAGAAATCTTTCTCGTAGAGTTCGGCATTGGTGCGCATGCGCTGGTCCTCTCTCTGCTGCACGGCGGTCAGCACGGTGAGATGGGGCATCGTCCACAGACTGCCGGTCGCCTCTGCGGCCTGCCGGTCTCCCCTCCCTGCCCTCACTCCTTGCTCTAGCACGATTTCCCCCCTCACCGCCGCTGAGCTGGCGCTGCAGCGGACGGCCTCCTCGGTGGTTCGCGTGGCGTCTGCCGCTGGCGCGCTCGCGGGGCGCTCTTCCCGGCCGGTCGCGCGGGTGGCCGGCGGCGCGGCTGCCAACCAGCGGTACGCCTGCCGGCGCGGCGGTCGGCTGCGTGTCAGCGCGGCGCCGTGAGGCTCTGTGACAGGGGCGCCGCTCCTCTGGGCGCCGGGCGGCCGCTCCGCCTCGGCCGGGCTGTCAGGCAGCTGCTTCGGATCATGGGGGAGTGCCCCCAAGCCCCCCGGAAGCCTCGCTGCGCTCCTGGCGGAGGGTCCCCCGCCTCGCGCTTCAGCCGGGGCGGCTTGCGCACGCTGCGGGGGGCGCCCTGCTGGGGAATCTGCTCCCCCGCCCCCCCCGCGCCGGCGCCGTGCTCGCCTTTAGCCCTGCGGGCTTCCGTCTGCTGCGCGCGGCGCCGGCGCCGCCCGTCCGCCCCCAGGAGCGCCCCGGAGCCAGGGGAACACCCCCGGAGCCGACCGGGAGCCTAGCCCCTCCGCGCCCTCCTCCTGGCAAGGGCTGCGCAAGGAGCCTGCGGAAAAGGCGCCCGCAGGCTCCCCTTGCCAGCGGGCGCTCCGAGGCTGGGCTGGGGGTGTCGGCTCCGGAGGCATGTCGGGCCATCCCTGTCCCACCAGAGGCATGCCGGGGGCTAGGGGCCAGCGGGCCTCCGGGGCGCTCCCGCTGGTCGCGGCGGGGCTCCCTCCCCGCGGGCGGCCGGGTCGGCCGGCGGGGGCACGACGGGGACCACGGCGGCGCGCTACACCTACAGCGCGGCGGCGGCCAACACCTCGCTGGCCTCTCCAGTCCGCCCTAACAGATAATCCGTGGAGCACCCCAGCGCATCGGCCAACCGCTCCAGGGTGTCGGTGGTGATGCTCGACAAGACCCCCCGTTCCAATTTCGAGACGTATTGCCCGTCTTTCGCCAGTAACTTTCCTAAGGCGCCTTGCGAGAGTGCTCGCTGTGTCCGCAGCTGCCGTATACGCTCCCCCTGGATCATGGCATCCTCATAGTAAAAATTTACTAGACATCCTGCACATACTATGGTAATATTTTACTATGATGGTTGCAAGAGAAAAGGCCAAGTGAGCAACCGGCAAGCTGAGCACCTGGCCTCCCGTTCAACCCCTCTCACGAGGAGTCGTCCCATGGCTACTGTACCACACCCCGTGCCCTCCCGCACCGCCCACGCCATTGCCGCGCTGTACGGCGTCGAAGATGACACGCTGGTGGCCTGGCAGCGCTTTTGCGCCCAGACCGCCGAAGCGCTGCGGCAGCAGCACGATGCCGAGCGGCTCAGCAAAGCCCTGGCGCTGGCCCAAGGCGGCTGCGTTGAGGTGGAAGACAACGGCTTTGCGGTCGTCACCAGCGGTACCACGCTCTACCATGTGCAGCCCGACGGCACGTGCGACTGCCCCGACTATGAACACCGCCGCACCCCGTGCAAACACGGGCTGGCGGTGCTCATCCACACGCGCGCTCAGGCGCTGGCGGCGCCCAGCGCCAGCTCAGCCCCGGCGGCCGCCGCGCCGAAGCCGGGCCGCCCCGCCAAAGCGCGCCATTCGGCCGCGTGGGACGTGCACGAAGCGCCGGTGTCCTCGTGCTTCAAAATCCGCGTCGGCGCCTTCGAGTGGACGCACACCATGCGCGGCGCCGAGGACGCCGAGCTGCACGCCCGCGTGCAGGCGTTTATGCCCACCTTCCGCGACGTCCTTGCCGCGCTCGACGCCCTGCAGGCCGAGCGCGAGGCTGCGAAAGCCGCCCCCGTGCCGCCGTCCCCCACGCCGGCCGCGCGGCCCCAGCCGGACCTGCAGACGCTGGTGCAGCAGGCGCTGCAGCAGGCCCTGAGCGCCGCCAACGGGCACGCGGCGAGCAGCCCACCGCCGCCCGCACCCCCACGCCCCAGCGCCACCCCCAGCGCGCCTGAGCCGGACGACCAGCAGACGGGCTTCTGCTCCCTGCACCAGGTGCCCATGGAGCAAAAGCACAACGAGCGCGGCACGTGGTACAGCCACTGGCTGCGCGGCGAGCAGCAGCACTGCAAAGGCCGCCGGAGCGGCCGCAATGGCCACCGCCGCTAGGCGCGCACCAGGGCAGGGCTGCGGCCCTGCCCGCCACCGGGGGAGGGTGTGCTATGCTGCGGATCGAACGCTACGGGACCAGTCGTTTTTGGGCGCTCTACGACGGGCAAGACCTGGTAGTGGTAACCGTCTATAAGCGGGGAGCGCAGGAGGTGCGGCGGCGTCTGGCGGCCCAGCCGCCCGCGGCCACCGCCGCCGCCGCCCAGGCCGCGGCCGTGGACGCCGCGGCGCGGCAGGCCCAGGAGCTGGCCGAGCACGCCCGGGCACTGGCACGGCAGGCCCAGGCTGCCGCCCAGGCGGTGCAGGCCCACGCGCAGTCGAGCGGCTACCAGCCCGCTGGGCCGCGCCACCCCAGGCGCTACCGGGCCAGGCTGGCCGCCGCCGCGACCAGCGGGAACGCCACCCGCCGCCCGGCCGCCCCCCCTTAGTGACCGTCTTGGCGCGCGATCATACCCGGCCGAAGTGAGGGACCGTCGTGCACCACCGCACCCGGCGACGCGGAGGAGCCCCGCCACGCGCGCCGGCCTTGGACCGCGCGCGCATGGCGGCCTGTGGGCAGGCAGCTGCCGGCGGGTGCCGTGGTGGGCACCTCTGTTCCCGCGTGGTTGTGCTCGTGAGGGATGCGCGCGCCCGGGGGTGCAGGGGGTAGACCCCCTGCTTCCAAGCCGTGGCTGCCACCGCAGCAGTACCACTCTGAGTGAGCGGAGCGAACAGCGTGCTGTGAGGCCCTGCCCGCCCACCACGCCCGCGCCGCCCGCCGTTGGCAACCCAGCGGGCAGCGGACCGGTCAGCGCAGCCGTGCTCCAAAAGACGCTGCCCGGCTGGGCTGCCCCCGCTGCCCGCTGGGTTGCCAAAAGGCGGCTCCCGCCCCTCGCCAGCGCGCGAGCGGACCGATGCCCGCTAACCACCCCACACCCGCCTGCACGAGGCACCAGG
>Ga0233425_10010021_pt1 | contig 11738 bp, 13 predicted proteins | sample Watercolumn_Towu_2_FD_181712 | JGI IMG/M metagenome (GOLD analysis project Ga0233425, IMG submission 181712) | Freshwater microbial communities from Lake Towuti, South Sulawesi, Indonesia - Watercolumn_Towuti2014_140_MG | ecosystem: Environmental > Aquatic > Freshwater > Lake | place...
GCGCACGCGGCGCAACGCGGCGAGTTCGCGGCGGCGGGACGGATTCACGCGAGGCTGTTGCCGTTGTTCAAGGATTTGTTCATCGAGACGAACCCGATCCCGATCAAGGCGTCGTTGGCGATGGCGGGACGGATCGAAGAAACGTACCGGCTCCCGCTGGTGCCGATGGCGGAGAGCACGAAGGCGCAGTTGCGGAAGACGCTCGTGGCGCTGGGACTGGTGAAATAGAAATGAAAGCGAAGTTGACGCGCGTCGAAGCCATTTACCGAAAGTTAAAAACTGCGCGCGGTGTCAGCGAGGATGAGTTGTGGCAACACGCGCTGTTCTTTGCAAAGAAACCGGAGGAACGATGTCGAATCAGCCTCAGATCGGCGCGCTTGGCGGTTTTCTCCAGGCGCTCCGCGCGGAAAATATTGACTGCATCCTGATCGGCATGATGGCCGCCGTGGAACAAGGCGCGCCGTTGTCCACGCTGGACTACGACTTCTGGATCAATCTGCCGGAGCGGCAGTACGTCCGACTCATCGGTATTGTCGAGCGGCTCGGCGGAACGGTGTTGGCGCGGACGTTGCGGTTGTCCCGGCGTTTGGAGCGAAAGAAAAAGAAATGAATCAAATTAAAATTGTCATTTGCGGAGCGAAAGGCCGGATGGGGCGCGCGCTCGTCGCTTGTACGCAGGCGGACGCGGAGTTGAAACTCGTCGGCGAGATCGATCTCGGTGATGATCTTGGAAAGGTCGTTGCCGGTTGCGATGCGATTGTGGATTTCTCGGTGCGCGAGGCGACGGCGTCGGTGGCGAAACTCGCGGCGCAACACCAGAAGGCGCTCGTGATCGGCACGACGGGACACGGCGACGCGGAGAAGACGGCAGTGCGCGAACTCGTAAAAACGATTCCGTGCGTCTGGACCGGTAATTACAGCACGGGCGTAAATACGTTGTTCTGGTTGTCGGCGCAGGTGGCGCGGATTGTCGGCGCGAAATGGGACGTGGAGATTGTGGAGACGCATCACACGGCGAAGAAAGACGCGCCGAGCGGAACGGCGAAGGGTTTGCAGGACGCGATCCGCAAGGCGAACGGCAAGGACGCGCCCGCGCACGCGTTGCGCATCGGCGACGTTGTCGGCGATCACACGGTCACGTTCGGCACGCCGGGCGAGCGGCTGGAGTTGACGCACCGGGCGAGCAGTCGCGAGATTTTCGCGCGTGGCGCGTTGCGCGCGGCGAAATGGGCGGTCGCGCAGAAGCCCGGTCTGTACGACATGCAGGACGTGTTGGGGCTGCGTTGAGCGGCGATGAGAGTCGGTCTCTCTCTTGGCTCGAATGTCGGTGACCGCTTGTTGCATCTTCAACAGGCGAAACGTTACCTGTTGAGTCTGTCGCCGGAACAATGGCACCGCGCGTCGCCGCTGTACGAGACGGAACCGGTCGGTTGTCCCGACGGTTCGGAAAAATTCCTGAACGCGGTTTTGGAAATCGAATTTACCGGCGCGCCGCGAACGTTGCTTAAAAAAATATTGGCGTATGAAAAAGCGCGCGGACGCGATCGCGCGCTTGGCATGAACGCGCCGCGAACGATTGACCTCGATATTTTATATTTCGGCGAGTGCGAGGTATTGACGAAGGACTTGGTGATTCCGCATCCGCGGATCGCGGAGCGGCGGTTTGTGTTGGTGCCGCTCTCGACGATTTGCGCGGACATGATTGTGAAGGGGACTGCGCGGACGGTGCGCGCGTTGCTTCGGGAGTTGCCCGCGAGGGAAGGGGACGTTCGATTCGTGCAGCAGGATTGGTGATGAAAGTTACGCCACAAACATTGCGCCAGATGAAACAACGCGGCCAGAAGATCGCGGTGTTGACAGCGTATGATTTTCCGACGGCGAAATTGATGGACGAGGCCGCTATTCCGGTGATTTTAGTTGGCGACTCGCTCGGCATGGTCGTGCTCGGTTATGAAAACACCTTGCCGGTGACGATGGACGAGATGTTGCATCACGTGCGCGCCGTGGCGCGCGCGAAGCCGCGCGCGTTGGTGGTGGCCGATATGCCCTACAGGACTTACGGGACTCATGATGCGGCTGTCGCTAATGCGCGGCGCTTCGTGGAGGCGGGAGCTGACGCGGTGAAACTGGAAGGCGGCGAGGAAGTGCTCCCGCAGGTGCGCGCCGTCATCGCGGCGGGCGTGCCGGTGATGGGGCACATCGGCTTGTTACCGCAGTCCATCGAAAAATTCGGCGGCTATAAAATGCAGGGACGAACGACGGAAGCCGTGGAGCAATTGGTGCGCGATGCGAAGGCGCTCGAAGCCGCCGGTGCGTTCGCGATAGTCATTGAGTGTGTTGTCGCGACAGCGGCGAAGAAAGTGACGGAATCGGTCGGCGTTCCGACGATTGGTATCGGCGCGGGACGAGAATGCGACGGGCAAGTGTTGGTTGTGCATGACATGCTCGGCCTATTTACGCGGTTCGTGCCGAAACACGTCAAGCGATACGCCGATATCGGAGAGCAGATGCGTGTGGCGTTCGCCGCGTATAAACGCGACGTGGAGTCGGGATCATTTCCCGAAACTGGTGCCTGAGCGGACAGATTCCATAAATGCTGCGATTGAGCCCCATATCAACAGGGGTAATCCAACCGCGATTCCTAGGATGATCAATGTGCGGACGAGTTGTTTGTGCGCCCAACGCATCTTGACGAAGATGCGCCACGCTTTTGTCAGTTCGACATCCGAACGCAGGCGTTGCGCTTCGTCATCGCTCAACATGCCGTGAAGTTGTTCCTCGTACACATTCACGTTGCCGAAGGCGAAGTGCTCGACAAAGAATGACGAGAACGCGTCGGCGCCGACTTCGCGCAGATATTGTTTTCGCATCTTCTCGTATTCCGGAAGCCGTTTCTCGAAATCTTGGACGTAGGCCGCGACCTTGCGGTCGGCTTCCGTCATCTGCAATTTTTGCGGTTGCGGCATAAACTTAAAACTGGAATTGCGCCCCGGACAATCGCCGTTCAATTTCCGCGACGACGCGCCGTTCTTCGGCTTCGCCTTTTGCGCTGAACGTCACCGAGAAACGCAAATACGGTCCGGCGTCATCCCACGGAACGGTCGAGATGAGTTTCTCCGTGATCAACCATTGCGACACGTCCTCGGCGGTGTTGAATTTCAAATCGCCGACCGCTTTCGGCGCGCGGACGTACAGGAAAAACGAGCCGCGCGGTTTTGTCGCGTTGAAACCGAATTTGCGGAGCGATGCGACGAGCAGATCCATCCGACGCGAGTATTTCGCGGCGATCTGCTCCGTGATTTTCGGATGATCCAGCGACGCGGCGCAGGCTTTTTGCAGCGCAAGGAACTGGCCGCTGTCGGTATTATCCTTGCAATCGCCGTATGCTTTCACGAGCAGTTCGTTGCCGACGACGAAACCGAGCCGCCAGCCGGTCATATTGAAACCTTTGCTCATCGAATGCAGTTCGACGGCGACATCTTTCGCGCCGGGCACACTGAGAATTGAAAGCGGTTTACCGTCGAACACCAGCGCCGCGTACGCCGCGTCGGAAATGATGACGAGATTGTTTTTCTTCGCGAACTTCACCGCGTCGGCGAAAAAATCTGCCGTCGCGCTCGCGCCGGTCGGGTTGTTCGGGTAATTCAAGACCATCACTTTCGCGCGACGCAATACGTCCGCCGGTATCTCGCCGAAGTCTGGCAGAAAATCATTCTGTTCCGTCAACTTCAGGTTGAACACTTCGCCGCCGTACCATTTCGTGTGCGTGCCGAACACCGGATAGCCGGGCACGGTCATGATCGCGACATCGCCGGGATTGATCAACGCTGCCGGTAAAATCGAAAGCGCGGCTTTGCTGCCGAGGCTGTGGATGATTTCCGTTTCCGGATTGATGCCGCCGACGCCGCAGACGTTTTGCATCCAACGCGCCGCCGCCTGCCGGTATTCGGGGCCGCCGTTGTCAGCGTAGCCGCGGTTCTCCGGTTTCGCCGCCTCGGCCTGCAACGTCTGCACGCTCAGCGGAAACGCCATCTCGTCGGGTTCGCCGACGCCGAGGTCAATCAACTCGACGCCCGGATGCGCGGCCATCGCCGCGCGTTTGGCGCGTTTGATTTTCTCGAACTTGTAAATCGCCGTGCTCTTGCCATAATTACATCCGCCGATGCGCTCGGCGAAGACTTGCTGAATGAATGATTCGCTCATGCCGTCGGATATAGACACGAAAACCGCCGCAAAGTCAATGGAGCCATTATGAACAACGTCACGCGCCCGCCGCGGCCTGTGGAACTCGAAGACGGTCGCGCCATGCCGAAGGAAGGCGGCGTCGTTTTCAACGGCAGCAAAGGCAAACTGATGTGCGGCGTGTACGGCGACAGTCCGCGATTGGTTCCCGAAAAATTGATGCAGGAATACAAACGCCCGGAAAAAACCTTGCCGCGCGTCAAGGACGCGCACGAACAGGACTGGGTCAACGCCGCGAAAGAAGGGCGCCAACCGGGCGCGCATTTCGGCTACAGCGGCCCGCTGACCGAGACCTGCCTGCTCGGCAACATCGCCATTCGCGCCGACACGCGCATCGAGTGGGACGCCGACAACATGCGCGTCACCAACAACGACAAAGCGAACCAATACGTCCGCGCGCCGTATCGCGAGGGCTGGAGTCTATGAACGGCAAACAACGCTACCTCGCGATGCTGCGCGGCGAGTCCGTGGATTTCGTGCCGCGCATCCCGATCCTCATGCAATTCGCCGCTGACCACATCGGCGCGACGTACGGCGCGTTCTGCAGCGACTACCGCGTCAAGGCCGAAGGCAATATCCGGTGCGCCGAGGATTTCGGACTCGACCTCGTCGGCGTCATGTCCGATCCGTACAGCGAAACGCAAGGTTATGGCGCCGAAATTATTTTCCTCGATAAAGGCGTCCCGCAATGTCCGCATCCGCCGCTGGAAAATTCCACCGACCTCGCCGCGCTCCCGACGCCGGTCCCGCTGAAATCCACGCGAATGCTCAACACCGTCAACGTCGTCCGCGACTATCGCGAACGCACCGGCGACGCCTACTCGGTTCTCGGGTGGGTGGAAGGTCCTGCTGCCGAAGCTGCCGACCTGCGCGGCATCAACCAATTTCTCCTCGACCTCATGGACGATCCCGCGTGGTGCGGCGAACTCATGGAGCGCTGCGTTGACGTCGCCATCGAATACGCCCGCGCCCAGATCAACGCGGGCGCCGACACCATCGGCATCGGCGACGCCATCGCCTCGCAAGTCTCGCGACAACTTTACGAAGACCACATCCTCCCGCGCGAACAGCGCCTCGTCCGCGCCATCAAAGCGATGGGCGCGTTCGTCCGCCTCCACATCTGCGGCAACACCACGCATCTGCTCGACGGCATCGCCACGCTCCCCATCGACGTCATGGACGTTGACTACATGGTTGACCTGACACTTGTCCGGCGGAAACTCAATCCGCGCGTCGCGCTTGCCGGTAACGCCAATCCCGTCAACGACGTTCTCCGTAGCACGCCCGCCGCGATTCGCGAACGCATCCGCCGCGACTACGCGCTCGTCGGCAATCCGTTTCTCGTGAATGCCGGTTGTGAAATTCCTCCCGGTACGACGGAAGAAAATCTCCGCGCGTTGTGCGAACCGATTCCGTACAAAAAATAAATTCGCGCCAATGTTCCGGTTTTGTTCCGGATGGGAAAAGCGACGGTAACAATGAGACCTCGCGCCTACCGGTATCCTGCAACCTCATGTTCCGTCAATGTTCCGGCGGCAAACATTTGTGACGGTCGTGGTGGGGACCGTTACGGTTTGGGAGTCCAGTAGAAATTAATTCCGTCGTCGCTGCCAAGTACCGAGGGAACACCTGGAAAAGAGTTGGTGATGCGGAGTGAGGTTGCGTTGATACCAGTTAAACCGCTGCCGTTTCCTGTCAATTTGCCGTCGAATGTAATGCTGCCGAGACCTTTGTTGGTCACGGTAAGACTGCCATAGATGTAGGTGTTGGTGTTTCCGGCATCCAGTGCCATCATCAGCATTGGACCGGATGCGTCACTGTTATCATTCTGCCAACTGGCGAATTCAGTTACCCAGTTGTCGTATCCATGTGGCGAGAGTTTTCCCGACCAACTCGACATCCAGTGGGGATTGTGCCAGCCGGTATTGGTATCTCCGTATGCAACTTCTGGCATTGTCAACGCGATGACGGCCCCGTAACCGGGGGCGTATTGGTTAATGTTCGTACGGCCAACCACTGCAGACGCAAATTCAGCGACCGTCAGGCATTGGTTCGTATGGGCGAGATTGGTGGAAAGGCGACAGCCGTACATTCCCGGATAAACATAATTGGAATAAATGAGAAATCCGGAAGTGCCTTGAAGACAACCGGAGGTGAACGCACCGGTCACGGTAAGATTCGAGGCCAATTTACTGCTGGTAATCGTCCCGTCCGGAATATTCGCAGCCATCATGGCAAAACCGACGGCGGCGATGCGTTGATCGGGGATGAGTTGTTGGAGGCCGGTCACGCCGTCATTGAACCAAACACGCAACAGCACATCCTGATTGGTAAACACCGTGATTGGGATGGTATTCATGTTGGCGATGGTCGCGTCGCCGAGCAAGACAGAGTACAAGCCTTTGCTTACGGGAACGGACACGATGCCGGCACCATTGTTCCAGTAGGTTGCGGAACCATCGGTGTTGACCAGGGCAAATTGGAATTGTCCGGTGCCGGTAAAGTTTATGCCACCAACGGTGACGCGGCCTTGGTAGTTGATGATACCGGGTACTTGTGCGTGAACGGTGGCAGTGAGGGTAAGCAGGACGATGAGATGTAGAAGTTTCATAATTCAATCTTTGAGTTTACAGAACACTTGGCGGGATGACAGTGAGAGATCGAAGTCACACGATGGGTCTCCAAATATCATTACCGGTATTTCGCGTTTCTCCTCGAGAGTTTTCTAACAGATTCGCATCTCCGACAGCAAGGCGATTCCTGCAACCTCATGTTCCGTCAATGTTCCGGCGGGATTCTAACTCCGTCTTTGGCAGGCAAGTATGGAAATGCTGCCTGCTACCGGGCGCATCTTGACACCACCCCGGTTTTTGTAGGGCGCGAAGCCCCGTGTCGTTTCGGGGTTTCGCGCCGTGAGGGACACGCCTCCACGACCGCGGCGCGAAACCTAAACGACAGGCTTCGCGCCCTACAATTCATTCGTCGCCGGATGATGGTGGCAGCGCCCAGATGCGCCTCCTGCTACCTTCTTTCACCGATGAGGCTTGCCGAAGTAATTTGCGTGCGCTAGATTCTGCCGCAGGTGAAATATATGAGCCTTGAGCAATTATTGCAGCGGATCACGGTGGACCCACGAATCTGCCACGGCAAACCGTGTGTGCGCGGGTTGCGCTATCCGGTGGAGTGGCTGCTGGAGTTGCTCAGCGGCGGAATGACCGAGGCGCAGATTCTGGCGGATTACCCGGACCTTGAGGCGGACGATTTGCGCGCGGCTTGTGCGTACGGCGCTCGGTTTTGACGCAACATCATTTTGTGGAACTGAGCCGCAAATCCGTTACAATCCACGCCTGAATCTCCGTGAATGTCATCCGAACTGTTCGCGAAATGACCGACGTTTCTGCCGCGCTCAAACGCGGCGGCAAATCTGTCGCGTTTGTGCCGACAATGGGCGCGCTTCACGACGGCCACGCGACGCTCATGCGTCGCGCGCGCGAAACCGGTGCGTCGGTGATCACGAGTGTTTACGTCAACCCGACGCAATTCGGGCCGAAGGAAGATTTCACGAAATATCCGCGTACGCTCGACGCCGATTGCGCGATTTGCGAACGCGAAGGCGTCGCTGCTGTGTTCGCGCCGACTGACGACGAGATGTATCCGAGCGGTATCGCCGCCGTCTCGACGTGGGTGGACGAACTGCAAGTCGCGAAACGGCTCGAAGGTGAGCGTCGTCCCGGACATTTTCGGGGCGTGTGTACCGTCGTCGCGAAACTTTTCAACGTTGTCCAACCGGATGCCGCGTTCTTCGGACAAAAAGATTACCAGCAACTCAAAGTCATCGAGCGGATGGTGCGCGATTTGCGGTATCCGATCCGCATCGTGCCGGTGCCGACGGTGCGCGAGTCCGACGGCCTCGCGATGAGCAGCCGCAACCGGTATCTCTCGCCGTCGGAGCGCGCGCAAGCGGTCGTGTTGTCGCGCGCGTTGCGGGTCGCGGACGATTTGTTCCGGCAAGGCGAGACCGATCCGGTGCGATTGGAATCCGTCTTGCGTGAAACGCTGGCGACGGTTCCGGAAATGCGTTTGGATTATGCCGAGGTTGCCGACGGTCAATCGCTCGAACGGATTCCGCGCGCGCGTCCCGGTGATGTTGCGCTGCTCGCCGCGTTCCTCGGCTCGACGCGACTCATTGACAACGTCATTCTCTGACCGACAGCACGATCTTTCCGTAGGCGCCCGGTTTCATCACGGTTTCGTGTGCTTTCGGCGCGTCGGCCAGCGCGAACTCGGCTCCGATTACCGGACACAACGCGCCGTTCGCCAGACCGTCGGCCAACGCGGCGTGAATCGCGGCGAGTTCCTCCGGTGTCGCGTTCAACAACATCACGCCGAGCACCGCGCCGTCGCTGCGCATCAGGTCGCGCGGATTGATTTCGACGTTGCCGCGGCTGCCGATCACGACGACGCGTCCGCCGCGCGCGAGCACGGTGAGGTCTTTCCCAAGATTTACGTTCGCGAGCATTTCCAAAACCACGTTCGCGCTCACGCCGTCGAGGTAACCGGTCAGGCGATGGTCGCGGACTTCGTGCGCGCCTTGCTCGCGCACCAGTTGCAAGCCGCGCTCGCTGCCCGCCGTGCCGATGACGCGCAGCCCGGCGGCGACGGCGAGTTGCGTCGCCGCGATGCCGACGCCGCCGCTCGCGCCGTGAATCAAAACCGTCTCGCCCGGTTTCGCGTTCGCTTTTTGGAAGAGCGCCCGGTACGCCGTCGCGTACGGTACGTTGACCGCCGCGCCTTGCGCGAAGCTGAGCCGGTCGGGCAGGGGATGAACCTGTTGCGGCGAACATAACGCGAATTCCGCGTACGTCCCGGTCAGCGAACCGCCGACGTAAACACGCTCGCCCGTCGCGACGACAACACCGGCAGCGTCGAGTCCCGGTGTGTACGGCAGCGGCGGAAGTTTCGCGTACGTTCCGCCGCGAATGTACGTGTCGACCGGGTTCACGCCGATGGCTCGGATGCGGACAAGGAGTTGGCCCGGCGCGGGCAGGGGATCGGGCACGGTTTCAAGCCGCAACACCTCAGGCCCACCGAATTGAGAAACACGTATGGCTTTCATCACGGTTCTATTGTAGCATGACCGCATGGCTAACGGCCAACAACGCAATTTCGATTTTCTGGTCATCGGCAGCGGCATCGCCGGGTTGAGCTTCGCGCTCAAGGCGGCCCGCGCCGGCTCGGTCGCGATCATCACGAAAAAGAAAAGCGCGGAGTCGAACACGAATTATGCGCAGGGCGGCATCGCGGCGGTGACGTCGGCGGAGGACACGTTCGAGTCGCACGTGCAGGACACGCTCGTCGCGGGCGCTGGCTTGTGTAAGGAACCGGTGGTGCGCGCGATTGTCAGCGAAGGCCCCGCGATTGTCCGAGAGTTGGCGGAGATCGGCGTGAAATTTTCCGAGCGCGAGAATATGCGCGGCGAGTTCGATCTCGGCAAGGAGGGCGGCCACACGAAGCGGCGCGTGTTGCACGCGGGCGATATTACCGGGCGTGAGATCGAGCGGGCGCTGCTGGCGGCGGTCGCGGCGGAAAAAAACATCTCGGTGTTCGAGCATCAACTGGCGGTGGATTTTATCACGACGCGAAAGCTGCGGCAGCCGGGCGCGAACCGTTGTCTCGGCGCGTATGTGCTCGATGAGCGCACGGGCACGGTGAGCGTGTTCGCGGCGCGGGTGACGTTGCTGGCGACGGGCGGCGCGGGAAAAGTTTATTTGTACACGAGCAACCCGGACATCGCCAGTGGCGACGGTCTCGCGATGGCGTACCGCGCGGGTGCGAGCGTGGCGAACATGGAGTTTATCCAGTTCCATCCGACGTGCCTGTTTCATCCGAAGGCGAAATCATTTCTCATCAGCGAGGCGGTGCGCGGCGAGGGCGCGGTGTTGATCGGCGGCGACGGCAAACCGTTCATGAAAAAATATCATCCGATGGCCGACCTCGCGCCGCGCGATATCGTGGCTCGCGCGATTGACGCGGAGATGAAGAAGACGGGCGCCGACTGCGTGTTTCTCGACATCTCGCACAAGGACGGCGAGTTCGTGCGGCGTCGGTTCCCGAATATTTATGCGAAGTGTCTGGAGTTCGGTTTCGATATGACGAAGTCGCCGCTGCCGATTGTGCCCGCGGCGCATTATCAATGCGGCGGCGTGGCGACCAACGTGGACGGCGAGACGGACATCGCCGGTTTGCTCGCGGCGGGCGAGGTCGGGTGCACCGGTCTGCACGGCGCGAACCGGCTGGCGAGCAATTCGTTGTTGGAGGCCGTTGTCATCGCCGAGCGCGCAGCGAAGGCAGCGGTGAAGGAAGTTTCAAATTTGAAATTTGAGATTTCAAATCTTCCGTTGTGGCAGAGCGGCAACGCGGCGGACGCGGACGAACTCGTCGTCGTGACGCACAACTGGGACGAGATTCGCCGGTTGATGTGGGATTACGTCGGCATCGTGCGGACGGACAAACGCCTGTTGCGCGCGCGGGCGCGGATCCAGAATTTGCAGCGCGAGATCAACCAGTTTTACTGGGACTACAAAGTCACGCCGGACTTGATCGAACTGCGCAACCTGGCGTTGGTGGCGGAGTTGATTGTCGAGAGCGCGCTGTTGCGGAAGGAATCGCGCGGGCTGCATTACACGCTGGATTATCCGCATCATTTACCGGCGGCGTACGACACGGTGTTGCGGAAGGCTTGAAATTTTTACGGGCGGCTGGTAGTGTGCGCCGCGTTTTGGATGGGCGCGTAGTTCAGTTGGCTAGAACGCGCGGATCACACCCGCGAGGTCACAGGTTCGAGTCCTGTCGCGCCCACCATCGTTGTATGAAACGAAATCTCATCGCGTGTCTGTGCGTTGCGCTTGTGTTGCGTGTCCTGTTTGTCGTCTTCGTTTTTCCGGAAGCTGCGTCGCGTTGGCAGTTGCGCGAGGATGGCGACCACTATGGCGAACTTGCGCAGACAATCCGCGACGGGCGTTGGACGGATGTCGTGATCGGCCCGGTCTATCCGCTGTTCGTCGCGGTGGCGCGCGCGCCGATGACGGTGAAATTGGCGCAGGCGGTTGTGGATGTGTTGACGGGACTGCTCGTGTTTCAATTGTCACGGCGGCGGATGTTGGCGATGTGGTTGTGGGCGCTCTATCCGTTCGCAATCTGGCGCGTTGCGTTCATCAACAAGGAAACCGCGCTCACGTTTTTATTCGCCGCGTACGTGTGCGCGCAAGTTGCGGCGGTGCGCGACGGCAAACACTGGCAATGGATTCTCGCGGGCGCGCTGCTCGGCTTGGTGAATCTTTGCAAGCCGATGTATTTACTCTGGCCGCTCGTGTTGGCGTGGTTTGTTTCGCGAGCGACGGCAAAAAGCGCGCTGGCGTTGCTGGCGATGGCGCTCGTCATCGCGCCGTGGACGTGGCGAAATTACCGGGTCAGCGGCGGTGATTTTATTCCGGTCG
>Ga0233425_10010022_pt1 | contig 11737 bp, 7 predicted proteins | sample Watercolumn_Towu_2_FD_181712 | JGI IMG/M metagenome (GOLD analysis project Ga0233425, IMG submission 181712) | Freshwater microbial communities from Lake Towuti, South Sulawesi, Indonesia - Watercolumn_Towuti2014_140_MG | ecosystem: Environmental > Aquatic > Freshwater > Lake | place: Indonesia...
GCATGGATAGAAAACGAAAAGACCATCTATACTTTTTCCAGCGAGGAGCTTATGCCACTGAAAACCGAGTCACGCATGGTGGCCGTTTCGGATGTAGCACCAAAATTGCTTCTGTCAACCAGCCCCGACTGGTTCACCAAATCGAAATGGTTTTACAACGTGAATGAAACCTATGGCAGTTTTGAGTCGACGCCTGAGATCAAAGCCAAGGTTGATGAGATCCTTCGCGGGGCAACCACCGAAATGGATTCAGTTTCCCGTCTGACCCACTGGTGTGCCGACGAGATCCGGTATTCAGGCATTTCAATGGGGGAGGGGGAAGGATTTACCCTGCACAAGGGAGCCATGACCTTCACCGACAGATGCGGGGTGTGCAAAGACAAGGCAGGCATGCTTATCACCATGTTACGTGCAGCTGGTTTCTCATCCTATCCCGCAATGACCATGGCGGGATCCCGCATTGATTATATTCCTGCAGATCAGTTCAATCATTGTGTAACCATAGTGAAACTGAACGACGGGAATTACCATCTTCTGGATCCCACCTGGGTTCCATTTATCCGTGAGCTTTGGTCGAGCGCGGAACAGCAACAGCAATACCTGATGGGAGTTCCCGAAGGCGCCGATCTTAAAACCACACCTGTCTCTGATGCGCAAAACCACTACATCCGGATCTCGGGTAATTCAAAGTTGTTTCCCGACGGGACACTGAGCGGAACCATCCGGATCACCGCCGAAGGACAATCGGACGGGGCAGTCAGGGGATTCTTTAAAAATTCCAGCCAATCTCAGTGGTACCAAAATGTAGAAAGGGAATTCAAGCGGGTGCATCCCAGGGCGACAATAACAAAACTCGACTTCGGTAATCCGATGGATTATCTTTCAGGCCCCATCAGGATCCTCGCAGAATACACCATTCCCGGCTATGCCGTGGTCACCGGAAACCTGGTTTTTTTCACACCCCTTACAGCTGCACAGATCTTTAAATCGTCCCAGGGACATCTTTCATTCGAGACGGATCTGAAGGAACGAAAATATCCTTTTCGCGATCGCTGTTCGCGGGAACTCACTGTTTGTGACACTATCCAATTACCAGACTATTTGGAAATGATCCGGATCCCTGCCAATATTGAGAATTCCGGAGAGAGTATCCGCTTCACCGGCGGATACCGGCTCCACGGGAACCAGCTGGTTTTTAAAGAAACCGCTACCTACGGAAAACGGATCTATGAAGCCGGTGAATGGCCCGATTTCAAGGCAGCAGTGGAAGCCCAAAACCGCTATGCCAACCAACCGGTAATCTTTACGATACAGAATTAACTGCACAAAAGGAAACTCATTTTCCATGAAAACCCGAACCTATTTCCTGCTGATTTGTATCCTGTCAGGAATTCAACAGCTAATTGCACAACCAACCAATTACGACGCAGTATACCTCTCACTTATCAAGGAATACACGCTGAATCCTGACGGAAGTATCGATTACCGCGTTAAGAAAATCCAGAAATTGCTGAACTACCCGGCCTTCCACCGACTATTTGGCGAAACGTTTATTGTTTACAATCCAAAAAGCCAACAGCTCCGGATTCATGAATCATTCACTGAGATGGCTGACGGAAAACGGGTGATCACTCCTGAAAACGCATTCAATGAGGTCCTCCCCCGGTTTGCCGCCTTAGCCCCGGATTTCAACGGATTGCGGGAAATGGTGATCACCCACACCGGGCTGGAAATCGGAGCCACCATTTACCTGGATTACTCCATCCATTCCGAACCTGGCTTTTTCCCTGCCCTGATGGCAGGAGAAGTTCTTGCCGAGAATCAACCCGTCAACGAACTGACTGTACAAGTGAAAATCCCTGCATCCATGGAACTGCGGTATAAATTGTACAATTCAGTCCTGCAACCCAGTGAAAGCCTGGAAAACGGCATGAGAACATATACATGGACTTCATCGGATATTCCGCCAATACCAACTGAAGACCGCCGGCCACTTCATCATGCGGCAGATCCCTACCTGATTTTCAGCACGCTGGAATCATTCAAACCACTCATCTCGTGGTACACCGGTCAGGAAATGTGGAGCGACACCCTTCCTGCTGCCCTGCAAAAACAGATATCGCTACGCAGTGAAGAGAAGAAAGATCCGATTGCCAGGGCCTTCCTGTGGCAGGAGACGATCATCAACCAGCTACGGTTGAATGAGATCCCGGCCGAACTGACCGGATACCGTCTCCGAAAGCCTGCCAGAACCTGGAATTCCAATGGCGGAACTCCTGCAGAAAAAGCGATTTTACTCGCATCCATCCTGAAGTATGATGGAATGGACGCGAATCCTGTTGCTGTGTTTAATGGCTGCCATTTTGATCCCGAGGTTGCAAGCCTTTCGGAACTGGACGATTGGCTTGTATGCATTACCACACCCGAGGGAGAACCAATGTACCTCTCGGTAAAGCAACTGAATGCATATGATATGGCCATTCTCCTGCCCGACCAGGCCTTCCTCTCATTTTCGGCAAATGGTTTCAATTCTTTCTCCCGCCCGGGGCCCGGACACGGGGAAATCGCCCTGACAGCTAATCTTTCTCTTGACTCGGCATACCTGCTTTCAGGAACCATTCAGGGCAAATTGGCCGGAGCCTGTAATCCACGCCTGGCATTTCTCAGGGATTCCCTTAAACTGAAACACTACCTGGGGGGTGGTATCGGCAGCTCTGAAATCAGAAAACTGGAAGAAAATCTCACAGATCCTCAGAAAACAGATTTCACCTGTACTATTCAGAAACCTAAATCCATGCGGCTTGATTCAAACTTCCGGTTCCTGCTTCTTCCTGTCATCAGATCAGGCATGGAGAATCTGGGAATAAGCTCCCTGCCGGACACAAGGTCTGGCCTCCTGGAGATCCCGGCAACTCTGGATGAAAGATACAGTTTTACTCTTTCAGTACCCGGCAACCTGATCCCGGTATCGATTCCCGGCGATTTCCGGATCGAAAATCCTGCCGGTTCACTAATCTTCAGCATCCGGAACAAAGAAGGAGTCCTTGAGATCAGCAAGGAGATACGGATAAACCATACGGTCATATCTCCCGAACGGTACAAAGATTTCAAAGACCTTGTGGATCACTGGAACCTTCGACAAACCAGGGAGATCATTTTCAGAAAACGTTAACGGGTAATGATCCTGCCCAACTCCCTGTTCACCCGGATACTGCTTTTTTTCAGGCTTCTCAGTTCTTCCAGGAGAAGCTCCTGTTCCCTGGGATCCGAACAATCACGGATCTCCTTCTGTTTCCCCGAAATAATTTTGTCCAGTTTTTTTACTTTAAAAGACAGAATAGCAGTTATCACCAGTTCTTTTAAATAGCGATCCTCTTCCTGAACCACGATATTATTTGATTCCCAGTTCCGGCTCAGTGAATAAGGGGCGAACACGAGATCAACGGCCGTCCGGGAAATTTCAGGATCGGAATGTGACAGGAATTCATGGCGGTCGGGAATGGTCTGCCGGTGGTAAGCTTCGAGATATGAAGAAAAAATCCTGGCATATAGTGGATTTTCAAATCCCAGTTCGTCTCCCGTAAGGTCCAGGATGATGAAATCGGCGATTTTTACCGGAGACTCCACTTCCCTGTTCGTTTCATCAACCCGGGCAAGCAGGATTGATCTGTCGCCGTATATCAGCAGCAACCGTATTAATTCTTTTTCCTGGTATTCATCGGAATCGATGTTATAATCCACCTGTTGCGGAGCTGTTACCTCTTCTGTCCAGCCAATGTCTTCGGGACTACGGATCCCGGGAAGCGTTTTATTGATCTTGTTCCGCAGGATCTTCCTGACCTCGTTCATGAGGATCTGCTCGGAAACATTCATAATGGCGGAGCACTCACGAACATACAGCGTACGCTTTATGCCATCGGGAATTAAACCGATAGTGGAAACAATTTCCTTAATGAGTGCAGCTTTCCGGATAGGATCTCCCTTTGTTTCATTAAGAAGCAGCCGGGTTTTGAACAGAATGAAGTTATCGGCGCGGGTGGTTATGAACGCCTCCACTTCCGGGGAATGGCGTGAACGGGTGAAGGAATCGGGATCTTCACCGTCGGGAAAAAGAACGATCTTCACATTCAATCCCTCTTCCACGATCAGGTCAATTCCGCGGAATGAAGCTTTGATCCCTGCCGGATCGCCGTCGTACAAAACGGTGATGTTTTCCGTAAACCGGCGGATCAGCCTGACCTGTTCGTGGGTGAGTGAAGTCCCCGAAGAGGCCACAACGTTTTCAATCCCGGCCTGGAATAATGCTATAACATCGGTATAGCCTTCCACCAGATAGCAATTGTCCCTGGCAGCAATGGCATTACGCGCGAAATAGATCCCGTACAGCGATTTACTTTTGTTATAGATCTCTGATTCAGGGGAATTGATATATTTTGGTCTGTTTTTGTCGGAAATGAGAATACGCCCGCCAAATCCGGTGATCCGCCCGGAAATCCCGTGAATCGGAAAGATAACCCTGCCGCTGAACCGGTCAAACAGCCGATCGTCTTTCCGGATGGAAAGGCCGGTCTTCTCCAGGATCTCCTGCCTGTATCCATGCTGCAAGGCATGCCGGCTGAATTCGTCCCGGGTATCAGGACAATAACCCAGTTGAAACTTCCGGATGATATCATCCCGGAAGCCCCTTTCTCTGAGGTAACTCAGTCCGATTGCTTTCCCTTTTTCGGTCTGATGAACGGAGTGCTCGAAGAAGTCGCAGGCGAACTGGTTCAGGTTAAAAAGGCTTTCCCGTTCCCCAAGCTCCTGCAGCATCTCCGGAGAAGGAGCTTCTTCTTCGATCCCGATATTATACTTCGCTGCAAGGTACCGCAAGGCATCCGGGTAGGAGAGATGCTCATGCTCCATCAGGAAATTTACAGCATTCCCGGCCTTTCCGCAGCCAAAACACTTGTATATGCCCTTTGTGGCAGAAACAGTGAAAGAGGGTGTTTTTTCGGTGTGAAACGGACACAGCCCGATAAGATTCACTCCCCGTTTCCGGAGAGATACAAAATCCCCGACAACCTCCTCGATTCGAAGGGCTGAAAAGATCTGGTCAATGGTATCCCGGGGGATCATGAATCCATCTTGTCTGAAGCGAAAATACGTATTTTTATCGAGAATTCCCTATACCGGTTTCAGCGTGATGAAGTGGCAGATTGTGAAGATTGTACGGGTTGCTGTCTCCCTGATTTTCTTTCTGATCACACTGCTTATTTTCGTTGATGGAGTTGCCCTCTTTTCCGTTCGTTTTATCCGGGGATTTCTTTTTCTTCAGGTTGTTCCCTCCGTCCTCGATTTCCTGGTCTCCCTTTCCGCAGGGACTGCAGGATTCCTGTTCGTTACAGTGCTGACATTGCTGGCAGGGCGGGTATATTGTTCCTCGGTTTGCCCCCTGGGGACATTTCTTGACATAGTCATTGACCTGCGCGACCGGTTCAGGCCGGCAAACCGGCCGACATACCGTAAACCGCTTTCCCGGATTGCCTATCTGGTTCTGGGAGCTACGGTCATTTCCATGATTTTGGGCAACATATTTCTCCTTACGGCATTGGATCCTTTTGCACTGGCCGGTAAATTCCTCGCACCGGTGACCTGGCCTGCAGATGCTTTTGAGAAACTACCCTCCTGGCCGACGGTACTGACTACCGGGATCTTGTTCATTACCCTGGTTCTTCTTGCGGTTTATAAGGGACGTTGGTATTGCACGGTGATCTGCCCCATAGGGACCGGGCTCGGATTATTTTCCAGGATTTCCCTGTTCCGCATCCAAATTCACACTGGTCGCTGCACCCAATGTGGCATCTGCAGCAATGTCTGCAAGGCGGGATGCATTGATACGGACAACCTGGGCCTTGATTTTACCCGGTGTGTGGTATGTTTCAATTGCCTGGCCACATGCAGGGAACATGCAATGGCGTTTACGATCCGGGGAAACCGCACAACCAAACATCATATCCCGGAAACACACAGAGAAGAAAGGGCACACACCGGAGCAGCCAGCCTGTGGCCGCGAAGGGATTTTATTAAAGCAGTGTTTCTGACCGGAACCGCCTTCATGATCAATCAAAAGACATTTCCATTACAACCTGACAATCCGGAGGAAACAACGGGATCCGTCCCGGCAATACCTCCCGGATCGCTTAGTGTAAAGCACTATACGCAACATTGTACTGCCTGCCAGTTATGCGTAAGCGCCTGTCCTACGCGTGTTTTGCAACCGACCCTGGCCGGATTCGGATTAACGGGGATCCTCCAGCCCGGAATGGATTATGAAACAGGATACTGCCTCAATACGTGCACGATTTGCCAGCAGATCTGCCCGACAGGAGCCATCGTTCAGGAATCTGCACCACTGAGAGGGCAGATCCAGATCGGAACATCAAAACTGATACGCAACCTGTGTTTGCCTTATTCTGAAAGAAAACCCTGTTCCATTTGTGCTGATCATTGCCCGACCGGTGCAATCACGCCTAAACCGTTCCTGGGGGAACTCCAGATCCCGGTAATCGCGGAAAAGCGATGCATCGGTTGCGGACATTGTGAATATCTTTGTCCGGTTCGTCCAATCCGGGCTATCTATGTGGACTCTCTCCCGGTTCACCGGACAGCTGAACCACCTGTCTCATCACTCACGGAAAGAGTCCAGCGGGATCTCCTTCCATCCGCCGGAAGTCAGCAGCCAGGTTGACCGAAAACCGATAGATTGCAGGACCGACCTGGCTTCGGGGAATCCAAGGATCAGCTCTTCAGGCCGGTGGGCATCGGAGGTAATCATCACAGGGATACCCATTGGCAACATTTTTTTCAGAATAGCAGGACCGGGATACAGGGAATCAGCCCTGTTTTTATACAATCCTCTGGTGTTGATCTCAACAACGGCACCGGACTGGCTGATCAGTTCCAGGGTTTCTTCCACCAGCGCGATATACCATGATTCGGTTTCCTTGAAATACCTGGCCTTGTTATGCATTTTAATCTTGTCAAGGTGACCGATGATATCCGGCCGTTCGGATACGATCATCTGCTGAACTTGCCGCCAGTAGGCGGTTACAGCGCACCTAACGTCGCCGGCGAATACATCCCGGATTCCGGCATCAAAAAGTTCCTGGTTTGGTCCATCGATGAACCATACCGGATCACGGCCAGTTCCGGTAATCAGGTGAACGGATCCGATGATAAAATCAAAGCCGCAGGAATTCCGGAGATCCGTGACCGATACCGTTCTCCCGGGAATATAGTCATATTCTATACCCAGAAGCAGATCCAATCGCCCGATTTCCGGAACCTGAATATCACGGGCTTTCAACCGGGAAATGGACCGGCAATATTCGGATAATTTTCCCTCACGTATCGAAAAGGAATTGTCGAGCGGGACGGGTGAATGATCAGAAAATCCCAGCACCTGAAATCCTTTGCTGATGGCTTCTTTCAGGTATGCTTCCGGGAGATCGGAACCATCACTGAAACAGGTATGCGTATGCAGATTTCCCCACATGGACTTCAGGGTAATGAATGAGCGACATCAGGATTCACGGAGTTGTACCCCGGGAGGATTTTGTAAATCTTATCCGCTCTGCGGACGAACACATCAACGGGGATGGTACAGACCTCTCCCTTTTCTGTTCCCGAAACAGACACTCCTTCCACCTGAATCCCGGGGATTGTATGTTCCACCACACCCGTAGTCGGGCCCTGAATATAGATCTTGTCCCCCGGAGCCAGTGCCCCTGAATCGATTCGGATCAGAGCCACTTTTTGCCGGGTATAGTAATTCAACACTTTTCCCACATATTCCTTAGACTGTGTGGCAACGGAACCGGAATCACGGGTCCATTCACCCGTTTTCCGTCCCAGATACCAGCCCTCCCAGAATCCCCGGTTATACACTGTTTTCAACCGCTCTGTCCAGCCGGTAATCCGTTCTGTGGTATAGGTACCCCGGCCGATGGCTTCCACGGCTTCCCGGTAACAGGAAACAACCGTACTGACATACTCCGGGCTTCTGCCCCGGCCTTCAATTTTCAAAACGGAAATGCCAGCTTTCAGTAATTTGTCCAGAAAGCTGATTGTGCACAGATCTTTCGGCGACAGAACAAATCCATCCTCGACCAGCAGCTCCACTTCGCCTTCCGTGTCTGTAATCCGGTATGAACGCCGGCACAACTGATAACAGGCACCACGGTTAGCCGAAGAATTGAAATTATCCAGACTGAGAGAACACTGCCCTGCAACAGCCATGCACATTGCGCCGTGGACAAAGGCCTCTAATCTGACGGGCAGTCCATCAGGCCCAACGATCTTCAGTCGTTTCACAGCCCGTGAAATGGCGGCGATCTGCCCGAGATTCAGTTCGCGGGCAAGGATCATGACTCCAGCAAACCGGGACCAGTATTTGACCGTCTCCAGATTGGTGATATTCGCTTGCGTGGAAATATGTACTTGAATGCCTGCAGAGCTGGCATACCGGATCACTGCAGGATCGGTGGCAATGATGGAGTCGATCCCGCTACGACAGGCACAATCCACGATCCGCTTCATTTGTTTGAGGTCGCTATCGTACAGGATTGCATTCAAGGCAAGGTAACTCCTGACCCGGTGTTTCCGGCAGATCCACGCAATTTTGACAAGATCACGCAAGGTAAAGTTCAGGGATGAACGGGCTCGCATGTTCAGTTCACCAATCCCGAAATAGACAGAATCGGCACCTGCCTGAATCGCCGCCATGAGCGACTCCCAGTTCCCGGCCGGTGCGCTGATCTCTGGTTTGTTCATTAAAAATTTTTGCAAAGGTATCTGTTTGGAGAATTTTCACCGGCCAGTGTTTGTACAAATGAGGTTTTTCATGTAGGTTTGAAAAAAAATACTATAAGTTCTATGACTGAAAAACAAACCAATCCGATCGAAGAAATACTGGAACGTGCCACTTATGCCGCGGCCATCTTTTCCCAGTATGATCAGGAACGAATAGATAAGATCGTCAGAGCCGTTTATCTTGCGGGATTGAACGACCGGATCAGACTGGCAAAAATGGCAGCAGAAGAAACGCAGCTTGGAAAATGGGAGGACAAGGTCAAGAAGAATGCATTTGCGACACAGTATGTATACGAAAGTCTCAGGCATCTGAAAACCGTCGGGATCATCTCGGAAGATGAACGGATGGGCATCATTGAAATAGCCCAGCCCCTGGGTCCGATCCTGGCCATCACACCGGTGACCAATCCCACTTCCACCGTGCTTTTTAAAATCCTGATTGCCCTGAAGACCCGGAATCCGATTATCATCAGCCCGCACCGCAGGGCTGCCCGGTGTTCCATTGAAGCCGCACGTATATGCTACGAAGCGGCGCTTTCGGAAGACGCTCCTGAGGATTGCATTCAATGGGTAACTCACAAATCACGAGAATTGACTCAACAACTGATGCAACACCCCAAGCTGGCATTGATCCTGGCCACCGGCGGGACCGGATTAGTTCATGAAGCATACAGTTCCGGGACTCCCTCACTGGGGGTAGGAGCAGGGAATGTTCCGGTATATATAGAAAAAACCGCCGACATTCCTTTCGCAGTTGAACAGATCATGATTTCGAAAACTTTTGACAACGGGACAGTTTGTGCCAGCGAACAAGCTCTCGTCGTGGAAAAGGAAATTTCCCGGAAAGTACAACAGGAATTCGTAAGGCAGGGTGCGTATTTCCTGAACATGGAACAGATCAGGGCGCTGGAAAAGATTGTTCTGATGCCGGGAACAAGATCGATGAATCCGGAAATTGTCGGACAACCGGTAGAGAAGATAGCTCAGATGGCTGAAATTTCCATCCCGGCAGACTCCCGGTTATTGATCGGGCAGTTGGAGAAAGTGGGACCAAATTATCCATTATCTTCTGAAATACTGGCACCGCTGCTGGCCTATTTTGAAGTGGCTGACTTCGATGCAGCCGTCAGGTTATGTATTGACCTGAACTATCACGGTGGAATCGGCCATACCGTATCTATCTTTTCCTATGATGAACCAAAAATCCAGAAATTTGCCCTTATGATGAATGCAGGGCGCATCCTGGTAAACATGCCTTCCTCGCAGGGAGGAATCGGTTCTATATACAATACGCTGGAGCCCTCACTGACGCTCGGGTGTGGCACATCCGGAAAGAACATCACCACCGATAACATCTCCGCATATCACCTGCTCAATATTCAGCGCATTACCCGACGGCGGATCAATGAACGGACCAGTCGGTTCGGATTCAATAACTACCTGGATGAAACTCTGGATGCGGAGACCCTGGAGCGGGAATTTAACAGAAACTATTAGCTATAAGCGTATGAATCTAAAGGTAATGACCATCGATGATCAGATTATCTGTCATCTGTCGGGACGTCTCGACACCCATGGATCGCTGGACCTGGAGCCAAAGATCGATGAGATCACACATCCGGAGAAAGTGCTGGTGTTTGATTTCACCGAAGTAGAATATATTTCTTCCTCCTTTTTACGGATCTGTATCAAGAAGTATAAACAACTCGGCACGGAGAGGTTCTGTGTAAAGAATCCCACTTCCGACATCAAACGCGTTTTTAAGATTGCCGGGCTGGAGAAGATGATCCGTGAATAACCGGAATCACCGATAGGCGGCCCTGTTTATATCTTCCAGGCTTTTAAGCTGGCAGGGAGGCAGTAAATATTTTGCAAGAAAAGCATAAATCTTCAGCCGGATGTCCCTGGCAGTCCGGGTGTCGATCCGGTCGAAAGAATGACCGCCTTCCACATCCCGGAAGATCTCATATTCGAACTTTTTACCATCGGCTTTCAGGCCTTTGATCAGGTGTTCAACTTCCAGTACATTCACGTCATCGTCATTGGTGTTGGTATGTACCAGTAACGGGGTTTGAAGTTTCTGCGTGTTCCAGGCCGGAGAGCGCCGTTTATATTCTTCCACGTTTTCCCGGGCGGTTTTTCCGAGGTGGTAATCTGCAGAAAAAAGCTGCCGGTATTCGTCATCGGAATAGCCCATACGGGCAATCAGATCACTGACGGGAACACCGGTAAAACAAACCTGATAATGATCGGGGTGGGCGAAAACCGCAAGCAGAGCGATCATTCCTCCGTGGCTCCAACCGATAATCCCGATCCGTGTACTGTCCACGATCTCATAATTCCGGGCCATATAATTCCGGCTTGCATCCACATCTTCCACTTCCAGTCCGCCGTAATCGATCCGTTCCCAGTAGGTCTTCCCGTACCCGGTGCTGCCCCGGTATTCGGGTGCGATAATGATGTATTGCTGGGCGATCAGTTCACGGATAATATGAGCATAATAGGTAGTGAAATCACCGTGAACGCCCCCGTGAGGTAGTACCAGCAGGGGGTATTTCTTCACGGGATCGATGCCTTTCGGGATGAATATATAGGCATAGAATTTCACCGGATTTTTCACTCCCATGGCCGTGGGATTTTTTACCTTTTTCTGATCCACCGGTGGGCCGGTGATATAGACTTTATCCAGAAATGCCACATCGCCAACACGGTTATACCAGTAAATGTCGTCCACGGCTTTGCGGATCTGGTCCAGGTCAAAGACCAGGTTTTCAACCTCTGTTTTCAATTCCTCAACCTGGCCGGAAAGGGAATGAGACTCTTCCTGTGCATATGAAAAAAAATTCCATATAAGAAACAGCGTACACAGTACCTTGATTTTCAT
>Ga0233425_10010023_pt1 | contig 11736 bp, 7 predicted proteins | sample Watercolumn_Towu_2_FD_181712 | JGI IMG/M metagenome (GOLD analysis project Ga0233425, IMG submission 181712) | Freshwater microbial communities from Lake Towuti, South Sulawesi, Indonesia - Watercolumn_Towuti2014_140_MG | ecosystem: Environmental > Aquatic > Freshwater > Lake | place: Indonesia...
AAATAATTCGGACGTTACTTCATTCTTTAAATTTTCTCAGGACAACGGAAATTATTAATCACGCCCGCAATAAATGGATTAATCGGCCTTTCGGGCGTTAATTCATATCTAATTGAGTTACCATTAAGGTCAAACATCAAGCTAAAACGCTCGGTGTTTTCAAGCGCGTGCAAATTAGCTTTATCTAATAACCTAAACCACGCCCACACATCGGTCTGCGTTGTATTCACATGACTGCCATTAGCGCCGAAAAATTCAAGCGTTACAGAACTCGGCGTTGGCCCCGGCCAGATTAAATGGTCAACTTTTCTCTGTCCGTATTCATAACTAATTTTCTGCCCTTCTAAATCCAAAACAAACATGCGCGCATTTGGTGACATTTCAAGCGGGGTTAAAGCAAATCGCACTCCTAAGTTTGTGCTATTTTCCGCATAAAACATCTTTTGAATTAGCGCGGCACGAATAAACACTTCTAACACCTCTTGTGGAATATCTAAATGTTGTCCGTCAAGATTTTTCCATACCCAATATACTTGTGAATTATCAACAAATGGCTGTAAATAAGTATTAAAATACTTATCCATAATTCCTTTTGGACCAAAAAAAGCGTTAAAATCTTCTAAACTCAAAGAACGCTTTGCTGGATTAAATACCGGATAACTATCCACAATATTTTTTTGATACCACGGATAAATATCATGTGCCCACAGCGCTGCAATATAGGTATGCGTGGTTTGCAATAACACCCGCCAACTGTTATCAGCAATTCCCTGCAACCAGCCACGAAGTGGTTCCGGCTGCTTTACCGCAAGCGCATATAAACGGGATAACGCATCTGGTTTATCATTTTGGAAACGCGCTGCAGTGGCGACAAAAACCGCATGATCAATCTCACCATTGGCAGTAATTCCTGCAAAATATTTTGCCACTTCTGCGATAGAACTTTGCACCGCTGTAAAATCCACATCAGCCAAAACACCAAACTTAGTAGTAGCCAAATGTGCAAATTCTGTGGGAGCATCAGCAAATAACGTGTTTTCTCGCAAAGACTTAAACATTCCCAAGTTCTGCACACTACCATTGGCAATGCTTAATAAAAACTCTTCAGCGCCTTTAACGCTGGTAAATTGTACGGGTTTAATTGCATTAAATAATTCACTCCAAACTGCAATATAATTATTAAAATATAAAGTACGCAATTCCCCAATCACTTTGGCCTGCGCTGTAGATGGCGGCAAACTCTCTTCAACAACGTTTAACACCCAATCGGAATTATGATTACCAACTTCACGCACCACTGCGGGAATTTGCTCTTTAATCACTTGCATAAAATTCTCGCGAGTATATATTTTACTTATACTAACTTTTTGATTATTAGCCAACACAAAAACCTCATCTTGATCGTGATAACGATTTAATAAATTCTCATAAGCAGCCTTGGCTGTCGGCGTACTGTCAGCATTAAGTACTGCACGCGCTGCGGCAACAATCTGCGAATCAACTTTAATCACAACTTTGTACTTTAAAACTCCTGCTAGCTGTTGTAAAAGTTCAGCGCGTTTTTCTGCATCATTACCAAGCGTTTTACGCCAATAATTTTCAAACCAATCATGGACATAGCGCTTATCCAGTTTATCCGGACGGCTTAACATCAAATAAGTTTTAAGCGCGCTATATAGTTTTTGCGACTCCGCAGCGCTAGCCACGGTAATTTCCTCTTCCAACATTTTTTGGATCTGTGGTACAAATGAAGTGGCAACTATACTATAATAGGTTTTCTCTACCATATTATTCAAGTCCACCGCAATCCCAAAACCGAAATGTGACCACCAAGCATTGCTCACACGATTTAAGCAATCAAATGCTTGCTGTAATTTTGCCACGTTGCCGCGGCTGGTATTATCCTGTTTATAATCGCTTAAAATCTTCTTGGCTCTTTCAATCGCAACCATGCTTTGCGAATAACTCTGCATTAATCCTAGATAACTCAAACCAAAAACTCCTGCTGTCCCTATAATTAAAGCCAATGCAACCCACGAAAACTTGCGTACTACCACGCGCGACCAGGCTTTGGGGGCAAAAATAATCTTCTTAAATAAATCTTCGACAAAATAGGATTGTTTTCCCCGTACCGTTTTCCCCGCCACCTGCACTTTTGATCCCAAACTTTCTTGCAAGCCGTGTCGTAAATAATCATGCGGAACTCCGCTTTGTACGCTACTGGTAAAATACGCGCCAAATAACAATAAATGAGAACTTACCGGAATGGCATTAACAACCTCCGCAATAATTGGCCGTAACACTGCTAGTTGCGCGGGAAAATCTCTAATATATTTTTTATTAACCGCATCCTTTTCCTGACGCATGCGTTGCACAACTCTACCATTTAAACACCGTAATAAATCATCAAAATAACCGTTAAACACTTGAATTGGATCAACTTCATTATTCTCGGTAAAAGTAACGCCAAATGGCTGCGTAAGCGCATCAACTTTAAGATCGGCAAAAAACTCACTAAAACCCTCAAGCAAATCACACTTGGTAAAAACGATAAAAATCGGTAAAATTTTACTATAATGCGCAACTTCGTAAATGCGTTCGCGTACTTCATTGAGAATTTTCTGCCGCTTATTAACGTCATCAATCAATACCGGCAAATCTAAAACCACAATCAACCCCGCCACTGGATTAACCGCACGATACTTCTTTAATAATTTCAAAAAACCACGCCAAATTAAATTATTGCGAACCTCGCTAGCATTGGTTTCGGTATAAACACCAGCCGTATCCAAACACACCGCATCCTTAGAAAACCACCATACGCAATATTTCGTTGACATTACGTGTTGCAACGCCTGGTTATGCACATTGCGCAATTCCAAACCCGAATTGGCCAATAAAGTGGTTTTACCAAAAGTGCTAGGACCGATGATTAAATATAAAGGCAACCGATTATAGAAATTCAACCGTTGGCGATAATTATTTTTAAGATAGCGCAATGCAACTTTAAAATCGTGCTGCAAAATACGCAGTTCCTGATCAACCTGCTCTAAAACCCCTTGTTTAGCTAAGTTATTTAAGCGCCAATAATTAAATATTTCTTTAAACCATTTCATAGTTTACCCTCCACACTTTTATACACTGCTGCTGCCGCTTGCTGCAATTTAGCATTAAGCGTTAGATAGAGAGCAGACATACCAACAACCGCTAGCAACAAACCTATCGCAAAACCTCGCCAAAATTTCTTGGAAACGCGTTGTGTTGTTATGATAAATTCAGTGGTCGCAACTTCCGGCTGTACCAATAAATTTTCCAATGTTTGCGGACGATATTTTTGCAACAAACGATGTAAATCATCAACCGTATCAATGTTGGCTAAATTATTCTTCTTATCGTCTTGGTTTTTAACTTCTAAGCCCAAATGTACACATAAAGACAAAAACTCTAATAAATCTAAATGAACTAGTGGTTCGCGCATAATTTCGGTCAAAATCGCCATAAAATCTTTGCATTCACCTTCAGCAGCAAATACTTCAGTCAAAGTATTAGCTTCCCATTTATTTGCAACTCCCCACGAACTTTTAGCTATCACTTCATCAATAAATGCACATAAAATACTCCGCGCCATAATCACAGCATTAGCGCTATAACTATGATAAATTTTATCTTCAAATGATCTCACTTCGGCAATTAAATACTTTAATAAATCGCCACGCTCAAAGGTGGTATCAATTCCATACAAGCGATTAATAAAGACAAATAAAGGCTCCGCCGCCCCAATAATTAAATTATGATGCGTTCCATTACGTTTATTTATCTCTTGTTCTATAAGGCTCATATCTTCACCTATTTATCCAAACTGTACTGTTTTAATTTTTTACGCAATGTTCCCCGGCTTACTCCCAAAATTTCAGCTGCCTTGCTTTGATTATTTCGCACGTATTTCATTAATACCTTAAAAAGCGGCCCTTCAACTTCAGTCATTACCATTTGATAAAGATCCCGGGGAAAATTGCCTTCCAAATCCCGAAAATATGTTTCCAAAGAATCAGTAACTTTTACTGAGAGTGGTATATCGTGTTTCATGAGTTAAGAATCCTATCAGAAAAAAATTGCTAAGTAATTAACATAATTTTGCAAATAAATGGAAAATTATATCATTGCAAAAATGTTACTCAATATAAAAAGGGTAAAACCATCTTATTTTATAGCCAATTGATTTTAAAAGAAATATTTTTTGTATTGTTATTTAAGGTTTAATAAAGTTTTTAATGCAAATGAAAATTTTTATCTCTATACTACCCTCGCTTTTTTAACTGACACTTCGGAGGAAAAGATGAGTATTTTTGAAGGTTTCGACAATCATGAACAAGTGGTTTTTTGTAACGACCAGCATAGCGGATTAAAAGCAATTATCGCTATTCACAATACCCAATTGGGTCCTGCTTTAGGCGGATGCAGAATGTATCCTTATACTTCAGAAACCGCAGCTCTAACTGACGTCTTACGTTTATCCCGCAGCATGACTTACAAAGCAGCGGTTGCTAACATCAACCTCGGTGGCGGTAAATCAATCATTATTGGCGATCCTAAAAAACATATTTCCGAAGCGTTATTTCGCACTTTTGGCCGATTCGTAAATAGCTTAGGCGGCCGTTATATTACCGCTGAAGACGTTGGTACTTCTGTTGATCACATGGAATGGATTAGCTATGAAACTAAATACGTTGTCGGTTTATCCACTCATTTAGGAGGCCTGGGAGATCCCTCACCGGTTACCGCTCACGGAACATTTGTAGGCATTAAAGCCGCGATAAAATCCACTAAAGGAGTTGACAATCTTGCCGGAATTAAAGTTGCAATAGAAGGCATTGGCCATGTGGGTTATTACTTATGCAAAGAATTGCATGCCCACGGCGCTAGATTATATGTTTCCGATATCAATCCCGAAGCAACCAAGCGCGCCGCTGATGAATTTGGTGCGATCGTAGTTGATTGCGACAAAATATATTCTCTAGACGTTGATGTTTACGCTCCATGTGCCTTAGGCGCAACTATTAACGACAAAACAATTCCGCAATTCAAATGTTCAATCATTGCTGGCGCTGCAAATAACCAACTTGACAAAGAGATGATCCATGCCTCTGAATTAACCAAAAAAGGCATTTTATATGCGCCTGATTTTGTAATCAATGCCGGTGGATTAATCAATGTTTACACTGAAGTTGAGGGATTTCATAAAGAACGCGCTTTAGAAAAAACCGAAAATATCTATCCAACTCTACTAAAGATATTTGCTCTAGCGCATAAAGAAAAAATTAGTACGGCTGAAGCTGCTAATCAAATCGCTGAACAAAGAATTAGAGAAGTAACTAAAGTAGGACATATTTATAGCACGCACAATAGATATAAGGATTAAACCATACCCATTGCACTTCGAAATATTGTAATCCATGGTGATTTTGTAATCGCGGGCTAAAACCTACAACTATAAGACCATTTTTGTACAGAATCCGACATTTTGAAATAATAGCACTATATCAATTGAGGATAAAAAACCATGAACGACAACACGTTCAATAATCCAATTAAAGTTCTAGATGGTAATGAAGCAGCAGCTTACATCGCTTATAAAACCAATGAACTATGCATTATCTATCCAATTACTCCCGCATCTACCATGGGAGAATTCGTTGACCAATGGGCACACGAGAAAGTAAAAAATATTTGGGACGATGTGCCGATTGTAATAGAAATGCAAAGCGAAGGCGGAGCCGCCGGCACGCTGCACGGCGCTTTACAAACAGGAGCACTTGCCAGTACTTTTACCGCCTCGCAGGGATTGTTGCTCATGATTCCCAATATGTATCGCATCGCCGCGGAATTAACACCTACCGTATTTCACATTTCCTGCCGCACTGTAGCAGCCCAAGGAATGTCAATTTACTGTGACCATTCAGACGCCATGGCAACACGCGCAACTGGTTTCGCCATGTTATGTTCTGCTAACGTGCAAGAAACGCAAGACTTGGCGCTAATCGCTCAAGCCGCAAGCTTAGAATCAAGAATACCTTTCTTACATTTCTTTGACGGTTTTCGCACTAGTCACGAAGTGGCCAAAATTGAAAGCTTAACTGACGCGCAAATTCGTGCGATGATTGATGAAGAATTAGTAATCGCTCATCGTAATCGCCGTTTAACTTCTGATCGCCCCGACGTACGCGGTTCAGTACAAAACTATGACACCTATTTCCAAGGTCGCGAAAGCGTGAACCCCCTATACCATGCATTACCCGCAATTATGACCCAAGTAATGCAAAAATTTAAAACGTTAACTGATCGCGCCTATAAAACCATTGAATATTACGGCTGCCCTGATGCTCAACATGTAATCGTTGTCATGGGATCTGCTGCTGATACCGTACGCGAAACCGCAAACTATCTCAATCAACAACACGGAGAAAAAGTTGGCTTATTGCAAATACGCCTGTTTCGCCCTTTCCCGCGTGAAGATTTCTTCAATGAATTACCAAAAACCTGTAAAGCACTGGCAATTCTTGATCGCAATAAAGAACCAGGAGCAACCGGTGAACCCTTATACCAGGAAATTGCGCCGTTAATTTTAGAATCAGAATTAAAATTAAAAATAATTGCCGGACGCTTTGGTATCGCCTCCAAAGAATTCACACCAGCAATGGTAAAAGCCATCTTTGACGAACTCAAAAAAGTTACGCCTAAAATCATTTTACTATCGGTATCAATGACGACTTAAGCTACACCAGTCTTTCTTACGATGAAGCTTTTACCATTGAACCCCCATACGTAACTCATGCATTATTCTACGGCTTAGGAGCCGATGGAACGGTTAGCGCCAATAAAAACACTATTAAAATTATTGGCGAAGAAACCGAGCTTTATGCTCAAGGATATTTTGTCTACGACTCCAAAAAATCCGGTTCTAAAACCGTATCGCACTTGCGCTTTAGCCCGGAAAAAATTCATTCCGCATATTTAATTCAAACTGCCAACTTCATCGGCTGCCATCAATTTAGTTTTGTGTTGAAAGAAAATATTCTGGCCAATGCAATTATCGGTGCGACTTTTTTATTAAATAGCCCCTTTTCTCCCGAAAAAACCTGGGACGAGTTGCCGCGCGAATTACAAGAAACTATTATCGATAAAAAAATAAGTTTTTATGTCATTGACGCCTATAAAGTCGCTAAAGAATCCGGTTTAGGATCACGCATCAATACCATCATGCAAACCTGCTTTTTTGCTTTAAGCAAAGTGTTGCCGCAAAAAACTGCGCTTAATAAAATTAAAAACACGATTCACAAAACTTATGCTAGTAAAGGCGAAAGCGTAGTAGAAAAAAACTTTAAAGCAGTTGATCACACTCTAGCCAATTTAGTTGCAGTCAAAGTTCCTAAAGCAGCAAGCAGTGTGCTTGCTTTCCCCCCACCAGTTGCAGAAAACGCACCAGAATTTGTGCGCAATGTAATAGGAAAAATGATTGCCGGTAAAGGCGATCAATTGCCCGTTAGTATGGTTCCCAATGACGGCGTTTATCCTTCGCATACCACACAATGGGAAAAACGTAACATTTCTCAGCTAATTCCCTCATGGAATCCTGAAAATTGCATCCAATGCGGCCAATGTCATCTCACGTGCCCACATAGCATTATCCGCGTTAAAGGCGTTACATCAACACAACTAGCTAATGCTCCTAAAACTTTTAAATTTGCCAAATTTAAAACACGCGATGCCAATAACCAATATTACACTTTACAAATTCACCTTGAAGACTGTACCGGTTGCGGTTTATGCATTGCTTCTTGCCCAGTTAATCGCCAAGGAAAAACAGCAGCTTTAACCATGATCGACAAACCCGAACCCTTGACTACCGAACAACAAAACCTACAATTCTTTGCATCTTTAAATAACGAAGTTAAAATTGATCAACCTGTGACGGTGCGTGATGTACAATTTTTGGATCCCATGTTTGAATTTTGCGGTGCATGCGCCGGCTGTGGCGAATCACCCTATGTTAAATTATTATCGCAATTATTTGGCGATCGCTTAATTATTGCTGATGCTTGCGGATGTTCACTGGTTTATGGCGGACAATTACCCACCTTTCCATGGACCGTTAATCAAGAAGGCAGAGGACCTGCATTTGGAGCGTCTTTATTTGAAGACAATGCTGAATTCGGCTTAGGTTTTAATTTAAGCATCATTAAACACCGACAATTAGCCTTAAACTTACTTGAAGAATTAAAAGATCGCATCGGCCATGAATTAGTGCACGCGATTAAACATGCTCCGCAAACTACAACCAATGAAATTAACGCGCAACGCAACAGCGTACAACAATTAAAAAATATTTTAAAAACGATTCACGATCACCGCGCAATTGCGCTGTTATCTCTAGCTGATCAACTGGTAAAACATAGCGTATGGGCGATCGGCGGCGATGGCTGGGCATATGATATTGGTTATGCCGGACTTGATCACATATTAGCTTTAGGACATAAAATTAACGTCCTCGTCATGGACACTGAAGTTTATTCCAATACCGGAGGCCAATCTTCTAAAGCAACTCCGCGCGGTTCAGTAGTTAAATTTGCTACTCAAGGTAAAGCTACTTCGAAAAAAGATTTAGGCTTAATGATGATGACTTATGGCAATATTTATATTGCGAGCATTGCTCTGGGAGCGAATCCCACTCAAGCGCTGAAAGCCTTTCAGGAAGCGGAAAACTTTGCCGGCCCATCATTAATTATCGCCTATAGTCCGTGCATTGCTCATGGAATTGACATGGTCAATAGTAACGAACAACAAAAATTGGCAGTAAAATGCGGTTATTGGCCGCTGTATCGTTACAATCCCGCTAACCCCACCCCGCTAACTTTGGATTCTGCCGCGCCAAGTATTCCATTTAAAGAATACGCTTTACGCGAAAATCGCTTCAAGATTCTTTTCGAAAAAGAGCCTAAACACGCTGCAGCGCTCATGCAACTTGCGGAAGAAGATATTAAAAGAAGGTGGAAACAACTGGAAAGGCAATTAATAATTTAATTCTTTTAATCTTTCGTTAAAGCCCCCTGAATTCAGTAATCAAAAAAATGGCTATACCAAAACCTTCTGTACACGACAAAATCTTATAAGACATTGATATTTAAACCTTGAAGAGGCGAAATAAAAAATTTTGTCGTGTGCTAAGCCCCGGACCATACAAAAAATATCTTCTTTAAAATCAATGAGTTAGAAAAAATCGTTAATGTATAATTAAAAATATTTGCAATAACTCATTAAAAATAGTATTATGCGGCGAAGTCCAAAAATTGGGCTTTAGAATTATTCACAAACAAGGAGGTATTATGGTTAAGTCTCTCACAAGCTTGATATTTTTCGTTTTCTTTTGTTCAGTTTTAGCCGCAACAATAAATGGAAATGGCCCGGTATCGCGAGGAACTACACTTGCTGAAAACAATTTAGCTTCCGCATATTATTTAGCTTTACAAAACAATCATTTTTGACCCAACTCTTCGAGTTTTAAATTAAGTTTTGTAAGCATCCCCTGAAGCTCCAACAACCTTTGGCGTTCTTTTGCCACCAAAGCTTGCGGAGCTTTAGCTATATATTTTTCATTATTGAACTTATCCTGTAAATATGACTGTTCTTGCTTCAATTTATTGATTTCCTTGTTTAATCTTTCAATTTCCGCTTGTTTATCAATTAAATTCGCTAAAGGAATGTGCAATTCCAGACTATCTATCAATGCGGTAGCAGTTTGCGGAATTTTATCTTCTCGTCCAAACCAAAAAATACCACCTAACTTTGCTAAAGACAGCAAATAAATCTGGCAACGTTCAACATAAGCTTTATCTTCATTACTCCCTTTATTAAACCACAAAGGCAAAGGCTTGGCTGGCGCAATATTCATAGAGCCACGAATATTGCGTATTGCCAAAACTACGCGTTTCAGCCATTCAATTTCGCGATATTCACTTGCATGTAAATTCGCTTCATTAAATTCAGGATATGGCTGCAACATAATCGTTGCGCCTTTAATTGCCAAAAACGGCGCTACCTGTTGCCATAATTCCTCGGTTAAAAAAGGCATAAATGGATGTAATACGCGTAACATCATCTCGAGCATCTCTAAAAGCGTACGCCGTGCACCATTTTTAAGCTGGTCACTGACGGTCGACGTTAATAGAGGTTTAGTCAATTCCAAATACCAATCACAATATTCATGCCAAATAAAATCGTAAATCGCCTGTGCCAATAAATCAAAACGATAAACCGCAAACCATGCGGTAATATTACGCAATAATTCTGCCATTTGATGGCGAATCCATAAATCAGAAGCGCTATATTCATATGGTGCATGCATAGCAAACCCCTCAGTCTGCAATAAAACATAACGCGTGGCATTCCAAATCTTATTACCAAAATTGCGATAACCCGCCAATCTTCCTAAATCGAAATTAATATCGCGCCCAGTTGTCGCTAATGAACAAAATGTAAAACGTAAAGCATCAGCGCCGTAAGCAGCAATGCCTTCAGGGAATTCAGTGCGCGTAGCTTTTTCAATTCCCGCAGCTAAAAATGACTGCATCAGATTCCCCGTACGCTTTTTTATCAAGTCTTCCAAACCAATACCATCAATTAAATCTAACGGATCAATAATATTGCCCTTAGATTTTGACATTTTTTGCCCTTTACTATCGCGAATCAGCCCGGTAATATAAACCTCATGAAACGGCACCTCATTGGTAAATTTCAAACCCATCATTACCATGCGCACTACCCAAAAGAAAATAATGTCAAAACCCGTAACCAAAACGCTAGTAGGATAAAAAGTTTTGAAAGCTGAATCATTATGCTGCCAACCTAAAGTAGAAAATGGCCATAAAGCCGAAGAAAACCAGGTATCCAACACATCTTCATCCTGGCGCAATTTAATCTTCGCTGCTAAATTGTATTGGCGGCGCACTTCATTTTCATTCATGCCAACATAAACCTTTCCATTTTCGTCATACCAAGCCGGAATGCGGTGCCCCCACCACAGCTGACGACTAATGCACCAATCTTCGATATTTTCTAACCATTGCACATATATTTTCGCCCAATTGTCCGGTACAAATTTGATTGTGCCGCTTCTTACCACTTCCATCGCCGGCCCACTCAACGATTTAACTTTAACAAACCACTGGTCAGTTAAATATGGTTCAATCACAACATCACTGCGATCGCCTTTAGGAATAGTTATTTTATACGGTTCGATTTTAACCAATAAACCCAAATCCTTTAACTCTGCAACAGCTTTCTTGCGCGCAATAAAACGCTCTAAACCGCGATAATTCTCCGGCACATTGTCATTTAAATGCGCGCTTGGCGTAAAAATATTGATTAGCGGCAATTGGTGACTTGCTCCTGTGGCATAATCATTAAAATCATGCGCGGGAGTAATTTTGACACAGCCCGTGCCAAACTCTCTTGCGACACTTGCATCAGCAATAATAGGAATTACCCGCTCAGTCAGCGGTAATTTCACCTGCTTACCAATAAGCTTTTGATACCTTTCGTCACCGGGATGAACAGCCACAGCAACATCACCAAAAAGCGTCTCCGGACGAGTAGTCGCTACAACAATTTCGGTATCAGAATTTTCTACTAATGGATAACGAATATGCCACAAAAAGCCATCTTGCTCGACATTGATCACTT
>Ga0233425_10010024_pt1 | contig 11736 bp, 13 predicted proteins | sample Watercolumn_Towu_2_FD_181712 | JGI IMG/M metagenome (GOLD analysis project Ga0233425, IMG submission 181712) | Freshwater microbial communities from Lake Towuti, South Sulawesi, Indonesia - Watercolumn_Towuti2014_140_MG | ecosystem: Environmental > Aquatic > Freshwater > Lake | place...
TTCGGAATTGATGTCGTAGCCGATTGCCGGCCGGTTGCCTTCCAGCGGCGCGATATAGCCGACGACGACGTACTCGGGGCGCTCGCCGGCGCGGACCAGGCGCTTGCTGGCATCGCGCTCCTTGATCTCCAGATCCGGCTTGTTCGTGGCCTTGGCCAGGCGTCGCTCGACGGCTGCGCGCTCGGCTTGGAGCACGTAGGGGTTGAAGCTCAGCGCAAAGATGTCCTGGTTATCGCGCAGGGTAATGCGCGTGAAGTGTTCGAAGTGCGCGTAACTCATGTCCGGCGACACCTCGATCAGGCGCTTGAGGGCCGCCAGGGCCTCCTCGTGTGCGATGAAGCGCTGCTCGAGCAGCCGGGCCAACTGCTCGCCGTACCGCCGCGCCTCCGCTTCCTGACCTTCGCGCTCCCATTGCCCCACCGTCACGTAGGCCGCGACGATCACTCCCAGTACCGTCAGCATCGGCAAGCCTAGCGCGGCAAAGTGCATGTGCCAGACCCGATGCTTCCGCAACAGCACGGCCAGGCTCAGCGGCAAGGCGACCAGCACGCCGAGCACGTCCCCGGTCCACCAGATCCACCAAGAGTACAACAGATCGGATGGCGTCACCTTTCCGCCAAGTCCCAGCGTGGCAACCCCGATGCTGGCCGAAACCAGGCAGGCTGACGGACCGGCCACGAGCAGGATGCGCGTAATGTCGCTCGTGGACTCCATCTGACGCCAGTTGCTTCCGGTCAGACGCTCGACGAGCGTGGCGGCAACCTGCGCCTGCAGGGTGCTGCCAGCAGCGATGCCCAGCGCGGTCAGCAGGGTGGTGGAACGCTCGGCATCGCCCAGGTTGCCCACGTCAATGTTGAGCAGTAGCGAACCCAACACGATGCCGAGCCAGGCGCGCCGCTCAGACCAGAGCATGATGGCCACCGCGAACCCTGCGGCCGGAAAGACGGGGCTGGCATAGCCCGGCGGGATGGCCAGCGCGAGGCCAAGTTTGCCAAGGCCCCAATAGACCAGTGCCACGAGCATGATCTGCAGGGTCGTCCTGCAGCGGGAATTCTTGATGAGAGCATGGGGGGAGATCATGGATTGCTTTCCGTGGCCGACACTCGATTGCGAGGCAACAAGCCGGATCAGAAACCGTAGCCGCGCACCGGCTTGCCGAGCTTCTCGCGCATCTCGACCACCTCGATCAGCTTGGTCGGGCTGAAGGGCTTGATCATGTAGGCATCGGCGCCGGCGGCGTCGCCGCTGGCATAGTCGGCCGCCTGGCCGCGTGCCGTCAGCATGATGATGAACGTCTCGCGCTGCTCCGGGTCGCTCTTGATCGCCTGGCACACCGCGAAGCCGTCCAGTTCGCCCGGCATCATCACGTCGAGCAGCACGACAGCGGGCTTCTCGGCACGCGCGATGGCCAGCGCCGTCACGCCGTCGCTGGCCTCGAACAACCGGTACTTGCCGTAACCCAGCGCCAGCCGCAGCATTTTGCGCAATTCGGGCTGGTCATTGACGATCAGCAGTTTCTGTTGCATGGTCATGGCATTGCTCCTTTCTGTCTGGCAAGCATGGCGGCGATAGCTTCCGGCGGCTGCGGTCGGCAATAATGGAAACCTTGAAACTCTTGGCACTGCATGCCGCTCAAGGCATGCGCCTGGTCTTCGTCCTCGACACCTTCCGCGATGGACGCGAGTTGCAGGGCGTTGGCCATCGCCAAGATGGCGCTCGCGATGGCGTAGGAATCGGCACTCCTCGCGACGTCGGCCACGAAGGACTTGTCGATCTTGATGCGATCGATCGGCAGGGAGCGGATGCGGCCGAGGCTCGAGTAACCGGTGCCGAAGTCGTCGACCGCCACCTTGACGCCAAGCGCGCGCAGCCGCGCGAGATTGTCGAGGCCGACGTTCAGGTCGTTCATCAACTGGCTTTCCGTGATTTCGATCTCGAGCAGTTCGGCCGGCGTGCCGGTGACGGCCAGCACGGTCGCCACCAGGTCGCAGAACGCCGGATCGTTGATCTGGCGGGTCGCGATATTGACCGCCATGCGCAGCGGCGGCAGGTCGGCAGCACGCCAGGCGGCCATCTGCTCGCAAGCGGTACGCAGCACCCAGTCGCCGATGGGCAGGATCAGGCCGATCGCCTCGGCGAGCGGCACGAACTGATCGGGCGGCACCGTGCCATGGCCGGGCCGTTCCCAGCGCAGCAGCGCCTCGACCCCGACGAGGCAGCCATCGCTGGCGCGCACTTGCGGCTGGTAGACCAGGTGCAGTTCCCCGCGCTCAAGCGCGCGGCGCAAGGCTGACTCCATGTCGAGGCGCAACGTGCGCTCCTGCACCAACTCGGCGTCAAAGAGGCGGCAGGCATTGCCGCCGCCGGTCTTGGCGGCATACATCGCGGCATCGGCTTCGCGCAGTAGCGCGTCGGCATCGTCGCCGTGCAGCGGGTACAGCGCCATGCCGACGCTGGCGCCGACGTACAGATCGCGCCCATCGATGTGGAAAGGCGTGGACAAGGATTCGATGATCTTGTCGGCGATAATGCGCATGTCCTGCTCGCCGGACACACCGGGAGCCACCACCACGAACTCGTCGCCGCCTAGGCGGGCCGCGGTGTCGCTGTCGCGGATGGCGTGCACCACCTGCCAGGAGAAGTCGATCAGCAGGCGGTCGCCGACGGCATGACCGAGCGTGTCGTTAACCTCCTTGAAGCGGTCGAGGTCGATGAACAGCAGGCCGATTTGACCGCCGTTGCGGCGCGCCTGCGCGATTGCCTGCTGCAGCCGGTCCTTGCACAGGGCGCGGTTGGGCAGGCCCGTCAGGGGATCATGGTTGGCCAGTTCGTAGATGCGGGTGCTCGCGTTGCGGTGGAAACCGACGTCGTAGTACATCGCGATGTAGCAGCGCGGGCCTTCGTCGCCGGCCTTCACCGCGACGATATGCACCCACTCCGGGTATACCTCGCCGTTCTTGCGCCGGTTCCCGATCTCGCCCTGCCATTCGCCCTTGCCTTGCAGAGCCTGCCACATGTCACGATAGAAGGCCTGGTCGTGCCTGCCGGAAGACAGCAAGCGCGGCGTCTGGCCACGGATATCTTCTTCGGCATAGCCAGTCACCGCGGTGAAGGCGGGGTTGACCGACAGGACGACGCCGTTGGCATCGGTCACCATGATCGGGTTGGTGGAGCGGGCATACATCTGTGCATACAGGCCGGACTCCTGCCGGGCGGGCGCCACGAGCTGGGCCTGTACGCGCAGGTATTCGGTGTAAAGCTTGCCGAAGTCCTCGGCGTACCTGTGGAGTTGTCCGAGGACGTCCGCTTCCGCGACGATCCCGGCGCTCATGTCCGCGCTCCGCCGGTTTGGTCCGCGAACGCCGTCTCGAGATGCCGCGCCAGTGCCAGCGGGCTGAAGGGCTTGACGAAATAGGCATCGGCGCCGGCGGTCATGCCTTTCTGGCGGTCGGCGTCCTGGCCGCGCGCCGTCACCATCACGACATGGATATTCTTCATCTCGCGTTCGCCGCGCAGTTTCTCGCAGATCTGGTAGCCGTCCATCTCGCCGGGCATCATGATGTCCAGGATCACGGCATCCGGCCTGACACGCCGCAAAGCTTCCCATGCCTCGCCCGCATCCGCCGCCTCGAATAACTCGTAGCGGCCGGATAGCGTCAAGCGCAGCATCTTGCGGATGGTGTCCTGGTCGTCGACAATCAATACTTTTTTCATGAATCGCTCCCGGTTCTCGAAGGATGCGCTGCTGATTGCCGCGCGTTGAGCAGTTCGCCGATGTCGTGGGCGAACTGCTCGGCCTGCAGCATGAAGGGGCAATGCGCACAGTCCGGACGCTGGCGCGACGCTTGCGGCTCCCCGGTCGGCAAGGAAAGCTGAAACTGCGCCAGTACGCCGCTTTCGGTCACGTCGGTCTTGAGTTTGCCACCGTGCAGTTCGATGATCGCGCGCGCCAGCAGCAGGTCGAGCATGTCGATGCGCGTCGCCGCGCCCAGCGCCGCCTTCACCGGTGGCGACTTGCCTTGGAGCAGGTCGATATCGCGGGCAGCCGGCGCATTGTGATTGATGCCTGCAGTGAGCAGTTGATGGAAGCCGATCTGTCGCAGGCGCAACTGCACATGGGTGCCGGTCGGTGCCGCATCCGCCAGCAGCCCCAGCAGGGCGCGCAGCGCAACGCCGAGCCAGTGGGTGCTGCCATAGACCGGCGCAAGTGTCTCGACACCATCGTCGAGGCGGAAGCCGAAACCGCGCGTGCGTGCCGACTCGGCCAGGCCAATGGCTGTCTGCCGCAGGCAGCTGGCCAACAGGAGGCGCTCGTCGGTCAGCAGCGGAGGGCCGCTCAGCACCTCGCCCAGCGCAATCAGGCGCTCAGACATGTCGGCGCTGTGGCGCGCCACCTGTCCGAGTTCGGCGAAGGCCTGCTCGCCAGCCAGTGTCGTCGGCATGAAGCCGGACTGGCGCAGTTCCTCGATCCGGCCGGAGAGTTCTGCCACCTTGCGCAATGGCTCGACCAGTTCCCGCTGCATCAGGCGAAGAAAGTTGTCGATGCCGGTTTCCGCAGAAGGAATAGGCGCGGCCTCAGGCGACGGTGCCTTGGAGGTCGTCTGCTTTTCCGTGGCCGGTGCAGGATTTTGGGCGATCATGGCGAAAACCTCAGAGGTATGCGGCGCGACGGGCGAGCAAGCCGGCAGCGATGGTGCGCAATTCGGCGAACGGCACCGGTTTGGGGAATAGGCGAACATCGGAAGGGAGACCGCCGCGCGCCTCGATGTCAGCTGCATCGAGACCGGTGACGACGACGATTTCCATGCCCTCCCGGAAGGAAGATGCCGCCAGGCTGCGGACCAACTGGAAACCATCCATGCCCGGCATCGAGAGGTCGGCGATCATCAGGTCGGGGGCTTCGCGGCCGACCAGCATCAAACCTTCGACGCCATTGCCCGCAACGATCACGTCGATCGGCAAACCCCAGTTGGCAATCACGGTCTTATACAGCTTGAGCAGGACGCTGTCGTCCTCGACAACCAGAACCTTCAGTCGGTCCAGAGGACGCAAGGCATCACTGGCGGGGTACCCCCCCTCTCCGGCACCTTTGGCTGATAAAAGGCGTTGCACGGATGCCCGACTGATCCGGCGATGACCGCCATCGGTTTTCCAGGTTTCGAGCAGGCCGCTCTCTGACCAAAGCTGCACGGTTCGCAGAGAAACCCCAAGCATTTGCGAGGCTTCCCGAGTGGTGCAATAGATCGTGGCTGTCTGATTCATGGCTTGCAATCCAGGCGATTTCAGTTCGAGTTGTTTCATGTTATATCATATTGCATCATTTAGCAACCTATTTATTGCAGTAAATGAAAATTTCTGGCGACATTGGCCGATCCCGAGGTGGTAGCCACCGCGCGCCGCACCGGCCAGTGTGGTGGCCGAGATCCGGCAGAAAGTCGGCGCTGGCGTGACGGCGCCGCCGGGCTACCACATCGAATACGGCGGCCAGTTCGAGAGCGCCGAGGAAGCCTCGCGCACGCTGTTGCTGCTCGGCGCGGCGGTGATGGCGGGCATTTTCCTGCTGCGTTACGTCGCCTTCCGCACCGCGCGCGATGCGCTGCTGATCATGCTCAACCTGCCGCTGGCGATGATCGGCGGCGTGGCCGGCGTGTTCGTCGCCGGCGGCGTGCTCTCGGTGGCCTCGATCATCGGATTCATCACCCTGTTCGGCATCGCCACCCGCAACGGCGTGATGATGATCGCCCACATCCATCACCTGGTCGAACGCAAGGGCATGACCGACGTGCTGGAGGCGTCAAAACGCGGTGTCGAGGAACGCCTGGGCTCGTCCTTGTGACGGCGTTCGCCGCTGGACACCCGGCTCTGGCTTGGGGCTTTTATAGACGATGTGCTCCGCGTCGATTTGGTGTAGCCGCTCCCGCGCAAAGACCGGGCAGGCCTTGCCGGACGAAGAGATCGACGATCCGCTTGCGGATCGTCGTCTGAAGTCGCTTTATCAGGGGGGATAATTCGCCATCGGATTGGCATCCCGCCAGCCCTATGCCCGCCGAGGGGGCACACATTGCGCCAGAATTGGAGCAGAATGCCTTGCCTTGTACTGATGGTTTCAGCTTCGCCCTCGCTATACCTGTACAGGCTATGAACAGACCAACAATCCGGACCTATCTGCTGCTGCTGGTTTTTGCCATCTCACTGCCGTTCGCGGCGTTGGTGGGGTTCGGTATCTATGCCGACTTCCAGCAGTCGATTGCCCACAGCAAGACCTCGCTGAGAACCCTGGCCAGCATGATGGTCAGCAACACAGGCGGCAAGATCCGGGATGCGCGCGGGATGCTTGAGCAACTGGCGGAGCGCCCACTGGTCCGGCAACTCGATGCAAGGCATTGCGATCCGTTACTGCAGGACCTGCACATGCAGAATCCGGCTTATGCCAATACCACCTATACGGATATCAACGGTCAGGTGGTCTGCTCGGCACTGCCGAAACCCGGGGGGGAAACCGGTTTCCCGCGCCGGCATGGACTGGTATCGGGATTTCCGGAAAACGGGGCGTTTTAGCGTCTCTCGGCCGCATTTGGGCCCGATCAGTGGCAAGTGGGTCTCGGTCCTCAGTGCTCCGATCCTGAATGAGCGCAAGGAAATGGTGGGCGCGGTCCATCTTTCGCTAGACCTGAAAAGCTACGACCCCGACATTCCTGACCAATTTCTGCCGCCAGAAAGCCGCTATGGCTTTTTCAGCGATGACGGCATCATGATCTGGCGCAATCTCGATCCGGAGAGGGTGATCGGTACCCGCCCCAATGCCGAAGCGGCGCGGCGCATCGTCGAAGTGCGCGATGGCGAATTTGAAAGTCTGGCGGTCGACGGCGTGACACGCTTTTTCTCGGTGGTGCCCATGCCCGAGGTCGGCTGGGTGGCGTTTGTCGGCGTTCCCGCGGCGACGGTGTTTGCCGCCGCCAGGCAGCGCGCCATAAACGAAAAAGGGTCTGCATGTTATCGTGTTCACGATCATAAATCGTCGTCAGGGCCGGCGGTTCGTCCTCTATCTTGGCCAGGAGGCGCTTTTGGATGACCTCGCGCACGTCCGCGCTCGTCAGGGTAAGCCGGGTCTTGAAGCGCCCGGCGATCTTGCTGAAATCCTGGCCCAGTTCCGGCCGAAATTTACCCAGGACCTTCTGAAGGTCTCCCTGGGAGGTGATGAACACCCAGGCGCGTCCCTTGCAGACGGTGGCGAGTGTTTCCGTCACGGTCTGGAGATTGAGCATGAGCTTGGAGTCCTGCCCGATGAACTGCCCCACCTCGTCCACAAAGAAATTCAGGTGGAATCCGGGAGCCTGCTTATCGATATAGGCCTTGACCCGCTCGGCAAAGGACTGGATGGAAACCTTGTAGCTCTCGCGCTTGCGGTCGAAGAGCTTTAAGCACTCCTCGTAGGATTGTCCGGAGTGCTTTGAATAGGCGTTGGCGAAGGTTTCGTTTTCCAGAGTCTCGATGACGGGGAGATCCACCTCCCAGGAGCGGCCGCTGATGCCGGCATAGGTCTTTTTGAAATCTTCCAGTTCGTTGCGTGAATCCAGGTCGCACTCAAACTCGGCGATATGCCCCTGCTTGGCATAGTAGCCTTGCAGCTCGTTGAGCACCTTGACGAATACCTCCAGAATGGGCGCGGTCGGATCACCCCCGATGGCATCGGCCTTCTGATCGATATTGAAGAGAAGGCTGCGGGAAGGAACGGCTGCCGCCAGCCTCAGGTCGCCCTGTACGATCTCATCGTCTATTTTGGGCAGGAGGATGTCGGCGGCGGTCTGGCCTCCCGGCAAAGCCCTGTTCTCCAACACCAGGGAAAGGATCTTCAGGAGATGTGACTTCCCCGAACCGAAGAAACCGGAGATCCACACGCCGTTGGCGTTGGGTTCGTTCAGGTACCGATTGGCCAGTTGATCCAATCCTCGGCGAATTTCCCCGGTGACGACATACTCCTCGACCTCGGTCTGAAGATAGCGGTCATCGTCGGCCTTGATGACCCCCTCGATGGGGCGCTCCACGGGTTTCTTGAAAAGTTCATGAATTTTCATTGGCTAATCCTGTAGTGATCGAGGTTAAAAGCACGGTAGTAAGCCTTTGCAAACCGATGGCTCTGCGGCGGGTCAATAAGTTCTCCAAAGAGGCGCAACTGCGAGGCGCCGTTTTCCTCGTGAATGTACTCACCGGGAAAAAACATGACGACGGGATGCTTCAACATAGCCGGTTGCAGGGATTCAAGGATGGTGTGGGTGCGCAGAAAGGGATAGACATGGCCCACGCCCTTGATCAGGCTGACCCTGATGTCCGGTGCACCGATGATCCGGGAGAGGCGGGGAATCAGGCAGGTCTTTGGATCGGCCACGTTGTTGAGCATCTCAAGCATTTTTCGTTTGGAAAGAAGGGGTTCGCTTTCAATGGCCCGGTCGAGACGGCCTGAGGCAGAAAGGAGATCCAGAACCAACTCAAAGAGATCGACGACGGCGACGGGAATGCCCTCTTTTTTCAGGCGGGAGATGATGGCGGCAAGGGTGAGCTCCATTTTATCCTCATCCCCGGGATGGTAGGTCTGGATAAACATGGGCACTTCGTTGGCCAAGCCCTTCATTGCCAGGAAGTCAGGGTGGCTGAGGATTTGAAAAAGCTGTTCCGGTGAATTCTTCATTTGCTTTTCCGAATGGCGGCGATTTCCTCGTCGGTCCATAAGAAACCGGTGAGACACTGGGGGCTGTCGGCGATGATGCTGTCAATCACCCGCTGTGTCAGTACGGGTCGCGTGATCTGGTGCCCGCCCTTTTCCTTTTTCAGCAAGCCGGCCTCCATGAGCATAAGCAAGAGGAAGCGGCGGATCTTTCTCCGACTCGAATCCGTGAGGGCTTCCAACTCGGGATGGGAGGGCAGCCGGGCGGCGATGAAATTCGTGTAGTCCGAGGGCCGAAGCACGGTGTCAAATGCCGCCAATTTGGTTCGCAACACATCGGAGGCGAATTCCCATGGCAGGGCGGCGTACTTGATCGCGGCCACCCAGGCCATGGCTGCCCTCTCTTCACTGGTACCCTCAGCCAGGAGCGCGAGCTGATCCTGCGTAAGCAGCACCAGGCGCGGACGGATCTCCCGTTCCATTCTGTGGAGGGACGTCTTCGAACGGCTCTGGAAGGCATTATTTGCGAGCACCTGCTGACGCGCACCTGTCCACGTACCGCAAGCAAGATAGGCATCAGCTGCAACTCGCGCCAAATCAGGACGAAGAGAAACAGCTGTAAAGCTAAGGCGGTAAGGGGTAGCGATTATTCCGATACTTTTGCTCAAGATTGACTTGCCTCCTATATGCAAGTCCTCATAATAATGGAAAGAGAATAATACAAAGATCTGCCAGAGCCGGATTTATTGGCGATTGGCTGTATTCGTTGATTCGGCGATCCGCAAACCCTCAATTCCAAAAAGAAATGCCAACATATCCGAGTAACAAACAGCTATTACTCTCACCTTTACCTAACGCACTTCTGCTGGTTCGCTGGCAAGGTCTGGATGCTTGTGTTTAACGGTTTCATTGAACGTCTGAGGAATTTGGCAACGGAAACTTGGGAGTTTCTGACAGCCAGATCAAGTGCCGTATCACCCGACTTGTCAAGCGCATTGATTTTCGCACCTGCAGCGACCAACAGCATAACAATAGCCAAGTGACCGCTTTCTGCAGCAATGTGCAACGGAGTATAACCGGCAGGACTATGATAACCGCTGAGTGTCTTAGTGTTGATTTTCGCACCAGCAAACAGCAAAAGGGCCGTACTTTCAGCGCAGCCAGACCATGCAGCGACATAAAGCGGAGACCAACCGTATTCGCTTTTTTTGTTTATGTCCGCACCATGGGCGATAAGGTATTCAACGATATGGCTGTGACCATAGATGATCGCCCCGTCGAGAGCAAAGCGGCCAGCCGCAGTTGTGGCGTTGATATTAGCCCCCCTCGACAGATGATATTTCACAGCTTCGAGATCGCCGGCCTCTGCTGCCGATTTGAGAGTTCGTGGTCGCATATTTTCACCCTATTTTTTAGAACTTATGTAGCCAGCGTTCTATCTCTTTTTTGCCCCCGTGATTCCTTAATACCAATTCCTGTTTACCTTCTTCATCGTCTTAAGCTTCATATATTTTATAATGTAATCTTTTGTTCGCCAATCCTGTTTTTGCTAAGCAGTGGAAGTTACGGATAACGAGACACGGATGTATCTATCTGGAACTGTTAATAATTATCACCATATGCTAATTTGTCCATCATTTCTGCAAAGCGCGACCAGTCGATTCGTTTCTTTCTTTTTCTGTTTCGACCATACCAGGAAAGAGAACCACGGCCAATAACCAGTTCGCCAATTTTTTGCGCATTTGCATATATCTCTAATCGTGTCGACGTTCCGGCCTTAGTCAATTCAACATTCTCAATGCTTGCTTTTACTGCGTGGACTTGATTGATTGATTTTCTATTCATTGTTTTTCCCCTTTCAATAGCAATGCCTATGATAAAGAGTCTAAATCACACCTTAGTTCAGTAGGAGTTCGGTTTCACTCTCCCCCGTTTGCTCATCGTATCTTGTTTCAAGTAGAGGAAATTTAGTCAAGCTCTTATAATTATCAAATAACGGGTCAATCCATCTCTCTGATGGAAGGATCGCATGTGCATTCCCTGTAAATAACATCCTCGAAGGCAACCATATTGGTCTTGGCTCTGCAGGATCGCTTAGCAAGAACGCCTTTGCTGTTCCTTTTTTAAGCGCAGTTCTATAACCGATTACGATAGCGGCATGTGGACCGAGGCCTCCGTGCAAAACTAAGACTGGTATATGTCTGTCGATAGTTCTTTGGACAATCGATGGAAGAGCCGAAGCTGATATATATAATTGTTTTCGGCCTCGTGGTAATTTGTGAACCCTTCGTACGCGGACCTGTTCTATCTGCCAATACTTACGTCTGGCGTTAGGCTTCGGACCAAACTTTTCGCGAAAGATATTGTTCAGCAAGAGTTCTGCTTGATGAACGTACATGCCATTAAAAAACCAGTCAGCGACTTGCTTCTTAAATTCGGCTTGGCCATTGGCTCGGCGCTTTAGTTCGGAAAACACGGGGCATCTTGAGGATTTCCGTGGTGAATAGTTGAATGATAGCCTATATTCGGGAAGAATTGCTCCAAGCAGCATTGAGATGGCATAATATACACATAAACCATCCGCCCCCCCTTGCATATAGTGTGGAACCCCTAATATCTCGCGCTGTATCATTTTGAAGTTCCTCTATATTTTACAGATTAAATTATAAAACTAAACCCACATATGTGGTTAGTCAAATGCCGCCTTCTGTTAATGCAAACCCCGTTCTCTTTTCTGAGACACGGGGTCTTTGATTACCATACATCACCTCTCGGGGTTCATGGTGCTTTGAATGTTCGGAACTTTTCAGGAATCTACTCTTCTGGAGAATATATAATCGGATCGTCTCTGTAGTCAACAAAAATGGAAGAAAGGTTGGGGGTCCCCCCATATCGCTTAGCCATACCCCGAGGGAGGCATCACAACCTACCCCCATCGAGCCTGAATTTAGAGTCCTCAATAAGAGGAAACAATTTATTGAACTCTTCTGACGGTTTGAGGATAATAGTTTGAAAGGTGCAGGTTTGGGAGAGAGATTTTTCGGGTGAGCGTCGGCGCGGACAGCTTCCTGAAA
>Ga0233425_10010025_pt1 | contig 11735 bp, 11 predicted proteins | sample Watercolumn_Towu_2_FD_181712 | JGI IMG/M metagenome (GOLD analysis project Ga0233425, IMG submission 181712) | Freshwater microbial communities from Lake Towuti, South Sulawesi, Indonesia - Watercolumn_Towuti2014_140_MG | ecosystem: Environmental > Aquatic > Freshwater > Lake | place...
CCTGCCGCTGGGCATCTGGGCCCTGGTCGTACTCTCTGACCCTCAAGTGAAACCGCTTTTTGAGACGGGGACATCCCATGTCTATTGAATTCCGATGCACGAGTTGCGGGCGGCTGATGCGCACGGCGGACGACACGGCGGGCAAGCACGCGAAGTGCCCGGCGTGCGGGGCGGCGTTTACCATTCCGGCGGCCGGGACCACGGCGGGCGAGGGCCTTCCACCCGTGCAACCGCCGGCCGGTCCGCCGCCGGTAATGCCCGGGCCGACGCCCGCGCCCTCGCCCGGCGCGGGGGCGAATCCGTATCAGTCGCCGGCCGCGTATCCGACTGTGGCACCGGCTGCGGCAGCGGCCGGCGCGGTGCATTCCACGCGGCTCGACATCGGCGACGTACTCCGCACCACGTGGGAGATTTTCAAGGTCGAATGGGGAACGTGCCTGCTGGCGGGGATCATTACGTCGCTGACCATCGGCGGTACGCTGGCCCTGCTGATCTTCCTGCCGATGTTCTTCATGGTCTGGGGCGGCAAGGCCGTCTTTCTGGGGATTGTGCTTTCTTTCTTTGGCTTCCTGGCGTGGATGCTCTTTGTCGCTTGGATGCTCTGCGGGGCAATGCGGTTCTTCATCATGGTCGCGCGGGGCGACCGGCCGGAACTGGGGGAACTCTTCCGCGGCGGCCCGCAGTTCATCACCGTCCTGCTAACGAACCTGCTGCTGTCGATCGGCGCCGGCGTAGTGCTGGGCGTTTGTGTGCTGCCCGGAGCCATCATGCTGTTGATTTCGAAGGGGCTTGGCGGTTTCTTGATGTTCGCCGGCCTGTTTGCCGGCTATGTGATTGTCATCGTGGCGGGCATCATGTTTTCGCAGGCCATCTTCCTGATTATCGACCGCAACGCCGGCGTGATCGAATCGCTGCAACTTTCGCGGCAGATCACGGCAGGCAACAAGCTGATGCTGTTCCTGACGTGGCTGGTGATGAGCATCATATCGAGCGTAATCAACAGCTTCACGTGCGGCCTGGGATCGCTGGCCACCGCACCCTTCATGTGGCTGCTGGCGCCCGTGATTTACCTCCGCATCAGCGGGCAGCCGGTGGCGGGAGGAAGATAGGAAAAGGATGAAGGAGGAGGGATGAAGGATGAAGGCCGTCCTTCATACTTCATCCTTCATCCTTACCCAATCCGCCCTTCCATCGGGCTGCTGGCCGTGGCGTAGAGCTTCTTGGGGATGCGGCCGGCGAGGTGGGCCAGGCGGCCGGCCTCGGTGGCGAGGCGCATGGCGCGGGCCATGCCCAAGGGGTCTTTGGCGTGGGCGATGCCGGTGTTCAGCAGAACGCCGTCGACGCCCAGTTCCATAGCCACGGTCACGTCGCTGGCCGTGCCCACGCCGGCGTCGACGATCACCGGGTAGTCGGGGTCGCCGTCCTTCAGATACTCCAGGCAGATGCGGATGGCGTTGGGGTTCAGCACGCCCTGGCCCGAGCCGATCGGGCTGCCGGCCGGCATGACGCTGGCCGCCCCCGCCTGCTTGAGCCGGCGCGCGACCACGGCGTCGTCGCCGGTGTAGACCAGCACCTGGAAACCCTCGGCCACCAGCCGCTCGGTCGCCTGGAGCGTGGCGACGGGGTCGGGCAGCAGGGTTTTGGCGTCGCCGAGGACTTCGAGCTTCACCCAGTCGGCGCCGGGGTTACCCATCTGCGAGAGGATTTCGCGGCCCAGGCGGGCGACGCGGATGGCGTCTTCGGCATTGAAGCAGCCGGCCGTGTTGGGCAGGATCGTGTAGCGACGGGTGTCGATGAAGTCGAGCAGATTCTTGCCGGCGGCGTCGATCAGCCGCTCGCGCCGCACGGCCACGGTGATGCACTCGGTGCCCGACAGGTCGAGGGCTTGTGCCATCAAGTCGTAGCTAGCGTATTTGCCGGTGCCGACGATCAGGCGGCTGGAGAAGGCGTGGGAGCCGATGCGAAGCGTATCCATGAAAGCATCTCAGTTGGGTGCCATGCCCACGCTTGCCGTGGGCATGAATGACGCCCCATCATAACAGACATGCCCACGGCAAGCGTGGGCATGGCACCTTCTTTTCTTAAGGACGTTATCCGCCGCCGACGAGGGTGACGATTTCGACGCGGTCGCCGGCGGCCAGACGGTGTTCGGCGTGCCGCGGTTTGGGAACCAGTTCGAGGTTCACCTCGACGGCTACGAGGCGGTTGGCCAGGCCGAGTTCATCAAGCAGCGCGGCCACGGTTAGGCCGTCGGCTGCCGTTCGCGAGTCGCCGTTGACCACGATCTGCATGGTCTACTTGGTGCCCGGTCCGCCGGCGGCCGGGCCGGCCGCGGCGCGGAAGGAGGCCACGTCGAGGAGCCGGATGGGCGTGATGCCGGCCGGCGCGCGATGCATGGCCGTGGACCACGGCAGGTTGTAGGCGGCCACCTTGCCGGTGGTCACCTCGGCCACGTACAGGATCGACATGCCGGGCCGGACATTACCCATGGTGCCGCGGATGTTCGTGGTTCCGGTGACCATCATGAACCGCGGGTTCTTCGCGGGATCGACGCCCAAATCCTCGAGGATGTTGCGGGCGTAACCGGCCGTGAACTTGCCCACCTGGCAGCCGACGACCATGGCCTTCAGGTCGCCGCTGAGGTAATCGAGGAAGTAGACGGCCTCGCCTTCGGCATCCACCGGGCCGGTGGCGATGGCGTAGGTATCGACGCGGTCGGTGGCGGTGGCGTGCAGCGGCGTGTGCGGCAGCAGGCCGCTCACCGCGAATCCGGCCACCAAGCCGATCACCAACGCGAGCAACGGATGGGATTTCAGTACGCGAAGCATGGCACGACCTCCAAATTGAGTTGTCCGAACTGACCTCGATGTCGCCGCACGCCGAAGCCGCTACGCGGTTCCCCCTAGTAGTACACGCGCCCGGCGGGTCGAATTGTTCGCTACGTCGGCATCTACGATGAATAGTAGCTGTTTTCGGGGAATCCTCCAAGGGGAGTCGGCCGGACACAACTTCCGGGCACTTCCGGCCGCGGCACGGACGGATTAGACTGAACAAGGTGTTTGTTCCGGGCGCCTTACTTTACTCGATCTCAGCAAACGCGGGCGTTCGCTGGCCAACGCGGTTTCCAGGAGGTTGACATGACACGGCACTGGAGTGGGGGGTGGGGATTGGCCCTGGGCGCATTGACCTTGGTTCTGTGGGCCGCGTTGCGGGCTGGGGCCGAGGATCCGCCCGAAGAAGAGCCCGTACCCAAGCCGATCGAGTACTCGGTTCCCACCGGCTCGCCCGAGGAACTGCTGGCGTTCATCGAGCGGCTGATGATCCACGATTGGCCGCGGCGGGACGAAGACGTGAAGGCGGCGAAGCAGGCGATTCGCACCGCGGCCGAGCGGATTCTGGCCGGCAATCCGACCGACAAGCAGGCCGCCATCGCCGTCAAGACGAAGCTTTTCGCGCTGGACACGCCCGAGGAGTTCGAGCGGTTCGCCGCCGACTTGCAGAAGCTCGGCCGCACGGAACTGGCCAAGAGTGTGACCGAGCAGTTGGGGCAGGTGCGCCGCAAGTTGCAGCGGACGGCCCTCGAAAAGGCGCTGGCCGATGCCGCCAACGCACCGGCCAAAGACGCGGAGCAGCAACTCGGCGCGTTGATCGAGCGGGCCGCCGACCTGCTCTCGGGCGGCCGCCCGGAAGCGGCCGACGTACAGATGGCACTGGAAGTCGCGCGCCTGGCCGAGGCCGGCCGGCACACCGAACTCGCGGTCAAGGCGTATCGCCGGTTCATCGCCGTCCTTGCCAAGGGCGAGCAAGACAAAGACGTGGCCAAAGTGGTCAAAGCGATGGAGACCAGCGTCCGCTGGCTCACGCTGGTGGGCAGCGAAATCAAGGTCGAAGGCACGACGTTGGCCGGCGCGGCCTTCGATTGGTCGAAGTACCGCGGCAAGGTCGTGCTGGTCGACTTCTGGGCCACGTGGTGTGGGCCGTGCGTGGCCGAAATACCCGGGCTGAAGGAGAACTACGACCGTTACCACGACAAGGGCTTCGAGGTGGTGGGCATCAGCCTGGACCGCGACCGCGAGGCGCTGGAGAAGTTCGTCGCCGAGAAGAACCTCCCCTGGCCCGTCCTCTTCGAGGGCCCGGACAAGCCGAATCCGGCGGTCGAATTCTACGGCATCACCAGCATCCCCCGCATGATCCTCGTGGGCCGCGACGGCAAAGTCATCTCCACGGAAGCCCGCGGCAAGCAACTCGGCCAGGAGTTGGCCAAGCTGCTGGAGTAAGGGGCCGGCCGAGAAACAAGTTGGGGACTGTCCCGATTTTCGTTCCACGAAAATGGGACTGTCCCCTTCGGGCATCGCTACGCGCCCCACGGATCCCTGGCCGGCCGGCTGCGGAGGCCGTTGGCTTCGTCGTCATCGATGAAGGCCTCTTTGACCGGATCGAGCCGCAGTTTGCGGTTGAGGATCCAGGCCAGCGCGGCGGCGTGGCAGGCGATGTGCGAATGCCGCATGACGCGCGGGTTGGCGGCCGTCTCGCCGCGGGAGCGGATGCAGTCGAAGAAGTTGCGCGCGTGGGCGTCAACGTCCAACCCGACGACCTTCCTGGCCCGCTGCGGCAGTTCGTTCTTCAACGACTCGGGTGTGACGACGATCTCGCCGCTGTCGCCCGTCTCGACCGAGCCCGCGTCGCCCACGAACCGCACGGGGCAGGTGCCCAGCGACTGCACCCAGCCCGGCCGCTCGCCGAAGGGCGTCTTGAGGAAATCGAGAATCAGCTTCACGCCGTTGGCGTAGGTGGCCGTCACGCGGTTGGCCGCCGGTTCGTACTCGATGGGCATCGTGTCGTCGGCCTTGTTCGCCCACTGGCAGAGGTCCAGGGTATGAGCGCCCCAATCCAAGAGCGTCGCGCCGGAATCGAAGTCGTAGTATCCGCGCCACCCGCCGGAGACGTAGCGACTGTTATAGGGCCGCCACGGCGCGGGCCCGAGCCAAAGGTTCCAATCGACCACGTCGCGGGGCGGCGTGGGCTCGCCGGGCAACCACTGGGTCTCGATCCGCGGCGTGTAGACGGAGGCGTAGAGCGTGTGCAGTTTGCCGAGCTTTCCGCTGTGGGCCAGTTGCACGGCCGCTTGGAAGTTCGGCACGCTGCGGCGTTGCGTGCCGGCCTGAAAGACGCGGCCCGTGGCCTTCATCGTGTCGGCCAACTGCTGACAGTAGGCGATCGTCAGGCCGCACGGCTTCTCGCTGTACACGTCCTTGCCGGCCTTGGCGGCCGCTATCGACGCCGAGGCGTGCCAGCGGTCGCCCGTGGCCACCAGCACGGCGTCGATGTCTTTGCGCGCCAGCAGGTCGCGGAAGTCGCGGAAGAGCACGCAGTCCTTGTTGCCGTAGCGGCCATCGACCAGCGCCTTGCCGGCGTCGCGGCGGCTGGCCTGCACGTCGGCGATGGCCACGCAGCGGACGTCGTTCATGCCGAGGATCGGCTGCAAGTCGTAGGTGCAACGCGGCCCGATGCCGATGACGCCCAGCACGATCTTCTCGCCCGGCGGCACCGCGCCGTCGCGTCCCAACGCGGCGGCCGGAATCACTGCCGGCAGCGCCACGGCCGCACCCGCGGCTGCGGCCTGACAAAGAAACCTGCGACGCGACGATGCTTGCGGCTGGTTCATGGCGTTGGCTCCTGAGGGAGTGTGGTTGGCGGGAAAGGGCAACGTGGTTTCTGTTGCGGAAAGCCTTCCGTCGCCTTTCGCTCCGCGAAAGTAGCGGAAATGGACGCTACTTTCGCGGAGCGAAAGGCGACAATGCAACTCTTCCAAGCGCGGTGCATTGCGGGTATTGTGGCCCGACGGGGAAGGGCGTGTCAAGCAAGCCACCGGATTCGAGCGTTATACCGGCCGGCCGAGATCGCCAATACAATCAAGGCCGATCCTGCATCGCGACAACCCCGCAACCGGGAGATTCCAAGTGAACGAACATTACTCCGTCAAGCGTGCGCTGCTTTGCATGGTCGTGGGCGGGCTGGTTCTGGCCGCCCTGGCGGGCATCTATGTACTGCTGTTCGGCACGTTTGGGGAGACCGAGGCAAAGATCCTCCTGACGACGCTGAGCGTTTCCTATTTCAGCGTCACGTCGCTGGCTTGTGCCGCGCTGTACGAGAAGAAGCGTCATGCTCTGCTTGCCGTGCCGGGCCTTGCCGTGAGCGTCGTCGGATTTGTTTTATTCCTCGTCACGACCTGGGGCGAGTGGTGGCGAAGCGAGCCCGTCTTCAAGACGCTGGTCGTTCTGGCCATCTTTTCGTTCTCCTTTGCCCAAGCCTGCTTGCTGTCGTTTCCCACGTTGCAGCGGCGCGTGGCCTGGGTCTACTATGCGGCCGTGGCGGCGATCCTGACGCTGGCGGCGCTCGTTTCCGCGATGCTCTTGTCAGAACCCCAAGACGGCGAGTGGGTTCTGAGAATCACCGGCGCCGTGGCGATCCTCGACGGTTGCCTCTCGCTGTGCGTGCCGGTGCTCCATCGACTTGGCAGAAAGTCGGAGTTGCCGACGACGGCCAAATCCTATCAACAAATTGAGCTCGTCTGCCCCCGCTGCGGTCAACGGGGTACCCATCCGATCGGCTCGATTCGCTGCCGACGCTGCTTGCTGGCGATTGACGTCCACATCGAAGCGGAATCGCGCGAGCCGACCATGCCCCCCACATGGGCCGGTGAAAACCGGCCCCACGAAGACGTTCCGGCCGCCCCCGCTCCGCTTCCCCACCTTGCGGTGGACGTTACTTGCATTTCCCCGCCTGCCTGATTAGTATCGTTAGTAGCGCGGGTGGTCTCAAGACGGATTCTCTTTCAGGAGTCAGCGTCATGTTTCGGAGTATTTGTTTGGCGGCCGGCGGGCTGCTCTGGTTGTCGTCTGCGTCGCTCCAGGCCCAAGAGGCCATTCTGGGGCAGATGTACGGGAGCGGAGTGCATGCGTACTTCGCGCAGGATTTCCGTCAGGCGTATCAAGACCTGTCGGCGGCCATCGACGGCGGCAGCAAGGATCCGCGGGCGTTCTACTTCCGCGGGCTGTCGCTGCTGCGGCTGGGCCGTCCCGACGAGGCCAACGCCGACTTCCAAAAAGGTTCCGACCTGGAAGTCAAGGACACGACCAAGCTCTACAACGTCTCGCGCTCGCTGGAACGCATCCAGGGCACGCAGCGCATGGCGATGGAGAAGTACCGCATGCAAGCCCGCATGGCCGCGCTGGAAGAGGCCGAGAAGGCCAACAAGCAGCGGTACGGCGGCGCGGGCCGCGTGCCCGTCACGGAGCCCGGCCCCGGCGTGCCGACCGAGCCCGACATGACGCTCACCGAACCCAAGGAACCGCCTGCGAAGCCCGGCGGTGCGGTCGAGCCGGCGGAACCCAAGGTCGAGCCGGAACCCAAGGTCGAGCCGGAACCCAAGACTGAGCCCAAGACCGAGCCCACGCCCAAGACCGAGCCCGACGATCTGTTTGGCCCCGGCGCGAAAACCGAGCCGGGCATGAAGGTCGAACCGGAACCAGAGGCGAAGACCGAGCCCGATCCCGGCGCGAAGACTGAACCCGATCCGGGCATGAAGGTCGAACCTGAACCCGGCGCGAAGACCGAACCCGATCCCGGCGCGAAAGTCGAGCCGGAACCGGGCATCGAGCCGCCGACCAAGCCGGTTGCGGGCAAGAAGCCGGGCGGCGTGTTGGGCGCGATCGGCCGGGCCGTAGGCAAGGCCGCTGCGGGCGACGACGCTGCCAAGCCGGCGCCGGGCCCGGATCCAAAAGTTCCGGCAATTGAGCCACCGGTTGCCCCGACGCCCGAGCCCACTCCGCCAACCAAGCCTGAACCGACGCCCGAGCCCACTCCGCCGACCAAGCCGGAACCAACGCCTGATCCCGAGCCCGCCAAGCCGGCACCCCCGGCGAAGAAGCCGGCCCCCGATCCAGACGACATCTTCGGGTAGTAGTTTCTTTCGCGGTTATTGAGTGTTCCAACGGGCGTTGCGGACCACCGGCAGGCCGGTTCGCGACGCCCGTTTTCTTTGGTGCATTCCGGGCGTTCGGCACAATTGGTCGAAGCGGTATCTCGCTCTCCCTTAGGACGCAGTTCCACTGCGTCTGTTCCGGGACGGAGTGAAACTGCATCCTACAATTTGCTCTCCGGCCGCTTTTGACCTAGAGTTGCAATGGCGAGGCGGGCCGTTCGGCCCCGCGCACTTCGCGCCGCCGCGAGAGTAGCCGCTTTTCCGTCACGCTCCCGATGTCCACACAATTCGCCGGGTGGGATTCTGTTTGCGGCGCGCTGGCCGAGATGCGCGCCAGCCACGGAGAGTTCGGAAAGTTCTTCTCCGAGGTCTTCGACCAGCTTACCGTGATGACTGCGCAACTGGCGGCGCGGCAGGAACACCTGGTGCAGGCCGCCGAGGAACAACGCTCGCAAGAAGACACGCAGACGTCGACGCGCGACGGGCAACTGCAGCAGATGCTGGAGGAGGCCCGCCAGGAACGGGCCGAACTACGCGAAGGTCAGGAAGCGGTTCTCGCGCAATTGGCTCATCTGTCGGCGGCGACCGCCGAACCGGCCGATGCACAGACTGCGTGGGGCGAAGTGCGGGATGAAGTCAGTGCGCTCCGCGCCGAGATCGGCCAGCAGTTCGCACTGGTTCAGGCGACGCAAGCCGAACCGGCCGACCGCGGCGCATACCTCGAAATGCAGCAGCAAATGCGGGAGATGGTGCAGCAGCAGGCGGTGCTCGATCAGGAACGCAAGGGGCTGGAGGCGGAGTTGGAGGCGGTCCGCGGCCGGGCGGCCGAATTGGCCGACGCCCTGGCCGACCAGAAACGGCTGTTGGCACAACAGCAGGCGGCTTGGGCGGAGGAGTTCAAGCGCATCCGCCTGCTGCTGGAAGTGATGGGCGGGCGGTTGAGCGAAGGCATCCACGCGATCAACCCCGCCAAACCGGAACCCGCGCGCAAGGCCATTCCCGCGGCGACGGCCGCAGTTGGCGATCCGGTGCTCGAATCGGTGATGGCGCAGTTTGAAATCCTGCAGAAGGACGTCGCCCGGCGAAGGGCGGCGACGTAACGGCGAACTCGTTGGGGCGGCAGTGGAAACGCGATGTTGGGGCGGCAGTTGTACTGCCGCCCCGGGGTGGCAGTACAACTGCCACCCCAACAAGATCGCAACTGCCGCCCCAACAATGCGACCCGAATTTGGGGCAGCGGTATGCGAGACATCAAGAGCCGGCTGGTTCTGGGAACCACAGTGCTGTTCGGGCTGGTCAATGTCGGCCTGGGTTGGGCGTTGCACCGCAGTCTGTTGACGGCGGCCGGCGCGATGGGCGTGGTCTTCGCCCTGCTGATGATCGCGGCCCGGCGACGGGAAGCATCCTTGCGCGCATGCGAAACACCGCCCACGCCCGTCGTGCCGGCCGTACCGCCCTGTCGTGCGGCCACACAGGTGGCCGTCGATTCCGGCGACCCCGACGCCCTGGCCGTACAGATGCTCGCCCAGGGGCGGTACTCGTTATTGCTCCGCCCGCAAATCGCCACCAATCTCAGCGGGATGGTCTTCGAGAAGGCGGTTCGGGCCCTACAGGAGCAGGCGGCGTTGGTGCCCGACGGCGACGTGGTGCTGGGGCGAATCCACGACGACGGCGACCCGGGCGATGAGCCGCGTCTGCCGCCGCGCGTCGTGCGCGTCGAGGCCTTCTTTCTCGACCGCTACCCGGTCACGAACCGCGAGTTCTACGAATTCGTGGCCGCCGGGGGATACGAGCAAATGGCCCTGTGGGACGAATCGTGTTGGCTGGCGGTGTTCGATTTCGTCGACTGCACGGGCAAGCCCGGGCCGCGCTATTGGCGCAACGGCTGTTTCCCGGCAGGCGAAGAGCGGCACCCGGTCGTCGGCATCAGTTGGTACGAAGCCGCAGCCTGCGCCCGCTGGCTCGGCAAACGCCTGCCGACCGATGCCGAGTGGGTGAAGGCCGGGAGTTGGCCGGTGCCGATCGCCGCCGCCAACCGCGCACAGCGCCGCTTCCCCTGGGGCGACACGATGGACCGCAGCCGCGCGAACCTCTGGGGCTCGGGGCCCAATTGCATCGTGCCGGTGGACCAGTTCGTTGAAGGCGTAAGCGTGGGTGGGGTCTATCAGTTGATCGGCAACGTCTGGGAGTGGACGAGCGGCAACTACCGCGAGTCGGACCATCCGGCCGGCGCAATCACACTTTCCGCGCCCATGAAGAGCATCCGCGGCGGGGCCTTCGACACGTACTTCGACAACCAGGCCGCCTGCCAGTTCCAGAGCGGCGAGGAGCCCTTGCGGCGGCGGCGCAACATCGGCTTTCGCTGCGCCGTGGGGGTTTGCGACTTGTTGCTGGCTCGGTCCGCGCCCACGGCGGAGAGGGAGTGTCCGGATTCTCACGTTGAGGAAGGGGACAGTCCCGTTTCCGCGACCATGCTGCGCATGGTGCCCGCAGAAACTGGGACAGTCCCCGCCGAGGAGGTGCTCGCATGACCAAGAGCGTCATCATGCCCCTGGAATCGTTCCGGCTGAAGCAGTACGCCGTGCCGATTCCTTGCTACGTCTGCGAAACGGACAACACATTCGACGCCGAGTTCTGCATCTACTGCGCGGCGCCGATGGCACTGGCCCACCAGGCGAACAGCCAGGATCTGCGTCCGCGGACGATCGCCGTCGTCGGTGCGAGCGGCGCCGGCAAGACGGTCTACCTGGGCATGTTGATGGACATGCTCTCGCGGCAGACGGAGCGGATGCAGTTCCTCGCCCGCGGCGCGTTCTCCATCACCTTGCAGCAGACGACCGTGGCGGCGCTGGCCCGCTGCGAGTTTCCCCACAAGACGCCCAACGAGCCCGACCGCTGGAACTGGGTCCACTGCCAGGTGCGGCGAGGCAAACATCAGCGGCAGCCGACTGAACTGATCATGCCCGACATGGCCGGCGAGGCACTGCTGGAAGAGGTCGACCATCCGCATACCTACCGCATCATCCGCGCGTTCCTCAAGAAATGCACGGCCGCCATGGTGCTGATCGACGCTGTGCGACTGAGCGAAGGCGTGCGCGAGCAGGACTTCTTCACCTTGAAACTGCTGAGCTACTTGAGCGAACTGAACGAGGGACGCAAAGAAGGCTGGTCGAATCGGCCGGTGGCCATGATCTTCACCAAGGCCGACCAGGTGGACGAGTGCGTCGACGACCCGGCGGCCTACGCCCAGCGCCATGCGTCGGGACTGTGGCAGCAGTGCCGCGAGCGGTTCAACCGGCACAAGTTCTTCGCTGCGGGCGTGGCCGGGGCGTGCGCGGCCCGCGATTCGCTCACGGAAGGCCGCACCCAGGTGCCTTTGCGCATCGAACCCCACGGTGTGATCGAGCCGTTCGAGTGGTTGTTGGACAACCTCGTCCCGCACAAGGAACGCTGAATGGCCTACGTCGAACAAGCGATCTTCACTTCCGCCGAGACCGAACGGTCGGCCGGATACCAACTCGTGGCCCGCAGCCCGGGTGTGGCCGAGGCCGACGCCCGCGAGTTGGCCGTGTGGTGTCCGTCGCACGATTCGCTGCTGGAGCCGGGCGCGCCGCTGAGCGTCAATTTTCATTCCTTACCCAGCGGCGCGTACTGCGTCTCGCGGACCGCGGCCGCCGGCTGGGAATACAGCGGCCGCGGCGGGCACCGCGTGTACACGCACTGTTTGATCGTCGCGGCCGCTGTATTCCCA
>Ga0233425_10010026_pt1 | contig 11735 bp, 10 predicted proteins | sample Watercolumn_Towu_2_FD_181712 | JGI IMG/M metagenome (GOLD analysis project Ga0233425, IMG submission 181712) | Freshwater microbial communities from Lake Towuti, South Sulawesi, Indonesia - Watercolumn_Towuti2014_140_MG | ecosystem: Environmental > Aquatic > Freshwater > Lake | place...
CACAACCTGTTCTTCAACACGCCCGTGCGGCGGAAGTTCCTCCGCAGCACGCCGACCGAGTTCGGCCACGTGTCGGAGGCCTTCACGCGGATCGCCCTGGCCGCCCCCCGCGTCCACTTCACGTTACGGCACAACGACCGGCTGGTCTTCGAGCTGCCCGCAGCCGAGGGCCCACAGGAGCGGATCGCCCGCTTCTTCGGCCGCGAACTGGCGCAAGAACTCTTCTGGGTCGAGAGCCGCGACGGCGACGTGGGCCTCTCGGGCTACGTTGCCCATCCCAATCAGAGCCGCAGCCACAACCGCATGCAGTATTTCTTCCTCAACGGGCGACACATCCGCGACCGTGCATTGCAGCACGCCCTGGGCGAGGCCTACCGCGGGTTGCTGATGGTCGGCCGCTTCCCGATCGTCTTCCTGTCGCTGCAATTGCCGCCCGAGATGGTCGATGTGAACGTCCACCCGACCAAGCTCGAAGTGCGGTTCCAGGACTCCGGCCGGCTCTACAGCCAACTCCTCTCGACGCTGCGGAGCAAGTTCCTGGCCACCGACCTGAACACGCGCGTACAGTCGGCGGCGGGCGAATTGCCGCCGGGCGAAATTGGCAACGATCCGACGGGTGGGCACGACGCGGCCCAGGCCCTGCAAATGCGGCAGCAACTCGTGGATTGGGCCAAGGGGAAGATGTCGGCGTGGGGAACCGGCGGTACAGCGGGCGGGCTCGGCAGTGCGGGCGCAGGTGACGCGGCGTTCCCGCCCAGCGACCGACCGCCTTTGGACCTGCAACGCCTCGACCGTCCTTGGGGTCGCCTGCAGAACGCCGACGAGACGCAGCGTGCCGGCCTGCCGCCGGGTGCAACGCCGTCGTCGGAATTCCCGTCGGGCGAAATTCCGCCGGCCCACTTCCGCAATCCGCCGGCCTTGCAGGTCCACAACCGCTACCTCGTGGCCGAGACGGACGAAGGTGTGATGGTCGTCGATCAACACGCCCTGCACGAGCGGATCCTGTACGAAGATCTGCGGCGACGGATGGCGGCCGGCGCAATCGAGACACAGAGCCTGCTGGTGCCCGAGCCGGTCGATTTGAGCGCCCCCGAGGCGGCCGCCGCCCTCGAGCACCGCGACCTCTTGGCCGAGTTGGGTATGAAGGTCGAGCCGTTCGGCGGCACGACCGTGCTGATTGCCGGCTTCCCAGCCATGCTGGCCAACATGAACCCGGTCGAGGTGCTCCGCGACCTCTTGGAGCGGCTCGTGGCCGGCGGCAAGCAGCCCGACCGCCGCGACCTGCTCGACGAACTGCTGCACACGATCGCCTGCAAGGCGGCCATCAAGGCGGGCGATCGGCTGGCGCCCGAGGAAGTTGCCGCACTGTTGGAGCAGCGGCACCTGGTCGACGACCCACACCACTGCCCGCACGGCCGCCCCACGGCGCTCATCTTCACGCGCGAGGAGTTGGACCGGCAATTCAAGCGCGTGTGATCCGCCCGGATTGCCATTTCCCCCGCCGCCGCCGTTCGCTAGGATAGGCCGCCGCGCTTTCCGTAGGACGGAGTCTCACTCCGTCCCACGAAGACGGAGTGAGACTCCGTCCTACAGTGGCCAGAAAGGCGGCGGACGGAGACCTGGGATGACTGCATGGAAGCGGGCAATGGGCGGCGATGGCGACCTGCTGGCACTGGCGGCAGTGCTGGCGGCGGTCGTCTTCGTCCTGCCGCTTCTGCTGCCGATCCCGCTGATGGATCCCGACGAAGGGCTTTCCGCCTCGATCGCCCAGGAAATGGCCGAACGCGGCGATTGGCTCACGCCGCGGCTGCTCGAGCGGCCGTTTTTCGACAAGCCGATCCTCTACTTCTGGGCTGAGGCTCTGTCGCTGCGGTTGTTTGGCAACAACGAAGCGGCCGTGCGCTTGCCGGGCTTGCTGTTTGGGGTGTTGGGGGCCGTGTGTACGGCAGCGGTCGGCTGGCGGCTGCTGGGACGCACGACGGGCCTGATCGCCGGCATGTTCTACGCCACGATGGTCCTGCCCGCGGCCATGACGCAGGCGCCCGTGCATGACGTGCTGATGGTGCCGTGCGTATGTCTGGCGCTGCTGGGGTTGTGGGAAGGAGGACGGAGACGGCGGGATGGGGCGTTCGCAATCGATGTTGGAGTGGCAGTTGCACTGCCACTCCAGGGGCGGCAGTACAACGGCCGCCCCAACATCTCGGGCGAGCGTTGGGTGGTCGTCGCGTGGACCTTGCTTGCCGGCGTCGCCTTGGGTCTGAGCATCTTGACCAAAGGGCTGATGGGCGTAGCCTTGGTCGGCGTGGCGTACGGCGGCTACTTGCTGATCGCGCGGCAGATGGAGGGAAAAAGGGGACAGTCCCCATTTGTGCGAAGCACCCTTCGGGCCGTTCCGGCAAATGGGGACTGTCCCCTTTTTCCCGCGGCCGCGGTCCGCGGCGTAGCGGCGCTGGCCGTGGCCGTAGCGGTCGCCGCGCCTTGGTATGTGGCGATGGAATTGGCCAACCCCGGCTATCTGCAATACTTCTTCCTCGACCGGCACTTGCTGGGGCTTGTGACCGCTTCGCAGCCTCACAGCCGCGAGCCGTGGTGGTATTACGTGCCGGTGCTGCTGGGCGGCGGTCTGCCGTGGATCGGTAATCTCCCGGTGACGGTTGTCGATGGACTGCGATTGTGGGGCAGGTTGCCAACCTGCCTGGACCGCGGCAGGTTGGCAACCTGCCCCACGAACCACACAACTGCCACCCCAACGACACGGCAGGTTGGCAACCTGCCCCACGCGCTTCTCTGGTGCTGGCTGATCGGCTGCACGCTGCTATTGACCCTGGCCGGGTCGAAGCTGGCGACGTATTTGTGGCCCGTGTTCCCGGCCGCGGCGATCCTGGCGGCCGTGGGTTGGGCGCGACTGATCGACGGCACGTTGAGCGACCGTGCCCGGCGGCTGTTCGCGAGGACGTTTGTCCCCTCGTCGCTGGCCGCGCCGGCCGTGTTGGCGCTGGCCCTCCTTATGGTGCAGCGTGAGTGCGGCATGCGGTTCACCTGGCCCGTCTGGACGGCCGCGATGCTTGCAGCGCTGGGGGCCTGGGTTCCGCTGTGGTTCTGGTTTGCCGGCCGGCGGCAGGCGATGCTGGCGGCTTCGCTGTTGTCGGCCGCCGGTCAGTTTGCGGCGATTGTAGTCTTCGCCCTGCCGCAGGTGGCCGAGGTGGTTTCCGCGCGCGAGTTGGCCCGGCATTTCAACCGCACGGGCCACGTCCCCTCGCGCGTGCTGGTGGCCGAGCAGCGCATCGGCTCGCTGATCTTCTATCTCGACGCTGACCTGCGGGCTGAACTCCGCGACGGGCAATTGCGGCACGCCAAGTTGGCCAAGATGTCACGGCTGGATGACGAGGGAATGCTTGTCGTGCCGGAAGAGAAGGTCCGCTACGCCCGGCGTTTCGTCGATCTTTCGGGCGTGGAGTACGAAACGGCGGGCCGCTATCGGCTCTATCGCGCGGCCGACGTCGGGCCGCGGTTCCTTTCGGCCGACGCCCGCCAGCCGGCCTCCCAGGAATCGAACTTTCGGGAGAGCCCGCCGCGCAGGCAGACGGTAGCCATCAGGTAGCCCAGGGCCGCGCCGAAGCACACGTCGCTGAGGTAGTGCGCGCCCGATTCGATCCGTTGACAGGCGACCAGCAACGTCAACGCCGCGAAGAACCACCGCCCGCGCGGATAGAGCCAGATGAGCCCCATCGTCAGGCCGATGGCTGTGGCCGTGTGGGCCGAAGGAAAGCTCTGCATGGCGCTGCCGCCGGCGCCGAACGCAAACGCGCCGTGGAAGGTGGACCACACGTCGCCGCCCAACACGGGCTGAAAGAACCCCTCGGCGTCCGGTTGGAGGAAATGGTACGGCCGCGCGCGGACCACCAGCATTTTCGCGATGTCGGCCGCGATGCCTGCGCCCGCGCCACAGAGGGCCAGCCGAAGCAGTGCCCACCGCCGCTGCGGATCGAGTTGGTGGACTGCTAGCAGTACGAGCACGACCCCGATGCCCTGGCCGTAGGGCTCGATGATCTCAAACAGGTCGTGCAGCCACGGCGGGCAGTTTTCGTCCAGGCACCACTGCGACAGCGGCACGTCCACACCCAACGCGGCAAGACCGGCGACGATAAACGCCACCGGCAACAGGAAAATCGGCCAATGTGTGCGGTTGTCGGCCATATATGGGATTCATACGATATCCGGCCGCCCGCGGCAAGGCGGGAAACTGGCGTTGGCCGACTGGGGGAAATGGCGTAGACTCCGGCGACGTGAGATGTAAGACGGAGTTTCACTCCGGCCATAAACAACGACGGAGTAAGACTCCGCCCTACTGAGAGACGCCCGCTATGAGCCAAACCGCAAGATATCAGCTTTGGATCGTGTTGGCCTCCGCGGTCGTGTTCTTCACGAACCTCGGGACCACGGCCCTCTGGGATCTCGACGAGCCGCTCTACGCCTCGTGTGCCCGCGAGATGTGGGAGCGGAACGACTGGGTGGTGCCGCGGTACAACGGCGACTACTTCTTCGACAAGCCGCCGCTGATGTTCTGGACGATGATCGCCGGCTTCGAGATGTTCGGCATCACCGAGTTCGCCGCCCGCTTCTGGTCGGCCGTGCTGGGCGTCGGCACCGCGCTGCTGACCTTTCACTTGGGACGGCTGCTGTTCAACGCCAAGGTCGGCCTGTGGGCCGGCCTGGCCATGTCGTCGCACATCCTGTTTACGATTTCCGCGCGCGCGGCAACCGTCGATTCGGCGCTCACGTTTGTCACCACGCTGGCCGTGCTGTTGTTCCTCGTGGCCACCCGGTCGTCGAACTGGTGCGGCAGTACAACTGCCGCACCAACGGGATCTTGTTGGGGTGGCAGTTGCACTGCCACCCCTGCATCGCAATCCGGCCTGGCCTTCGTGCCCCGCTCCTGGCTGCTCTTTGCCCTGATTTACGCCTGCATGGGCGTGGCCGTGCTTGGCAAGGGACCGGTAGGGTTCCTGCTACCAGTGGCCACGCTCGGCCTGTTCTTGCTGATTATGAACCAACCGGCGCCGCCCGAAGGTCTACAACCGAAGACGCGGTCGGGCCTCATTGCCGCGTGGATTCGGGCCATGCTGCGGCCGTTTACGCCGGGCCATTTCTTCCGCGTGACGTGGGCCATGCGGCCGTTGACCGCTGCGGTAGTCGTGGCCGCGGTCGCGCTGCCGTGGTACGTTTTGGTCGGCCAGCGGACCGACGGCGTATGGCTGAAGGCGTTCTTCCTTAAATACAACGCCGAAGCCTACCTCTCGCCATCGTTGGGACACAGCGGCCCGTTCTTCTACCATTTCGTGGCCGTGCTGATCTTCTTCTTCCCCTGGGCCGTGTTCCTCACGCCAACCTTGCTGCAGACCGTCCGTCGCATCCGCGAACGTCACCCGTGGCGGCCGGGCTACGTCTTGATGGCCTGCTGGCTGGGCGTGTTCTTCGCGTTCTGGTCGGCCTGCAGCACGAAGTTGCCGCATTACGTACTGCCCGCGTATCCGGCCTTGGCCCTGTTGACCGGCTGTTTCCTGCACGACTGGCTGGCCGATCCGGCGCGGGTCAGCCGCCGTTGGATCCACCACGCCAACGCCACGCTGGTGTTTGTGGGCGTGGGGATTTTCATTGTCGTCCCGATCGTCACGCATTACTTCGTGCCCGGCGAATGGCCGATCGCCTTGGTGGGCTTGACGCTGGTGATCGGCGGCGCGGTATGCTGGCACTACCATCGCCGCGGGCGGTTGCAGCCGATGATGGCCGCCTTTGCGGTCACCTCAGTGGCATTCATCACGGCGATCTTCGCCTTCGCCGCCAACCGCGTGGACCGGCATCAGAACTCCGAGGCGATCGCGGCCGCCATCCGCGCCGACAGCCCCGAGCCGCAATTGGCCGGCTACCGCTTTCTGGAGGCGAGCATGGTCTACTACGCCGGCGGCAACGTGCGGTGCTGCGAGAACGCCGAACAGGTCGGCAAGTTCCTGGCCGATTCCCCGCGCGCGTATCTGGTGACCAACGACGAGCACGCTGGCGAGATCGAGCAGCATTTCCCCGGCGAATTCCGGGTGCTGCTCCGGCAGCCACGGTTCCTCAAGCGAAACCGGGAAGTGGTGGTCTTTGCCCGCCGCGGGCAGGCCGAGCCGCAGTACACGGCGGGGGCGAATCCGCCCCGCGCACGCCAGTAGTTGAGGCGGCAGTTGTATTGCGGTTGGGGTGGCAGTTACACTGCCACCCCGGGGCGACAGTGCAACTGACGCCCCAACGAGAACCCATTTCGGCGCGGACATTCCGTCCGATTTCCGCAGAGTCCACCGGGGGGCAGTCTGCGCGGGTTGTGCGGGAAATCCGAGAAAATCCGATTTTGTCCTAAAAGGGGGGATTGATAAATGTAACGGCGGAGCTATAGTGTATCTCTTGGAGGCTGTTGTTTTCGCCGATCGCGATTCGGCAACGTTGAAGGAGAAACGTCATGCTAGCCGCCGCCCCAGGCTGTGAGTTCGACGTCCAACGCGGTCCCGATTGGCTCTTGGTCCGCATTACCAGCGTTGATGTAGATCCGGCCGACGGCCTCTCCCTGGCGGATCAGCTTTGGGAGGTCATGGAACGGCACTTCATCTACCGCATGGTTCTGGAAATGGACCAGGTGCCCGTGCTGAACAGCTATCTGATCGGGCAGTTGGTTTCGCTCCGCCGGCGCGTGGAAGAGCACCACGGCGTAATCCGGCTCTGCGGGTTGTCCCCCTACAATCACCGGGTCTTGCAGACCACCCGGCTCGACAACCTTTTCCTGCCGTATTGTACGCGACAGGAGGCTGTCTTGGGCTGTTCGCGTCCCCGGCAGCCGCGATAGGCAGGACGGCCGCTCTTGCCGTGGGTCACAGGCTGGATGCCTGTGCTGCATGTGCGATTGGCACAGCGGCGGGACGTCCCCAGCAGACCTCCAACTCGTTGCTGATCTGGTCGATGCCATCGACGTGCCGCAGGGCCTCTTGGGCCATCTGCTTCTGGAAGTAGCTGTCGACCACCCCCCGCAGGGTGACTCGGCCTTCGGCCGTCTCGAAACGCAGGTTGCGGCGGGGTACGTAAGGGTTGTTCTCCAGGGCGGTCAGCACGCGATCATCCAAGGGCATGTCGATCATGGCGGTTTCAGGATTCTGGAGACGGTCGGAGAGGGGGGGCGACGCTTGGCCGCGTCCCGGCGACCGGACGCCGCGAGACGCGCCTGTTTCCAGAATCGGCAAGATAAGAAGACTGCATAGAAAGTATGTATCGGGCAATTTGCGGATTCCACACGCTTGGGTGGGAATGTGACGATCTTGCCGGATGCAAGCGATGGCGGACGCCACTGGCCTCTCGCCAGTGCCGAGCCAATCAGCCCAATACCAGCTTGCACACCACCGGGCTGGACACTGCGGCAATCAGCAAAATGCTGAGCCACCGGAGCCACCGCCCGAAGGCCGCTTCCTTCCTCGGATCGTGCCAGACTCGCTCCAGGAAGTGGATTCGGCGGGCGATGCTGGCGTGCTGCCAACCCCGCGCCGTGCGGCGTATCCCGTTGGCCGCCGCCAATTTGTCCAAGGCCACCTGGAAAATCGGCAGACTGTCGCCCGGCGGCAACTTCGACAGCAAGCGACAACCCAGAAGATCGGCCTGATGCTCCAACATCCGTGAGTAATACCCAAAGACCCAGAACAGGTAGAACGCCAAGGAGCCGATCGCCGCCAGACCGCCGGCCAGAAAGCCCGTTTTCAGAGAACCAAACGCCCAATCGTAGAGATCCGGGAGTGCCTGCTGTGCCGCCAGCCAAAGGCCCACGGGCGCCGCCATTGCCAGCACTCGCCACAGCAGGTGACGCTGGCGCACGTGGGCGACTTCGTGGGCGAAAACGGCCTCGATCTCGGGTTCGTCGAGCCGCTGCAACAGCGCGTCAGTGAAGAATACATAACGCAGTTGCGGCAGCACTCCGGCCACGGCCGCGTTGCAGATCATGCCGTCGGTCTGCCAGACCAGGATGTCGCGCATCGGGAACCCGGCCTTGGCGGCCAGCGCCTCGAGCCGGCTCCGCAGCGGCCCGGGTTCCAGCGGCCGAGTCCGCCACGTGTAGCGCAGCAGGACCGGAAGGCCCAATAGCAGCAGCCCCAGCGCGGGCGTCAGCACCCACGCCTCGTGACCGTCGGCCAGCCATTGCGGGGCCAGCAATTCGGCCGCGTCGCGCACCGCCAGGATCGCCAGCAGCGGCACCAGCAGCAGTCCCAGGTAGTGCCGCACATGGATGCCGACGTACTGCCGCCGAGTGCAGTATTCGTCGTAGGACGCAGTCTCACTGCGTCCCATGCTTCCCATAGCTCCCATGGGAGTTATGGGACTTATGGGGACGGAGTGAGACTCCGTCCTACGCACCCGCGCAATCCCCAGGCGCACCGCCCGATCGACCTCGTAGAACGCCGCCCAGGAGAGCACCAGCGGCAAAAAGATCGGGGCGAGGATGAGAATCTTGTCGACGAGAAACGTCCCCTTCAGTTCCCAATTGAAGCGGACGAGTTGCGCCCAATCAAGCCAATAGAGCGTGGCGGCGACGGTGCCCAGCCACAGCCCGGCGTGGAATCGTCGCAGGCACCCAAAGCGTTCCAACAGAGGCCGTGCGCCGGCGAAGTCCGCGCGCAGGCGGTGGGCCGTTACGACCGATCCGACCAGCGCGATCAGCACGACCGCCGCCGCGCCGCCGACGGCGATCAACAGCCGCCCTACCGCATGGCTCACCGGCCCGGCCGGCGACCACTCGGCGCTGCCCAGCGCCGCCAGCACGGCCAGCATCAACGCGAACTGCATGTTCCGCCCACCGGAGCGCCAGAAGAGGAAACCGGGCCCGAACGGGCCGCTTCCTTCATGGTAATTGGGGGGCGGAAGAACTCAAGGGCGAGCCATGACAGAACGTGTCAGGCTGTCCATCACAGCAGGGAGTCCATATCTCGGTGCCCGCTCACCACTCGGGCGATTTCCACGCCTTCGTGTGTTGGACGGTAGAAGATCACGTAGTTGCCAACGGAGAAGGTGCGATACTCACCCGAACGGAACGCCGGCCGACACTGGCCCAACTCCGGATTGTCGGCCAGCAGACGGCACTTCTTGCGGAGAGTCGTCACGAAGCGCTCGGCCGCCAGTGGTTTATCGCGGGCGATGTAATCGAGAATGCCGTTCAGGTCGGTTTCGGCCAGCAGTGTAAAGGCGACGTGGCTCATTGATCGTGCGTACTAGCGCGCCGCACGATTTCAGCGGCCCTGCGTTCGAGCCGTGCGAAGACTTCCTCGCCATCGAGGGTCTTGCCTTCTTCGAGTTGCTGAATGCCGGCGTCAAGGTCGCGGCGGAGTTGGTCGCGACGTTGCAGGAGATCGAGTGCCTCACGCAGTACCGTATTCTCATCCGGATACTGCCCGCCGACAAAGATCGAATGTATCTGACCTTGCAGTTCCGACGTCAATTGCGCGCTCACGGTTTGCTCCTCACTTGTTCATTGAAGTCAAACAGCCGGCATCCTTCGTCTCCAGGCGGGCGATCACGGCAGTTTCCCAAGGGTGCGAAGCCGTGGGGCAAAGGGCGTATCGCCGCGATTCGCCGACAAGGACTGCACTCGCTTCAACCGTTGCTCAATCGCCGCATGGTACTCCTGCCGGTGATGGTGATTCTCCCCAGGCAACGGTCTCGGCCGGACTCAGTTTCCTACCTCATAGTGTAGCCGGGACGCGGGAGGAGTTCAATGGCGAGTGCTTGTCCATCAAGTGCATTGAAAAACGGCCTTGACCGGCCACGCCTCGCACTGCCGGCAAATGAAGAAATACACGGACCCCAGATCGCCCACGCAAAGTGTGCTGTCGCCGCTAGACACCGTCAGCATGTGCTCCATTCTGGCGCCGCAGGCGCATTGGGGGACTTCGGGGGACTGAATCCAGTCGACGTACCCGCCAACCTTGGTTTGGTCCGACAGGCGGAACAGTCGTTGGTAAGCATCGACGGGAGCGTATTCGGAGGTGAACCCCGCCTTTTCGCCCAATCGTCGTAGTTCTTCGCAAGACATGATTTCCCGTTCGAGCACCTCCGAAAGCTCGAGCGCATCAGGATGCTCCAAAGCACGTTCGGGAAACAACCGGCAGGGTATCGGAACACTGTCTTCGATACTCCTACGGAGGTCGGGGTTGTGCGGTTGAGGCGCCCCCACATCGTTTGTCGCCAGCCAGCGGACGGCGATTTCCTGGGCATAATCGAAAGGACACCAGAACAACTGGAACACGTCCTTGTCCGGCGGAAATCCAAGCTCCGGCACGTCCGCCTTCAGGACTTGAAGTATGGCGGCCAAGGGCGTGTTATGTTCACGACAACGGGGCCAACTCCCGGCGTCGTTCGCCAGAAACACGCCTCCCAAACTACTGGCGTGCGGCGACACATTCGGATCGTACCGTGGATTGATCCGCACCGCTGGGCGCGCCAAGCCGCGAAATGCAGGCACCAACTGCTCTAATCGCTCGGGCGGAAACGCCGTTGCTCGCGGCGACCTACCACAACTCGCCGCTTCTTCCGATTCCCGTCCTTGACGAGGCGGATAGACGTCAAAGCACCGCGCTATTTTCCAGTCCTTTCCTTCGCGATGCAGCATGAAGATACGTGTGCAATTACTCGATCCCCACGAGTGATAGTCCACGAAGACTTCGACGCGGCCGTCGTCGAGAAGCGTAGAACCGTAGACGGAATCGCGCTCTGGATCGTGGTTCGGCGGCGTGCCGCCGTACGCGAGAGCCTCTTTGAACCAGTGATCGCCGACGCAGTGGCGATTGTATATTGCGTCCCGGCGGAACTTGAGTTCCTGTTCTTTGCGGGCAGGGAGCGGTTGCATGGACGACCGAAGAACGGCCATCCACGCGTCCAGGCTCTCGGGATTATCGGGACAAGACGGATACACGATGCCTGACGCGCCGTCGCGCTCCCACTCGTTCATGTCGGACATGAATTGATAAACGCGCTGCTCTGCAAGCTCGATGTCACTCACGACGGTCACTCCCCGCATTGAGTGGTCGACGCTGATTCTCACGCCGCCGGATGCGGCCCGGCGGCAACGAGTTTCTTCGCCCGCGGATCGACGCGCAGGTTCATTCCTTCCAGCGTGCGCGCTCCCAGAAGGCACAGGTCGCCCTCTTGCGCGAAGACCACTTCGTCGACGGTGAAGTGTTCGTCGATCCGCAGGACGGCGAAGCCGACGTTGCGCGTGATGGTCTGGCCGTTGGCCATCACGAAGGTCACGTCCTTCTTCCGCGGCTTCACGCCGATGCTCTTCAGCACTGCGGCCGGAATCCACGTCGCCTCGCTACCCGTATCGACGAGCAATCCGGGCACCTTTGCAGACTTCGCTTCACGGGCCACGTGCTCAACTTCGCAATGGACGTGGAATGTTCCCATCGCGGTCGTCCTTATCGGGTCTGTATACATTATACCGTGTTGGTCACCCACCCAACCACGGCGGCAGTTCGCCGGCCTTGGGGAGCTTGACGACCCAGGCCTGCTGGACCTCGGGCAGGGCGAGGATTTCGGCCACGGCCTCGGCGGGCGGCTGGGAGTCGAGCGAGAGGACGCCGATGGCCTCGCCGCCGGGATGGTCGGTGCTGCGGCCCACGGCCATTTGCGCGATGTTCGTGCGGTGCCGGCCGAAGACGCTGCCCACC
>Ga0233425_10010027_pt1 | contig 11735 bp, 11 predicted proteins | sample Watercolumn_Towu_2_FD_181712 | JGI IMG/M metagenome (GOLD analysis project Ga0233425, IMG submission 181712) | Freshwater microbial communities from Lake Towuti, South Sulawesi, Indonesia - Watercolumn_Towuti2014_140_MG | ecosystem: Environmental > Aquatic > Freshwater > Lake | place...
CGTCGCCCCCCCCAACCTCGCCTCTGCCTCGTCCACCGCCCGCTGGGTTCCCCTGGAACGCCTCGACGACTACCCCTTCCCCACCGCCAACCGCAAGGTCCTCGACAAGCTCCTCGGCCGCTAAGGGCCTGCGGTGAAACAAGTTGCGGCATTCGGCCGTCGCTGCACCCCCGTCCGCTGCGTTGTGGGGCCCCCGTCTCCCTCAACGTGCCCCCGGGCACGCCTGCGGTCGCTGTGCACCCCCACGCCTTGCGGCAAGGGCGCATCGCCGCCCTCGGTGCGAGGCAACCTATTTCGCCGCAGGCCCTAACCTGGGCCGCCGTGCCGCCGGGAGCGACGAGCCGGACCGAAGGGGAGCGCCCTGGACCGTCCGACCCAGGCCCTACTCTCCCTGCCGTCTTGTTCGCATCTTCCGCACCGCGGACTTCCGGTGCGAGTCGACAGTCCACGGGGAGATGGTGAGGGCCCCGGCGATGTCGCAGTTAGCATTGGTGCAGGGGCCAGGTGTCACTTGATGCGACGGACGACGTGGGCTGAACGACGTGAGGTGGGAGGACACCCCGCCCGATCGTCAGTCTTGACAGTTTGCGGGGCCGCGCGGTAGAGGTGGAATTGCGTTGGCAATGAGAGGTGACGTGGCATGGTTGGCCGCACACAGGCAGGGGTGGCCGAGGCAGTCGACCGGGCCTGCGGCAGGCGCTGGCGGTTCTTGCCACCGACGTTCTGCCTTGTCTTTCTGCTTTCGTGCGGCCCGGGCCCGGGCGAGGAAGAGCCGAAGAAGGACAGCAAGGGGTGGACGCTTTCGTCGGAGATCGACATCGATGTTTCGGCCGACAGTTTCAGGTAGGCGCCCGGCGGCCGGAACCACAAGCGATGCAGTACAATGGCGGCGGGCAGGGTAGAACGCTGTTCTGATGGAGGCAGAAATGCGGTGGGGACGAACCTCTCGCTGGGGCACCTCTTGCTCGGTGTGCATAGCGGTCGTCGCAGCTCTGGCGGCCTGCGGGGACGGGCCCTCCGAGGGTTGCCAGGAGGTCGTAGCCGCGGATTCTTCCGGCGCGTCCTGGGCCGACCCGTCCGAGATCGTCCTGAACGTCACCGCCGACAACTTCTGTGAGGAGCTGGCGAAGGCCGGTTGCGCGGCAATTCACAAGTGTTGCAGCCCCCCTCCCCCTGAGGAAGCGGATGACGGGTTGTTGCTGTATCTTCAGTCGGAGGCGGAGTGTCGGCGTTGGTATGAAGTCGACTGCGGTCTGGTGTTCGCGGAATTGCTGGCCGGAGTTGAGCGGGGGACGGTGGAGCTCGATGCAAAGGCGGCGGCAGCGTGTCTCCACGAGATCTTGCCGGTCGACACGCCCTGCGTTGCGCAGTCGGTTGTGGACGAGTGGCTGCCCTCCTGCGCCAATAGTTTCTTCCACGGGGTGCAGCCGGCGGGGCTGGAGTGCGTGTCCCACCTGGAGTGCGCAGCCGGTCTCTCGTGCGGACCGGCTTTGACCTGCGTGCCGTTGCCTGGTGACGGAGAGGAGTGCCGCGAGGCATACGGGGCCTTCGGATGTGCTGTCGGGCTGATGTGCGGCGACGACGTACGGTGCCACGTGCCGGGGAAGACGGGGGATCAATGCGGCCTCTCTCTTCCGTGCACGCCTGACCTGTATTGTGCCGAACAGGTCGGGGGTGGCCCTGCTCTCTGTGCGCCGACCAAGGGGGCAGGGGAGGAGTGCAGCTCGGCCGAGGAATGCACACAGGGATTGTGCCCGGGCGTTTGTGTCCCGATGGACCCGGGGGATGAACTGTGCTGGGCTGCGGTCGGGATCTCCATGATCGACTGGTTGGTCAGGTGGTGAGGAAGGGGAGCCGGGCCCTGTCTTGCTGCCCACCCCGACCGGAACGATGAGGGGGCCGGATGATGACCGTCGAAGTGCCTTGCCTGAAGACTCGAAGCGGGGCGGTGGAACTTCTGCTTTGGGGGTTCATTGCCTGCGCCTCGGGCGATGGCTGCCAATCGCCGGAGTGCGCCGAGCAGAGCCCCCCGGGAGGAATCGCCGACGAGCTCACACCCGACACTCTGTGCAGCGAGGTGGCCCGGGTGGCCTGCATTGTGATGCACGAATGCTGTTCACCACTGTACTCCTGGCCTCAGACCGTCGGCTACCTTTCGTCCGAGGCTGACTGCAATCAGCTGCAGGAAGAGGAGTGCCGGAGCCACTACTCCGCTGCACTGGCCGGAATGGAGAAGGGGACGGTGGAGCTCGATACAGCGGTAGCAACTGAATGCCTCCAGCAACTCTTGCACGAAGGAAAGCCGTGCGTGGTGCATGAGAAGCCTGAGCAGTTCCTCCCGGCATGCCGGAGGGGTTTCTTCGTCGGCAAGGTCACTTCCGGGAAGGCTTGCCTCGACGATGTCGAATGTGCGATCGGGCTGCACTGTGGGGCGGACTCGAAATGTGCGGCTCTGCCTGGAGTGAATGAGCCCTGCGGTGCAGCCGCTGAGGGACGATGCGCCGATGGGCTTGCCTGCGGCGTGGACGGTACCTGCCAGCCGGCATTGCTGGAAGGACAGGAGTGCCTTCTGGACGAATCCTGTGACAAGGGGCTCTTCTGCGTTGAAGATGCGAAGGGACAGGGCCGGCATTGCGGACCGAAGGGAAAGACCGGGGCCCCCTGTCGTTCGGATGCACAGTGCGCCACCGCCTTCTGCCAGCCGGGAAGATGCGTGGCCTGGGGGGGATCAAAGTGGCAACTCGGGTGCATGACCGACGATGATTGCCAGGGAGGCGTATGTGCGTTGTCGGGCGGCAGCTGCTTCGTCGAGGAGTCTCCCTGCCCAGGCCGGTGCAGCGAGGACGGATTGCCGTGCAAGGACTCGACCGGCTGCGCTGATCCCCAGGATTCCTGCGTTCCGGAAGAGTGCGTGAGGAAATGCGCAGCAGGCCGCTACTGTGCGGAGTATGTGGAAACGATGGACTTCTGCAGCGCTGCTCTAGACCTGTAGTCAGCCTCAGCGACTTCAGGCGACAAGTGATCGATCTGGTTCTGGTAGGGAGCTCGGCCGCTGATCCGAACAACCCTGCTTGCATCCGCGATCCATCGACATATCTTGGTCCAGCGGGGATGCCCGAGGTCTGTTCCGACGGAGGATGCAGATGACCGAAACTACCAGGTTCGAGTTCCGCACCGAGGCCCGCCAGCTCCTGGACCTCATGGTGCATTCCGTCTACTCCAACAAGGATATCTTCCTCAGGGAGCTCATCTCCAACGCTTCCGATGCGCTGGACAAGCTCCGCTTCGCTGCCCTGTCCGACCCGGCGCTCAAGGAAGCTGCCGGCGAGCTCCGGATCCGCATCCGCAGGGATGCCTCGAACCGGACCTTGACGGTGGAGGACAACGGCATCGGAATGAGCGAACAGGAGCTGCACGACTTCATCGGCGTGATCGCCCGCTCCGGGACCCGGGAGTTTGTCCGGATTGCGAAGGAGAAAGGCAGTGCCGACCTCCCGCCGGAGCTGATCGGGCAGTTCGGAGTCGGCTTCTACTCGTCGTTCATGGTGGCATCGGAGGTGACGCTGGTCACCCGGAAGGCGGGACAGGACCAGGCGTTCCGCTGGCATTCAGCGGGAGACGGGAGCTACACCGTCGAGCCGGCCGGGCGGGACCTTCCCGGAACCTCGGTGACGCTGACCCTCAAGCCGGCGGATGCGGAGGGCGGCCTCAAGGACTACGCGGAGGAATGGGTCGTCCGGGACATCATCAAGCGCTACTCGGACTTTGTCGCGTATCCCATCGTCATGTCCGTCACCCGCTCCGAGCCCGAGCTCGACTCGGACGGCAACCCGAAGAAGGATGCCCCCTACCGCACCGTGGAGAAGGACGAGACCCTCAACTCCATGAAGGCGATCTGGACCCGACCCGAGAAAGAGGTGACCGACGAGGAATACCGGGAGTTCTATCGGCACATCACCCGGGACTGGGAGGAGCCGCTCGCCCGCTCCGTGTCCAGGGCCGAAGGGAGCCACGAGTTCAAGACGGTGCTGTTCGTCCCGTCCCATGCCCCGTTCGACCTGTTCTGGCCCGAGGCCGAGCACGGCATCCACCTGTACATCCGCCGCGTCTTCATCATGAACGACTGCAAGGAGCTGCTCCCCCGATGGCTCCGCTTCGTCAAGGGCGTGGTCGATTCCGAGGACCTGCCGCTCAATATCTCCCGGGAGATACTCCAGCAGGACCGCAACACCGCAGTCATCCGCAAGCACATCGTCAAGAAGGTGCTGGCCCGGCTCGAGGAGCTTCGGGAGAAGGAAAAGGAGAAGTTCACCACCTTCTGGAAGGAGTTCGGCAAGGTGCTCAAGGAAGGGGTCTTCCAGGATCACGGGAATGCCGAATCGATTCTCAAGATCGCCTGGTTCGATTCTACCCACAGCGCCACCGAGCCAACGTCGCTCGATGAGTACGTGGGCCGCATGAAGGAGGGGCAGGAGGCGATCTACTACCTGACCGGCCGCAGCCGGACCTCCATCGAGCAGTCGCCCCACCTGGAGGCCTTCAAGGCCAAGGGGATCGAGGTGCTGCTGCTCTCCGACCCGGTGGACGAAATCTGGGTCTCGTCGGTCCCCGAGTACAAGGACAAGAAGCTCCAGTCGGTGGGGAAGGGCGAGGTGGACCTCGGAACCGAGGAGGAGAAGAAACAGAAGGAGGAAAAGCGCAAGGAAGAGCAGTCCTCGCTGGGCGACCTGCTCAAGTCGCTGGCCGGTCACCTCGATGCGCAGGTCAAGGAGGTGCGCCTGTCGAGCCGCCTCACCTCATCCGCAGCCTGCCTGGTCAGCGATCCGGGGGACCTCACGCCCCAGCTCGAGCAGATGCTCCGGGCCTCGGGCCAGGAGATCCCGCAGGTCAAGCGAACCCTCGAGGTGAACCCCGAGCACCCGCTGATCGGGCACCTGCGCCAGATCCATGCGGGCAACAACGAAGACCTGCGCCTGCCCCGCTATGCAGCGCTGCTCTACGGGCAGGCCATTCTGGCCGAAGGGGGCCTGCCCCCTGACCCGGCCCAGTTCAGCCGCCTCCTCTCCGAGCTGTTCGTCGAGGCCACAACGCCCGGCCCCCAGCCCCCAACTTGACAACCCACACATCAGCCTCAAAATGGGACCGGTGTCTCGTGGAGGCCGCATATGGAAAACGTGATCAACGCGTTGACCGGCAGCCCGGTGCTCATCGGGATCGGTGTGCTGCTGGCCGTGCTGACCGTGCTGACGCTGGCATTGAAGCTGGTGAAGGTCGCCCTGTTCATCGGCCTGGTCCTGGCCGCATACATCGGTTGGCTGCACTACACCGGACGCCAGATCCCCTCGGAGGTCCACCAGGCCGAGAAGCAGATCATCCAGACGTCCCGGGAAGCCGGAAAAGCGTTGAAGGACCACGCAGACGAAGCCGGGAAGTTCGTCACCGACCAGGCCCGCAAGATGGGCGACAAACTCGCAGCCCCGGCCGAGCCTGGACCCGATTCGCCTCAGGCGCCAGGCAAGCCTGGCCCCAACTTGCCTCAGGCGACCGCACCTACGGACCAGCCGAGCCACCCCAGTCGGTGAGCTTCGCTCCGACCCAACAGTCGTTTCTATCCCACCCCACTCCACTGCATCAGCCATGGCCCCACGAGCCTCTGGCCCACTGCTCACTGCCCGCCGCTCACTGTTTTTTCGGCTTGTTCGTCAGCCCCATGATCAGGCCCAGCACGAGCGACCAGGCTGCGGCCAGCCCGATCTGGTAGTCCGGCGGCATCATGAACGTGACCGTGTGGGCCGGGATCCAGAACCAGATCAGCGTGGCCCAGGCCTTCTGGATTCCGGTGAAATCCCACTTCCGGTCGATCAGGTTGTCCTCCAGCCGATGGAACGCCATCATCTGCGGACCGAAGAACAGGTTCGCGGTCACCGACACGCTGGCCGCCCAGCCGATGCCCGACCCGAGCTGTGAAGGCAGAAGGCCGTGCTCCAGGAGCGCGGAACAGGCCCCCTTGCAGCCGGCAAAGCCGTACTTGATCATCACGCCGAGCACCGCCCAGGCCACCATCTTGAGCAACGTCGTGACCACCCCGAACGGCCATTCGAGCCGGCGGGTCCGCACTACGTTCGAGATCACTTCTCCCAGCGTCCCCAGCAGCGCAAACTGGATGGCTGCGGACTGCAGCGGATTCCCCTTGACCCACCCGACATAGAGCTCCAACAGCGCCATTTCCAGCCTCCTCTTCCTGCCCCGGTACCACCTGCCCGGAGGGTTGCAGCATCATACCCCAAAACGCTTGACTTGCACGCGCGCGACTGATTTACTACGCCGGCCTGATTGAAATGGAGGCCGTGATGGAGCACGGAGGTTCTGGGAAGCGCCTGTTGCCGCCAAATGCCTATCGGAAGCTGGAGAGCGGAGAAACCTACGAGCCCATAGTCGCTGCCGGTGCCGGGAAACGGGAGGTCACCGGCTGGTCCGTGACCATGGGACTGGTCATGGTCGCCATCTTCTCCGCTGCCTGCGTGTACATCGCACTCAGGGCCGGAAGCGGTATCGAGGCCGCCATCCCCATCGCAGTCGCGGCCATCTTCTTCGGCCGCATGAGGGCCATCCGCTCCACCATCCTCGAAAACGTCATCGTCCAGTCCATCGGACAGGCCTCCGGAGTCGTGGCCGCGGGCTCGGCCTTCGTGATCCCCGCTCTCTATCTCAACGGGATCACCCCTTCCTGGTGGCAGATCTTCCTGTCCTGCTTCTTCGGCGGTGCCCTCGGAGTCGTCCTGATCATCCCGCTGCGCAAGTACTTCGTTGCCCAGCGTCATGGCGAGCTGCCGTTCCCCGAAGCCACCGCGACCACTGAGATCCTCGTGTCCGGGGAATCGGCCGGCGGCAGCGCAGGCAAGATCCTCCTGGCATCGTTCGGTCTGGGGGCCGCGTATGACTTCCTCGTGGAAGTGGTCCATGCGTGGAACCCGGCACTGACCACCCGCACTCTGCTGGGCAAGGCAGGCCAGTGGGCACACGACCTCGGCTTCGAGCTCAAGCTCAACGCCATCGCGGCCCTCTTCGGGCTTGGCTACATCATCGGCCTCAAGTACGCGTTCATCATCTTTGCCGGCTCGGTCATCGCGTACCTCGTGTTCGTCCCCGCGCTCAAGTTCATCCTGACCCTTTCGGGAGCGGCAACGATTGCCTGGAACGGGAATGCACTGACGGTGGCGGAGCTGACGCCGACCGACATCTTCGGCAACTTCGTCAAGCCCATCGGCATCGGTGCCATCGCGGTGGCCGGCGTGATCGGGCTCATCCGCATGAGAAAGATCATCATCGGGTCCGTGGCCATGGGGTTCAAGGGGATCGGCCGCAAGGGGGACGGGCAGGAGGCCCGCACCAACCTGGACATGCGCCCGGGCAACGTGCTCCTGGTCCAGCTCCTCGCCACGCTGGCCATGGGTGCGCTCTTCTTCGTAGTCTGCATGACCGCGGGCGGCTACACGCTGCCCCAGAGCGTGATCTACTCGCTGGTGGGGATGTTCATAGCGTTCCTGCTCTGCTTCCTGTTCACGCCGGTTGCGGCCGAGGCCATCGCCATCGTCGGGACGAACCCTGTATCGGGCATGACGCTGGTCACGGTCATCGTGTCTTCGCTGGTCATGGCCGGGATGGGGCTCTTCGGGACCACGGGGATCTTCGTCACCCTGATCATCGGGTGCGCGGTGTGCACCGCCCTGTCGGTTTCCGGCGCGCTCATCTCGGACTTCAAGATCGGCTACTGGATCGGAGCCACGCCCCGCAACCAGCAGGTCTGGAAGTTCCTGGGCCTCCTGGTGGCAGCCCTGGTCGTCGCTCTCGTGATTCCCATCATGGACTCGAGCTACCACTTCCTGGTCGACGGCCGCTCCAACGAAGACGTGCTCCCCGCCCCGCAGGCCAACATGATCGCGGCCGTGGTCCGCGGCCTGATGACCGGCGAGGAGCAGCCCTACCTCCTCTATGCCACGGGCGGCGTGATCTCCATCATCATCACGCTGCTGGGCCTGCCGACCCTGGCGTTTGCGCTCGGCATGTACCTGCCGATCCAGATCAATGCTGCGGTGCTGGTGGGCGGCCTGGTCGCCTGGTACATCGCCCGCAGCGGCAAGACCCGAGAGGAGAGCGAGGCCCGCAGCAACCAGGGCACGCTCATCGCATCGGGCATGATGGCCGGCGCGGCCATCATCGGCATCGTCGCTGCCGTGCTGCGGCTCGACTGGACCTCGTACGCGGTCCGGTGGCTCAGCATTGGCAAGAAGTTCGAGGTCGTCGAGCTGGCCACCGGCACCAAGCTCGAAGACAAGGCCGCGGACTGGTACAAGGGTTTTACCGGGCAGGGAATCTCCCTCCTCATGCTCATCGGCCTGGTCGTGGCCACGTTCCTGCTGGCCCGCTGGGGAGCGCGCATGCAGCGGCAGGAGGAGAGCAAGGACAAGGGGACCGGCAACTAACGGCCGACACGGCCGCTTGCCCGGGCCGTTCAGCAGGGTAGAGCGATGAGAGAACCGATGAAGAACAGTGCCCGCCGCAGCCTCCAGGCCGTCCTCGGACTGCGGGAAAAGGAGGGCATCCTGATTGTCACGGACCGGGCCAGTGCCCGGGTCGGCTGGGCCTTCGAGCTGGCGGCGCAGGAGCTCAAGGCCGTGCCCGTGGTCTACAGCCTCCCCGACGTTGGGCGCCCGCTGGCCACCGTGCCTCCCGAGCTGGAGGCCCTGCTGGACAAGGCCTCCGTCGTGGTCAACTGTTTCACCGCCACGGCCGAAGAGACCCCCTTCCGGATCGAGCTGCTCCAGAAGGCCATCGACGGCTCCCGCCGCGTCGGTCACGCTCCGGGAATCACCGAGGAGATGATGATCTTCGGCCCCATGGACGTGGATTACCGCGAGCTCCAGAAAAGGGCCAACCGCTTCCTGGGATCGCTGCGCAACGCCTCCTACCTGCGCATCACCGCCCCGGGCGGTACCGACCTGACGCTCTACATCGAAGGTCGTTCCTTCGTCACCGATGTCTTCGTCGGCCCGGGGACCTACGGCAACCTCCCCTGCGGCGAGGTCTGGTGCGCCCCCATCGAGAGCCTGGGCGAAGGGACCCTGGTCTGCGACGGCGCGGTCGGAGACATGGGATCCCCCCCGTCTCCGCTCACCCTCCGCATCCACGGCGGCCACATCGTCAGCACCGAGTGCGCGGACTCCGACTACCTCGAGCAGATCCGCAAGCTCCTCGCCACTGACGCCGATGCCAGCATCCTGGGCGAATTCGGAATCGGAATCAACCCCACCGCCCGCATCACGGACAACATGCTCGAAGCCGAAAAGGCCTTCCGCACGTCCCACGTCGCATTCGGCAACAACGAAGACCTGCCCGGTGGCCGCAACCACTCCCGGACCAACCGGGAGTTCCTGTTCCGGGATCCCACCATCCGGGTGTTCTACACCGACGGTACCGCCGCCCTCGTCGTCGAGGACGGCCTCATCGGCGTCTGAGCGGGAGGCACAACCATGCGAGCCCTTCTCGTCCTCCTCCCCCTCCTCGCCTGGAGCTGCACCGCGGCCATCGGAGACGACTGCTCCTCCGATACCCAGTGCCCGTCCGGGGCCTACTGCGACAAGACCATGCCCGACGGACTGTGCACCATCGCAGACTGCAGGCCAGGCCAGTGCCCGGACGAGAGCGTGTGCGCCCAGTTCGACAACGGCCAGTCCTTCTGCATGGCCGCATGCAAGGAGGACGGCGACTGCCGGGATGGCTGGTCGTGCATCAAGGACATCGGCCTGTGGCCCTTCTGTTCGGTGAAGAAATGACCCGCCTCTTCCTGCTGACGTCGCTCCTGCTGGTTGCCTGCTCTCCGGCCCGCGTGCGGGAGCCGGTGGCCCCCATCCTCGTCGAGGGAGAAGTCGAAAAGGAACCCTCATGGTCCATCGCCAGGGCCGACTTCGAGCAGGTGCTCAAAGACGGTCTCCAGCCTGTCATGCGCTGGTACTTCCTGGCCCCGGCCTACAACGGGGACGCGTTCGTCGGGTACGAGGTGGTCGAGGTGCTCAAGCCCGAGCTCGAGGCCGGTCCGGTCCGCTCCGGCGACGTCCTCCTGGCAGTCAACGACCAGCCCATCGAAAGGCCGGAGCACGCACTCGCCATCTGGCGCCAGCTCTGGGGACGAAAGACCATCTCCGTCGACCTGCTGCGCGACGGCCGTCCCCGCCGGTACGTCATCCCCATCGTCTCGGAACAGTGAGCATGGTTGCCCCTCTCGACATCATCCGCTCGGTCAAGGAACGCATGGGCGGTGAGCTGGTCATCCTGGCTCACCACTACCAGCGCCCCGAAGTCGTGGCATGCGGCGACTTCATCGGCGATTCCTTCGTCCTGGCCCGGGAAGCGGCCCGCAGCACCGCCCGCACCATCGTGTTCTGCGGCGTGCACTTCATGGCCGAGGCCGCCTGCATCCTGGCCCGCCCCGACCAGGAGGTCTACATGCCCGACCCCGGGGCCGGCTGCCCCATGGCCGACATGGCCGACAGCGATGACGTGGCCGCTGCCCTCGAAAACCTCGCGGCGCTGGCCCCCGGACGCCGCATCGTGCCCGTGGCCTACATCAACTCCAGCGCAGCCACCAAGGCCGTCGTCGGAAGGGCCGGCGGCTTGTGCTGCACCTCCTCCAACGCACTGTCAGCGGTTCGACACGCCCTGACCCTCGGGGACCTCGTCCTCTTCCTTCCCGACGAGTTCCTGGGCACCAACACGGCACATCGGCTGGGGCAGACCGTGGTCCCGGTCTACAACCCGCACGATGCTGGCTCCAAGGCCGGAGACGACACCGGAATCCCCACGCCGGGAGGCCTCGTTGCGCAGGATCTGGCAACCGCCCGCATCGTCGTGTGGAAGGGGTATTGCCATGTCCATACCTGGTTTTCGCCCGACATGGTGACCGCAATCCGGGAAAAGCACCCCGGCTGCCGCGTCGTCGTGCACCCCGAGTGCCGCCCCGAAGTCGTCGCACTCAGCGATGGCAGCGGCTCCACCGCATGGCTCGTGGACCAGGTGGCAAAGGCCGGCCCGGGTTCCACGACCGTCGTGGGCACCGAAATCAACCTCATCCAGCGCCTGGCCCGCGAGTTTGCCGACCGCACCGTGCTCCCCCTGGCCCACTCGCTCTGCCCCAACATGTACCGGACCACGACCGCCCGGCTCGCCCGGCTGCTCCAGGCCTTCCCAACGCAGAACCGCCTGTCCGTCGACCCCGCGGTTTCCTCCGATGCCAGGCTCGCGCTCGACCGCATGCTTGCCCTGGCGTGAGGCACACCCCCATGCTTCTCCTCTCCGTCCTGGCATCGATCATCATCACCTCCCCGCTGCCGACGCTGGGTGTGATTCCCCGCCTGGAATGCGGCCAGAATGCTCCTGCTCCGCTGCTGAACTACCAGGACCTCCAGGACCTCAAGCAGCACATCGCCCAGCGACTCGTGGAAGTGGAGGTGACGCTCGCCGTCCCCGCCGGTGCCGACCCTTCGGTGGCTCCGGTGCTCGTGGGCCAGGCCGTCTGCGTGGCCGCTCCCGCCTCACTGCACGGACTGATCCCTCACACCCCCGGAAGCCAGTTCGCAGCGGCCTCGGACTCTGCCACGGACTCTGCCACGGACTCTGCCACGGACTCGGCCACGGACTCTGCCACGGACTCTGCCACGGACTCGGCCCAGGATCCTGTT
>Ga0233425_10010028_pt1 | contig 11734 bp, 7 predicted proteins | sample Watercolumn_Towu_2_FD_181712 | JGI IMG/M metagenome (GOLD analysis project Ga0233425, IMG submission 181712) | Freshwater microbial communities from Lake Towuti, South Sulawesi, Indonesia - Watercolumn_Towuti2014_140_MG | ecosystem: Environmental > Aquatic > Freshwater > Lake | place: Indonesia...
GTGACCGCGCCTTCGGCGTCGAAGGTGTCGGTCGTGCCGCCCAAACGGATGATGGCCTGGTAGCGTTTATCGGAAGCCGAAACGTATTCGCTTAAACGCACAGCCGGGCCGACGAGGATGACGAGCACACCGGAAGCGCGCGGGTCGAGCGTGCCGGTATGTCCTGCGCGGCGCAGGTTGGTCCCGTTTCGGATGGCCTGCACTACATCGTGCGAGGTCATGCCTACAGGCTTATCCACAACAAGCGCACCAGAGATGGCGTTCTTAACATCCTGACTGTTCATTATTGCATTCCTCCTGAATTTTTATCCACATGCCAATTATGACATAATTGGGTGATTTTGCAATGGGACTCATGATTTTATTATCCGGCTTTTATTATAGGTCGAGCATTTCGCGGGTCTTTTGCAGGACTTCTTTTTGGATTTCGCTCAGGCCGCCCTCGATATCTGCCCCTGCAGCCGCAGCATGACCTCCGCCTTTGAAGTGTTTTGCAACCTGTGACACATCCACGCCGGGTTCCAGCGCGCGCCACGAGATCTTGACATGATGATCGGCCTGCTCCACGAAGACCATCCCGACCTTGTTTCCGTCAATCGCGGAGATCATGTTGATCAGGTCGGCGTCATCGTTGCCGCCGTAGCCCGCCGACTTGCGGTCTTCGAGCCTGAGCGTGCCCCAGACGATTCCGTTCTTGCTTTGCAGGCTGGAGAGTCCCGCGCCCCAATAGCGCGCGGCGGGATAGGTCTTGCGCACCAGCGCGCGCATGTAGATCTCCGGCATGTCCACGCCGGCTTCCATCAGAGTCGCGGCCTGGCGCAGCGCTTCCGGCGTGGTGTTGGATGTGCGGAATCCGAGCGTGTCGGTGATAATGCCGGTCAACAGCGCGGCGGCCACCGGTTTTGTGATCTTCAACCCCCAGCCCGGCAGGTGCGCGGTCAGAATGGCCGAGGTGGCAACTTCATCCGCCTCAATCAGGTTGATTCTTCCAAATTTTTCGTTGGTCTTGTGATGGTCAATGTTGATATCGGGCTGGCCGAAATTCTCAAAGATCTTTCCCGTGCGTTTGAAATCGGCGCAGTCGACTGTGACGAAAGTATCGTGCCCGCCGGATGGTTCCTTTTTAATGAGGTCACTGCCTTCGAGATACTTAAATGAAGCCGGCACTCCGTCGGCGAGAATCATCTGTACCGTTTTGCCCGCATCGCGCAGGGACAGGCCAAGCCCGAGCAAGGCACCGATCGCGTCCCCATCTGGCCGGACATGCGAAGCAATGACAATATTCTTCGCGGCATTCAACCTGGCTTTTATCTCCCCTGAGATTTGACTATTCACTGATTCTTATCCTCCGAAATTCATTTCTTTTCTCTTAACCCGGCCAGCACTTTTTCGATGTGATCGGCGTTCTCCGGTGTGGGGTCCCAGTGGAATTTTAATTTGGGAAAGGCGCGCACTTCAACGCGCGCGGAAAGGATGCGGCGAAAAAAGCCCGAAGCCGATTCAAGCCCCTCGAGGATTTCAGCCGAACGCGAAGCGCCCTCGATGGCTGAGACAAAGATATTCGCGAAGGCGAGTTCCCTGTCAATTTTGACATCGGTGATGAAAATGTTTTTCAGGCGCGGGTCATTCACTTCCCGAATTAATAATTCAGAAAGCTCCTGGCGGACGCGGTCCTGGATGCGTTGTAAACGAATTCCTGATGGCATGTTTACCTTGATAAAAACTTAAGGTTTAAAGTTGAAGGTTACAGGTCGCAATTTATAAGGTGGCAGCGTTGCTTGAAGTAACCTTCAACCTGTAACATTATTCCACTACATAACAAACCAGCTGGTCGCCGGGCTGAATGTCGTTGAAACTCTTGAAGCCCACGCCGCATTCGTATCCCTGGCGGATTTCTTTTACGTCGTCCTTCTCGTGCCGCAGGGATGACAGGTCGCCTTCATAGATCATGTCTGCGCCGCGATACAAACGTACTTTCGCGCCGCGCCGCAGTTCACCGTCGGTGCATTTGCAGCCGGCGACACGCCCAAACTTGGAAGCGGCAAACACCTGCAAGACCTGTGCGCGGCCGATGATCCTTTCGACGAGTGTGGGCTCGAGCATACCTTTGAGCGCCTTCTCGATATCTTCGGTCATGCGGTAGATGATCTCGTACAGGCGGATATCCACGCCCTCTTTTTCAGCGAGGCGGCGGCCGTCCACATCAGCCTGCACATTGAAGCCGATGATGATGGCCTTGGATGCGGCTGCGAGCATTACGTCATTGTTGCCGATGTTGCCGGTTTCAGCGTGCAGGATATGCAACCCGATCTCGCCCTGGCCGAGTTTATTTAATTCGGTGACGATCGGGTCGAGCGAACCCTGCACATCTGCCTTGACAATGAGGTTGAGTCCCTTAGCTTCGCCGGCCTGCACATTGGCGAACAGGTCTTCGAGCGAAACTTTCTTCTTCGACTGTGAAGCAGCCTTGGCCGCTTCGACGCGTTCCGCCACGATCCCGCGCGCTTCTTTTTCAGAATCAACGACCTGGAAAATATCTCCAGCGGAGGGCATACCGCTTAATCCCATGACAGCCACCGGCGTGGAAGGACCCGCTTTCTTGATCGGCCTGCCCCTGTAATCGGTGATGGCGCGCAGTTTTCCGTAGGATGTCCCGGCTACAACAATGTCGCCGGCTTCGAGTGTTCCGTTCTGGACGAGCAGGGTGGCCATCACGCCTTTGGATTTATCCAGCTCGGCTTCGATGACCGTGCCGATGACCCTGCCGCCGGGGTTGGCCTTGATGATGCTGCTGTCGGCCACGAGCAGGATTCCTTCGAGCAGGTCGTCAATGCCCTGCTTTTGTTTGGCAGAGACGGGAATCACCATCGTGCTGCCGCCCCAGTCGTCAGGGACGAGTTCAAGTTCCGCAAGCTGTTGCTTGACGCGGTCCGGGTTGGCGTTGGCTTTGTCCACTTTATTGAGCGCCACCATCATCGGAACACGCGCGGCTTTGGCGTGGGCAATGGCCTCGCGGGTTTGCGGCATCACGCCATCGTCTGCGGCGACAACCAGCACGACAATATCCGCGCCTTGTGCGCCGCGCGCGCGCATCTGCGTAAACGCGGCATGGCCGGGCGTATCGAGGAAGGTGATCAGGCGCCCCTTCTTTTCAACCTGATATGCGCCGATGTGCTGGGTAATGCCGCCGGCTTCGCCGGCAGCCACGTCGGTCTGACGGATGGCATCCAAAAGGCTGGTCTTGCCGTGATCCACATGCCCAAGGATGGTCACCACCGGCGGGCGCGCCTTTAAAAGCGACGAGTTTTCGCCTGCGATCATCTGCCGCCAGAGCGGCACTTCACCTGTTTCTTCCTTTGTGGTTTCCTCTGCGGCTTCAAGCACCGCTTCAAACCCATACTCGCCCACCACAATGGCGGCTGTGTCAAAATCCACAGTTTGATTAATGGTCGCCATCACACCATTCGACATTAATTTTTTAATCAGGTCAATCGGGCTTTTTTCGATCTTCAGCGCCAGGTCGCGAATCACGATGCTGGCGGGCAGTTCAATCTTTGTACCGTTGCTGCTCATGGGCCACCTCCTTCTAGGATGCGGATATCGTTAAATGACATCCGCGGTTATCCAATTCCCCAGCAGGCGGCCAGTGAGCGAGTGGCTGATCGTTCACATGGCTTTACTTGCTGGTCTCCGCGTCATCAGGCTGATGATGCGGCAGGGTATTCATAAAATTTTCCAATTGAGCGCGGTCGTCCACGGTCAATTCTGCTTTGAGCGCATTCGCCAAAGCCCCCCTTAATCCGTTCGCCCAGCATTCGCGGCGGTCGTGCAAATAAGCGCCTCTTCCAGCCAACTTACCGCCCGGGTCCACCCGCACCCCATCAGCCGTGCGCACGACCCGCACCATCTGCCTTTTCGGCAGCACTTTGCGGCAACCCACACAGGTCCGCTGGGGGATATGTTTTACACGCTGGACAGGTTTCTTTTTCACCTTCAATGTATCCCGAAGGAATCATTTATTCCCAATCACTGCCGGTATCGTCGCCGCCGCGCTTGTGCTTCTTGCGGCCCACCACTGCGCCCAGGCCTTCATCGAACTCCAACTCGACGCCTTTCTTCTTGCCCTTCTTCCCGGCGGCTTTCTTCTTGTCGGCGTCATCTTCAACAACCGCAGTGGACTGGAAAATTTCAGGCTTCATCTTGAACAACTCATCGAGCGAGACACCGTCCTTGGCGTTCTCATCCTCTTCTTCGACAACGACGCGCTTCGCATCTTTCTTAACCTCGGCCTGCTTCTTCTCAAGCGGCATTTCCTCCGCTGAAACAGGAGCAGCAACAACTTCCGTCGCTGCGGCGGGTTCTTCAATCTTCACTGGTTCAGGTTCCGGGAACTTGATCGCAGCGATGGCCTCTTCAATATTTTGGATGGCCTTCGATCCAATTCCGGGCAGGCCGAGAACTTTGTTGGGGTCGGTCTTAAGCGAGAACATCAACTGACCGACCGTTTCAAAGTTTGCCTCGGTCAGGATGTTGAAGATGTGTTCCTTGATGCCGGCCTGATCGAGCGGCATGGTAAAGGCCGCGGCAGGGATGTCTGCGCGGGCAGCGGTGGTGCGTTCCTCCTCCACGCGCGCGGCTTCTTCCTTGATCTGGATCGTGCGGCGCTCCACGCGGTCTACGAACTGACCGAGCATCGTATACTCCTCCGGCGTGACCGGGCGGTTCTCGGCCTTCTTCGCCAGAATTTCCTCGATCTGCAGCATGGCCTCCACTGCGGCGGGCAGCATGGCCGCAAGTTCGGCATTGCCTTGCAGTTTCTTTAACGCGTCTGTCGAAGCCTCGCTCAAGGATTTAATGTCAATGCGCCAGCCGGTCAACTTGGCGGCCAGGCGCGCGTTCTGCCCGTCACGCCCGATGGCAAGGCTTAATTGATCCTCGCCCACCACCACAGTCGCGGTGTGAGCGCCGTCGTTATCAGCGAGGTACACACCGTTCACGCGCGCCGGGCTGATGGCTTTGGAGATGTAAACAATGGGATCTTGATCCCACTGGATGATGTCAATTTTCTCGTCGTGCAATTCCTTCACGATGGCTTGAATACGCACACCCTTGATCCCCACACACGCGCCGACCGGGTCAATGCCGGCCTGCGTGGCTGAGACAGCCACCTTGGCGCGTGCACCGGGCTCGCGCGCAATGGCGCGGATCTCGACAATGCCGTGATAAATTTCAGGGACTTCATTCTCAAGCAAACGGCGCAGGAAGTTGCGGTGCGCGCGCGACAGCACGATCTGCGGACCGCGCGGCCCGTCTTTCACTTCCATCACCACCGCACGAATGCGGTCGTGCAATTTAAGTCTTTCACCGGGAATCTTCTGGTTGTTGGGCATCGTGCCTTCGGCCTTCATGTCCAGGCCAACCGTCACACTCTGGGCATTGGAGGCCTGCACCAGCCCGGAAACGATCTCGCCCACCTGACGCTCAAAGTATTGCATTTGATTCGAACGCTCCGCCTCGCGGATGCGCTGTTGAATCACCTGACGCGCAGTCTGTGCGGCCACACGGCCAAAATCTGCGGGAGTAGTCTCAACGATCACCATGTCGCCCAACTGCGCTTCGGGGTTGACCTTGCGCGCTTCATCCAGCAAAACTTCCGTGCGCGCATCAACGACACTGCCTTCCACAACTTCCTTCTCGGCATACACAGTGACATGCCCGGTGTCGGGGTCAAGTTTCGCTTCCACATGCTGTGCCGCAGACGCGCTGACAGCCCGGCGATAAGCGGATACCATCGCCTGCTCGATCGCGCCGATCACAACATCCTTCGCCAGTTGTTTTTCTTCCAACACTTCATTGAAAGCCAATGCAAACTCGTTTTTAGACATACTACCTACTCCATCGCTCCTATTTACAAAGCAGAAAAGTGGGGGTTACCCACTTTTCGATGTCTTCTTTATGGGGTTTTCCACGCGCCCGAGATTTTAGCATAGAGGGTGTGAAGGCGCAAGGTATATCATGCCCAAAGGGTATAATCGCGCACATGAATGATAGAGACATGAACAAGGCCGCGCTGCGCGGTGAACCCTCTTATGTATGGCGGGCAGGTCAACAACGCCGTTTGGATATGATCGCGCGCGCCGCAGGGAGCCGGCTTGGAGGCATGGTGCTTGAAAATGGCTGCGGAGTGGGAATGTATGTCGAGAAACTGACAGCCCTCGGGTCGCATGTGACCGGGCTGGAATATGATTTGGAGCGGGCTGTTGAAGCTGGAATCAAATCCGAGAGAATCATCAATGCCGCCGGCGAATTCATCCCGCTTCCCTCTTCGACCTTTGACCTGATTCTCAGCCATGAAGTGATCGAACACGTTCAGGATGACCGCGCCGCAATCCGCGAGATGGTCCGCGTGCTGAAAGTTGGCGGGCGCGCTGTGATCTTCTGCCCGCACATCGGCTACCCGTTTGAAACGCATGGAATTTTTTGGAAGGGGAAATATTTATTTGGCAACAAATTGTTCGTGAATTATCTGCCGCGCGCGCTGCGAAACAAACTCGCGCCGCATGTACGCGTGTACTCGACGCGCGACATGCAAAAATTATTCGCAGGCCTGCCCGTGAAAATCATCGAGCGCACGATCATCTTCGGCGCGTATGACAACATCATTGCGCGCTTCGGCGCACTGGGAAAAATTTTGCGCATGGTCTTGCAATTTCTGGAATCCACGCCGCTGAAGTGGTTTGGGCTGTCGCATTTCTGGGTGGTGGAAAAGATCTAAACCAAACACCTCCGAGTTCTTTTTTAGAACTCGGAGGTGTTGTAATTACAAACTTCTTATCGCAGTTCCTGATTCTCCCCAAACACGATCACCACAATATGCTGGTTAAGGAACTTCGGGGCTGCAGAATCAGCCGGTGTCACCTGCCCCAAAGTGTAGCCGCCTGCAATCGGGATCTTCGTTCCCAAAATTTCCTGTACTGCATCTATCTCCACGCCGGGCTGGGCTTTGAGCAGCATCTGCCAGGCGACATCCACCAGCACAAGGGCAAAGGCGGGTTTGGCATCGCCCAATTGCAGCAAGGCTTGCTGCGCGGCCTGCCTTGCCCCGCGCTCACAGGCGGCGCGGCTGCCCACCAGCAAATAGGCGTCGATCCCTTCGCGGATGGCGGCGTTCATGCGGAAACTTCCGTCCGCCTCCACGCGGATCGGGGCGCGCACAACCAGTTCCTCGCCCTGCTCGATGCCCAGCGGATACAAGCGTGAAAGATAATTCAATGGGGGGAAGGCCCAGTCGCGGGCGGGATAGCCAAACAACCCGGCATAGGTTTCAGAGGCGGGGCGGCCGTCCAAGGTCCGCAGCCAGAATCCGCGCGAACGGGTGATGCGGAACTGCCGCCCGACCGGGTCCCAGCCGTGATCGGAACCAACTCCCAGTTTGAGATTGCCGCGTAAAAAGGCGGCGACCAACCCGCCGGCGCCGGTCTGACTTCCAGCCATTTGATAGGTGTTGCCCGTGTGCAGGTCGCCGCTGGAAAGTCCGCCCATCACTTTCATGCCGGAGAACAGCCCGCCGCAAAATTGTTCGGCGTCGCCGTTGAAACCATCCGCAAAGAACAGCATGGACGGCTGGCCTTCACGCGCCGCGGCGCGCTGTTCAACCTTCGCCGCGGTCTCGCGGCCAGACTGGGCATAACCCGGCAGCCACAGGGTATCGGCGTTGAAATCGCCGGCCAACAGCGCCGTCACCACCGAATGCGGATGCATTCCATCCTTCGTCAACCCGGCCGGGGAACTGAAACCGATCATGGGCACGTCGCCCAGCAAGCTGCTGACTCCGTTGTACACCTCGCGCGCCTGATATTGATGCGAAGCGACAACGATCGCCAGTCCCGGCGTGCTCGCGCCCATGTGATTCAAGGCCTGATGCGCCGACTGCAAACCGGCTTCGCGCCCGTCCAGTGCCTGCGCAGACCCGACAGATGAGATCAATGCCATATGCTAAGACTCTTCCGCAACTGGAATGGTGAAATGAAAGGTCGAGCCTTTGCGGTATTCGCTCTCAAACCAGATCCGCCCGCCCTGCATTTCAACCAGACTCCTGGTGATATTCAAGCCCAGCCCGGTGCCGGGCGTTTCGCGCGCCTTCGGGTCTTCTGAACGGAAGAATTTCTGGAACATTTTTTTCTGGTCTTCCGGACTCATGCCGATGCCGTTATCCCTGACCCACAGGTGAATGACGCGCGGCGCGCCGTCCGCATCCCATTGATTGGAAGACTCCTCCGCGCCGACCTGCAATGCCCCACCCTCGGAAGTATATTTGTACGAGTTGCTGAGCAGGTTGGTCAACACCTGCCCGACGCGGATTCGGTCGGCCCACATCGGGGCAAGATTCTCGGGCACATTCACTTCCAGCGACTGCTTCTTTTCCTCCACCTGGCGTTTCATGGAACGCACCACTTCGTCCACAAGGTCTGTCACCTTCGTGGATTTATATTCAAGGCGCAGGCGGCCGGCTTCGATCTTGGAATTATCGTTCAAGTCTGACACCAGGGTGGACATGCGCTCGACGTTATTTTTGATCGTGTGCAGGAAGCTGGTCTGCATTTCGTTGATCGCGCCCACCGCACCGCCGGCCAGCAATTCGGTGTAGCCTTTGATGGAGGTCATCGGATTCTTCAACTCGTGCGCCACGAACGAGACAAAGTCGCTCTTGGCCAGGTTGGCGCGCTGCACCTCGCCGTACAATTGCGCGTTGGAGATGGCGATGGCGGCATGGTCTGTGAGACGGGTCAGGAAGTCAAGGTCAACCAGCGAGTCGCTTGCGCTTTCAAGATACAGCAGGCCGATCACCGCGGTTTCGCGGCGGATGGGAATGACCATTTGGGTATGGGTTGCAGACAATAGCTTTTCACGCGAATTCGCAACCGACGCCTGCTGGGGCTGGCCGGTCTCCACGGCGGAAATCATGGCTGTGATATCCATCTTCATGGTCTGGTCGGGCAGGCTGTCCAGGCGGTCGTCGAATCCCTGGTGCGACATGACGCGCAGGCCGGCTTCATCCAACATGCCGATCAACCCGGCTTCCGCGCCGGACTGGCGCAGCGCCCAGTCCAACGTAATGCGCATGGCGCGGTCCATTTCGAGGCTGGCATTCAATTCGCGGTCAATGCGCTGCATGACCGAAAGCTCCTCCACGCGGGCGGCGAGTTTCTGGTCGGTTAATTCATACAGGCGGGCGTTTTCAATCGCAACCGCGGCCTGCCCGGCAAAGGCTGTCAGCAGGGTCTGGTCATCGCGCACGAAGGGCAGGCCGTCGCGGCGGTTGATGACTTCGATCACGCCGGTGACATTATCCTTTGACTGCAGGGGCACGGCCATCAGCGAACGGCTGGTAAAGCCCGTCTGCTGGTCCACGCCTGTGAAGCGCGCCGCGGAATGTTGATGTTCATTTTCGATTACCGGCGCGCGCAATTGCACGGCGCGCCCGACGATGCCGGTACCGGAAGGCAGGCGCTGGCCGATCAAGTTCGAAGCGACAGGCCCGACCGTGGCCTTGAAGATCATCTCTCCCGTTTGCTCATCCACCAGAAAAAGGCTGCCGGCCTCACAGTTCAGAATGCCGACCGCGTTCTCGAGAATGTTTTGCAGCAGGGGGTCAATCTCCAGCGTGGAGGTCAACTGCCTTGTGATCTCATTCAGGATGGATAACTGGCGCTCGCGCTGTTGGGTCTCTTCAAGCAGGCGCGACTTGACGATGGCGCCGGCGGTCTGGTCTGCGATGGCCTGCAAAAGTTCAAGCTGGCCGCGGGTGTAAACGGTGACGATGTCGCGGCTGCCAATGGTCAATGCGCCGATGGATTCTGCGCCGGCGTTGAGCGGCACGCCCATCCATGCGAAGACGTTATCCATGCCGGGCGTGACGTTGCGCGAGCGGCATTCGCGGAGGTAATCGGTGGCGATGATCGGCCGCCCCTTGCGGATCACTTCCGGGCTCAGGCCTGTATTTGCCGTGAGCGGCAGGTTCTCACGCTCGGGCAGGCGTTCTCCATTCTCGACGCAGAAGCCGTAATAGTAGTATTCGCTGTTCCTGTCATGCAGGGTGATATGGAAGTGTGTGATGGGGATGATCTGGTCTGTCTGGGCATAGATCAATTCGAGCACATCGTCAAATGTCAGGGTGACGTTCACGCCCTGCGAAACGCGGGTCAGCGCTTTCATTTCATGGATCTGCCGTTCAAGGCGGGCGACGGTCTGCACGCGTGCAATGGCGATGGATGCCTGATCGCAGATATTTTCAAGGAAGCGCAGGTCGCGCGGTGTATATTGCTGGCCGGAAAGGCGCGGCCCCAAGGCCAGCCAGCCGTTCTCGTGCTCCTTGCCGGTCAGTGCTATGACCAGACGCGCGCCGAGCAATGCAATGCGCGCCTGGTCGGGCTGGAGCGAGTCGGGCAGGGCCATGGCATTATCGAGATAAAGCGGCAGGTGTTCTTTTTCAAAATACTGGGACAGCGGGCTGGCAGTGGTGAAGCGGATATCGCTCGTGGGGCGGCGGTCAGCGCCGGGCAGGGCGGAGAAATAATCGTCGAGGGGATCATAAGTGTAGATGTGGATTCTGCCCGGGGTCAGGGTGGATGCGATCTGTTCGCGCAGAATCGCGCCGATGGTGTTCATATCCAAGGCAGTGGCAAGTCGGTGGGAAAATCCTTCGAGTTGTTCTGCAAAGGCGCGCTCGCCGCGAAAGAAGACGGTATCCACCAATCTTTGTGTGCGCGAGCGGATCGGCTCAAGCAGCAGTGCCAGCGCAAAGACAAAGCCGCCCACAAGGTAGGCGTTGTTGGCCGGCAGGCGGTCATTCACGAACAGGCTTAGCCCGCTGGCGGCCAGGGCGTATCCGCTGATTACGAAGGCTGAGAGTAGAATGTACATGAACCCGCGGCGCACGAGGTCGTCGGTGCGCAGGAATTTAAAGCGCATAATGTGGTAACCGATCACAGCGGGAAAGATGACAATGGGCAAAAAGAGGTATGGCGAAAAATTAAGTGAAAGGACTCCGCCAAGAACGAGCCAGATGCTGAGGGGAATAAAGGAGACTGCCGCGCCGGCCAGTGTGGCGCGCGCCTGCGTCTTTACCACCGGCGATTGGGCATAGAAGGCGTAATAAAAATTCACGCCCAACAGGAACAATACGCCGAAGGCCACGAACATGTAAATCGTTCTCCAGTAGCCAATGTAGGCCGCCGGGTCGCTCATGTTGTAGATCGAAGGGGCGGCAAGGAAAGCCAGAAGCAGGCCGACAATCAACCCGATCCAACGCAGGTAAGGCCGGTCGAGAATCGGGCGCGGGTTTTGCGGGAAGGAAAGCGAAAGCGCGATCACCGCCCCGCCGGAGATGGCGCAGCTAAAGGTCCAGATCAGGGTGAATTCGTGAGTGGTGGAGATGTTAAAAAAAGCGCCTGTGGCAATGGCAATTGAGGATGCAAAAAGCGAGAACGCGCGGCCAGCAGATTCATTGCGGCGCAGGCCAAAGATCCACAGGCTGAGGATTAGAAAGATCAGGCTGATGAGGATCGGGATGACGAGGTAGAGCGTGACGCTTTCAGGCGGGAAGGATTTCAGCGTCACATCGAGGTCGCGCACTTCGCCGCCGGCGAAACGCACTGTCAGTGGAAGCACGTCGCCGGGATGGAAACCGCCGGCGATGATGGCGCGCACATCGCTTTGATTGCGCACCGGCTCA
>Ga0233425_10010029_pt1 | contig 11733 bp, 10 predicted proteins | sample Watercolumn_Towu_2_FD_181712 | JGI IMG/M metagenome (GOLD analysis project Ga0233425, IMG submission 181712) | Freshwater microbial communities from Lake Towuti, South Sulawesi, Indonesia - Watercolumn_Towuti2014_140_MG | ecosystem: Environmental > Aquatic > Freshwater > Lake | place...
CCAGCGCCTATTCGCTTTGGCAACAGCGACGCGAGCAATACCAGGCCGCTATTCGGTCGCTGCGCGCCACGGCGCCCTCCCTCGCGGCTATGATCCGGAAGACCGCGCAGCATGAATCCATTCCAAATCCGTGAGATCGAGGGGGCACTTCCACAATAGCGTCCCCACCGCTCACGGTTTATCAGAGGTGACAAAAGAACAGGGGGACAACTGGGAGGTGAAAATCCTCCGAAGGTCAGAGATTCAGCGGGCCGTATAGGAGATCCGAGAGATCACGCCGGCGCGGTCATCCGAGACGTAGGGTGTGGCAGCGGACTACCGCCTCCACTCGCCTCTTGTTATGGCTGCCGTTTCCCTCCACCCTTGGCCCTCGGCACTCGGCGCTTTCCCTGCCACTTCGCTTTCTCGTAGCTCACCGTCACGACGGTGTGGATACCGCCCCGGACGTAGAAATCGCCCACGATTGTCATGCGGCGCGGCCTGACGGCCCTGACGAGGTCGTCGAGGATGCAATTCGTGACGGCCTCGTGAAAGTGCCCCTCGTTCCGGAACGACCACAGATACAGCTTGAGCGACTTCAGTTCCACGCACAGCCGATCCGGGACGTACCGGATGCGGATCGTGGCGAAGTCAGGCTGTCCTGTGCGAGGGCAGAGACAGGTGAACTCCGGGCACTCGAAGCTGATCTCATATTCGCGGCCCGGACTGGGGTTGGGGAACGTCTCGAGCGTCTTGGCTGGCTTGGTCGGCACCTGTCGCTCCATCTTCCGCCCAATCTTGGGCCGATCCTACCACGGGTTTGGATCGGTAAGCACCCGGCGGAGTTGCTCCAGGGTGATGTTGCATCCGCTGATGACCAGGACGACCATCTTGCCTCGTAGGGAATCCTTGAGTTTCTGGGCTGCGGCCACCGGCGCTGCGCCGGCTGCCTCGGCGAGCTGGTGGGCCGCCTCCAAGAGGAAGCGGACGCCTTGCCGCATCTCTTCCTCGTTTACGAGCACGATCTCGTCGATGTGTTGCCGGAGAATTCCCAGCGTCAAATCGAAGGGCACCCGCGTCATGAGACCCTCGGCCCAGGTGGCCGCCTCGGGCGTTTCGACCTTCCGTCCCTCCTTCCATGACAGGTACACCGCCGGCGCCTTCTCGGCCTGAACGCCGATGATCTTGACTTTGGGGCTGAGTTGCTTCGCGACCAGGCAATGGGAAGAGGCCCCGCTGCCGCCGCCGATAGGCACGATGATGGCGTCCACGTCCGGGAGCGCCTCCATGACCTCCAGACTCACCGTCCCGACCCCAGCGATCAACAGGGGTTCGTTCGCGGGATGCACGTACCGCAGGCCTTCGCGTTGGGCCTTTTCTTCCGCCCACTCCCGCGCCACATCAAAATCTCGTCCGCGCAGAACCACTTCAGCGCCAAGGCGGCGCATGGCAGCAACCTTGTAGGGGTTTGCCGCTTCAGGCACCGCAATGATCGCCTTCACGCCGAAGGTCTTAGCCGCATAGGCGATGGACTGGCCGTGATTTCCGGAGGAAGCTGTGATGAGACCCCGCGCCCTCTCCTCGGCCGGCATGTTGAAGATCAGGTTGAGTCCCCCCCGGACCTTGAAGGCCCCGATCGGTTGGACCGTTTCCAGCTTGAGGTACAGGTCGCATTCAAGCGCCTCGGACATGGCCGCAGAGCGAATCAGCGGCGTGGGCACCAGGTAGCGGCTGATGACTTGGCGGGCACGATAGACATCCTGCAACGTCGGTGCTTGCATGTCATTTTCTCCGTTGGAGAGCGAAGAACCGCGAGACATTCGCCGGCAAGAATACACCGAGTAAGAACCGGAGGGCAATCACTTCTCGCCTTGCAGCGAGAGCCGGGCACAGCATGCCAGCTTGCTGCCACCCACGGCCCACGCGCGCGAGATGCGGGTCATCGAACCTGACACGTATAGGAGCAATCTCTTGGCCCGCGAATCGCTCAGCAAAAGAGTGTGGTTCAGGAAGAAGCTATGTGATACGATCTTTTGGGTAAGCGAATTCAGGGGTGCATCCATCCCGATATTCACTCTTTCTTGCGAGGGAGGTCAGTCATGAAAAGGGGTGTTCTCATGCTGTTGGCGATCGCCATTGGCTTGTCCTTTGCGAGCACGGTACTGGCTGCCGAGCAGTATCCGACCAAGCCAATCACTTTTGTTGTCATGGCGGGTCCGGGTGGAATGAGCGATGTAACGGCTCGGCTGCTAGCGGAAAAGTTCAAAGTGGAATTGGGTCAGTCCGTCTTGGTCACGAACAAAGTCGGGGCAAACGGAATTCTCGCTCTCAAGTATGTCCTCGGTGAAAAGGCGGACGGGTATACTATAGCGATCGGAGGAACGATCGAGGGCTTCATAGCCCCATTCTTCTTGGATTCGGAACCTTTCGATTTCAAGGATGTTTCGTTCGTCGCCGGCTACATGCCGCAGCAGAGGGTGCTGTTCACGTCTGCCGAGAAGCCATATAAGAACTTCCAGGAGTTCCTTGCCTACGCAAAAAAGCACCCCGGGGAAGTATCGGCCGGGAGCGGCGCAAACCAATGGGCCATGGGGATCATCAAATCGATCGCCGTCAAAGAAGGCCTGAAAATGAAATACGTCATGTTCAAGAGCGGCGGCGAAGCGTCCACGGCCATGCTCGGCAAGCACGTAGATGTGTGTGAGACGGGAACCGGAACCCCTGCATTTCAGGCCGCGCGAGATGGAAAACTGAGCTTCCTACTCAATCTAGGGGATGAAGCAGTGCCCTATTTCCCGAACGCCATAGGCGTGAAGCAACTTGGGTATCCCTTCAGGGTCATCACGCAGTACGGCCTGATACTTCGAGCGGGGACACCGGAGTTCATCCGCAAAAAGTTGGAGGATACCGTTCGGAAGGTTATCAATGACCCCGAAGTCAAAAAGACACTGACCGGCATGGGATTGACCCCTGAGTTCATCGATGGAAAGGAAGTCGAGAAATTGAGTAAGGATGCAGTGCAACAGGTACCCGAGTTGATCAAGTACATCAAACCCGTCGAGGAAGGATAGTTCATACAGTGCGGAATGAGGATTGTGGATTGCGGAATGAAAAGACTACTCCCGCAATTCGCAATCCCTAGCCGCTACCGCTCCAGTCTTTCTCCCTCAATCCTGCCTACTGCCCCTGCACGCCTGGACCCGTTTCAGAAAGACCTGGACTTTCGGAACGGCGAGGTTTGCGGACGAATCTCCATACGAGCGGAACGATGAAAACCAGAGAAACAGCGATATACATGCTCAGACAGATCGGCCGGAGAATCATGCCCGCCACGCTGCCGCCGGTCATGATCAAGGATTGACGCAAATAGTTCTCGATCATGGGGCCGAGCACCAACGCCAGGACCAGAGGGGCGGGCTGAAAATCCATCCGCCGCAAGGCGTATCCGATAAAGCCGAAGAGTGCCAGCATGATGAGATCCAGTTGGCTCGCATTGATGCTGTACACCCCGATCAAACAGATGAGGGCGATGACCGGCAGGAGGATATGCTTCGGCACCTTCAAGATGCTCACAAAGACATTGATCAGAGGGAGGTTCAAGACCAGGAGCATCACATTACCGATGTACATGCTGGCAATCACTACCCAGAACAATTCGGGTTTGTCTCTGATCAGATTTGGGCCGGGGGACAACCCGTGAAGCATGAGCGTTCCCAGGACGATGGCCATGGGCGCCGTGAAAGGAATCCCCAGGGCAAATAGGGGCACGTACGCCCCTCCCACAGCAGCGTTATTCGCGGCTTCCGGCCCTGCCACTCCTTCGATTGCACCCTGCCCGAATTCTTCGGGCTTCTTGGAGAGTCTTTTCTCCATGATGTAGGAGACAAAAGTCGAGATGACCGGGGAAGGCCCCGGAACCAGCCCGATGGCAAAACCTAGAAAAGAGCCCCGGAACATAGGGGCGATGGATCGTCTCCACTCTTCCCGGGAGGGCAAAAGTTCCCTCAGCTTGACATTCTGCACCGTCTGGGTAGGTTCGTTCTGTTCGATGTCGAGCATAACCTCAGCGATCCCAAACAGTCCCATGGCGACGGGCAGCAGTTCGATTCCCTGTCCCAGTTCTCGAATACCGTAGGTAAACCGCTCGACCCCAGCTAGAGCGTCTACCCCCACAGTTGACAACGCTATCCCCAAGAAGATCATGATCAGGGATTGGAGAACCGAGCCGCCGCTCAGCCGAACCAAGAGTGCCAGCCCGCAAGCTCCGATAGCGAAGAATTCCGGTGGGCCGAAGCGAAGCGCAACATCCGCGAGGAACAGGGTCGCTATCGTCAGACCGATGATGCTGATGGTGCCGGCGATGAAGGACCCCACGGCAGAGACCGTCAGAGCAGCCCCGGCCCGCCCCTTCTTGGCCATCTTGAACCCGTCGATACACGTAACCACTGAGGCGGCTTCTCCGGGCATGTTCAGGAGGATCGAGGTGGTGGAGCCCCCGTACATCGCCCCGTAGTACAAGCCGGCAAAAAGGATCATCGCTCCTATGGCATCCAGCTTGAGGGTAAAAGAAAAAAGGATGGACATGGCGCCGAGTGGGCCCAGGCCGGGGAGAACCCCCACAATAGTTCCCAGGATGGCGCCAAGGAGGGCATAGTAAAGATAAAGCGGCTTGCACGCGACAGCAAAAGCGCCGAATAAGTTGTGCGCGATATCTGCCATGAGGGATTCATCCTCCAATTCGGAACAAGAGTTCTTCAAGGAACCCACTGGGCAATGCGACCCCCAGGAAACGGGAGAATATCAAGAAGGAGCCGACCGCCATCGCCAAGGCAAGGCATAGTGAAAAGAGGGGCCTCTGGGGTTTCATAATGAACAGCATGAAGAAAGCAACAACGGAGGTAGAGATGACGAATTTCATCAGTTCCAGGATAAAGGGGTAAACCACCGTGCAACCCAGCATCCCATAGATCGTCGTGGAGATCCTTCGGGCACTCTTCTCTTCCTCCAAACTGACCGCCTTCTCTTTTCGCTCAGTAGGTTTGGCAACGAAGAGCCGGATGAGATAGATCGTCGTCAAAACGAACAAGATGACTCCGACGGTCATCGGAACAAGCCCGGGACCCGGCTTTCGGATGGTTCCCATCTTGTACCAAAAACTGCTGATGAGATAGAAGACGGAGAAGCCGAACAACACCACGGCGGTGATTCTCTGGTTGCGTAGGTTATTTGCTTCCATCGTCACACCCCTATTTTACTTGCAGGCTTTTCGATCCCGGTCCGTCTCAACCGTTCCCACAGCACTTCTCGCATGGCTGAAAAATCCTGCTACGCCCAACTCGGATCGCGGTGCCACATGGCGATGTAGGTATTGGCGCCGCGGCCGATGTCGGGATCCTTGCCCGCGATCCGGACCTTCTGGGCCAACGAGTCGTCTATCTCCCGGTGCGTGATGACCATGTGAGGGGAGTACCGGGGCATGTTCGCTTGCAGGTGCGCGATCGCCCGAGGGATAAAACGGTGCGGCGAAAGCGCCCCCGCAAAGCGTTGATTGGCGAAGACGACCTCGAATGCGCCCGTATCGAGGCCGGGGATGCCGCCGTGCGCCGTGGTGATGTAGGTTCCGTTCCAATCCAGGACTTTTTCCAGAAACATCCGATTGGTCGCCGCCGCGCCCACGTACTTGTGCCCTGCGGCATCCAGGATCAGGTTAAAGCGACGCCCCCTCTCGAGATTGGCCAGATTTCGTCGAATCGTGGCTGCGGAAAAGGCGTCCGGATCGTCAGGATCCACGAGGTAGGTGTTGCCCTGAGGCAAGGCAAGCCGCTCGGCCGTGAGCGACAGGCGGTCCGCGTCTACGTCGGCCAGGAAGAGATCCAGGCCGTCTCGCCCTCGTTCGGCCAGGGCAGCTTCGGCCAGCCAGTAAGCGATCCGGCCGCCCCCCCCGATGATGAAGACTGCCGGCCGGAATCCTTCTTCCCAGGCATGAAGCTTTGCGACGCCCCGGATTGCCATGAATGCGCAAGCCAATCCATCCGCCTGCGTCAAGACCGCGAGGTCTTGCTCGCTCCTCAGCGTGGCGCGGTCGATCGGGTGAAGCTGGGTGTGTCGCCCCACCATGATCCCCCCGCGCCTTCCCGCCGGGTCGTACACATACGAGCCGGGCACATGCCGCAGGCCGGTCTGGCGCAGCACCCAGCTTTCGTTGGCGGCGCCGATTCCCTGAAACAGGGTTCCCTTGGAGCAGTCAATCCCTGGGCGCTTCTGCACGGCGCACGCGTAGCAATCCGGTTCCCCGCAGCCGATGTTGATGTCATACACGTACCAGCCGCCTACCCTGATCCCATCACAGATGGCGGACTCGGAGGCTGCGACGATCTCGACCACCTGTTCGTGTCCCGGAACTACTGCCTGGGAATCGGCGGGAAGGCGGTACTCGGGCGGAAACTCCTCGTCGCAGCTCGCCGTATCGCTGGGGCAGCGGCCCACCGCCAGGGGACGCACGACGATGTTCCACGGACCGTGCTCGTCGAAAAACCGGGGCACCTCGACATCGCGCACTTCAGCCCGGCCTCGCGCCGGAAACACGATCGCCCGCTGTATCGTCGGCAACTCCAGGCTCTCCAAACTCATCAGAGCAGCCTCCATCGTCTTCGAGGAGTGGCACTGCCTGCACCCGATCTCTTTTCATTCGGGCCCATCTGCGCAATCTGTGAAATCTGCGGTTAAGAAGGTCTTGTCGTTTCCCCGCCGAGGGCGGCCACCCGTTCGTGGAGGCGGAGGGCGATCGTCTCCGCATCGTCGGCTCCTCGGGGCCCGTCGCCGGCCAGAAGGGCCTCGGGCGATGCCACCGGTCCGAAGCGAACGGAGAGCCGGTGGATGCGCGGCAGCGTCTGACCGCGTGGCCAGGCTTCGTACGAACCGGCGATATGCGCAGGGAGGACAGGAACGTTCAGCTCCTTGACCAGGACTCCGATTCCTTTTCGGAAGGGCCGGAGGCGCCCCGTCATGGAGCGTTCCCCCTCGGGGAAGACGCAGAGGATCTTCCCCTGGCGAAGCACGGCGGCGGAGGACTGCAGGGCGCGCACCAGGAAAGTATCCATGTCCACAGGGATGACGCGGACCCCCCGGCCCCACCACGCCAGAACCGGATGCCGGAAGAACCACTCGAAGCCCATGTAGAAGAGCTGCTGGGATGTACCGAGCGGCAGCGATGAGCCCAGGATGAAAGCATCGAAGAAGCTGCAGTGGTTGGCGATGAGAATCAGCGGGCCGTGGGATGGAACGTGATCGAGTCCTTCTCTCCGAAGACGATACACCGTTCGGAAAAACGCGGCGCATATTCCAATGGTGACGGCGGTGACGAGGCTGGCCGATGGTCGGCTGCTCGCCTCGACCACGGCTTGCACTTCGGGAGGCGGAACGGTGGTGAGGATATCGTGCCAGCCGCGCCGACGAGTCGGAACGCCCGGAGCCACCGGCGCGCCTCGAAGCTTCCGCAGGCGCTCGATGACCTCGCGGACCGTAAAGCATTCTGCCGCCGTCTCGTCGGGGATCTTCCGATTGAGCATCTCTTCCAGCGCCACCAGCATCTCCACGCGCGCCAGCGAGTCCATTCCGAGATCGAGTTCAAGGTTGTCCTCCAGCCGCACGGCCGGCCGCTTGGTTCGCTCGCGGAGGTATACCACGACCTGGCGACCCACCTCATCCTCGAGCAGGGCGATGTCAGCATCCGGCGGCGGCGCTTGCGCGGCCGCCGAATCTCTGCCACGTTCTGCCTGAAATCTCCGCTGCACCAGATGCCGTTGGATCTTGCCGAGGCGCGTCCGAGGGAACCCCTCTTTGGTAATCACGAGACCGGTCGGTCGCTTGTACGGTGCCAGCTCCCGTCCCACGTTCTCCATGTCCCAGCGAATGGTTTCGAAGAAGTTGGTCATGCCCTTGGACCGGAAGTAATCCAGGTCGGGCAACACCAGCGCCAGGAGGCGCTCGACAGCCGCTCCGCCGCGATTCGAGGTCTGCGGGACCAGACAGATCTCTTTGATGTACGGGCTCTTCAGGTATTGTTCCTCGATCTCCTCGGGATAGATGTTCTTGCCCGAGCTGAGGACGATGACTTCCTTGGCTCGACCCGTGATGGTCAGATACCCGTCGGAGTGCAGGAACCCCAGATCGCCCGACATGAACCAGCCATCCCGGATGACCTCGGCAGTGGCCTCGGGACTCTGATAATAACCCTGCATCACGTTGCCGCCCCGAATGGCAATCTCTCCCGCGCCCTCCGAATCCGGGTTCAGAATCCTCACCTCGACACCGGGCAGCGGAAGACCGACGGATCCGGGCCGCATCCGTTCCAGGGGATTGAGGCTGACCACGGGGGCGGTTTCCGTCAGGCCATACCCCTCGGTCATCGTGAACCCCAGCGCCAAGAAATCCCTGGCGATAACAGGATCCAGGCGCGCGCCCCCACTGCACATAAAGCGGAGATGCCCGCCAAACCTCTGGTGCACGGTAGTGAACACCATCCGACCGAGGTTCAGCCCCAGCGGACGAAGCCTTCCCGACAGCGCCAGGAGGCTCCTGAGCAGCCATCGGACAAGAGGGGGTCGCTGGCCGATCTTGTCGAAGATGGCTCTGTGCAGCATGTAGAAGAGCTGCGGAACGCCGACGATGACCGTCACGCCTGTTTCCTGCATCGAGGAGAGGAGATCCGACCCCTTCAGCGAGGCGGGAAACGTGAGGTGGGCGCCTACGTTGAGGACGAGGAGTTGCACGGTAAACGGAAAGGCATGATGCAGCGGAAGCAGCGCCAAGAGGTTGTCCTGGGCGTTCACGAGGTTCAGTTCGAGGATGCTCCGCACATTGGCGAGGAAATTCCCGTGGCTCAGCATCACCCCTTTTGGGGTGCCCGTGGTTCCCGAGGTGTACAGGATCGATGCGAGCGCATCATCTCCCACGGTCGGGAGCAACACCTCCGCGGGATTCTTCACGTCCCGGAGCGCGGCCCTGAATGCGATGGTCCGGTCGGCGGAAGTCTCGGCATCCAGATTCACCACCTGAAGGGCGGCTCCCTCCCCGCCCCCGTGCAGGATGCGCGACGCCTGCTTCTCCGACGCGATGGCCATCCGACACCCCGCGTGCCGGAAGACATTGGCCAGTTCGCCGTCGCTCAACTGGACGTCCAGGGGGACCGCGACGGCTCCAGCGGCAACCACACCGAGGTAGGCCACCGTCCACTCCGGACGATTCTCGCTGATCAAAGCCACGCGGTCGCCGCGCCTGACGCCGGCCTGAAGTAGCGCGGCGGCCAAGGCGCGCGTCTGCAAGGCCAGCTCACCGTACGTCAGGCGGCGATACCCCGACCCCTCCTTGATCTGGAGGGCCAGACGGTCCGGCTGCCGCGCGGCTACGGCCTCGAAGGCGGTGAAGATGCTCACAGCTCACCTCACTGCCGAGAGCACTCAGCACTCAGCGATCGGCCATCAGCCATCAGCATCAGAAAGTGAATCAGCGTTCGGGGTGGAAGCTGACGGTTGGTGGCGTCAGTCAGGTACTTGAATGCGAAGGTACAGATCGCCCGGTGCGCCGGTCTTTCCGACCAGACCTTTGCCTTTCAGGCGCAACTGGGTGCCGCTCTTCACGCCGGGGGGTACTGTGACTACGACCTCTTCGACCTCGGTGCCGCGCGTGAAGCGAAAGGACTTCTTCGTTCCTTGGCGAGCCTCTTCTGCCGTGACGGCGAGGTCGTGGCGGAGGTCCTCCCCTCGATCACCGCTGCGCAGGGCGAGCCGCGCCACCGCTCCAAGGCCGGCAGCGATGCTCCGGAGTGCCCGGCCGAACAAGGTGAAGAGTCCGGGACGTTGCGCTGCGCCTGCCTCGCGCGGCGGCGGCCCCCACGAATCGGTGTCCCGGCCGAATCTCGCGGAGAATTCCCGGTCCGCGCGTCGCCCCCCCCCGAACGCGGTGCCGAAGAACATTCCGCCGAAGGAGATCCCAGGCCCTCCGAAGAACACCTGGCGGACGAATCTATCGTCAAACTGGTAACCCACCCGCCGGAAATCACGCGCAAGCTCCTCGAAGATGGTGGCAGCCTCCTTGTTCCTGAGGAGATCTCGCAGGGTCTCGTACTGGCTCGAATACGGCTCGGGGCCGAACCGCTCCTCGGCCGCCGGCCCCGTCCCGACGGCACGAGCCAAGTCGTAGGCCCGGCGCTTTTCTGGGTCCATCAGGACGCCGTAGGCCTCGCTGATGGCCTTGAAGCGTTCATCCGCTCGCGCGTCGCCGCGGTTACGGTCGGGGTGGTAGTGCAAGGCCAACTTGCGGTAGGCCTTTCGCACCTCCTCGGGCGAGGCACTCTCTTTGAGGCCGAGGATGGCGTAGAACTCTTTGCTGGGGTCGGCTCGAAACGGCATGATGACGCTTCACTCCTGCCCACGGGTTGACGAGCCCAGAAAATCCTCACATCACTCTATAGAAACCGATGCATCTTATCCAGGGTCGATCAAACAGGCAAACGAAAATTCTCCCGGCACGGCACTCGGCCCTCGCTTCTCGGTTCTCGGCACCTGGCTCCCTCGTCTCGGCTCGCGGCTCTAGGCTCTCGGCTCTACACTCGGTATTCCCGAAGTTCCTTCGCGAGCTCCACCGTTCCGCCGAATGACTGCACGGCTTCGCGACGGAGTTCGTCCTCGCGCCCGTGAAGCGATGCGCTGAAGTGGCAGAGGATGAGCCGCTTCACGCCGGCCCGACTGGCGACTTCGCCTGCCTGGTAGCCCGTCGTGTGGCCGTCCGAGGTCGCTCGCGCCGCCTCGTCATGGAGGAACGTCGCCTCGTGGATCAGGATATCGGCGCCCCGGGCCAGGGCGCTGAGGGATGGACAGGGACTGCTGTCGCTGCTGTAGACGACCGTGCCCCGCTCGCCTGAGGAATCGAATTCCACTCGTAGGCCTATGTTTGGAACGCTGTGGTTCACTGGGGTGGAGAGAATCCTGAATCCCTTGGCTTGGAGGAGCTCGCTTCCCTCTTTGGGCGGGACCTCGTGCAGCTCGATCCGGTACGGCATCTTCTCTTCGAGAGGGAATAGCCCCATGAATCCCCGCAGGATCTTCATGGTCTCAGAAAGGGCGTATACATGAACCGCCGCTCGCCGTCCGGCCAATCCCATGTTGTGGGCCAGGGAGGGAACGCCGTACACATGATCCACATGGCGGTGTGTGACGATGAGCGAGGTGATCCGCATGGGATCCAGTCCCGCCTTGAGGATCTTCTGGTATGGGCTGCCTGAGCAATCTACAAGCACCGCCTCGTCCTTGGAATAGAAGGCAAGGGCGGTGTTATCGCGGTCGGGTGATGGGATCGCACCGGATGTCCCGAAGAACTGAAAGGGCATCATGACCTCCCCCGGCTGTCCGTGCTGGAATGTTTGCCGGTCGCGCCCGGATGACTATATGGTTTTTGCGCTCAACGCAAAAACCATGGTATCGTACCAGCCGTCACTGCTCCCCGTCCACTGCAATCCCGCGGGACGCGGGACGCGGGACGCGGGACACGGGAGCATTGACAACCCGCCTCGGCTCGATTAGTATGCCTCCCGTCTCGCGGGCCGGGCTCAGGGTTTTCTTCCCTGGCTGCTCTCCGGAAACTTGTTCAATGAGCGACGTACTCATGACAACGGCTCTCTGCGCGAGACGAGTCCGGCTCTCACGCCAAGCCGCAAAGCACGCCAAGAAGGGCAAGGCTTGGGTTCAGAATAGGATC
>Ga0233425_10010030_pt1 | contig 11732 bp, 7 predicted proteins | sample Watercolumn_Towu_2_FD_181712 | JGI IMG/M metagenome (GOLD analysis project Ga0233425, IMG submission 181712) | Freshwater microbial communities from Lake Towuti, South Sulawesi, Indonesia - Watercolumn_Towuti2014_140_MG | ecosystem: Environmental > Aquatic > Freshwater > Lake | place: Indonesia...
CCACAGGCGAGCGGCTAAAGGCCTAAAGGCTCAGATCGAAATGCCGAAGGCGGTAGGCCCTGCCCCCGGGTATCCTGTAAGGATACGATCTTGGAGCCCGGGGTTGCGAGGCACGAGCAACCCCGGGGTGACGATCAGGGCGGCAGAATACCCCGAAGGGGTTTTGGCATTTCGCACGCCCACACGTAGCGGGCCGGCCTCGGCCACCGACAGGAAGATGAAGCCAGATCGGACTGACGTCCGATGCTACGGGGGGATACAAGAAACCCCCTCCACGCAGTTCGCATGGAGGGGGTTCGCGAGTGAAAAGTCCGGAGGGCCCGCCGGCTCAGGCTTCCCAGCCCTTGCGGTTCTGCCGCTTGACGAACTGCGCCGCCTCGGGGCGGTTCAAGGACTTCATGTTCGGACCGTCCCAGTCCATGCGCTTGCCCACGCCGACGCGCATGGCGATGCAGCCCAGCAGAATGATCTCGGTCAGGTAGGCCGCGATGTCGAAGTTCGAGTAGGCGGCCGGGCCCCCCTTCATCATCTGGAACCATTCCTCGTTGTGCCCAGGCGATCGCGGGATGCTTTGCGGCACGGCTTTGACCGCCTCGTGGTCCTTGCCGGCCTTGTATTCCTTCTCATCCCCGACCAGCAGGTAGAACTGCGAACCGTAATCGTCCGGCGAGAAGAGCTTGCCCTTGTCGCCGACCAGCAAGCAACCGCTCCCGGGCAGGCCATCGCGCATCTCGCGGATTTCCTTGGTGACCCCCTCGTTGGGGCGCAGCAGCGTCACGGACTTGTCACCGGGATTGCCGTCGTACCACCAGAACTTGAGCGGGACCATGCCCTCGCGGGCGGGAAACTCGAACCGGATGCGGGACGTCTTTGGGTAGGTCTCGGGGAACAACTGCGAGGTCTCCTCGCACTCGACCACAGTCGGATAACCCAGCTTTAGGGCGCGGAATGGCATGTTCACCGTGTGACAGGCCATGTCGCCCAACGCGCCGGTCCCGAAATCAATCCACCCGCGCCAGGCGAAGGTGTGATAGACGCCCTTCTTGTAGGGCCGCATCTGCGCCGGGCCGATCCACTGATCCCAATCCAGCGTTCCGGGCACGGGGTCTTCACCCTCGGGACGGTTGAGGCCCTGGGGCCAGATCGGGCGGTTGGACCACACGTGCAACTCGCGCACAGGCCCGATCACGCCGGCCTGGATGACCTCGACCGCGTGCCGCAACCCGCTGCCCGCGCTGCCCTGGTTGCCCATCTGCGTGGCCAGCTTCTTCTCCTTCGACAACTGCCGCATCATCCGCGCCTCATACACCGTCTGGGTAAGGGGCTTCTGGCAATAAACGTGTTTGCCCATCGTCATGGCCTTGATGCTGGCCACGCCGTGGCAATGGTCGGGCGTCGAGACCGTCACGGCGTCGATGGACTTGTCCATCTCGTCGAGCATCTTGCGGAAGTCCCTGTACTTCTTGGCGTTGGGGAACTTCGCCCCCTTCTTGTCCAACGTTCCCTGATCCACGTCGCACAGGCCCACGATGTTGCCCCCGCAACGCGCCGAGTCGTCGGTGTCGCTGTCGCCCTTGCCGCCGACGCCGATACACGCGACATTGATCTTGTCGTTCGCGCCGAGGACGTTGCCGACGTAGGGGAACGCGGCCGCCGCCGCCATCGCCATCGTGCTGGACCGAAGGAACTCCCTCCGTGTGCTCGTTCGCAGGATGCCTGCCGTCTTATCGTAATGAATGATCAGTGTGGGTTTCATGCTTTGCTCGATGTTTCGTTCAATTCTCTGCCGTTCACGCCTGCGATTCGACGCCGGTGTTGATCCCAGACGGCACGCCACCAAACCGAACCCCCACCCCGTGGCCTCCCCGCGGTTCAAACGGCGGCAGGCAACGAGGCGCGTTCGCTAACATGGCGTATGGTGACAACGCCGCAGCTTTGCCCAAATCGGTTGTGCCCGTCAAGTTACCCTTATTGGAAGGTTGGCGAGCCGATCTTATTCAAAGCGGGCGGCCTCGAGCTCAAATGATCTCTTCGACCTCGGTGTAAAGGAACGTAGCGCCGCCGGTGGCGTAGTTGGGCACGTCGGCGACGGCGGCCTGGCCTTCGGGCGAAGCGAGGAGCGCCTCGAAGGCCGCCCGGTCCTCCATGTAGAGATCGGCCACGTAATAGAACGGCGGGGCTTCGCCGCCGGGCGTGCCTTGCACCTTGCCGATAGTCCATTTCTTCAACCCCTTCATCCGGCGCGCGATCGGGATGTGAGTTTCGCGGTAATACTTGTCGAAGGCGGCCGGGTCCTTCGGTTGGCCGTAGAGCACGAGCAGGCGAGTCATAGCGGCAGCGAGTGTGCGGCATGGCTGGCCCGGCGTCGAGCGCGCACAACGGCGTCGCTTGCCAGCCTGCGGGACTTCGAGAATCAGGGGGTTGAGCTCGAGCCTGCGGGCAGCGGCGCACCCGCTCGATCCAAGGTCAGCGGCGACCCGCGCATGGACCGGACCTCCCACGTGCGGCCCCTGCAGTCCAGGGTGAGGGTGCCTGTCTCGCTGGTGTAGAGCACGGTCAGGCCCGGCCGCGCGAGGCGGCGGCGGAGTTGATCGCTCGCGCGCTCGTTCGCGGGCGACCGGGCGTCATTGACCACCAGCAGTTGCGGCCGGATCGCCTCGAGCAGCGCGTCCGCAACCGGCTCGCCTTGCGCCGGGAGGCCGGTGATCACGACCTCGGCGCGCAAATCCTCGCCGCGGTTCAGCAGGGCCGACTGTCCGGCGCTCGAGAGGTCTGACAATAACAGGACGCGCTGCCGGCCAGCGACTCCGGGCGACAAGCCATCACCGGCCTTCTCGCGTGCCGGAGAGGCCACGGTGGCGGCAGGGAAGAGCGGCGCTCCCAAAAGAACGAGGGCCTTGTCGTCGGCCTGTGGCGCGTTGTCGCCATCAGCCGGGTGCACCACCGCCCAACCCGCCAGCGACTCTCCCCGGTGCAGCGTCCGGAGCCGGGCGGGTGTCCCGGCGAGACTCTCGAGGGCGCGGCGGTAGGGAGGCGAGCGGAACCGGGCCGAACTGGCCGCAACCCGCTCGGGATTGAACAGGTCGATGATCGTGGCGGCGCCCCCCACGTGCCGGATGTCGCCATGAGTCAAGGCGAGGCAAGCCAGCCGGTTGACGCCCTGCGCGCGCAGGAACGGTTTGACGATGCGTTCGGCGCTGGCCTGGTTGCCGCAATCGATCAATAAGTCATGCTTATGTCCAGGCGCGTCCACGAAGATCGCCGACCCGCCCTCGAGCGCCAGGACCGTGAGGCGGACGGTGGAACGATCGGCCAACCAGCACGCGCCCGCCCCGCAGAGCAGCAGGCTGGCGCCCAGCGCGGTCCAGCGCCGGCGTGGCGGCGCCAGGAGCCAGCCGGTCGCCAAGCCCACCTGCAGGCCGTAATAGACCACCACCGCGGCCAGCGACGGCGCCCGCACGTACCAGTAGGCCCCTGGCCACGCCGCCGCCCGGTCGCTCAGCCACACCATCGCCTGCATGAAGAACCAGGCGGCGTGATTGAAGAGGACGCCCCCAGCCGGCAGCCAATCCCCCAGCACCAGGCTCCCGAGATTGCACCCGAGCGCCAGGCTGCTCAACGGCACGATGACGAGGTTCGCCAGCAGGCTCACGGGCGTGATCATGTGGAAATACCAGGCGATCAGCGGCAGCGAGCCCAGGAACGCGGCCAGCGAAACGGCCGCGTTCGCCAGGACGTGGAAGATCGGCGCGGCGAGCCAGCGCCGCCACCGCGGCAGCAACTCCCGGGGAAGCAGCGGGTCGGGCCGCAACCACGCGGCGAACCATGCGTGGATGGGGGGTGTGAGCAACGCCAGGCTCAACACCACGAAAAACGAAAGCTGGAAGCTGGCCTGATACAACTGGGTCGGGTCCCAGAGAACGATAATCAAGCCGGCGGCGGCGAGCGAGTTGAGCAGGTCGCCTGGGCGCCGCAGCATCCAGCCTCCGATGACGATCGTCATCATGACGGCGGACCGGATCGCGGAGGCCTGCAACCCGGTGGCGGCGGTGTAGAACCAGATCAACGGGATGACGAGCAAGCCGCAAACCAAACGCGGCATCTGCAGCACCCGAAACAACGCCACGAGGATGCCCGCGATGAGGGCGATGTGCAGGCCGCTGATGGCAAAGATGTGCATCGTTCCGGTGCGCATGAAAGGCTCGGAGACTTCATCGGTGAGGGCGGTCTTCCAGCCGAGGGTCATGGCCCAGAGCAACCGGAGCGGTTCGTCCTCGACCGGCAGCCCGCGGCTCATGGTGGCTTGCGCCCAGGTGAGGAACCGGTCGGCGAAGGGAGGCACGCCTGGGTGGCCAGGATCGGCCAGCACGCGCCAGTCGTTGGTGCTTCGGACTCGGAGTTGGTGATAGACCCCTTGCCACTGCAAGTAGAGCCGGTAGTCAAACAGCCCCTCGGCCGCGGGCCCACTCGGCGGGCGGATGACGCCGGACACCTCGACCGGTTGGCCGGTGAACAGCGCCACGGGAACCTCGCCGGGAGTGCTCACCGCCACGCGCCCGTATGCGGGCTCCCACGGATTGCCGCCCCGCTGGAGCGCCTCGATCTCGAGCCGCGCCAGGAAATGGCGCACCTCGGTCTCATCCTGGACGACGACGCGCAGCGACGGCGTCTCGAGGAGCCTGCCCCGCAGCGCAACGAGGGCGGGCTCCTCGCCCACCAGGCGGCGCAAGTCCACGGGCGACAGAACCGCCATGCGGGCCGCCAGGTTCACCCACCCGAGCGCGACCAGCAGCGGCCAGAGCAGCATCGGGCGCCGGTGTCCCGCCAGCAGCACGGTCAGGGCCAGGAAAAAGCAGAGGCCGAACAGGGCCCCCAGCGACGCCGGCACCCAGCGTCCGAGGATCAGGCCGCCGCTATAAGCCAGCGCCAGGAGCACCAGCGGGCGTTTCATAGGCGCGCCGGGGCGCTACGCCGGCGGGCGGCGTCGCCGCCACCACCCCAGCCAAAGCAGCCCGAGGACGCCGCCTACTGTGTCCAGCAGGACGTCCCCGACGCTGGCCTGGCGGCTCGGCTCGAAGGCCTGGTGAAATTCGTCCGCGCAGGCATACAGGACACACAGGCCCATCGCCAGCCGCCAGGCCCCGGGGGTGAGGGCAGCCGCGCTGCCGGGTTGCAGCGCGCGCGCCAGCAGCACCGCCAGAATGCCGTACTCAGTCAAATGGCCGGTTTTGCGCACGACCATCTGGACGCGCGCGATCGTGGCCTCCGAGACATTCGGGTTGAACCAGCGCAGGATGGGACCGATGAAGCGGGACGTGCGATGACTGGCCAGCAGATCGGTGGAGCCGACGAAAATGAAGGCCATCCAGGCCAGGACAGCCAGCCATCTGCTGAGACCGGACCAAGGCATAGCAACGCGGCGATGAAAGGCAGACCCCCTGCTCGAGATCAAGTTCTAAAGTGACGGGGTGGCCGGGGGCGCCGTCGTTTGCGCCGTCGTTTGGGTTTGCTAAAGGGGCGGTTCTTTGGCAAGGAGTGTCCGCGAATATGAGAAATGTACTGCTGATGGGTGTGTTGGCTGGTCTTGGCCTGTGCGCCGGCGCGGGCGCCGCGGCGTCCGCGAAGGACGGACCTGTAGTGCGCTGGCACTTCGTCGGCACGACGGCGCTGCAAGGCAACACGAACGCCAGCCGGTTTCGCGAGGTCTGCGCCTTGCCCTCGACCGGCAAGATGGTCGAGGAAGCATTGAGCAAGCTGGCCAGCTCGCCCGCCCGGCTTTTCCGGGAAAGCCTAGCCAGCACGAACGTCGATTTTCGCCCCTTGGTCCGGCCGTTGCTGGACGATCTGCTCGCCCAGGAGTCGATGGCCGAGTCCCGCGGCGGCGGCGGCGGGCCTGCTGAATGGGTGGTGGCGGTTCGCCTGGACGATCCCCACGCCGAGCGGTGGAAGACCAGTTGGACCGCGATCGTGGCGGCGCTGGGTGCGGCCAAGCAGGTCGAGAGCAAAGTCGAAGGTTTCCCGGTTTGGGAAAGCAAGCGGGACCGCGCGCCGAGCCTGCTGCGACTCGCCCGCGCGAAGGACTGGGTCGTCCTGGGCTGGGGCCAGGATAAGCTCGGCTTGCAGGCGGAATGGCTCAAACGCATTCAGGCATCGGGGCGTCCGGGGGCGCCCTCCGGCGACAGTTGGCTCGAGCTCGAGGCCGACCTCCAGGCCCTCGCCCGCCCACTCGCGCTCCCGGCGGATGTCTCCTGGCCGCGCGCCCAGATGACGCTCACCGGCCGCGGCGCCAATGTGCGGTCGAACCTGCGCCTCGAGTACGCCCAGGCCCTGGGCCTGAAGCTCGAGCCGTGGCACATCCCCACCAATACCGTGCGCGAGCCCTTGGTGAGCTTCACGGCCCTGCGGGGGATTCACCCGTGGCTGGCCGCCCGGCCGTTGGCGGAGGCGCTCGGTCTTCAGCCGGCGCCGAACCAACTCTTCGGGTTTGCGCAGGCGCTCACGCCCTTCGAGACCTACTGGGCCTGGAGCCTGCCCGACCAGGCCAACGCGCTTCCCCAAGCGGCCCTCCGGCTGGCGGGCGCGCTGACGAACCACTACCCCCAATTCGCCATGGGCCAGATCGTGTACCTCACGAACCGTGCCCAGGTGACGTGGCAGGGGCTGCCCGTGCTCGTGCCGTTCTTGCGTCCCGCGCAGGAAAACGATTTCGTGCTGGCCGGGGTGTTCCCCAAGACGGGCGGCCCCAAGGTGTCGCCGCCGGCCCCAGCCGAACTATACGCCCAGGTAACCGGCCCGGCGGACCTGGTCTATTATGACTGGGAAATCACCGAGCAACGGGTGAGCGCGTGGCGGAGCCTCCGGGCCTTTTACGAGCTCCTCGCCAAGCACGGGTCCCCACCCACCAACAGCCCGGCGTTGCTCTGGCTGGCGGACACCAACGTAACGCGGCAGTTGGGCAACGCCGTCACCGAATGCTCGAGCCGGTCGCCGCGCGAACTTGCCGCCGTGCGCACTTCGGCCGTGGGCTTGACAGGGTTCGAATTGGTCAGCCTGGCGCATTGGATCAGCAACCCGGCCTTTCCGGCCTACGTGCCGGTGCCGGCGCGAGTCGAGCGCAAGAAGCCCGCTGCGGGACAGCGGCCACCGCCGCGCCCGGCCTCGGGCGAGTAGCAGCCCGCGCGAAACGCGCGCGCGAAGCTCATGCTCAAGCTGGGCGTCAACATCGATCATGTGGCCACGGTGCGGGAGGCCCGCTACCGCGGCGCCGGACACGGCGAGCCCGACCCGGTCGAGGCCGCCTTGCTCTGCGAAGCGGCTGGCGCGCACGGCATCACCGCGCACCTCCGGGAGGATCGCCGCCACATCCAGGACCGCGACGTCTGGGCGCTGCGGGCGCGGATCAAGACGCGGTTGAATCTCGAGATGGCGAACTCGGCCGAGATCGTCGGCATCGCCCTGCGCTTGAAGCCGGAAATCGTCTGCCTGGTCCCCGAGCGGCGCCAGGAGATCACCACCGAGGGCGGCCTCGACGCCGCCGCGGGCATCCCTGCCCTCACCGAGACGCGCCAGCGGCTGAACGACGCCGGCATCGAGGTCAGCCTGTTCATCTCGCCCGATCCGGCGCAGGTCCGCGCCGCGGCGGCGGTGGGAAGCCAGTTCATCGAGCTGCACACCGGCGCGTTTGCGGCGGCGTTCACGTCGGACAACCGGCGGCAGCCGGAGATCGACCGGCTGGCGGAGGCGGCGCGCCTGGCGCACGGGTTGGGCCTGCGCGTCAACGCCGGGCACGGCTTGAACTACGAGAACCTGCCCGGCCTGAGCCAGGTCCCCCACCTGGTCGAGCTGAACATTGGACACAGCATCATCAGCGCGGCGGTGGCGGTCGGGCTGACCGAGGCGGTGCGGAGGATGCTCGCGTTGATGGGCCGGTACGCGCCGGTGAACTGACCGGGCGGCGCGGCGGCGCCTAATCCAATTTCTGGATGGCGGCGCGCAGGGCGGCTCGAACCTTCTCCTGCCGGGCGCCATCGACCACCTGCCCCCCCCCCGCTTCGCTGAGGTAGAAGCTGTCCATGGCGGCGCCGCGTTCGGTGCAGATTCGCGCCAGCGAGATGTCGAGGTTCAGCCCCGAGAGCGCCTGCGAGACGCTATATAGCAGGCCCACGCGGTCCTCCGTCTCGAGGTCGAGGACGGTGCGGGTGTCCGAGGAAGGGTTTTCGAACCGGATCACGGTCGGCAGGCGTTCGCCGGCATGGGGCGCGTAGAGCGGTTGGGCCGGTTTGCGGCGGCGTATGAGCTCGCCCAGGTCGGCTTCGCCGGCGAGGGCCTCGTGGAGGATGCGCTCGAACCGCTCGACCTCCTCGCGGTTGGCGAGGCCGCCGGTGGTGGCGTCGGCGACATAGAACGTGTCAAGGACAATCCAATCCTCGCGCGTGAAGATTTCGGCGCTGAGGATGTTCAAGCCGGCCGCGGTGAGCGCCCCGGCAATCGTGGTGAAGAGGCCGTGGCGGTCCCAGGTGCACACGCGCACCAGGGAATAGCCCCGGTCGCGCTCGTGATGCCAGGCGGTGATGGGCTTCAAGGGCGGTTCCTCCTCGGACAACTGGCGCTGCATGAAGCAGTGCACGAGGGTCAGGTCGGCCAAGACCTCCTTGGCGGCGCGCAACTGGAAATAACGCGCCGGCAGGCAGCCAAAGTGCGCCTGCAATTCGTCTTCCTGGAAGGTAGCGGGCATGAGGGCGCGCACCTCGGCGGCCAGCGAGTCACGCTGCTTGCTCTCGAGTTGGATGAACTCGGTGACGCCGGCCAGCAGGGCGCGGGTCTTGTGGTGCAGCGTCCAGAGCGAGGTGTCCTTGAAGCCGTTCCAGAGTTTGTCGCTCGTCGCGGTCGAATCCGCCAGGGTCAGGAGGGTCAGGAGGTTCAGGTTCTCCTGGTTCTCGATTTGCGCGGCGAAGGCGCTGATGACGGCGGGGTCCTCGAGATCGCGGCGTTGGGAGACCATCGCCATCTCGAGATGGGAGGCCACCAGCAGGCTGAGGGTGTGATTGGTGGCGGCATCGAGCCCGAGGCGTTTGCCCACGGCCAGGGCGATGCGGCTGCCGCTGTCGGCGTGGTTGCGCGTGCTGGCGGCCTTGCCGGCATCGTGCAGCAGCAAGGCCAGGTAGAGCACGTACGGCCGCTCGACTTTCTGGAGCAGCTCCGCGTAGGCGGACAGGGGCGGTTTCTGCGCGCCCGAGAGCTGGTCGAGCTTCTCGAGGCAGACCAGGGTGTGCTCGTCGGTGGTGAACTGGTGGTAGAACTCGTGCTGCACCAGGCAGGTGAGCTTTCCGAACGAAGGCAGGTACCGGCCCAGGAGCCCAACCTCGTGCATCGCGCGCACCGCGGGCGCCACCGACCCGCGCTCGTTGAGGATGCCGACGAACGTCTCGTGGACATGCGGATCGCGGCGAAACTGCGGGCCTACCAGGCCGAGCTGGCTCCGGATCAACTGCGCCAGGCCGGGGTGGAGCGTCAACCCGCGCTGCTGCGCGTAGCGGAAGGCGCGCATGAGCCGCCGCGGCTGGTCGCTGAAAATGCGGTTCGAGGCGGCATGAATCTGGCCATCCACAAACTTGAACCCATCCAGCACGTAACCGGCGAGTTCGCGGCGCCGGCGGAGGAACTGGCGCAGGGTCGGCAGCCGTTTGGGCTGGGGCAGCAGGGCGAGGCGCTGCTCGAGGGTCCGGGTGCTCAGGTAGAGGTTGCGCGAGTGCACGTAGTAATCGCGCATGAAGGCCTCGAGCCGCCGGCTCAGGGAGCGGTCCGTATAACCCAGGTTGTGCGCCACCCCCGGCTGCACGCTGCGCGTGAGAACATCCACGGGCCGGTTGACGTGGTAATGAAGTTCGTTGCGCACGCGCAGGAGGAAGTCGTAGGCCTCCTCGAGGCCGCCCGCTTCCCTGGCCGTGATCAGCTCCTGGGCGACCAGTTCGCCGGTGGTGCGGCCGCGGTACTTGAAGAACGCCATCCAAAGCAGGTTCTGATAGTCGCGCAGGCCGCCACAACCGTTCTTGATGTTGGGCTCCTGCATGCAGGCCGAGTTGCCGAACTTGGCGCGGCGCACGGCCTGGTCCGCCAACCGGGCCGTCATGTAGTCGTTTTCATGGCCCTTGACGCACCGGGCCAGGATGGCGGCGCGCATCTGGTCAAACAAGGCCTCGTCGCCCGTAATCCGCCGCGCCTCGATGAGCGCGGTCTTGGACTGCATGTCCTTGTTGGCCTCTTCCACGCAAACGTCGATCGTGCGCACCGAATGGCCGACCTTCAACCCGATGTCCCAGAGCAACCCGCTGGTGAGCAGGTCCAGGAACGGCGGTGGTTGCGAGCGCGTGAAGCCCTTGGCTTCGTGCAGCAGCAGGATATCGACATCGCTGAACGGATTGAGCTCGCCCCGGCCGTAACCCCCGACGGCGACCAGGGCGCGGCGCGGCGAGCTGGCCAGGCGCGAGGCGGGCGCGGCGTACTCGACGGCCACAAGCAGTTTGGTGAGCAACAGGTCCAGCACGAGCGCGCGGGCCTGGCAGACCTCGCGTCCGCCGCCTCCCGCCCGGTGGTGCATCTTGAGCCGGTGGTTCTCCCGCTTCAGGTAGCGCCGGAACAGTTCGAGCTCATGCGCCGGGGGCACGCCCGGCGCGATGACCAGGCGCGCTTCGGCGTCGGCTTTGATCTTCTCGAACAGGGTCCGCATCTGGCAGCCAATGTCGGTGAGCGGCGCGTTGGACGCAACTGGTTTACGGGCCGGGCCGGCGCGTTCGGGCGGCGGGAGCCGGGACGGGGCGCGCCTGGGCCGCCTTGACCATCTCCGCCACGAAATCATCGACGCTCCACTGGTTGCCCACAAAGATGCGCTGGATGCGGCCCTGCGCGTTGACCACCACCGTCCGGACATTGTGGCTGAAATTGGCGCCGTCGCGCGCGAAGAACATGCCGAACTGCTCCGTGATCGCGTCGATGTCGATGATCGCCCCGGTCACGAAACTCCAGCGATCGGGATCGTATTGATGGCTCTTGGCGTAGGTGCGCAGCGTGGCGGGGATGTCATAGGCGGGGTCGAACGAGATCGAGAGCAAGCGCCAGTTTTTCGGCCCGTGGCGCGTCGCGCGCAGGCTGGCGCACGCGGTGGCAAAATTGGCGGTCATCCGCGGGCAAAACGTTGGGTAGGGACAGCGTGTATAGAAGAACGTGAAACCGAGCGCTTGGCCGCGGAACTGGCTCAAGCGCACGGAACGGCCCAGTTCGGTGGTGAACCGGTAATCGGGCATCTCATCCCCTTCCTTGAGCTCATCGACAATGCGCGCCACACGCACGCTCTCGACCACCGGCCGAGTCGTTGGCCCCGGCCCCGATTCCAGGCGATTGACGTCCTCGATCCAGCCGTCGTCGGATGTCACCACGAGACGGAACGCCACCGTGTCCCCCGGTGCAACCGGACCGAGCTGCCCAGGGTCACGGACAGTGAAGGGCATGGTCATGGCCGGCATATAGCCGGGGATTTCCTCGTGGCGGATGTGGATGGTTTGGCGATCCGGCGCGAGGGACTGGACGATGCCCTTGGCCTGGAACGTGCGGGTCGCCGCCACAACGGCCGCCGCGCCGACAGGCCGCGTGCCGGCACGGTTCGCCTGCCGGCATCCTGTGAGCGAGCCGCTGGCCCCGAGGGCCAGGACCAGCGCCGCCAGCGCGCTGTGGATGCA
>Ga0233425_10010031_pt1 | contig 11731 bp, 9 predicted proteins | sample Watercolumn_Towu_2_FD_181712 | JGI IMG/M metagenome (GOLD analysis project Ga0233425, IMG submission 181712) | Freshwater microbial communities from Lake Towuti, South Sulawesi, Indonesia - Watercolumn_Towuti2014_140_MG | ecosystem: Environmental > Aquatic > Freshwater > Lake | place: Indonesia...
ATATTTATATCGGCACGCCTATCGCTGGAACAGTTTCCAAGGTCAGAAAGGCCAGGCATCGAACCCATCAAGAGTTTCGTCGTGAATATCGTTTCCCTCCCCTTGGAGACAATTCAATGAACGTATTATTACGAACAAAAATCGTCCATCACCTGCTCCTTGGCGAGACATGTCCCTTCGAAGGCGGGGTTACTTTTTGTTCGCGGTATGCATATCCGCGAAATGTTTCATCAGCAAGCGGTGTGCAAAGATTTTAACCATGATATTCTCAATTTGACACTCATCACTCACGGGCATCTTCTATGGGTCGGCATTTATGTGATGGGGTTCAATATTAAGGTTTTATTCGAAACTGAGACCAAGCATATACAGAACGCCTGTTCTGGATGTATAATTCCAATATCACACCAAAATAATAAGACGGCAAGAGCAATGAACTCTCACCGTCTTTCCACTACCCAAGGAGGCTGTTAATTAATACCTAGAATTCCGACAAGCATTCTGACGCAATTTACTAAGCCCCATTTTTGCTTTTGCACACCAGACGATCATTCTTAAAAAATACGTTCATAATTCCATATTTGGCACAAATCACGAAGGGAATTTGGCATTCTCTCATAACCTGCGACCAAGCGATTATGAGTCGCCTGCGCTAACCGCTGCGCCACGGGCCCGTGCTTTTAAGTGTCAAGTGCCAAGCATCAGAGTGTCGCGTGACACTTCAGAACCTGACACTTGACACCGAACATCAGAGCGGGAGATGGGATTCGAACCCACGAATATCAGCTTGGAAGGCTGATGCCTTACCACTTGGCGACTCCCGCATGTTTAACTATCAGGCCGCTATTATATTGGTGTTTGGATTTTTGAGCAAGTGAGCTATTTATTCCATTGTCGCAGTCAGGCTTATTAACTCCCATTTTCCGTCAGAGTGGTCTGAAAGAACGCAGGTGTAGATGATGGCCAGTTTTGCGTAATGTATATCCACCCTGTATTGGCCATTGTCCAAACGAAGAACACCTTCCGGGTTATATCTTTGAGCGTCAAAAGCAGCGACCTGCTCCTGTTTCTCCACAAACAACGTACATGCCTGCCAGGCATACTCCTCAACCGTTTTCGCCGGAGTGGGAATTGCATCCACCCCTTTTTTGACTGCCAAGCTTAACCCATAGATCAATCCGCAGGCGGCAAATAAAGTGATCGCGCCTACAATCCAACCCAGCAAAATTGCCTTTTTGCGCCCGCTCTTTTTAACAGGAATTACCTTATCCTCAACGATGTCCCTGCCGCAATAAATACATCTCCGCGCCTCAACCCGGTTCGCTTCCCCGCAATGCGGGCACTTTCTCGTTGAAACAACAGGAGCAGCAGCCTGAGGCGGGGATGATTGTAGCGGGACAGGCGGCGGAGCGGTCAACTGCCCCAGCAGCTGACGTATCTTCTCGTTCTTTGGATTGACCCGCAGAATCTGCTTGAGGCAGTAAACGCGCTCTTTGTCATTAACTGAAGTTTGGTACATCCACCCCCAGGCCAGTTCGCTTTCCGGGTTCTGTTTGACAGCAGAAATGAAAAAATTCCGCGCCTCCTCGCGCCTTCCGGCCTTATAGGCCGTCATACCCTGCTGAAGCAAGTCATCCATAAGGCCTCCAATGTACATATTATAAAGCGTATCAACAGCCGGCAGGCTGAAAATGATTACCGCCGCCTTCCTCAATTTTCCGCTTGACCCTCAAATAATAGTACAGTAAAATACGACCCGCACAAAAAACGCTTCCGTAGCTCAGTGGATTAGAGCGCTTGCTTGCGGAGCAATAGGTCGCAGGTTCGAGTCCTGCCGGGAGCACCATAAACCGTCTTCAAAACGAAGGCGGTTTTTGTTTTATGCCGCACGCCCCATCGAGGGGTGGTATTCGACTCCTGCCGGGAGCACCATCCCGGTGGTATTCGGAACATCATCGAACAAAAAATCTCCACTTCTTTTTCTTTTGCTTATAATGGGCGCCATGAAAAAATCAAAACCACATATTCTTCTCACAAACGACGACGGCATCCGCTCGCCCGGCTTGTGGGCCGCAGCAAGCGAACTTTCAAAGATCGGCTACGTGACCGTCGCCGCGCCGCGCGAACAATCCTCAGCCATGGGGCGCAGCCTGCCCAGCACGTCAGATGGCACCATTCGCAAAGAGCAGGTGCAGGTCAACGGTCAGGCATGGAGCGTTTACGCAGTCGGCGGCTCGCCGGCACAATCCGTCCTGCACGGCGTTTTGGAGATCATCCCGCACAAACCAGATTTGATCGTCTCAGGAATTAATTACGGTGAAAATGTCGGCCTTGGCATCACGATCTCCGGCACGGTCGGCGCGGCCATGGAAGGCGCGGCATTGGGCATCCCTTCGCTGGCGATCTCGCTTCAAACAGAAACACATTACCACCTGACCCATTCTGAAGATATCGATTTTAAAGCGGCTGGATATTTCACAGCCTACTTTGCACGCTTGATTCTCGAAAGGAAATTTTCAGAGGGAGTGGATTTGATCAAAGTGGAAGTGCCGAGTCATGCCACGCCGACAACTGAGTGGCAAACGACGAGACTCTCGCGTCTGCGATATTATGAACCGGTCCCTGCCAAACGTGATTCGTGGGAAGAGCCCGGCATCATCACCTACAAGGAATCCGCCTCGCTTGAAGATGAGGAGGAAGACAGCGACGTATATGTTTTGCGAAAAAAGAAAATGGTGGCTGTGACGCCGCTGAATTTGGACATGACAGCGCGGGTGTCATTAAGTGCTTTTGAGAAATTCCTGCGCGGCTAATATAAAAGTTCCCGAGCATCAAAGACCTCCGAGATTTTCAAGATCTCGGAGGTCTTTGATTTTACTCTTTCACTTCGCCGTCAATCACATCGCCATCGGCGGAGTCATGCGGCGCAGACTGCCCACCGTCCTGTGGTTGTCCCTGCGCCTGCGGGTTTCCCTGTGAATACAACTGCTGGCTCAAGGCATGGAAGGCGTTCTGCAACGTCTCCATGTGTTTCTTGATATTGGCAACATCTTCACCCTGCGCGGCTTGCTTTAAATCATTGATCTGGCTTTCGATGTTGCCGCGCTCGGAGGAGGGCACTTTATCGCCGAGGTCGCGCAATGCCTTTTCGGTTTGATAAATCAGGTTGTCGGCATTGTTCTTCGCTTCGATCAATTCGCGGCGCGCCTTGTCAGCGGATTCATTCTTGCGCGCTTCCTGAACCATGCGGTCAATATCGTTCTTATTCAGGTTGGTCGAAGCCGTGATGGTCACTTTTTGTTCCTTGCCGGAAGCCTTATCCTTCGCGGTCACATGCAGGATGCCGTTCGCGTCAATATCAAAGGTGACTTCCACCTGCGGGATGCCGCGCGGTGCCGGCGGAATTCCATCCAGGCGGAATCTTCCGAGACTCATGTTGTCATTTGCCATCGGGCGTTCGCCCTGCAGGACGTGAATATCAACCGCGGTCTGGTTGTCTGCGGCTGTGGAGTACGTCTCAGTCTTGCGGACAGGGATGGTCGTGTTGCGTTCAATCATAACGGTCATGACGCTGCCCATCGTTTCCACGCCGAGCGAGAGCGGGGTGACATCCAGCAGCAAAATATCCTTGACTTCGCCGCCAAGCACGCCGCCTTGGATGGCCGCGCCGATGGCTACAACTTCATCAGGGTTGACGCCCTTATTCGGCTCCTTGCCGTTGGTCAATTTGCGCACCAAATCCTGGACCATCGGCATGCGCGATGAACCGCCGACCAGAACCACCTCGTCGAGTTTGTCCGCCGACAGGCTGGCATCCTTGAGCGCGGATTCGAACGGCTTGCGGCAGCGCGCAAGCAGGTCGTCGGTCATCTGTTCGAATTTGGCGCGTGTAAGCTTGAGCTGCAAATGCTTGGGGCCGCTTGCGTCGGCGGTGATATAAGGCAGGTTGATTTCTGTTTCCATTACGGTCGAAAGTTCGATCTTTGCCTTTTCAGCGGCCTCGCGCAAACGCTGCAACGCCTGCTTGTCGGCGCGCAGGTCAATGCCTTGATCCTTCTTGAATTCATCGGCGGCCCAATTCGTAATCTTCTGATCCCAGTCATCGCCGCCTAAGTGGGTATCGCCATTGGTGGATTTGACCTCGATCACGCCTTCGCCCACTTCAAGCACCGACACGTCGAACGTGCCGCCGCCGAGGTCGAAGACCAGAATTGTTTCGTTCTTTTTCTTGTCGAGACCATAGGCCAGCGCGGAAGCTGTCGGCTCGTTGATGATGCGCAAAACCTCGAGGCCGGCGATCTTGCCCGCATCTTTTGTTGCCTGACGCTGGCTGTCGTTAAAATACGCCGGGACAGTGATGACGGCCTGAGTGACTGATTCGCCCAGATACGCTTCAGCATCTGACTTGAGCTTGCCCAGTATCATCGCGCTGATCTCCTGCGGAGAATATTCACGCCCGGTCACAGGCAGTTTTACGCGCACATCGTTGGACGGTCCTTCAATCACCTTGAATGGAACCATGCCGCGCTCGACGCTAGTCTCTTCAAAATGCCGCCCCATGAAGCGCTTGATGGAATAGACAGTGTTATCTGAATTGATCACAGCCTGACGCTTGGCGGTCTGCCCGACCATGCGCTCGCCGTTCTTGTTGAACGCGACCACGGAAGGGCACAGCCGCCCGCCTTCGGCTGTGGTAATGACGGTCGGCGAGCCTCCTTCCATGACAGAGACAACGCTGTTGGTGGTGCCCAGATCTATACCAATGATTTTTCCCATGACAAACTCCTTGCTTGTAGTTTTCGATACGGCAATATTAAGCGAAGTCTGCAAGAATTTCGTTAACGGGGCATAGATTGTGCATAAAAAAAGTCGCCCAAAAAAAAATTTGGGCGACTCAGGTTTGCAATTAAATCAGATCAGGGTTCGGCAATTTCAAACGACTTCACATTCACCGTAACCGGCAGCACATTTAAAGAAGAAATGTTGAAACCGACCTGTCCTTCATTGAAGAAGTTTTTGTTGTCGGTGTAGGATTTGAGTTTTTTGCCGTTTATATAAATGGTAATGACATTTCCTTCGCAAGTCATGGCGTACTCGTTGACCGCCAGTCCCTGACGAAGTTCGGTTGAGCCGCCATTATCCATTCGCTTGTAGGAAAAACTCTCGACTGAATATAAATACCAAACACCGCCGCTTTCGAAACTGTATTCGTACCATTGCCCCTTATCGTAATTCAGGCGGCAGACCAGGCTGACGTTGTTATTGTTTACCCCGCGGTTTTCAGCAACCAGGGTGATTGTCGTGTCTCTATAGGAAAGCTGGGCTTCATATAGATAGTAAACATACAAATCCAGTGTGCCAAGGTCGAAGAGCAAGCCATCATCCCTGGATTCCACGCTCAGGTTTGAATCGTCCTTGCTGCCGGAGCCCATTGTGAAATATGACCAATTCCCCAGATTCGTGTTGGTGTTGAATTCCTCTTTGAAGAAATCCTGTGGAATATCAAGCGGCGCGGTCGTAGGCTGTTGCTGCTGCGGTTCGGGAGTTGGCGGCGCGGGTTGAACAGACGATTCCGTTGGCAATTGAATCGGCGGGGTGTCATTTTGAGGCTGGGGAACAGGGGTGCTTCCGCCAGAGAGGGCCGAGCAGGCCAAGCCGACAATAATCACAGTGAACATCAAAAACAAGAATGGACGAGCGGTTGTTCGCATTGAATTCTCCTCTAATCCTGAAATATTATTTTGAAAAAGTATAGCAAAAAGAACAGTCAATTACAAGGATGGGAAATGCCCCCAAATGGTTATTCACGCGGGGGATTTATTTTTCACTGACCCTGACCCAATCAAATACAGCCGACATGGGAATTTGCTCAAAGGACGCTGCAGCGATACCGATCTTTCCTGCAACGAGTCCATAGCGGGCAACATCCACCCTGCGGATGGTATTTCCATTGATGGATACGAACAGCGCGTCTTTCTGACAAGTCAGGCTGATTTCATAATTCAATCCGCCGGGAGCGAGGGTGCTGGCAGGGTCGCCTGCAAGCGGTATATATTGAGCGATTCCCTCTGCCAGCCATTGCCCAAACAAGGCATTGTATGTGCCGTCGCTTGCAATATTGAATTCATACCAGCCTTCCTCTTCATTATAAAAACAGACCAGGCCAAGCGAGCCGGCCGGGCTTCCATCCACTTTTGCGCTGACAGTTACATTGGAGTAATCATGGGCGGCGTGAATTGCGTAGTACCAGGTGTGAGGAGAGGCGATGTCAATACGCAGCAGGCTGTTCTCAAGTCTGGCTGTCGGCAGATTGACACCGCCGGTTTGAAAGAAATCCCACGCGGCAAGGTCTGCGTCAAATTCTTCGGTGAAGTACATGGGGTACGGCGTGGATGTAAATGTTGGGATGGGGGTAAATGTTTCGGTTGCAGGAATCGGCTGGGGCGGTGTCTGAAGCGTGGCTGTGGGAGCAGGCGACTCTATCAGCGCAGGCTGGGTTGGTGCGGGGGAGGAACTGCATGAGGCGGGAAGTAATCCAACAAGAATGAGGAAAAGAAGTTTTTTCATGGCGCAAAATTCTACTCTGTAAGATTAAGCATTCAGCCAGCAAAACTCTGCTGGCTGAATGAGTGTGGAGATGGCGGGAATTGAACCCGCGTCCGAAAGATTCGACCCTCGAAACTCTACGAGCGTAGCCTGCCGAAGTTAGTCATCACAGAGATCTCGGCAGGCAGGTAACTCTGTGACCATCTGCTGGTCTTTCGCACACTTAGCAGAATCGCGCGCGGCACTCCGCCTTTGTTTCGCCCGGCCCGACACCCGGCAGAGAGCGGTGTCGGCGGACGTGACATCCTAGGATGTCAACCGGTATGGTCTCACCTTAGGCGGCGAGGGGCATAGCGGCGTATGAAGTGCGGTTGGCACTTAAGGTTTGCGCTGAGTTATCGAGTTCGGCGCGCGCTCGGCTCGCATTTCGGGACCAGCCTCTCCCGTCGAAGCCTGTCATCCCCATGAACGGGGACCTTCCCCGAAAGCGCATCGGTTTACCGGTGCGTTTTCATTATAGCACAGCGTTAATAAATGAGAACTTATCCGTTATAATCGTTTATGTTGAGTCGTTTTTTTACAAAGAGGCGCAAATGGCTGAAAAAATTCTGATCATTGACGACGATGTTGACACACTAAGACTTGTTGGTCTGATGCTGCAAAGACAGGGATATGAGATCAGCGCGGCCTCGAACGGTTCGCAGGGGTTGACAAAGGCGCTCGAAGAACGCCCGGACCTGATTCTGCTGGATGTGATGATGCCCGACATGGACGGGTACGAAGTCACACGCCGTTTACGCAAAAACCCGGTGACAGTCTCCATCCCCATTTTAATGTTTACCGCCAAGACCCAGCTGGATGACAAGGTCACAGGTTTCGAAGTCGGCGCGGATGATTACCTCACCAAGCCCACCCATCCGACTGAACTACAGGCGCATGTCAAAGCCTTGCTGGCGCGTACTGCAATTAAGAAGCCCGCCCCGACGCCTCCACCCGCGAACGAACACCACGGATATGTGATCGGGGTCTTATCCACACGCGGCGGGCTGGGCGTTTCTTCGGTGGCGGCAAATTTGGCGGCAGGCCTCTTCACGCGCACCCAGTCAGATGTGATCCTTGCGGAACTCACTCCCGGCCAGGGGACCCTCGGCATGGACCTGGGGGCTTCAAACTCCAAAGGCTTAACCGAGCTCCTGCAAGGCAGCGTAGTGGAAGTAACGCGTGAAAAAGTACAGTCTGCGCTCGTACAGCACAACTCCGGCTTAAAACTCTTCCTGGCCTCTGAAAACCCGCGCGATGTGACTTTAATCTCTCAGGTGCAAAACTACGAAGCCATCGTCAATCGCCTCGCATCGCTTGCGCGCTTCATTGTCATGGACCTGGGAACTGGTCTGCCGGCCTTTGTACAAAAAGTCCTGCCGTTGTGCCGCGAGCGCATCGTGGTGGTGGAAGGCGTGCCGGGCACCATTCAACACACCCGGCTTCTGATCGAGAACATGGAAAGTTTGCAAATCGACACAAAAAGCATCAACGTGATTTTAAACAACCGCCTGCGTTCCGAGTCGCAAATGGCATGGACACAGGTGCAGGAAAAATTGGGGCATTCCATTTCCAGCACGCTCACCCCTGCGCCGGAGTTGTTCCAGCAGGCCACCCGTATGCAAACGCCGGCGGTGATGAGTCAGCCGACGAACATGACATCACAGCAGTTCCTGAAAATCGCAGATGCCATTCTTGAGCGCGAAAAGGCTCGATGACTTCGTTTTCCCCCCAGACGCAGACGGGCATTGACTTCGCCGCGGACCTGTTCCGCCAATCCAAACATGCTGTCGTGCTGACGGGCGCGGGGCTTTCCACTCCGTCAGGGATACCCGATTTCCGTTCAACGGGAACAGGCCTGTGGTCCAGCGATGAACCGATGGAGGTGGCTTCCCTGCACACCTTTCGCACCGCACCTGAAAAATTCTTCCGCTGGTTTCGCCCGCTGGCAAATCAAATTTTCAACGCCGGGCCAAATCCGGCGCACTGTTCACTCGCCAGGCTGGAACAGGCCGGGCGCATACAATCCATCATCACTCAAAACATAGATACCCTGCATCAAAAGGCAGGGTCAAAAACTGTAATAGAAATGCACGGTACGATGCAAACCCTGACTTGTACCCAATGTTATCATCAAGTGACTGCCGCGCCCCACCTCGCCGCATTCGTTGAAAAAGGCGAGATTCCCCGCTGCCCAAAATGCAATCATACGCTCAAACCGGATGTGATTCTTTTTGGCGAGCAACTGCCGCAGGCCGCATGGCACAAGGCGCAACAGGCGGCGCGCAACTGCGACCTGATGCTGGTGGCCGGGTCATCGCTGGAGGTTCTGCCTGTGGCGGGACTGCCGATTCAGGCGCTGGATCGGGGCGCGCACCTCATTATCATCAATAACACACCCACCTACCTGAACGTACGCGCCGACATCTCGATTTTGGAGGATGTCGCACTGGTCATCCCTGCAATTACGGAGAAGGTTCTTAATGGCTGAGATTAAAACCGAAAGACTGGATGGTTACCGCCGGCTGATTGATATTGCGCGCGACCTCGCCTCCACCCTTGACCTGGATGTGCTGCTCTCGCGAATTGTTTATGCCGCCGCCGAGATCAGCGGCGCGGAGGCGGCTTCCATTTTGTTGTACGACGACACCTCGCGGCAGTTGTATTTTCAGATCTCAACCAACCTGGATGCCTCCACACGGCGCGGCATTGTCGTTCCATTGGAGGGAAGCATTGCCGGCTGGATCGTGAACAACCGCCAGACTGTCCGCATTGCCAACGTTCACGAAGACCCGCGCTTTTTCCCGAATGTGGAGGAGACTACCGGTTTTTTAACCGAGTCAATTCTCGGCATTCCGCTGGTCACCAAGAACAAGGTGGTCGGCGTGCTGGAAGCATTGAACAAGCACCGCGGCAAATTCACCGACACAGACGAGTCAATGCTGCTGGTGCTGGGAGCGCAGGCCGCGGTCGCCATTGAGAATGCGCGCCTGTTCCAGCAATCTGACCTGATCTCCGAATTTGTTCATGAACTGCGCACACCGTTGTCATCGTTGAGCACGGCCACCTATCTGCTGCTGCGGCCTGAGATGTCGCAGGAACAGCGCGATCAGATCGTCAACAACATCCACAACGAGACCATCCGCCTGAACTCGCTTGCATCATCCTTCCTTGACCTGGCAAGGCTTGAATCGGGGCGCGTGCAGTTTCGCAAAACTGTTTTCAGCATTACAGACTTGATCTATGAATGTAAGGATGCCATGGCCTCAAAGGCCATGGAGGACAACATTCAGATCCGCGTTGAATCACCGGAACGCCTGCCCCTGCTTGAAGCCGACCGCGACAAATTAAAGCAGGTCTTATTAAACCTGCTGAGCAATGCCATCAAATACAACCGTCCCAACGGGACGGTAATGCTGCGCGTGGAGGAAACCCGCAAGGACATGGTGATCTACGTTCAGGATACGGGGCTGGGCATCCCCGACGAATCGCTGCCGCATCTGTTCCAGAAATTTTTCCGCGTCCGGGAGCACGAATCACGCGTGGCCGGCACCGGCCTGGGGCTTTCCATCTGCAAGCAGATCGTCCACGGGCACGGCGGACGCATCGAAGTAAAGAGCAAGCCCGGCGTGGGCACCGTCTTTATGGTCTACCTGCCGCACAGCAGCAAGGCCCAGCTGCGTCCCGAAACAGCCGTAGACGTCAAACATGCCAGAAAAAAGTAGCCTGTTTGACTTTTTCAGGCTAAAACTGTAAACTTGGCTAAAAGTTATTCGCTCATGTGTAAAGAGTGTGCGGGCAAGAGCAAAAATCTTAACGCGAATTTCCCGAATGAAGCGAATTACGCGAATATGCGAAAAAATTCGCGCCATTCGCCCAATATGCGTAATTCGCGTTAATGGGTTTGACTTATTGCACAGAGTCTACACATGAGCCAAGTTATTTTGTTATTATTTTTTGCGGAGGAAGAAGATGGCTCAATTTCAATTCATCATGCGGTCAGGTCCCACCCCCGGCATCACCTTCCCGCTCGAAGGCGACCAGTTGGTTATTGGCCGCGACTCATCCAACAGTGTGGCGATCAACGATGCCGAAATCTCGCGCAAACATTCACGTCTGTCCTTTCAGGGCGGCAAGTACGTCATCGAAGATCTCGGCTCAACCAACGGCACATTCGTGAACGGACAGCGCCTGGCTGGGCCGGTGGTGCTCAAGCCCGGAGATGTGATTTCACTCGGCGAACAGATCGTGCTCATGTACGACGCGATCAACCAGGATCCCGGCGCCACTGTCGCAGTTTCACGCAAAGCCTTGAAGATTGAACCGCCCCGAGCGCAGACATCGGCGCCCGCATACACTCCCCCGCCTGCCGCTGCCGCTCCCGCCAAAAAGACTAACATGCTGCCGATCTTTATCATCGTCGGCGTGCTCCTGTTCATCTGTCTATGCGTGGCGGTGTTTTTGGTGGTGGATGCAGACCCCACCGGCGCGCGCTGGTGCATCTTCCCATTCAGCATCATTGCGCAAATGCTGAGAGGCGCCGGAGTATGCCCATAGCCCGGCACCCGGCTTACGGTCAGTCCCTGCCCCGCGAGTTTGTCTTGCGGGGTTTTTTATTCCATGTTGTAAAATGGCTCATCTTTGATAGAATCAAATCAGCAATCCCAAAAAACAGCATCACGGAATGACTTCCATGAATCAACCGCAAAAACACACATCCCCGGCCTGGGGCACCAACATGAAGCTCGTCGTCGCGCTCACGATCATCGTGGTCATCGGCGCGCTGCTGGTTAAATTCCAATTCATCATCACGCCGCTGATGATCGCCCTCGTGCTGGCCTACCTGCTTCATCCCATCGCCAGTTTTTTTCAGAACAAACTGCGCTTCTCATGGAACGCGTCCGCCTCGGTCATCTTCCTCATTATTATTCTTCTTCTGGTCGGCCTGCTCACACTCGGCGGAGTGGGGCTGGTTCAACAGGCGCAAAGCCTCATCACGATCGTGCAGAATGCGATCACCGACCTGCCGCAGATTCTCGACAAACTGTCGGGGCAGGTCTATCAATTTGGTCCGTTCAAGCTCGACCTGCGCTCGATCGAACTGAAAGCCCTCAGTACGCAATTGCTGGGCATCGTCCAAACGCTG
>Ga0233425_10010032_pt1 | contig 11731 bp, 12 predicted proteins | sample Watercolumn_Towu_2_FD_181712 | JGI IMG/M metagenome (GOLD analysis project Ga0233425, IMG submission 181712) | Freshwater microbial communities from Lake Towuti, South Sulawesi, Indonesia - Watercolumn_Towuti2014_140_MG | ecosystem: Environmental > Aquatic > Freshwater > Lake | place...
GTGCGGCGAGGGGCGGCGAGCGTCGACCGAGGGGCGGCGAGGGGCGGCGAGAGTAGCGCGCATGCGCGCGCGGAAACGGGCGTGAGCGCGGGGTCGGGGTCTTCCCGTGCCCGTGCCCGTGCCCGTGCCCGAGCGTGAGCAGGGGCCGCGGCTCGAGGCTTCGCGTCGCGGTCGGTCCTGCCGAGCGCGAAAGAAGCGCGCCGCCGCGCGGACGCGGCGTCACGCTTCTTTCGCGGAGGGGGGCATGACCGACCACGACACGAAGCCTCTCGCCCGACTTCCCCATCACAAGCTCGTCGCCTACCAGGTGGCGGTGGAGCTGTTGCAGGTGATTCGAGCGGCCAACATCAGGGATGCGAAGCTGCGGGACGAAGCCACGCGCGCGGCGAAGAGCACTTGTCTCAACTGCGCCGAGGGCGCCGGTCGCGTGACCCGGCGAGACAAGGCTCGCGCGTTCGCCATCGCCCGCGGCGAGGCGGTCGAAGCAGTCGCGGCGGTGGAGATCGCCGCGCTCTCGGGGGACGCGAGGGCAGCGGATGCGGCCCGCTGCGTGGCGGTCGCCAACCGGCTCGTTGCTCTGCTCACCGGGCTGATTCGGTAGCGGTCGGGGTCGGGGTCGGGGTCGCGGTCGAGGTCTTCCCGTGCCCGTGCCCGTGCCCGTGCCCGTGCCCGGATTGGTGGGCGTGCGCAGGGGCCGCGCGCTCGAGGCTTCGCGTCGCGGTCGGTCCTGCCGAGCGCGAAAGAAGCGCACCGCCGCGCGGACGCGGCGTACGTGCTGATCGGTCCAAGGGCGAGCTTCAGGCCGCCGGCGCGGGCGTGAGCCGCCGCTGACGGCGCGCCGCCGCTTGACCTTCGTCAAGGCCGGGCACCGGGACGACCGTTAGGTTCGGGCATGATGGCTACCCGACAGTTGATGACCATGACGCTGATTGCCATTGCAGCGAGCGCATGTGGACGGACCGGGGGGCAGCCTCCGGCGAAGAAGAACGACGTCCGCGCTGAGCAGGCGTCGAACGCCCTCGTTGCCACGCCAATGACCGCGAAGCCAGTGGCACCTCGGCTGGCGCCAACCCAAACAGCATCTTCGGAGAAGCAGAAGAACCTCGTCCAGACCGGGAACGGCCTTCTTCAAGCGCTCCAAGACGCGGGCGGCGGATGAGGCCGGTGAGCGGGGTGGTCTGCCGCCCCGCAGAACGCAAACGGGCTGCGGGGCGGATTGGAGTTCTGAGCGAAGGGGCGATGGCGCGCTCCTCGGACGCGCGGCGTTTGTTTGACGTGGGTGAAGACGCCCCCTTGCAGCCCGCGTGCGGTCAACCCCGACAGCGCGCAACGCCCCCGCGGCTCAACCGGAGCCGCGACGCGCCTCAGTCATCGTATCCCAGCAGCTTGTCGCGGAGGGTTTGTGCGAGCACCTCGTAGACGATGCTGCGGCGCTCCGCGAAGACACACTGTATGGTGCGGCGGCCGGCGTAGGCGAAGACGACCCGGTATGCGCCCACGCGCAGCCGGCAGTAGCCCTCGAGAGGCCCTTCGAGGGGCTTGACGTCGCCCTGGCCCGAAGCGAGCTCCCTGAGCGCGCCGCGGAGTAGGCGTCGGACTTCCGGCGCCTGCCGGCGCAAGAACTCCGCGACTTGGGGCGAGACCTCGACCTTCATTCACCGAGGTCGAGCTTCGACAACGGCACGAATTTCGTCCGCTTGGTGCGATGCGCCTCGATGGCCTTCATGGCCGACGGGTTCGCCAAGATCTCCATCGTCTCCGCGATGGCTTCCATTCGCTCTTGCGAGAGGACATATGCGACGGGCTCGTTGTAGCGGCGAATGCAGACAGCTTGGCCCTTCTCGGCCTGCTTCAACAGCCGCGGGAGCCCCGCCTGCGCCTCGCTGACGGTATATGTAGATTTCATCTCAAATGTATGTAGCTCCTCAGGAGCCGAGCGTCAAACGCCGACGCTTGCGGTCGAGTGCGGCGCAGCGACGGACGGATTCCGAGCGCGAGCTTGGCACGCTCCGCCGCGCTCTCTGTCCTTGAGCTGGGCGCGTTGATCACGCCGGCGCCATGGGCCGCGGGATCACTAGTTCAACATCCGCCCATCCGGACCGCGCCGATCCTCGTCGTCGTCCTTGCCGCCTTCGATGACGCGGAAGCCCGAGCGGGCGACGCGCTTCTTGCGGTCGGCGCTCTCGCGCTTCGCCTCGGACTCGAGCTTCGCGAGCCTGAGCTTCAGCCAGAAGCGACGCGCGGGTGAGGGGGTGCCACCGCCGAAGAGCCAGCCCGAGAGCATGCCGCCGAAGGGTGCGAGCAAACCGCTTGGCATCTGCTCGAGTGTGAACAGGTAGAGCACGCTCACGCCGATGACGAACAGGATGAGCCCGCGCGAGCTCACGGGCAGCACGAAGAACAGCCGCACCGTCTGGCCGCGGAACGTGAGCGCCCAAGCGATGCTGACGGCTCCGAGCACCGGCGTCGCCGAGAACCAGTACTCGCCCACGAGCTTCTGCGACACCGAGCGCGGCAGGGCGAGGCCGACCAGCATCTGCAGGCCGTAGGCCACCAGCGCCGACAGGATCAGGAAGCGCAGCAGGCGGGCGCCGCCCCAGTGTTGCTCCAGGGTGGGCGTGAGGAAGTAGAAGCCGAGCAGCAGGAACATCACCGAGCCCACGCGCGGCAGGTGGATCAGCGGCGCGGTGAACAGGCGCCAGACTTCGCCGTGCAGGATGCGCTCGGTGTTGCCGGCGAAGAGCAGGAAGGCGTTCTCGCTCACGCCGCCCCAGTTCAGGCCGATGGCGAAGGCGAGCCAGATGGCGAACAGCGTGAGGATGACTCCCCAGAGCGCTCGCCCCGGTCGGGGCAGGCCGGGCATCGTGGCGACGTCGTCCTGGCGCATGCGAGCTCTAGGGTGGCAGCTCGACCAGGGCGTTGCACGCCGCAGGGACCACTGCTCCGCTCACGGCCTTGCGGTAGCAGGTCGTGCCCCAGCGGGGCGTGACCGCGCCGGACTCGAACGCCTGCACGCTGAAGCTGTAGCTCTTGCCCGGCTCGAGCCCGACGAACTTCACCGGGTCGGCGCAGCCGGCGCCCTGGCTCGGATCTTCGGAGTCGTCTCGCTTCACGCTGAACGCGCTGACCTGGCCGGGGCCCTCGCCGCACGCGAGCGCGCCCAGCGCGTCGTCGAGAGAGACTTCGATGCCCGTCGGCGTCGAGGGCTGGGTCGTGACCAGGGGCTCGCAGCCGTGGACGTAGCGGGTCAGGTACCAGGCGGCGGTCACCGGCCCCTCCGCCGGGGTGCCATCCTTCTTCCGGCCGCAGGTGGTGGTCCAGCGCGGCGGCACGTAGTTGCCCGCGGGGTCGACCAGGTGACGGCTGCCGGCGCCGAGGGCGCTGAGGTCCGTGCGGTCGTAGGCCTCGACCTCCGCGTCGTAGCGGTGTCCGGGGATCACGAACGCGAAAGCGGTGGCGGTCTCGCAGCGCGTGGGCGCGAAGCTGCCGTCGTTCTGTCGCACGACGCTCGACGGCAGCGCGAAGGGCTCCTGCGGCTCCTCCGCCGTACCCAGATCGTAGAGGGTGACCACGTAGCTCCGCATGGCGCCCGGCGCGTCCGCACAGGGGACCGAGCCGGCGAACTCGAGCGGCGAGACCCCGACCAGCGTGGGCGTGGTGGGCCCCCCCGCGCCGCCGCTGACGGTGCAGCCCAGCGCGAGCGCGAGCGGCGCGAGCAGAGTCCGTCGGGCGGGTCGCATCGCGTGGGCTTCTAGCGGAGAGCTGCCCGAGAATGAAGACCGATTCACTGTTGGGGCAGGAACACGCGCTTTTCGCTCGGCGGCGCGAAACCCACGAGCTGCTCGTCCTGGAGCAAGAAGCGCGCGCCCACGCCGGGCATCTGAAGCTCCCGGTCGGGGAAATCGCTGGGGTGACAGGTTCTGCTCATCATCAGCGAAGGCCTTTGGATCTCGACCGCTGGCTCGCCGCTCTTCCGCCCGAAGCGCACGCGGACCTTCACCAGGCCGCGGGCGCGGCACTCGTAGCTCTGGCCGCTCTTCAGCTGGAAGCGCTCCTTCACCTCGATCTTCTCCTCGGCGACGTTCTGTCCCTCTTGGAAGCTCAGGGTCGTGCGCTGCTTCATGTCGAAGACGGAGATCTTGTCGTTGGGCCCGCGTGCGCCGTGCTCTTCCTCGAGCGCCTGCCAGACCTTCGAGACGCCGAGCACCTCGGCCTCGGCCGTGAGCTTCTGCTGTGGCGCTTCGGCTTCCGTTCCGCGCCCGCCACAGGCCGAGAGCGCGAGCGCCGCGACGAGCGCGAGCGCTCTAGTCGGCCGCCGCATCGGTGCTCGCCTCGCTCTGCGCCTCCGCCTCCGCTTCGGGAGCCGCGTCCGGGATCTCCACCGGCTTGTACAGGAACTCGCACTCCTTGGTGCCCTCGGGTTCCTCGACGATCTTGCAGACCTCGGTGTGGACGGTCCCTGCCGAAGGCGTCACCTTGCACTCCGCAAGGGTCTTCGCCCCGGCCTTGGCGCACTCACCGGCGAGGCGGATGGTGTTCACGCACTCCTTCACCCGCGGCGCGCCCGGCCGCTCGCCGGCCGCCATGCCGTGCAAGCACTGGTCGCGGTAGAAGCGCTTGCAGGCCTCGACGTCGCCGGACTCGACCAAACCGCAGTACTGGGCGGCCTCGCAGCGCGCGTTCTCGATGTCGCGGCACTCCTCCACGCCCACGGCGTCGGTGCCACAGCCGGAGGCGTGCACGACGAGGAAGACGGCGAGCGCGGAGGCGACTCCGGCCGTCGATGCGCGCAACGGGATCATCGCTCGTGGCGCTATCATGCCTCTCCGCGCCGAGGCGAGTTTCTGGGCGGACGGACCCAGGTCACGGCAAGCTCGGGGCCATGGCGCCTCGTGCGATGGTGCTGTGTGCCGGCCTCGGCACTCGACTTCGACCGCTCACCCACGAGCTGCCGAAGCCGCTGGTCCCCGTGGGTGACCGGCCGCTCCTCGCGCACATCGCCCAGCGCTTGCGCAAGGCGGGCTTCGACGAGCTGGTCGTGAACACGCACCACCTTCCCGAGAAATTCTTCAATCTCGACGACGTCTTGGGCATCAAAGCTCATCGAGTGCACGAGCCGCGCATCCTGGGCACCGCGGGGGGCGTCGCGGGTGCCAGAGCGCTCTTCGGGGCGCCGCCCATCGTGCTCTGGAACGGTGACATCTGGGCCGAGCCGACCGTCGGGGACCTGGTGCTGGCCGCCGCGGACGGTGGGCTCGCGCTCGGTGTGGCGCCTCGACCCGTGGGCGAGGGGACCGTCGGGCTCGACGCGGACGGATGCGTCGCGCGGCTCCGAGGGGAGCGCTTCGGGGTCGAGACCTCGGGCGCCGACTACATCGGGGTCGCGGCGCTCGGCAGGCGCTGTCTCGAAACGCTGCCTTCGGAGGGATGCCTGATCGGCGATTGGGCGCTGCCGGAGCTCCGCGCCGGTCGCCGGATCGCGGGCGTGCTCTCGAGCGCGCCTTTCAGCGACGCGGGCGACCCGGCTGCTTACCTGGAGCTCAACCTGCGCTGGCTCGGCGAGCAGGCCTTCTTCGTGGGTCCGGGCGCGAGCGTCGCGGCGGGTGTCCAGCTCGAGCGCTCGGTGATCGGCGCCGGCGTCCGGGTCGAAGGGGAGGGCTCCGTGCTCCGCGTCGTGGCGTGGCCCGGGGCCGTGGTCAAGGCTCCGCTGCACGACGCCATCGTCACTGCCGGCGGCGTCGTCGTGTCCGTCGGTCAATCCAGGTAGAGCTCGACGCTGCGCGCAGCACCGCCGGCTCCCAGCAGCACGCCGCCTGCGATGCCGACGTGACCGCTCGGCAAGAGCACCGCCGCGGCGTCGCGCCGCGCATCTCGGAGCTCGACGCTGGCGGCCTTGCCCGCCTCCCAGCGCACGGCCCGGGTCTGCCCGCCCTGGTCCGCGCCCACGAGCAGGGCGCGCCCCGGGCCGAGCGAGAACGCGCGGGCTCGAAGCAGCTCGATGGCGTCGCCCGCCGGCTCGGGCGTGCAGCTCGAAGAGCAGCCGAGCGACAGCTCCACACTCGGCGCCGGCGCGCTGCCGAGCTCACCTCCCAGGCGCAGGAGCCGCGCGCTGTCGAGGATCACCAGCGCCGCTCCGCGCGCCTCGTCGGGCGCGAGCGGCAGGGCGGTGAAGGCCTTGGCGCCCTCGGCCAGGAGCTCCCCCCCGGCAGCCTTCGCGTCCCCCCCGCCCACCACCACGAGCCCACGTCCCTCGACCCAGGTCGCCGCCGCGCCCTGGCGCGAGGCGGTGAGCGCGAGGTGCGCGAGGGTCCCGTCGGCGTGCACCACGAGCACGCTCGCGCTCGGGGCGCTCGGGCGCGTGCCACCGACCAAGTACGCGCTACCGTCGGGGGCGGTGATGGTCACCCCACCCGCGACGTCGGCGAAGCTCGCGAGGCCGCCGGGCTCCTGAATGCTCCCCGAGTCGCCGGCCACTGGATCGAACCAGAACCCCCAGCCGTCGCCCACCGCCAGCGTGAGCGAGCCCTGCACGACGCAGAGGGAGCGCGGAACGCAGCTCGGAGCGCCGCAATCGAGCGCCGGTGGCGGCACCATCGGCTGCCACGCTGCGAGATCGTAGCCGTCGAGGAACAGGCCGCCCGGGCCGCCGCTGGCCAAGAGCAGGTATCGCTCCGCGACGGCGGTCGCGACGGCGGAGGCGCCCACCTCCGTCGAGAGCTCGCCCGGCGGGCGCGCCAGCTCGCCTGCTCTCGAGACGAAGAGCGGCAGCGAACCCCCGGCGAACCCGGCCGGGTCGATCAAGAGCGAGCGGGCGCGAACCCGCGGCTTCTCGTCGGCGTCGAGCCCCGTCAGCGCGAAGCGACCCGGGGCGCCCTGCCCGAGCGAGAAGGACTCGATGGGGGCGGGCTCGTCGGCGATCGTGACGATCTCGCCGTCGCTGCGTTCCTTCTCGACCCGCGCACGCACCGGGGCGGGGCTCACGGTCCAGGGGTCCGGCTCGTGACCCGAGACGAGACGCATCTTCCCGGGCTCGACCAGCTCCTCGCTGCAGCCCGCGAGGAGCAACGGCATCAGCCAGAGGCTCGAGCGCACGCGCCGAGTGGTAACGCGAATCGGCCGGCGAGGCCCGCCAAATGATCGTATGACCCCGCCGTGCTCCACGCGACCGTCGTCGATGGTGAGCCCGATCCTCGCGCGCTCGCGGCGCGGCTCGCAGGGCGGTCGGGGCTCTGCCTCCTCCTCGGCGCGAGCGGCGGAACTTCCTACCTGGCCGTCGATCCGGTCGAGCGGTCCTCGTCCCTGGACCCGGAGCCGGGGCTCGCGGTCGGGCCGGCGCCGCGCGACCTGGCGCGGGCGCCGCGCTGGATCGGCATCCTGCCCTACGAATCCCGGCGGGAGCTCGAGCGCACCCCGGGCATCGACACCCGCGCCGCTCCGCACGTCGAAGCGCCCCGCTGGCAGCGCTACCGAGCGGTCGTCGAGATCGGGGAGCGGGTCCGCGTCATCGGTGACGACCCGCGCAGAGTCCTCGAGCTCGCACGTGACCTCCGCGGCCGGCCCACGCCCCTCGGGCGCGCGCGTCTCGAGCCGACGGGTGCGGACGAGCCCGACGCGGCGCACCGCGAGCGTATCCGTGGCGCCCTCGAGCACATCGCGAGAGGCGACGTCTATGTGGTGAACGTCGCACGGAGATTCCACTTCGCCTGCGCCGGGCATCCCGTCGAGCTGCTCGCCCACCTCGGGCGCCGCGCGCGCGCTCCCTTCGGCATCGCTCTCGACTGGGACGAGCTCGGGGTCGCGGGGCATTCGCCCGAGCTCTTCCTGCGCACGCACGCGGACGGGCGCGTCGAGACCTGGCCCATCAAGGGCACGCGCCCGCGTGGCGCCGACGCCGCGGCGGACGCGGCGCTCCGTCAGGAGCTCGCGGAAGATCCCAAGGAAGCCGCGGAGCTCGCCATGGTGGTGGACGTGGAGCGTAACGACCTCGGGCGCGTCGCCGAGACCGGGAGCGTGCGCGTGACGGAGCTCGGCGAGGTGCTCACCCACCCGAGCGTGCACCACCGCGTCGCGCGCGTGGTCGCTCGCCTGCGCCAGGGCACGACGCGCGATGCGTTGCTCCGGGCGATGCTGCCGAGCGGCTCGGTGACCGGGGCGCCCAAGATCCGGGCGATGGAGCTGATTCGTGAGCTCGAGCCCCAGCGGCGTGGGCTCTACACTGGCGCCTTCGGGCTCGTGCGCCACGACGGCACTCTGGAGCTCGCCATGGCCATCCGCACCTTGACCGTGCTGGGGGGCGAGGCGTGCTACTTCGCCGGCGGCGGCATCGTCGCTGGCAGCGACCCGGACCGCGAGACCCAGGAAACACGCTGGAAGGCCCTGGGCTTGCTCGGCGGCTGACGAGCGCACGCGCGCCTTCATCGCAGAAAACTGGGCACTTGGGCGGCGAGTCCCGTAGCCAGGGGCGGGTGCCCAGCATGGACTCGGTCAACGTCAGGAACCTCGAGCAGATCCAGGAGGAGGACCCCAAGCGCCGCTCGTCGCGGCTCACGGTGATGCTCCTGTCCTCCGTCGGCGGCGCCGCCATCGTCGTGGCGCTGGTGATGAGCGCGAAGCGTACCGGCCCCCCGGCGACCGCGAGCGACGACCCGCTCTCGACGCTCGTAGCGCAGGCCAAGTCGAGCGCGAGCGTTCCCGCGGACAAGCTCGATGGCACGCAGGTGACGTTCCCGGAGATCCTGAGCGACCAGGGCAAGGCGACCACGGCCCTCGCGGCAGTCAAGGACGAGCGTGGGAACCTGCTGCGCCAACCCGAAGAGCTCACGCTGCCGCCGGGCTCGCCGACGCTGCCCCCTCCGGCCACGGACCGGCTCCCGGTCGTGCCGCTCCCCGCCGGCTCGCTCCTGGCGCAGACGCCGGTGACCGGCCAGCCCAAGGACCACCTCACGCAGATGGCCGCCGACGCCAGCAAGGTCGACGCGAACGTGCAGGCCGCGCCGCCCGGCGCCGAGGGCGGCTATCAAATCCAGGTCGCCAGCTTCCGCGTCGCCGGTGAGGCCGACGCCTTCGCGGGAGACCTGCAGAAGCGCGGGCACCGCGCCTACCGCCAGGCCGCGTACGTCGCGGATCGCGGGCTCTGGCACAGGGTGCGTATCGGTCCTTTCAAGACCAAGTTCGAGGCCATCAAGTACCGCGACAAGTTCGAGAAGACCGAGCGCGTGGCGCCCTTCGTCGTCGACCCGGACAAGGTCAAGCAGGCGGAGGAGATCCGCGCTCAGAAGCTCGCGATCCGCAACAAGAAGAAGGGCGCGGGACGGGTCGCGACGGGCGGCGGGGACTGAGCCCCTGCCCAAGACGTCGCTCGTGCGTCACTTGCCCTTCTGCTTGCGCTCGAGCTGGTTGCGCGCCGCGGCCTGCACGGCGCTCGGAACGTTCTTGCTCTTGGCGATCTCGCGCAGCTCGTTGTCACGGAGCTGAGTGATCAGGCCGGACGCGAAGGTGAAGGGGCAGCGCGGATTGCGCACCAGGTTGAGCTTCACCTGGTAGTTGCGTGTGAACTCGCGATTGCGCGCGATTTCCCGCAAGACTTCCTCGCTCACGGCGCGGTTCGAGCTGATGATCACGGCCTCGTTCTCGCGCATCGCCGGGCTCTTCACCGCGGCGGCCGCGACCAGCCGGTTCGTGTCGCGCACCAAGAGCAGGCGCTCGGAGGCGGTGCCGACCTGCGCGCGCCGGATCTTCTGGGACACCGTCATCTGCGCGATCTGAGCGTAGAGGGGGAGGAACTTGTCCTTGAGCTGCTCCTCGCCCTCTTCGTCGACCGAGTGCGTGTCGTCCTCCTCGCTCTCGATCTCGTTGTCCTGCGCCAGCGCGTCCGTCTCGGCGAACAGCACGTCGTCCGGGCTCGGCTCCTCGCTCGGCTCGGGGATGAGCTCGTTCTTGATGGCCGCGGCGGCCTCCTTGAAGGCCGCGAGCTTGAGCTCGAGGCCGTTGCGCACGGCGAGCTCGAGCAAGCGGTCCGCCGTCGACATGCGGACCCGCTTGTTCATGTAGAGCTTCTCGATCACCGTCGGGTTCGCCAGCAGGGCTTGCTCGTTGGTCGCGATCAGCTCGCCGATGCGCTCGTCGGCGCGGTCGGCCAGGAGCTCGAGCGCTGCGCCGCCGATGTTCGCCTGGCGCAGGAGCTTCTCGACGACCTCCGCGCTCCCGGAGTAGACGTCCGAGAGCCGCTCCACCACGGGCGCCTGGAGCTCCGCGGAGAGCGCGCCCGCCAGCACGGGCGGGGGCAGCTTGCCCAGCGTCTCGCGCGCGGCGTCGGCGACCTTGGCGTCGTCGGCGGCGGTCAGCGCCACCACGACGGTGACGAGGTCGCCCGGCTTGAGGCCAGGGACGATGCCCTTGGCCGCCATCATCCGGGCCGGCGGCGGAGCACCGGGGCCCAGGATCTTCTGCGCGGGCCCCGGGAGTTGGGTCAGGTCGATGCCGAGCATGGCGCGGAATGCGAGCCTAGCCTCATGCCGCCCCGCGACAAAGCCGCCGTTCTCGCCGGGCGTTGCCGGCCCCGGGCACCGTGACTATGTTCCACGCCGTCCTCCGGCGCGTGGTCTTCCACGTCACCGGCGACCGAGGAGAGGAAGCACACATGGGAATCATGGACTTCGTCAAGGGCGGCGTGCGCGAGATGATGATTGCGCGGCCGGACGACAAGAAGGAGCTGGTCGTCTACAAGCACCCCGACCAGAACATCCCGTTCTGGAGCCAGCTCACCGTCGATTCGGACGAAGTGTGCTTGTTCTTCAAAGACGGGCAGTACGTCGGCGGCCTCGGGCCCGGTCGGCACACGCTCCAGACCCAGAACATCCCGTTCCTCAACAACATCATCAACAAGTTCACCGGCGGCGACGTGTTCATCGCCGAGGTGTTCTTCGTCACCTCGAAGGCGCTGTTCAACCAGGGCTTCGGCGGGCCCATCGGCTCGATGCGGGATCCCGAGCTCGACATCCGCGTCAACCCGCGGGCCTTCGGCACCTACTCGTACAAGGTCGCGGACCCGGTGAAGTTCGTGCTCGAGTTCGTGGGCCAGACCGGCGCCGCGAACCCGGACGCAGCGATGCAGTGGGTGCGCGATCAGCTGATGATGGGCCTGAAGACCACGCTGACGCGTCTGATCAAGGCCGGCGACATGACCATGATGGACCTCGGGTCCTGCGGCCCCGACGTCGCTCGCGCCATCGTGCAAGACTGCCCCGACCTGGCGAAGATTGGCGTCCAGGTGCTCGAGATCGCGAAGCTGAACATCAACCTCTCCGACGAGGATCAGGCGCGCATCGACGAGTTCCAGGACCAGATCGTCCAGGCCAAGCTCGACGCTCGCAAGGCGAAGATCGGAGTGGGCCAGGCCGAGGCTCTGGCGCAACAGCGGCAGTTCGAGCTCGATCAGGATTTCGCGAACCGCGCACGCTACGTGAACCAGCTCGACATGGGGCGCTACCAGCAGTACGCCGGCGCCGAGGCGATGATGGGCCTCGGGCAGGGCATGGCCCAGGGTGGCGAAGCCGCCGGCGGCGGTGCCGCCATGGCGGCCATGCAGGCCGGTATGGGTCTCGGCGCGGGCATGATGTACGGCCAGCGCATGCCGTACCCGCAGCAAGGCTATCCGCCGCCCGGCTACGGCGCTCCGCCTGGCTATCCGCCGCCCGGCTACGGCGCTCCGCCTGGCTACCCGCCGCCGGGC
>Ga0233425_10010033_pt1 | contig 11730 bp, 13 predicted proteins | sample Watercolumn_Towu_2_FD_181712 | JGI IMG/M metagenome (GOLD analysis project Ga0233425, IMG submission 181712) | Freshwater microbial communities from Lake Towuti, South Sulawesi, Indonesia - Watercolumn_Towuti2014_140_MG | ecosystem: Environmental > Aquatic > Freshwater > Lake | place...
GGATCGTGTGAAAACGAGGTACGAAAGGCGCCTGAAGGAGTTCGGAAAAGGCTTGCTCACCGCCGGGGAAACCGATGGAGAGAAGCAGATAGAAGCTTTGATCTGAGGCTTACTCTTTGATGAAGCGGATGACCATCACCTCTGCGGAAGTGTACAGCTTCAGGAAATAAATTCCCGATGCCAGAGAGGCAATGTTCAGGCATATCTCCGCTTCCTCTTTCTGGAATCCGCTTTCCATAGCAAGGCCATTGGAAGAGAAAACCTCTGCGTTCTGCACCGGCGATCCGCAAACGATATGGAGCCTGTCACTGGCAGGAACAGGATATACCAGGGGCCTGCGGGTGGGCGACGTTTGGTAGTCCACAGAGATCGTTTCAGAAAGCGATGATTGCCCGTTCAGGTCCACCTGCCTGATCCTGTAATAATTGATCGCCTCCGGGTGCTCGTCGTAGCTCAGGTAAGCATTTACTCCCGAAGACGTTCCTTTGCCGGGCACGCTTCCAACCATCTTCCATCGATAATCCGGATCCATCTTCTCCACATGGAAATACGCATTGTCCTTTTCAGTGGCCGTTCGCCATTCGAGCCGGACCGACTGGCTTTCGGGCTCTCCCCTGAATGAGATGAACTCAACGGGAAGCGTACCCGCATTATAGTGCACCGTAACGGTGATCGCATCGATGTTGGCGGTTAAGAATAACGAAGCCAGTCCCGCATTCATCTGTGCGGAAAAAAGAACGCCAAAGTTGCTGGCATTGATCTGTGCGGGCGTCCAGGTTGTGCCCCAGAGGTCGGCATTATTGCCATACACGGATACGCCGTCCGATCCCGTCCATCCGGCTCCCGAAGCGTGGTTGGTTCCGACCTGAGCGCCCGCTTTCATTAAAAATACATTTTTGTCTGTAACTGACGAGCCGATCAGCAGGCCGGCCGCATTCCGCTCTACGCGCACCTCGATGCCGCACACCGTTGCTGTGGCCGGAATGGCAAAACCGTAGTCGGAAGCCTGAATGTAATTGGTTTGTGCGCTTGCCAGAACACCCAGCAGGGTGCCGCAGGAAATATAGGAGTTGTTGGAAGAGATGCCATTCGACAGGTTTGACCAGCTCAGGGAGCCGGAAGCGCTGTTGTTTGTGATAGACGCCGGCAGAGACGCTCCTGTCGGGACACATTGGGCGGATACATCGCCGGTGCTAAAGATCAGGGATAGCGCAGTACCTGAACGCATGATGTGTTTTAAGAGCTGCATGACAACAGTCGGGAGGTTGTCCGACAAAGGTATGAGCTTCCGGAACTATTGTAAATACGTGCAATTACCTGTTTTGCAGGGGAAAATTACGCACGTGGATCATGCAGGAAAAAACAGGTAGCCCGATCAGGACGGCAGAGAAATGATCTTGTTCCGGAGTGCAAACATCACCAGGCTCAGCACATTCTTTGTGTCGGTTTTCGCCATGATGCATTGGCGGTGTCCTTCAACGGTCCTGATGCTGATGTGAAGGATCTCCGCAATTTCTTTGTTTGACTTTTCCAGGCAGATCAGGTTGAGCACCTGCGTTTCGCGCTCCGTGAGGCGGAGCTTCACATTGTCATCATGCTGCTTTTCCACATGAATGAGCTTGTCCATCAGCAATCCGGAGATCTCATCATCGAAATAAAATCCCTTATGATGAACCGTTCTGATCGCATCGATCACTTTCTCAATGTCGCAGTTCTTTGGCAAAAACGCACGCGCACCTTTGGCAAGGTATTCAGCAATGTAGCTGCTTTCGTAATACATGCTCAGCATAATCACTTTTATTTCAGGATATAATTCCCTGATTCTGGTAAGCGCCTCCTTACCCTCCATCACCGGCATGCTGATGTCTAACAGAATCACATGAGGAACTGTATGTTTTAAGCGATCCAACAGCTCCTGACCGTTACCGGCTTCAAATGCAATACTGATATCTTCTTCCTCGTTAAGTAATGATACCATTCCTTGTCTGAATAATACATGATCTTCGGCAATGGCAATACTGATTTTCGGCTTCATAAAGTGTGGGGTCTGACAAAAACTAAAATATTGATTTTTTTAATACAATAAGAACATAAATGATTTTATTTTTTCTTTATCGATGTTTAAATCAATTTAATACGGTGTTTTTTTGTGTTAAGTCTGCTGTAAATTCGCGTAGTTTTACGCGCATTTTTCAGAAGAGTGGGTTTAAAAGTGTTGATTATCAAGGGTGAAAATTTTGGATATCTGTTTCATCAGGTGCTCCTGAAATTAATTTGAATAAATTGTATTTTCAGTATTTCCCGCAGAAGCTTCAGGTGTTTTTTGGGATTAAAGCGGAGAGTTTTTTGGGAGCGATTTCGCAATAGGCGGTCTTAACTGCTTCCACAAACAGCTCTTTCGGCACAAGCGTCATGTCGATGAATGTCCAGCCTTGTTTCCCCCATGCATTGGGCACCGGGAAAACGACGCGTTTGTCGTATGCGGAAAAAATATCCTGATCGGTCTCCGATAACCTGATGCAGGCGCGGTGATGCTGTTTGTCGTAGCTGGCGAATATTTTCTTCTTTACCCTGAAGGAGGTCTTCTCAAAATGAGGCTCCTCGGTCACTTCAGGAAGAGCCAAGGCAATTTTTCTTAAGGTGGAGAAGCGGATCATGATCAATGGAAAGAATGTGTTTAAAGATACACATCGGATCGATACGCCTCCCGAAAATCGGATGAACGGCTAGGGCTTTTGAACGGGGCGGATATACTGATCGAGCTCTGTCCAGGGGCCACCGTTGTATACCTTGCGAAAGCCTCGTTCTTTTAAGATCTCCACAGCCTTTACGCTTCTCAGGCCATGCGAGCAACAGGTGATATACGTCTTACCGGTATCCAGAGAAACAAAGGCCTTTCTTAATTTGCTCAAAGGAATATTAACGGAGCTGGCAATGTGTCCGTCCTCATATTCGGAAGGCGTTCTTACATCCAGGATCACAGCGCCCTCTGCGATGAGGCTATCCAGCCCTTTGGCGATGTGCGTGCGCTGATAGGTTTTATAAAGCGCATAAACGACGATCAGGATAAGGAGAGTAATGACCGTATATTTCATGGTGTCCTGATGCTTGGTTTGAGAAGTCTGCTATTGATGTAGAATGTTCCGAAAGGGATCAGGCAGGCAACAAGCACTTTCCAGGTGGTCTGCCTGAAGCGCCACTGCTGCTCAATGCCCGCGTTGACGGTTTGGAGAACGAACAGCAGGAACAGCAGCCCGTGCACAGGCCCCATGATCCTGACCAGAGCCGGTGCGTCAAAAAAATGTTTGAGCGGAACGGCAAGTCCGGTCAGGAGAAGAAGCGAGCTGCCTTCGAGCCAGCCCAGTATTCTGAGCCGGCCAAGCGCTGTGGAAAATGAAGCCTGTGTCATCGTTTAAAAAGTTCTCAGGTAAGGCCTTGCCGCCCAGGGTGCAAAAGGCCAGGGAATGGCAAGGAGAATGATCAGGAGCCCGGCGCCGAACCAGATGAGCATGGTCCTGAACTTCTCAGGGTCGCTCTGTTGGCGTTTGGCAAGGGCCGAGCCGATGGTGATCAGCACAATGGCGATCAGCATCAGCGTGATGTGAACGAGCCCGAAGAAGGTGGTGTTCACCTGCCGGATCGCTTCGCTGAAATGTCGCCAGAAGTAAGAGGTGATCGGGCTTTGCATGTAGAGGATCATTCCTGCGATGAGCTGCACATGGGCAATGGTGGCAGTCCAGTGCCTGACCGAGTTATCCGTTTTCGAAAAGGCAAGGCCTTTTGACAAGCCCCGGCAGGCTCTGAAAACGGCATACAGCAGGCTGAGCAGGACGAGCCATCGGAGCAGGGAATGAACCAGCAGAAGGAATAAGGAACTGTCGAACATGGTAGAAATTATTCAGCAAAGTAAGCGGCAGGATCAGGACCCTGTGAGGACATACAATTCTTCTTTCAGGACTTTTCAATCCGTTGGCGGAATTGCAGAGGAGTCATCGCCTCGTATTTTTTGAAGAGCCTGCTGAAATAAGAGGCATCCGCAATGCCCAGCTCCGCAGCGATCCCGTTTACCGGCAGATCCGTCTGGTGCAGAAGCACCTTGCCTTCGAGCACAATGGCTTCGTCGATCCATTTGATGGGAGAGCGCCCTGTGATCTGCTTCACGATCTTATTCAGATGGTTGGGGCTTACATGCAGTAAGTCGGCGTATTCGGCTACAAGATGTACGGAGCGCACATGTGTGAAGACCAGCTCCTTGAACTTGTTGGTGAGCCTTAGGGCGCTTGTCTGCCGGCTATCCGACAGAGGTTTGTACACCTCGTGGAGCTCGCATAGCAGGGCGATGAAATTGGACTGAACGAGCTCGGGGCTCCGCAGGCCGGAGCTCTTGTAATGCGCATAGATCCGTTTGAAAAGCTGTCGCACATGAGCCGAGCTGTCCTTAGGAAGCCTGATAAAAGGATTTCCCCATACCTGGAGAAACTCGAAGCGCTTCCATAAGCCCGGTGCTCCGGATTTTCCCACAATGAAATCGTTATGAAAATTGCAGAGAAAGCCCTTGTTGATGTCGTGCTTTGCAAAGGAATAGACCTGTCCGGCAGGAACGATGACGCACTCGTGCGCATAGATGGTGTAGGAGCGGCTGCCGATGGTAATGTTGGCTTCTCCCGATGTCAGATAGATAATGGTGTGAGTGGTAGAGCGGGTAGGAGGGACGGGGAGCCTGATCAATCTGATCAGGTCCTGGACCTGCACAATGAAAAATGTTCCATAGTCGGCTTTCAGAAGAGCGTTCGTTTCCTCTTCGCCTTTGATGTACCTTTCGCGAAAGGTTTCCGTGCTATGCGTTTTTATGTTGGACAGAAGCGTGGATGATAACATGTTTGTCAAAGGTATTGATCTGCCCGATATGATCTGCGCATTGCTAACAAAGTGACAAAATTTTTTGATCCTCCCATGCTGTCCCGATACGGTAGATAAAAGAAGGAACCTGTCCGGTCACTGTATCAGACTGATAACGCGTATCCCCTTCCATAAAAAAAGCAGTTCCCGTTTAAAGGAACTGCTGTTTAAAAAAACAAATGAGCATGTCGGCCATGCTATTTGTGCCATATATAGATTTAATCGTGTACGCCTTCCATAATTTCCTCCACCATCTTCTTGCAGAAGGCAGGCAGGTCTTTCGGGCTGCGGCTGGTCACCAGGCCGTTATCCACAACCACCTCCTCATCTTCCCAGATAGCACCCGCATTTTCGAGGTCGGTGCGGATAGATGGGTAAGAGGTAAGCCTCCGGTCTTTCAGCAGGCCGGTTTCAATCATCGTCCAGGGCCCGTGGCAGATGGCAGCCAGCGGTTTTCCCTCTTCCAGGAAATCGGCCACAAAGTTCACCGCATCTTCATTCACCCTCAGCGCATCCGGATTCATCACGCCACCCGGCAGCACCAAAGCATCGTACTGTGTGCTTTTCACTTCATCAATACTTCTGACGGCCTCGTATTCATCGCCCCAGTTTTTATCTTTCCATCCTTTGATCTTTCCCTTTTTCAAGGAGACGATCTCTACCGTGGCACCGGCTTTCACCAGTGTTTCCAACGGTTGCTGTAGCTCCGATTGTTCGAATCCGTGCGTGGCCAGGATCGCGACCTTCTTTCCCTGTAATGTGTTTTCCATCTGTTCTTAAATTAATGATTCCGTTCCGACAGGATAAATCCTGATGCCAGAAAAGATAAACGCCGGCTGCGTATAGATTTCCACACAGAAAGCATGTTCTGCAGCACACAGTTTCAGTAGGCTTAAATAATCGCTCCCGGCAATTTCCGGAAACAGGCAGAAGGCACTTAAAAGGTGAAAAGCCTGTTTTACTCAGTTAAACGCTAGGAACACGAGAATGACGGTATAATGGCGTTAAATTGTTGTTAAATTAGCTTTAACTCCTTTCTGCCTGAATCATGAAAAAACTTTACGTTATAACTATTGGTGTACAGTTTATACACTTTTTGGCACAAGCACAGATCGTTACCGCGAACGCTGCAAACCTCAGCATAAGCCCAGGAGCTGTTGTTTGGGTCAATGGCGGAATGAATGTTTCCAACGCTACCGCATGTTTAAATAACGGAGCGCTTACCATCACGAAGAACTCGACCTTTCCATCGGCGGGGACCTTCAACATCGAAACCGGAAGCACGGTTTCCGGTAATGGGATTTACGAGGTGGAGCAGGATTGGGTGAACAGCGCGACCTTTGCGGCAGGCACCTCCAAAGTAAGGCTGAACGGGAATACCCAGCAGTTCATCACCAGCACCAATGGCACATCGACCACCTTCAACGACCTTGAGCTGTTAGGGACAGGCACAGGCGCCAACCGGAAAAAAACATTGCAGGGAGTGGATGCTAAAACCGGCACCGCCGGCACCCTTCAGATCAACGACAGGGAGCTCGAAACACAGGCACAGACCTTTTTTGTATTAAATACCGCTCCCGGAGCCGTGACGAATAATACCACACCGGGCAGCGAAGGCTTCGTGAGCAGCGTGAGCCCCGGGACCTTCTCGCGCGAAACCAACAGCAGCGCCGTCTACGTATTCCCAACCGGATCGAGCACCGGCACCCTGCGCTACCGCCCGGTAGAGCTGACCCCGGCAGATGCCAATGCGAATACCTATGTGGTGCGCCTGAACAACGTGGATGCCAGCACTCAAAGCTTCGACCGGACCCAGACAGATGGCAAGCCCTGCGACCTCAACCCTCTTTATTTTCACGCCATCAACCGCGTTGCCGGATCCTCGCCAACCGATGTGCGCCTGTTTTATATCGTGGCTACGGATGGCAGCTGGTCAGGCATGGCCCAGTGGCGCACCGCCAATACTATCTGGAACGACATGAATGCCCAGGGCGCAGGCACATCAGGAGCCTTTGCCACCCGTACCCGTACCGGCTGGAACTTCGCCAATCCGGGCGATCCGTATATCCTGAGCAATGTAAGGCCCGATCCACCGGTGTTGAACTGTCCTTCGCTTTGTGAGAATTCAAGCAACAATAACTTCAGCCTTACCGGCAACAGCAGCTCCTATCAGTGGACCTTTCCGTCCAATGGAACCATCACCGGCGGCCAGGGTACTTCCAACGTAACGGCCAATTGGACCACAGGCACAGGCTCCGTATCCGTTATTGCCATTGGACCCGGAGGATGCAATTCCTTACCGGCCACCTGCATGCCCAATGTGGTTCCTCCGCCCACCGTTGATTTTAGCTTTGCCGACGATATGAACAATGTTTCCTTTACCGACCTCACCAGCGGCAGCTCTCAATGGAGCTGGAACTTTGGCGACAGCACAAGTTCTTCATCCCAGAATCCGTCGCATACCTTTCCCGGCAGCGGAACCTATACCGTCGTATTGGTCGCTTCGAACGGTACAGGCTGCAGCGGCTCAGCCTCTCACGTGGTTGAGATCCTGGGCGATATCGTAATTCCCAATGTCATTTCTCCTAACGGCGACGGGATCAATGACATCTTCACGATCAAATCCAGCGGCCTTAAAACCTATGACCTGGTGATCTTCAACCGTTGGGGAACCAGGGTATACAGGTCAACAAGCCCTAAAGATCACTGGGATGGCACACAGAATGGAAATCCTGTAGCCGATGGAACTTATTTTTACATTTTAAATGCGTCCTCCGGAAACAAGGATTTTAAGTTCCAGGGATACGTGACGGTCTTTAATTAATTTACTCCTCAATCTGATAATCATGAAAAAAAACATCCTTTTTCTATTTGCTGTAGGTGCGGGTCTGGCATTTACGCCCCTTAGCGCTCAGAACAATGTCGGTATCGGAACAACCACGCCGAACCCTAATTCGATCCTGGAAATGCAATCGACCACGCAGGGTGTTCTCGTGCCGAGGATGACCACAGTCCAGCGGCTTGCCATTGCAGCTCCTACGGAAGGCCTGATGGTATACGATATTACTGTAGATTGTTTCTTCTTTTATGAAACGACATCCGCTACCTGGAAAAACCTATGCTCTGCAGCCACTGGTCCGCAAGGTCCCGCCGGCCCTGCCGGTCCGCAAGGCCCTGCTGGTCCACAAGGCCCTGCCGGTCCTGCCGGAGCTACTGGTCCTGCGGGTGCAGCAGGAGCAACGGGTGCAGCCGGCCCTGCCGGTCCACAAGGTCCTGCCGGCCCTGCGGGTGCAGCGGGAGCGACTGGCCCTGCCGGTCCGATCGGTCCTGCTGGTCCTACAGGAGCTACAGGTGCAGCCGGTCCTGCCGGTCCTGCCGGCCCTGCGGGTGCAACCGGTGCTACAGGCCCTGCTGGTCCTGCGGGTGCAACTGGAGCTACCGGTCCTGCCGGAGCTACTGGTCCTGCGGGCGCAACCGGTGCAACAGGTCCGCAAGGCCCTTCCGGTGTGATCCAGAAATACCATGTGTACGGCAGCGCAGGACGACTGGCAGTAACATCGACGGTAGCTACTGCCCAGCCGGGCCTCTCCCAAACCTTTACGCTGGCCTCACCGGCTACCGTAATGATCTGGGCTACGATCGGAACGCGCAACACGGCAACCACCGCAGGAGCCTGGTCTAATGTGGATATGATCATCTACCTGAATAACAACTTCCTTCCAAACGGAGGCTGGAACCGCTTCTCCACGGTAAACCCTTCTTCCGGTGCCAACGGGTTCAACACCTGCGCCATCAACACGGTGGTAAGCTTACCGGCCGGAACCCACACCATCGATCTGCGTACCGCACGCTCCAATGGCACGGTATCGGTCGATATCGGAGGAAACTCCTCAACCGATACGAATCCGGGAGAGCTCACCATCATGGTTGTCAACTAAGATCAGGATCATGAAAACACTACTCTCTCTTTTAATACTGTGTGCCTTGGGCAGTTATAAAGCCCAGGCACAGGAAGCCGTTTCTTCGAAGAAGAGCGGGCAGATGCAGGCCTCCTCCGAAACCACGACCGCCTCTCCCGATAAGCCGGCTACCGCCACGCTTGTGTCGGGCGACAGGCAGCCGGTTGTGCAGGAAGTGCCCTTGGAAAAAGAAAATACCGCAACAGCACCTGTGTCTCCGGTGCCGGTTTCCTCTTCCAAAAAACCGGATTGATGATATCAACTTATTAAAAAACCCGTCACGACTTATCGTGACGGGTTTTTTGTTGGGTTAATCATAAGGACTAAAGGATTTAATCCGCCATGTTCTGTGTTCTTTACCAATGACCAGCATATAATCCGCGCAAGGATATACATCCCGTTCATGAACATAACCCTGTATGGAACGATTGATCGTATGTACAGGAATAAAGGAATCGACGATTTTCTCATCGTAGCTGCCTTCCAGTATACCATATCTCAGCTCGGCGATTACTTTGTCAGCCTGATGAGGCCTTTCATAGATTCTTGTAGAGGGGCTCAGACAAACATAAGTGATAAACCAGTCGAGATCGCAGCCCTTATCAAAATAATGACCGGCTTGTAAATAAGGCATGATGAACTCAGTCTTATGAAGCCTTTTGTCGAAGCAGCCGCCAAGCTCTATCACGCGTCCAAGCTTCTTCCATAGCCCTGATTGATGAGGTGCTTTGTGCAGTTGCCAGTATCCGATAAAATCCTGCTTCCCCGACAAGCCTCCACCGTGGCTGGTAATGGTGCCGGGACCAATAAGCTCCAGTAAAGCCGTTGTATTTTTTTCTGAAACAATTTTTTTGAGATGTGTGATAAAGCGGAGTAGAGAAGTGTCTGCTGCCGATTCATCAACCGGCATGATCTCCAGTGCACTGCAACTGTCTATAACTGCTTGCACAGCTAAAGTACTGGCACTTACAGGAGGCGCTTCTTTTACAGGGTTCGTTTCTTTTTTCTTTGCGTCCGTATCTGGATGTTCATTGTTTTGGTCACATCCTGAGAACAACAATAGTGCAAAACACGTGTATATAAGAACATGCCGTTTCATGTCTATACCGTCGCCGGTAATAACTTTGCCTTGCACTCGCCAAAGCCGATGCGTACACCATCCTTCTCGCAGTGTCCTTTGATGATGATGGTGTCATTGTCGTTGACAAACTTACGTTCTGTGCCGTCTTTTAAAGTGATCGGTTTGGTGCCGCGCCAGGTAAGCTCCATCATGCTTCCGTATTCGTGTGGCTGAGGGCCGCTGATCGTGCCGCTGGCCATCATATCGCCCACATTGATGTTGCAGCCGTTCACGGTGTGATGCGCCAGCTGTTGCTCCATCGTCCAGTACATGTATTTGTAGTTGGAGGTGCAGATCAGGTTCTCCTGTCCGTTTTCAGGGACCAGGAACACCTCCAGCTTAATGTCTACGTTTTTATCGCCGCTGTATTCCAGGTAAGGCAATACTTTCGGTTCCTGTGTGTAACCCGCGGTACGGAAAGGCTCCAGGGCATCGAGGGTTACCACCCAGGGAGAGATCGTGCTGGCAAAATTCTTCGACAGGAAAGGCCCGAGCGGCACATATTCCCAGGTCTGTATGTCGCGCGCGCTCCAGTCGTTGAACAGCACCATCCCGAAAATGTAATCGTCGGCCTTGGCCGTGCTGACGGTTTCGCCCAGCTGCGTGGACTTCCCGATGATGAAGGCCGTTTCCAGCTCGATGTCCAGCAGCTTGCTCGGGCCGTAAACCGGATTGTCGCTGTCGGCCGGCTTTTGCTGTCCTTTGGGGCGGTGAAAGGAGTGGCCGCTGACGCAGATGCTGCTGGCCCTGCCGTGGTAGCCCACCGGTAAATGTTTCCAGTTGGGCATCAGCGCATTCTTAGGATCGCGGATCATGGTGCCGATATTCACCGCGTGATCGATGCTGCTGTAAAAATCCGTGTAATCGCCCACTTTCACAGGCATGAGCATCTTTACCGCATCCTGCTTTTTAAAGATGCTTTCAAAGATGCCTTCCTTGCCTTTGAGCTCCGTGTTACCGGCCTCCAGCAGGTCGGAGAGGCGGTTGCGCAAAGCACGCGTGGTCTCTTTTCCGAGCGCCATTAACCCGTTCAGGTAGAGGTCATCAAACACTTCTTTCGGAATTTTGACGCTGTCCAGGTAACCCTGCTTTGCCAGCTCATACAGATCGATCACATAATCGCCGATGGCAGAGCAGGCATGGTGAAGCACCGAAGCGTCGCTGTAAATGCCGAAAGGAAGATTCTGGATCGGAAAGTCTGAGTTGGAAGAGGTTGCTATCCAGGATTTTAACTGGGGATTATTGGCTTTAAGAGTCATGGCGTATTTGTTAAAAAAGGAAAAATTGCTGCGTGTAATGATAAGCAAAATTATACATTTGTAGCATGCAATGTAAAAAACTTATTTTTCTTTTTTTGACCTTTTCCAGTTTTTTAAAAGCCCAGACCTACAACGATTTTTCCTTTGTTCTGAATGAAAAAGCCATCAACAAGATTTTCTCGGTGATCGGTGAAATAAGCGGTAAAAATGAATACGAAGTGATGATGATGAAGGGTGAATACACCTGGGTCGTTTCCAATCCCAAAATCAATCTCCTCCCTGACAGCAGCGATTTTACCTGCGATGCCAAAGTAACGGTCGGCCCTTTCAGCTACAAATCGAAAGTGATCGGCAATGTGAAGATCAATTACGATAACAAAGCCAACGAGATTTCGATCAGGATCACCCGCGCCATCTTTGAGCTCTACACCATGGTGCTGGGAAACAAGATCCATATCAAGGACATTCACCTCGAGGAATATTTCAAAGACCC
>Ga0233425_10010034_pt1 | contig 11724 bp, 10 predicted proteins | sample Watercolumn_Towu_2_FD_181712 | JGI IMG/M metagenome (GOLD analysis project Ga0233425, IMG submission 181712) | Freshwater microbial communities from Lake Towuti, South Sulawesi, Indonesia - Watercolumn_Towuti2014_140_MG | ecosystem: Environmental > Aquatic > Freshwater > Lake | place...
ACGGCGCGGTTCACGGAGCTTAGGCAGTCGGCGGGAGTTTCCGGCCGTCGATGAGCTTTCTGTCCACTTACGCTAATCCAACGCGCTTTCTGCGGTTTGCAGAAGGCGCGTTGCCGTGGCTTTCAGGGGCCACTCTGCTTCTGCTCGCGATCGGGCTCTACGGCGCCTTCACGGCGCCGCCTGATTATCAGCAAGGCGAAACGGTCCGGATCATGTACATCCATGTTCCGTCCGCCTGGCTCGCAATCTTCGCTTATGTCGTGATGACCTCGGCGTCGCTCGGCGTTCTCGTGTGGCGTCATCCGCTGGCCGACGCGGCGCAGAAGACCGCAGCGAATCTTGGCGCGGCTTTCACATTCATCTGTCTCGTCACTGGCTCGCTTTGGGGCAAGCCGATGTGGGGAACGTTCTGGGTGTGGGACGCGCGCCTCACCTCAATGCTCGTTCTTTTTCTTCTCTATCTCGGCCTCATCGCCGTAAGGCAGACAATGGACGACACGCCGCGCGGCGCGCGCATCGCGGCGATCATGACGCTCGTCGGCGCCATCGACATCCCGATCATCAAATATTCGGTCGACTGGTGGAATACGCTGCATCAGCCTGCGTCGGTGTTTCGCATCGGCGGACCTTCGATCTCCGGATCGATGCTGTGGCCGCTGATCGTCATGACGCTCGCCGGGACGCTGCTATTTTTGACGCTGCATGTGATGGCGATCCGCAATGAAATCCTGCGGCGTCGCCTCGCGCGACTTTCATTGCAGGCCGTGCGCGCTGGCGAAGTCGCCGGCGATGAAAGCATGGAGCCCGCGGAGTGAGCGATCACTGGTTCTATATCGCCGCCGCCTATGGGGTGACGATCGTGACGCTCGGCGTCGTCACCTTGCGCATCATCCTCGATTATCGCCGTCTGCGCGCAGAGCTGGCGCGTTTCGGCGCTGCTGGCTCGCGCGATCAAGGAGAGGACGCGTGAGCGACGCCGTCGCGCCGCGCTCGCCGCTGCGCTTTTTGCCGCTGGCGCTCTTCGCGCTGCTGGCGCTCGTGTTTCTTGTGCGGCTCTTCTCCGGCGACGCGTCGCGCATTCCCTCGGCGCTCATTGGCAAGCCCGCGCCTAGCTTCGATCTGCCGGCGCTTGAAGGATTAGCTGGCGTTCCGGGTCTCTCGACAGACGATTTGCGAAAAGGTCACGTCAGCCTCGTCAATGTTTTTGCGAGCTGGTGCGGGCCATGCCGACAGGAGCATCCTGTTCTGATGGCGATTGCCGGCGACGAAGCGCTCAAGGCGAAAGGCGTCGCGCTCTACGGGCTTTCCTACAAGGATGAGACGGCGAAGGCGTTGGCCTTCCTTGAGGAGGGCGGCAATCCTTTCGCGCGCGTCGGCGTTGATCCCCTAGGCCGCACGGCGATCGACTTCGGCGTCTATGGCGTGCCGGAGACTTTCGTCATCAAGGGCGATGGAACCATCGCCTATAAATTCGTCGGGCCGCTAACGCCTTCCGCCGTCGCGACGACGCTCATTCCCGAGATCGAAAAGGCCAGCGGCGCCGCCGTGACGCGCTAAGCGTGCACGCGTGGCTAGGGCGCTCTGAGGAAGAGCCCAACGGTCAGCGCCGCGCCGATCACGATGATAAAGATGCGCAGAATCTTCTCATCAATATGATGAATCAGGCGCGCGCCGATGATCCCGCCGATCGTCGCGCCCGCGCTCGTCACCAGAGCCTGCGGCCAATGCAGATCCGGCGAAAATAGAAAAATGGCGACAGCCGAGGCGTTCATGATGCCCGCCAGAACATTCTTGGTGGCGCTGGCGATGCGCACGCCCTGTCCCGCCATGGTGAGCGCGGCGACCATGAGAAAGCCGATGCCGCCGCCGAAATAGCCGCCGTATACCGAGATCAGCAATTGCGCGAGTCCCGCTCCCGGCGCGCTGAGATGCGCATGCGTTTCGCCCGGCTTGCGAAAGAAACTGCCCCAGGCGAAGACCCCTGTCGCGAAGAGCACCAGCCATGGCACGAGACGCGCGAAGAGCCCGCGCGGCGTCGCCAGCAGCACCGCCGCGCCAACGGCGCCGCCGACGATGCTGATGATGAATAGCGTGCGTAGCGAAAGCCCGTTGGCGCCCGTCGCAAGCTTGCGGCCGGTCCAACCAGTCGCGACCTGCGCCGGAAACAGCGCCACGCATGACGTGACATTGGCGGCGAGCGCGTCCATGCCCGTAAACATCAGCATGGGAAGCGTGAGGAACGAGCCGCCGCCGGCAAGCGCATTCTGCGCGCCCGCCCAAGTCGCCACGGCAAACAGCAGAATGAAAGCCATGCGCGCCTATGTCAGGTCGCGCCATTCAAATCAAGCGGGCGGACTCCATCATCAGCCCGTCGGCGACGACGCGAATGAGCTTCTCGAGCTGGTCGTCGAGGAGCTTGGGCGGCATGTCGGCGATCTTCTCCTCAAGTCCGAGCGACACGACGCCATGCACGGCCGAGAATAGCGTGCGGGCGAAAGCCGCGCGCGCCAAATGGTTCGTTCCCGGCAGCAGCTGGGATAGGGGCGCGTCGAGCCGATTGAACAGGCGATTGCGCGCGTCGACATACCATTGCGGTGGCGCGACGCCCGGCGGCAGGCGATGTTCGAAAAGCGCGCGCCAACTTGGCTGTTCCGCTCTCGCGAAATGCAAATAGGTCCGCGCCATGGTCTGCAGCGCCTGCTCGGCCTCCGCGTCTCCTAGCGCCAAATCGATCGCGGATTCGAGGCGCGCCAGCGTTCGCTCGTTGACGCGCAGGATCAATTCGTCGAGGTCGTCGAAGGCGGTATAGATAGCGCCGAGCGCGCAGCTCGCCGCAGCGGCGAGATCTCGCGCCTTGAGACCGGCGAGGCCTTGTGCGGCGACTGTTTCCTGGGCGACTTCAATCAATCGCTCACGCAATTGAGAACGGCGGTCGGCTCCAGCCTCGATCGTTTTCTGATTCAACGGGGAATCTCCTCCCGATCTTGAACATAGTTCATTTATCATTGACGGCAGCGCGAAAGCGCTTAGTCTCAATTATGAACGCAGTTCATGGCGAAAGGCTGGCCTTAAAGCCCATTGCAACGCGCCAGACTTGACCGATCCTTAAGGGTAATGGACGAAAGTCTCCGCGCCCCTCCCGGATGTTTTGGACATGACGCATTCGCTTCTCGCTTCGCGGCGCTTCGCGCCGTTGTTCTGGCGTCAGTTCCTCGCGGCCTTCAACGATAATTTTCTAAAGAACGCTTTGGTGCTCTTGATCTTGGCCCACACGGCCGAGAGCGGGCCCACTCTCGTGACTCTCGCCGGCGCAGCCTTTATCGCGCCGTTCTTTTTCCTATCGGCGATCGGCGGCGAATTCGCCGACAAATATGACAAGGCGCGCGTCGTGCGTTGGCTGAGCGTCGCCGAACTCGGCGTCGCCGTCCTGTCGGCGGCGGGCTTTCTTTTCGCCAATATACCGGCGCTCTTTGGCGCGCTCATTCTGTTTGGCGTCATCGGCGCGCTCTTTGGCCCGATCAAATACGGCATTCTGCCGGACCATCTGACCCAGGAGGAGCTTCCGGCGGGCAATGCGCTCGTCGAGAGCGCGACCTTCTTCGCGATATTGACCGGCACCATCGCCGGCGGCGTCGCCCTCCATGTGGGAGATGGGGTGATCCTCGCTGCGGGCGTGATGGGCGTCGCCGTACTCGCTCTTGGCGCGGCCTGGCTCATTCCTCCAACGGGGCGCGCCGATCCCGATCTTGCAGTCGACGCGAATGTCTTCCGCTCGACCTTCAAACTTTTGCGGCACTTGCGCGCCCAGCCAGAGTTGCGGCGGCTTGCAATCGTCACAAGCCTCTTTTGGCTGTTCGGCTCCATCGCCATGTCGGTGGCGCCCTCGCTCATCACCCAGACGCTGCATGGCGCCGAGATCGTCGTGAGCGTGCATCTTGCGCTGTTTGCCGTCGGCATCGCTGCAGGGTCGGGCCTCGCCGCCTTTCTGCTCAAGGGCAAGATCGTGCTGCTCCCCTCGGCCGTCGGCGCGGCCCTCGTCGCCTTGGGGTCAGCGGACCTCGGCGTTGCGCTTCTACTTTCGCCTGCGCCCGCCGCAGCGCCGGCGCTATTGCCGGAAGCCTATTTCGCTCAGCCGCTCGCCTGGCGCGCGGCGATCGATTTTTCATTGCTCGCGATCGCCGGCGGCCTGATGATCGTGCCGTCCTTCGCCGCCATTCAGGCGCGGAGCGCGCCACAGGAACGCGCCCGCACCATCGCCGCGGTCAGCGTGCAGAACGCCGCTTTCATGGCGCTCGGCGGCGTCGGCGTGGCGGGACTGCAGAGCCTGGGCGTCTCGTTCGCGGCGATCCTGCTTGGCGTAGCGGCCGTTGCGTTCGCCGCTTCAATCTGGATGGTTAATGCGGTCGTCGCCTCGCCGTTGCAGGATCTGCTCTCGATTTTCTTTCGCGCCTTCTACCGTCTCGACGTGAAAGGGCTCGAAAATTTCGACCGGGCCGGGCCCAATCCGATCGTCGCGCTCAATCATGTGAGTTTCCTCGACGCCGCGGCGATTCTCGCCGTCATGCCAAAAGAGCCGGTTTTCGCCGTCGACCACACGATCGCGAAAAAATGGTGGGCGAAGCTGTTTCTCAAATTCGCGCGCGCCATCCCGCTTGATCCATCAAATCCGTTCGGCGCGCGCGCGCTCGTCAATGCGGTCAAGGACGGAAATCCGCTCGTCATCTTCCCGGAAGGCAGGCTTACCGTCACCGGCAGTCTGATGAAAGTCTATGATGGAGCCGGACTGGTTGCGGAGAAATCCGGCGCGATGATCGTGCCTGTTCGCATTGACGGCGCCGAGGCGACGATGTTCTCCCGGCTGACGCGTGAACAGGCGCGCCGCCGCTGGTTTCCAAAAGTCACGCTTACCGTAATCGAACCCGTTCGACTTGCCGTTGACGACGCGCTGAAGGGCAAGGCGCGTCGGATTGCGGCAGGCGCGGCGCTCTATCACGTCATGTCGGATCTCGTCTTCCGCACGACGAATATTGACCGCACTCTTTTTGAAGCGGTTGTCGAAGCGGCGCGCGCGCATGGGTTCTCGCGAGTCGCGCTTGAAGATCCGGTCGCCGGCAAGGTCAACTATCGCAGGCTTTTGATCGGAACGCGCGCGCTCGCCAGCAAAATTGCGAATATCGGCAAGCCGGGCGAGGCAATCGGACTCATGTTGCCGAACGCCAATGGCGCGGGAGTGACTTTCCTTGCGATCATTTCCGCCGGTCGCATCCCGGCGATGATCAATTTCACCGCCGGCGCCGCAAATATTCTCGCGGGCTGCGAGGCGGCGCAGGCGGGGACCATTTTGACGTCGCGCGGCTTTATTGAGAAGGCCAACCTCGAAAAACTCATCGCCGCTCTCGAAGAGAAAGTAGCGATCGTCTATCTTGAGGACATAAGGGCGTGCGTCTCTCTTGGCGATAAGCTCGGCGCCTTCCGACGATTCCGCCAGCCCATTGTCGCGCGCAAGGCCGACGACATGGCGGCGATTCTTTTCACCTCAGGTTCGGAAGGCGCGCCAAAAGGCGTGGCGCTGTCGCATAAAAACATGCTCGCCAATGCGGCGCAGGCGGCGGCGCGCATCGATTTCGGGCGCGCGGACAAGGTCTTCAATGTCCTGCCGATGTTCCACTCCTTCGGTTTGACAGTCGGCTTCACCCTGCCGCTGATCTCGGGCGTTCCGATCTATCTCTATCCCTCGCCGTTGCACTATCGCATCGTGCCCGAGCTCGTTTACGGCTCGAACGCCACCATCCTTTTCGGCACTGACACGTTTCTTGTGGGTTACGCCCGCGCGGCGCACTCTTATGATTTCCGATCTATTCGCTATGTCGTCGCCGGCGCCGAACCCGTGAAGCAAGCGACGCGCGATACGTGGTTGGAGAAGTTCGGCGTCCGCATTCTCGAAGGTTATGGCGTGACGGAAGCCGCGCCAGTGCTCGCGCTCAACACGCCGATGTTCAATAAATTCGGCACAGTCGGACGGCTGATGCCGAGCGTTGAACATAGGCTCGAACCCGTCCCTGGCGTGGAGGACGGCGGACGTCTGTTGGTGCGCGGACCCAACGTCATGATGGGCTATCTCAAAGTCGATAAGCCCGGCGTGGTGCAGCCTCCGGAGAATGGCTGGCACGATACGGGCGACATCGTCACGATCGATGCGCAAGGCTATGTGACGATCAAAGGTCGCGCCAAGCGTTTCGCCAAGATCGGCGGCGAGATGATCTCGCTGGCGGCCATCGAACAACTGGCGGCCGAACTTTGGCCCGACGCGCTATCGTCGGCGGCGACCGAGATCGACCCGCGCAAGGGCGAGAGGGTAGTTCTCATCACGCAACAGAAGGACGCAACGCGCGCAAATTTCCAGACCTACGCCAAGTCGAAGGGCGCATCCGATCTGATGATCCCGGCGGAAATCATGATCGTCGAACACGTGCCGCTTCTTGGTTCAGGCAAAGTCGATTTCGCCGCAGTGACGAAATTGGTGCGCGAGCGCGGCCGCTATATTCTGCCTAATCCGCGCCTGCCAAACGGCCTGCACGGACGGATTGATGGCGACGCCGCGATGTCGGCTTAAACCGGCAGCGTCTCGGCGTGAACTTATCAAAGACTTCTTCGCGATTTTGAGCGCCGTTGCTCACGGTCCTCGTCTTTCGAGACGCCGCCTCGATCTCGGGCTTGCCCGAGATCGATATTTGATGCGCAAGTCGGGTGAACCCGACTTGCGGGCGGCTCCTCAGGATGAGGACCGCTGGGGGCCCAAAAATCTTGGACGCTTTTAAACACGTCGCTCTTGCGTAACCCAAGGCCCCTCATCCTGAGGAGGCCTCAAAGAAGCCGTCTCGAAGGACGAGGGGCCGATGGCGTTAGAACTTGTCATGGCTTAGCGAGCCGGGCGAGGGTCGGCGAGGAAAAAACTACGTCCAAAACGGCGCGAGCTTCTTCAGCCGCTTCTCGCTCTTTTTTGCGTGGGCGACGCCTTGCTGCGCCGCATGGGCGAACCAGCCGCGTATGAAGCCCGAAGCTCGCAACGCTTCTGGATTCTCCGCATCGATGCGGTCGAGAAGCCCGTTGGCGACCTCCATGTCATTGAAGACGCCCAATTGGTCTTGCATGTCGCCAAGCGTGCGTAAATAAGCGCGCGCGGCTTTACGATCCTCAAACAGGCTTTCAAAAAATTCAGCGCCATAGCGCGCCTTTTTGAGCGCAATGCGGACAAGGTGTCGTTCTTCGGCCGAAAGCGTCGCAAAACCCTTGCTCTTCTTCAAGAGCCGCTTGTGAAGCCGCGTCAACGCATGAGCGGCAAACCTGCATGCCGATCCTGGCGCGCGCATCTCGGGCTTGACTTCCCAGTCATGCCGCTCGATCGCCAATTGCAAGTCGCCGACGAACCGCGACGTGTCATCAGACGACACCGCTTCATGCGCCGCGCGATAAGCCTTTTCGTGGAACGATTCGAGAGTGTCGGTTAGCGCATGAAAGCTCGCGTCGTCGCCAATCGCCTCCTGCACGCCGGACTTCAACGCGGCGCCGAAGACGTCCCAATCGCGCGCGGCGCCGAGAACGGAAGCGAGAGTCTTGGCGCGATCGCGCGCGGTTTCGAGTGACGGCCCGGTGAGAGTGGGCCGCAACAGACCGATCGCCGCGCGCAGGCGACGCAAGGCGACGCGCATCTGATGCACGCTTTCCGGCGCGCTCGAGGTTGGAAGAAGCGGAAGATTGGCGAGGAAATGTTCGAGCGAGGCGGAGAAGATGGCCGCCGCCGCGGCTTCGAGCGTGTCGTCTTCAGAGAGCTCGATCGGCTTCGCCTTGATCGCCGCCGACGCGTCGGCGGCGCCGGACGCCTGCTGCACGTCGTCGCGCGCAGGTGAACTCAGGGGCTCTGATAGCTCCATACAGACGCTCTACTGCAGAACTAACGCAAACATAGGGTTCGGCGCGGGCGGCGCCACGTTAAGCGCGCCAGAACCTTTCCCTCAAGCCCTTGATTAATACATCCGCGCTTGCTTTATCGCGGCGCGATATTCTTCTCGGGAGCTCCACCTCATGTCGACTTGGCCTCACCATGGCAAAATCACTGGTCCGATTGTACTGATCGGCTTCGGCTCCATTGGCCGAGGCATTTTGCCGCTGATCGAGCGCCATTTCGATTTCGACAAGTCGCGCGTCACCGTCATCGATCCCGTCGACACGCATCGCCGGCTGCTCGACGAGCGCGGCATCGCTTTTCTCAAAACCAAGCTAACGCCTGAGAACTACCGCGAGGTCTTGACCCCGCTGCTGACGAAAGGCGAAGGCCAGGGCTTTATCGTCAATCTCTCCGTCGACGTTTCTTCTCTCGCGATCATCAAGCTCGCGCGCGAACTGAACGCGCTCTGTGTAGACACGGTGGTGGAGCCATGGCCGGGCTTCTACTTCGACAAGAGCATGGGCAATGAAGCGCGCACCAATTACGCGCTGCGCGAAACGGTGCTCGAAGAGCGTCGGAAGAATCCGGGCGGATCGACGGCTGTCTCCTGCGTCGGCGCCAATCCGGGCATGGTGTCCTGGTTCGTCAAGCAGGCGCTTGTGAATATTGCGCGCGATACGGGCGCGCTCGGCAAGGAGCCGGAAACGCGCGCCGAGTGGGGCGCGCTCGCCCAAAGGCTCGGCGTCAAGGGCATTCACATCGCCGAACGCGATACGCAGCGCGCACGCGATCCGAAGCCGCGCAATGTCTTCGTCAATACTTGGTCGGTCGAAGGCTTCGTCTCCGAGGGCATGCAGCCCGCGGAACTCGGCTGGGGGACGCATGAAAAGGCGCTGCCCGACATTGGCCGCACGCATCCGACCGGCTGTGGCGCGGCGATCTATCTGCTGTCGCCCGGCGCCAATACGCGCGTGCGCTCATGGTGTCCGACTCCCGGCGCCCAATATGGCTTTCTCGTCACCCACAATGAGTCGATTTCGATCGCCGATTATTTGACTGTGCGCGATGCTTCGGGCAAGGCGATTTACCGCCCAACCTGCCATTACGCCTATCATCCCGCCGACGACGCCGTTCTTTCCCTGCATGAAATATTCGGGGCCGCCGGCAAGATGCAGGCGAGCTGGACGATCCTCGACGAGCATGAAATCGTCGACGGCATCGACGAACTCGGCGTGCTGGTCTACGGCCACGCGAAAAACGCTTATTGGTACGGCTCGCAGCTCTCGATCGAGGAGACGCGCGATCTCGCGCCCTATCAAAACGCCACCGGCCTTCAGGTCTCCTCAGCCGCGCTCGCCGGCATGGTCTGGGCGCTGGAGAATCCAGAGGCCGGTATCGTCGAGGCGGACGAGGTCGACTACAAGCGCTGCCTCGACGTGCAACTGCCCTATCTCGGGCCGGTGAAGGGGTACTACACGGATTGGACGCCGCTCGATGGGCGGCCCGGCCTCTTCCCGGAAGACATCGACGAGAGCGATCCCTGGCAGTTCAGGAATATTCTCGTGCGCTAAGCGGCGCCTCAGGTCACTTAAGGAAGCGCGCCGTCGAAAGTCGGCGCGTTTTTTTTCGGGCAAGCCACTTGCCCGAGGATAGTGTTCTCTATATGTTCTCACCCAGATTCTAGCGAGTCAACGGCGATGCTCGCGGCTGCGGCAGAGGTTGCGGATATGGGACATGCGGCTCAATCAGTAGCGGAAATGAAAGGCGCGCGGATCGACGCGGGGGCGATCGTCGAGGCGGAGCGCCGGCGCGGGCGGGGCGCGCTGTCAAAGCGTAGCGGCCGGTTCGAGAAGGAAACGCGTGAAGAAGCGGACGACGGCTGGGGGTCGCTGGAGAGCCTCGAGGCGCTCAAGACCAATTTCCACGTCGAGAAGCCGCGCACCATCATCACTAGGAACGATTCGCCCGATATTTCCTTCGACCGCTCGATCAATCCCTACCGCGGCTGCGAGCATGGCTGCGTCTATTGTTTCGCGCGGCCGACGCACGCTTATATGGGCTTTTCCCCAGGCCTTGATTTCGAGACGGAGATCTTTGTCAAAGAAGGCGCAGCGCAGCGTCTCGAACGTGAATTATCGGCCCCCGGCTATGTGCCGAAGACGATCGCCATCGGCACCAACACCGACCCTTATCAACCGGCCGAGAAGATCCATCGCGTCATGCGCTCGATCCTAGAGGCGCTCTCGCGGGCCAATCATCCGGTCGGCATCGTGACGAAGTCGGCGCTCGTGCTGCGCGACCTTGATCTCCTCGCGCCGATGGCGGCGAAGGGCCTCGCGAAGGTGGCGATCTCGGTCACGACGCTCGATCGCAAGCTCGCGCGCCTCATGGAGCCGCGCGCCGCGACTCCGGAGCTGCGGATCGAGACCATAGAGAAGCTCAGCGCCGCTGGCGTGCCGACCGCGGTGATGACGGCGCCGATCATTCCTTCGATCAACGACGACGAGATCGAGCGGATTTTGACGCGGGCGCATGCCGCCGGCGCGCGTGAGGCGGGCTATGTTCTGCTGCACCTGCCGCTCGAATTGCGCGATCTCTTCACCGAATGGCTCATGGCGCATTTCCCTGACAGGGCCCGCCATGCCCTCGCGCTGGTGCGTTCGACGCGAGACGGCAAGCTTTATGATTCCGCCTTCGGAGCGCGCATGAAGGGCGAAGGGCCTTACGCCTGGATGATCGGCCGGCGTTTCGAGGTCGCCGCCGCGCGGCTGGGGTTCACGCAGAAGACAAGGCTGCGAACGGATCTGTTCGAGCCGCCGCGCCGAACGCCGAAACAGCTCAGCCTCTTCTGAGAGCCGATTTTTCCGGCGCATGCTACGCGAGTCATTGCGCCCCCTTGCCAGCTGCCCGCCCGCCGGGCTTTATTCGCTGCGCGGCCCGGCGCTTGAGATCGCCATTCTGCGCAAGACCGAGCGAGCCGCCCGGAGGGGAGCGTTTGTGACCGCCAAAGGGGTCAGTTTTCGGCTGGAGGCCCAATTGCGCCGGAAAGGCGTATGGCCGATCGCCGGCGTCGACGAAGTCGGTCGCGGGCCGCTCGCGGGACCGGTCGCCGCGGCGGCGGTGATTCTCGATCCCGAACGGCGGCCGCGCGGCCTCGATGATTCCAAGGCTCTGAACCAGGCGCAGCGCGAAGAAGCTTTCGAACGCATCATGGCGAGCGCGCTCGCCGTCAGCGTCGCTTTCGTCACAGCCGCCGAAATCGATCGCATCAATATTCGGCAGGCCTCGCTCGCGGCGATGGCGCGCGCCGTCGCCGGCCTTTCCCACGCGCCGGCCTATCTTCTTGTCGACGGCAATGACCGGCCGCCGGTCAATTGTCCCTGCCAGTTGATCATCAAGGGCGATGCGACAGCGCTCTCGATCGCCGCAGCCTCGATCGTCGCCAAGGTCGCGCGCGACGCCATGATGCGCCGTCTTGCCGCGCATTATCCGCAATATGGTTTCGAGACCAATGTCGGCTATGCCGTGCAGCATCACCTCGAAGCGCTGGCGCTGCACGGCGCGAGCCCCGCGCATCGTGCGAGCTTTACGCCAGTGCGCGAGGCGTGAGGTTCTTGGCAAGACTTTGCTAACCTTTTTATTTCTTTAAGATTTCCGTTCGAAAAAGAGACGCAAGCCGTTACTCGATCTAAACGCAGCCTTTACCTCCCTCATTCACTATCGCGCCTGTTGGTTGCGTAGATGGTGTTGAGTTCATGCGTAGCGCGCGCGTCGGGGCG
>Ga0233425_10010036_pt1 | contig 11722 bp, 12 predicted proteins | sample Watercolumn_Towu_2_FD_181712 | JGI IMG/M metagenome (GOLD analysis project Ga0233425, IMG submission 181712) | Freshwater microbial communities from Lake Towuti, South Sulawesi, Indonesia - Watercolumn_Towuti2014_140_MG | ecosystem: Environmental > Aquatic > Freshwater > Lake | place...
CCGAATCCTCAGTGCAAGTCTCTCTTCACGATAAACACGTTCTGTGCGTTTATGATTTATCACCAGTCCTTCTCTTTTCAGCAGCAAATGCAGCATCTGACAGCCAGATCGCCTTCTTTTCTCCGCTAGTACTTTCATTCTCGCCCGTAACACTTCATCCTTGTCGGGCTTCGGTTTATATCCCAAGGTGTTTCTGCATAACCCAACAAGCCTGCTTGCTTTGCTTTTGTTCAGCCCAAGACTCCCTATCAAATACTCTGCTGCCTGCCGCTTCGCCCTGGGCTTTAGAAGTTTTTTGAGATCACCGCCTTCAACGCCTGGTTATCAAGGGTCAGATCTGCTACAAGATGCTTTAGACGACGGTTCTCATCTTCCAGTTGCCGAAGCCTCTTGATATCGCTGGCAGCCATCCCTCCGTATTTTGCCTTCCAATTGTAATAGGTGGCATCGCTGATACCATACTTCCGGCAGATCTCCGATACCGTGATCCCTGCCTCCACTTCTTTCAAAATACCTACGATCTGCTCTTCTGTGTACTTGATCTTCTTCATCTTCTGTCTCCTTGTAATAGGGTCTATTATGCCGAATCTCTAATTACAAGGTGCACAGTTTTCGGGGGGTACTTCCAGCTTTGACTCCTCTCTTTTTTAGAAAATCCGTTCCGTCTTTTAAGAAAGATTTGCGTAGATTAAATCTGTATGAGTAAATGCCTACAATTATGATAATAATAGCGATATCCGTGCCGATGACTGTCATTAGCAATATATCCTTTAAAATAATCCAAGAAATAATATTGACAACGGCTAAGGCTATTAACGACTTAATAGATGGAAAAGTGGAAAGGATAATGGATATAGCTTCAGAAATTTTCTTAAGTTTCTTCTTCATGTGAGTTTCCATTTGTAAATTAACATTATGGCTTCCCCATTCTTAATCCCATAACAAAATCATTCTGAAACAACTGCTTTGTGCATCAATTCACAAAATTATTCATCAATAATACGTTTTTTAAAAAATACAGTGATTAAAACTAATGAGAATTATAGCTCAGTTGAATATGAATGTAAAAGGCATAAAACAGAATTGCTCATGTTGCTTTGAAACCTTTAATGGCTTCAGACAATGGAATGCCTGTACCATGTTTTGTCCCGGGCTTGAAGGCTTTGTCAGTTGCTCACAAGGTGTAATCTCAGCAACGGTGAACCTATTCAAGAAATTAACACATTAATACAGGGACAACTCTGGGGACAAACTGGGGACAACTTTTTGAAGCAAAAGCAAAATTATAAAACATTGATAGTAAAGGGTTTCAGAAGTATTATGCCAATAGAATGGCTTAAAATCTAATAAAAAAGGGTTGCATCTCTGCAAACCCTTGATTGGTTTGGCTCCCGGGGAGGGATTCGAACCCCCGACAGGGTGGTTAACAGCCACCTGCTCTGCCGGCTGAGCTACCCGGGAGTAGAAGTAAATTTTTTTTATATCAAATTAATACGGATTTTGTCAATCAACAGGCAGTTCGTTTGTATATTTTACCACAAGGTCGCCGACTTCTGTTGTACTGAATCCCATTTTCCCTGCAGCGAGGCTCTTGAGCTGCTTGCCTGTGACTTCCATTGCAGCTTTTTCTATGAGCTTTGACGCATTATCTTCTCCCAAATGTTCAAGCATCATTGCCCCGGCGCAGATTGCCGCAAGGGGATTTACCACATTCATGCCGGTATACTTTGGCGCAGATCCGCCAATTGGTTCAAACATGGAAACCCCTCCGGGATTGATGTTACCTCCTGCGGCGATTCCCATTCCGCCCTGTATCATTGCCCCGAGGTCTGTGATGATATCCCCGAACATGTTGTCTGTTACAATAACGTCAAACCATTCAGGATTTTTGACAAACCACATTGTTACAGCGTCAACATGGGCATAGTCAGTCTTGATGTCAGGGTAATCCCTTGCCACTTCATGGAAGGTTCTTTCCCATAAGTCGAAAGCATAGGTAAGAACGTTTGTCTTGCCGCACAAGGTCAACTTGTTCTTTTTGTTTCTTTTTTTGCAGTAATCGAATGCGTAGCGTATGCAGCGTTCAACGCCCTTCCGTGTATTTATGGATTCCTGTGTTGCTACTTCATCAGGCGTCCCTTTCTTCAGTACTCCGCCAGCTCCTGCATACAGCCCTTCAGTGTTTTCCCTTACAACAACAAAATCGATGTCCTCGGGTTTTTTGTCCTTCAGGGGACATTCGACCCCGGGATACAGCTTTACCGGCCGCAGGTTGATGTATTGGTCAAGCTCGAATCTCAGTCTCAGCAGGATGCCCCTTTCGAGAATTCCGGGTTTTACGTCCGGATGTCCGATTGCGCCGAGATATATTGCGTCATACTGCTTTAATTCGCTGAGAGCGCCATCTGGAAGTGTTTCTCCGGTATTGAGGTACCGTCCTCCACCGAAGTCAAAGTGGTTAAAGGCGAGAGTAAACCCTGTACGCTTCGAGACCGCATCCAGCACTTTGATTCCTTCCCTGATGACCTCAGGCCCTGTCCCGTCTCCGGGAACAACTGCTATTTTGTAAGATTTCATATCATGTTCTCCGTAATTTCAATTAAAAAGACCTTAAGCAGGGGCACATTATCTATAAAATCCCTCCTAACCTCCCTTTGTCAAAGGGAGGGAATATACCCCTCTTTGGTAAAGAGGGGCGAGGGGAGATTTGTCAATAATGTCACCTCACTAATGACCGCCTTAGTATATGAGGCAACTTTCAGCTTTGAACTGTCAGCTTTCTTTTAGTCCATTCCACCAGACCACCGGCGGAAATCAATTCCAGCATGAAGGGAGGAATGGGATTGGCCTTGTACTCAAGATTCAATGTCAGGTTTCTGATTGTACCGCTGTCTGCATTGATCTCTATTTTGTCTCCCGCGCGTATACTGTCTGATGCATCTGATGATTCAAATATCGGAAGACCGATATTAAATGCGTTCCGGTAGAATATCCGCGCAAAGCTCTTCGCGATAACAGCAGATATTCCGGCTGCCTTGATGGCAATAGGCGCGTGTTCTCTGGACGAGCCGCAGCCGAAATTCTTGCCGGCAACAATAATATCCCCTGCCTTTATCTTTTGCGCAAAATCCCTGTCAGCGTCTTCCATTACATGCCTGGCAAGTTCAGCAGGATCCGAGGTGTTCAGATACCGTGCAGGTATTATTCTGTCAGTATCAATATCATCGCCAAAATGCCAGACACTTCCATTAATTATCATTTTCCCTCCTGTTTATACGTTGACTTAATATTATACCCCAAAGTTATCAGCTTTTGAGACAAAACAGAAAATGTCCTTTTCGCCTCATTCACAAGGCTGAGGTATAATAACCCTCATGAGCAGACTTGAACACGAACTGGGGCAATCGGAAGGAAGAAAAAGGTATAGCAGGATATTTGTTGCCCTCGTTGTTTTTTCAGCATTATGCGGCATTGCCGGCGGCATTGCCTTCTGGACGGTCTCCGGTCTGCCGAAGATCAAGGCCCTTGAGGAATATACTCCTATTGAATCGTCAAGGGTTTACTCTGCAGATGGGAAGGTGCTTGCTGAATTCTATCTTGAACGAAGAACATATGTGCCCTATTATCAAATACCAGGCCACGTGAAGAAAGCGTTCATCTCTGTCGAAGATATCCGTTTCTATTATCATCCGGGAGTTGATCTTATCGGTATTTTCCGGGCGCTCTGGCATGACATCAGGGCAGGGGGTATTGTAGAGGGAGGAAGCACCATCACCCAACAGCTTGCCCGTATGCTTTTTCTGGCATCCGACAAGTCGCTTAAAAGGAAGATCAATGAGGCGGTTCTTTCCATTCAGATAGAAAGACAGTATACAAAGGATGAGATACTTGGCCTGTATCTGAATCAGGCATATTTTGGCGCAAGAACCTACGGTATTGAGGCAGCTTCGCAGGCATACTTTGGGAAAACCGTTAATGAATTGACTGTCGGGGAGGCAGCCCTCCTTGCGTCACTTCCTAAGGCACCTTCAGTCTATTCACCGTTCAGGGATCCAAAAAAGGCAATGGAACGGAGGACGCTTGTACTTAAGCAGATGCTTGATCACAAATTCATCAGCAGGGCTGAATTTCAAAAGGCAAATGCCGAAGCACTGCCGGTCAAGGTTCATATGAGAAAATACGAGTCTCCTTTTTTTATTGAATACCTCAGGCAGGGATTCGAAAGCAAATACGGGCAGGGGCTCTATACATCAGGCTATCGAATATACTCCACTCTTGACCACCGTATGCAGAAGATTGCGGAAGAAGCGATCAGAAATGGAATTGAAGCCATTGAAAAGCGTGTCCGCCAAGGAGTACAGGCATCGCTTATCGCTATAGACCCCAGGACAGGTCATATCAGGGCAATGACAGGAGGTGTTGATTTCTGGGAGAACCAGTTCAACAGGGCAACGCAGGCAAGAAGACAGACGGGTTCGGCTTTTAAGCCTTTTGTTTATCTGACAGCTTTCAACAGCGGGATGCGGATAACTGACACTGTTTTAGACGCGCCGGTTTCATTCAGGGGAGGCCGTCCCGGGCAGATGTGGTCGCCAAAAAATTACGACGGGGAATACCACGGTATGGTTACCCTGAAAACAGCACTGGCGCATTCCCTCAACACTGCAACTGTGAGGCTTGCTTCAAGGCTGGGTATTGCTAATGTCATTGAAACCGCAAATAGCCTTGGGATCAAGAGCACGCTGCAACCTTACCTTTCTACAGCACTTGGTGCTTCAGATTTGACCCTGATAGAAACAGTCTGCGGTTATGCCGCTTTTGCAACCGGCAGGGCAATTGAGCCGATATCCTATGAAAGAATACTTAACAGGGATGGCACAATTATTGATGAAACCGTGCCGGTGTCAAAAGAGGTCATCAGCCAGGATGTGATAGCTGAAATGAAGATTGCCCTCGGCGCAGTTATACAGGAAGGCACGGCACAGAGAGCAAAGGAACTCAAAAGACAAGTGTATGGAAAGACCGGGACTACAAATGATTACACGGATGCCTGGTTTATCGGATTCGACGACAGCATTGTTGTGGGCGTATGGGTCGGGAGGGATGACCATACGCCTATTGGAGCGAAGGAGACAGGTTCAATGGCAGCACTGCCAATCTGGATAGAGTTTATGAAAAAAGCGCCTCAACAAAATCCTTCGGAGCAAAATCCCTGAGGTCTTCAATCCCCTCGCCAATTCCGATAAGCCTGACAGGAATACCGAACTCTTTCGTAATCGCGAAGATAATGCCTCCTTTTGCCGTGCCGTCGAGTTTGGTCAACGCAATTCCTGTAACTCCGATTGTTTCGTTAAACAACTGTGTCTGCCTCAGGGCATTCTGTCCTGTTGTTGCATCAACAACAAGGAGGACCTCATGAGGGGCTCCGGGCAGGGCTTTTTCAATTACACGTTTTACCTTTTTCAGTTCTTCCATCAGAGGGCTTTTTGTATGCAGTCGTCCTGCCGTATCAATAATGACAACATCTATCCCCCGGTGTTTCGCGGCAGTTACCGCATCATAGGCAACCGCGGCCGGGTCTGAACCGCTCTGGTGTTTGACAAGCTGGACGCCGGCCCTCTGCGCCCAGATTTCCAGCTGTTCAATTCCCGCAGCCCTGAATGTATCACCGGCTGCCAGCATAACTGAAAGTCCTTCCGAACGGAACCTTCCTGCAAGCTTGCCGATGGTTGTTGTTTTGCCGACGCCGTTTACTCCAACGGAGAGAATCACGAAAGGTTTTTCACCGGAGATGACAAGCGGACGTGAATTCGCAAGAATGGCGGCCATCTCTTTCTTGAGCAGATCTTTAACTGAAGCAACGTCGGCGGCTTCACCTTTTTTTGCGTTTTCCCTGAGCGCGGTTATAATATCGGTCGCAGCTTTTGTGCCGACATCCGACAGGATGAGTATCTCTTCGAGTTCCTCAAGTGTTGCTTCGTCGATCTTCCTTCCGATAAAGATTGCTTCAACCTTTTCTACAAGGCTCTTTTTTGTCTTTTCGAGCCCCTGCTTCAGCCTGTCAAAAAATCCCATTACTCCTCCTCATCGGTGCATATATTATTCAGCATGCAGAAAACACGGGAAATCCTTCTATCAATCAATTGTAGTTTTTTCAGGTGGAATTATCAATCCGCCGGCAAAAAAACCGCCGCAGATTAAATATATAAAATATAGGGACACTTCCAGTATTAAATTTCACCAACCAGTTTCCTGTCTGAAGTATTTCTCAACTCCTTATTTGCCTTTTCTCCTGCAAAGGTTACATGCTTTTTTATCCATGTCCATTTGCGTTCTGCTTTATAATACCCCATGAATTTCTATCAGTTCATGATCCCACGTCTTAACGGTATTGATATGGAAAAGAATTTCGGCTATTATCTCGGCCTGGTCAGGAAGGGAATCGGCGGGTTTATTATTTTTGGCGGAGAGCTTGAGACAATACGAAAGGGCATCAGGGAACTTCAGATGGAAGCCCGGCTGCCCTTGTTTATTGCTTCTGACCTTGAACAGGGCCTGGGGCAGCAGATTAAGGGTGGAACCCTTTTCCCTCCGGCAATGGCGGTAGCAGCAGCAGTCAGTGGAGCGCAGGTTGCCGTCAGGAGCGGAAGCGAATTGATGGCTCCAGAGCTTAAACCCCAAGGCGCGCAGCTCCTGAAAAAAATTTTTACGTCTATTGCATGTGAAGCCGAGTATGCGGGAATAAATACGGTTTTTGCTCCAGTTCTTGACATCAACACAAATCCGCAGAATCCCATAATAGCAACACGATCATTCGGCGAAGATGCTGGCATGGTCTCGTATTTTGGATGTAAGATGGTTCGTGTTTTACAGAATAACGGCATTATCGCATGCGGCAAGCACTTCCCCGGCCATGGTGATACTGAAACTGATTCACATATCGGACTTCCGGTGATTCTGAAAGACCTCCCGGTGCTTGAGAAGACAGAGCTTGTGCCGTTCAGAAAGGCTGTTGATGCGGGGGTGAAAATGATAATGCTGGGGCATCTGAGCATTCCCGCGATTGAACCAACAGGGCTCCCCGTTTCACTTTCAGCACATGCAACCGCATATCTTAGAAAGATGATGGGATTCCGGGGCATTATCATATCTGATGCGCTGAATATGCAAGGATTGAAAGGACTCGATTTAATGACCGAGGAAGAAGCATCTCTGAGGGCACTTTGTACGGGGACAGATCTGCTTCTCCATCCGACAGACCCCGCGAATATGGCTTCTTATCTTGAGCAATCCGGGTACCTGCCTGAAGGTAAGACAATGCGGCGGCTGGAGAGATTTCGCAGGAGACATTGTGTTCAACATGCATTCAAGCATCAGAGATGCTCATTCTCTGAGCATATTAATCTCTCTAAAGAAGTAACAAAGAAAGCAATCACGGTGAACGGCGTTCTGGGTCCCGTGAAAAAGCCGCTTTTGGTAATCCTGAATGACGATGAGTTCGAAAATGGCATTGTACTTAAAAACGAACTCCGGCGCAGGCTGCCTTCAGTTGAATGTAGGATATACAACAAACAGACCCCGTTTCTAGAAATTCAACCAGGAGACAAAGCTCAGGGGAAAGAGCTGATACTGTCCGTGTTTTCTGGTATACGGGCATGGAAAGGCGGGGCGTCCGGATGGCTGAAGGATGCATTGAAAATATACTCAAGGCATGCAAATATCCTTATCTCATTTGGAAGTCCATATCTCCTGTCATCCCTGGAAACTGAAGCTGCAAAGATTTTTGCATACTGGAACTCGGAGCAGGCCCAAAAGTCGGTCGCTGAAATTATTGCTTCCTGTGATGAGCAATAAATACCTTAGCTGTCCGAAATAGATAGTTTTCATTCTCGACAAACCAGAATGACATATTGGCTGTTATCTCTGGCTTTACTAATGAGTGCCTTGGAAAATGGCTGTACGCCTCATTCCCCCCTCGAAGGTTAATATACTTATTATCTGAAATTATTTACAAAAAAGTCTGTTTGTGCTATGGTTTCCTATGCTTGGTATCCATGTTGGCAATCCTACCCGGGAGAAAATTATTTACCTCCTGAAAAGAAGTGGCGAGCTGTCAATTGAGGAACTCAGCCGCGAAATGAATATCACCACGATGGGTATCCGGCAGCATCTTCTTTATCTTGAAAGAAAAGGGCTTGTTGAATATGCTGCAAAAAGGCACGGAATCGGAAGGCCGGCCTTCCTTTATAAATTAACGGCCAGGGCAGATGATCTTTTCCCAAAGGTGTATTCAGAGTTCATAATAGAAGTGCTGAAAGACCTCGAGACAAATGATGGTCAAAAAAAGATAGAAGAGGTCTTTAGATGGAGGAAAGAACGGCTTGTCCGTAAAAGCAGAAAGATTTTATCAGAAAAAGAAAGCCTTTCCGGGAAAGTCCAGGCACTTATATCCATTTTAAAGGAAGAAGGGTATTCGCCGGAAATCAGCGAAACAGCCCTGGAGTATGTCATAAAAGTTTATAATTGCCCCATATTCAGAATTGCTTTGGAATTCAGTATGGCGTGCAAGTACGACCTTCAGATGTTCAGGGAACTCCTGGGGAAAGATGTTATCCGGCAGGAGTGTATAACTGATGGTAGTCCTTCGTGCACTTATGTGATTCCGAAGGCTTAGGGAATCCGTGCAATGCAATTTCTGTCAAGGAGGCGGGATGTTTAAAGACGGCGAAATATCAGGCGTTATAATCAGGGAATCCAAACCCTTTTACGACCGGCGCGGATGGCTTGCGGAGCTGTTCAGGACAGATGATCTGCCTGAGGGTTTTGATCCCTGTATGGGATATCTTTCCGTGACTCATCCAGGTATTACTCGCGGTCCTCATGAACACAGGGAGCAGACGGATTTCTTCTGTTTTTTCGGAAAATTCAATCTTTATCTGTGGGATAACCGGAAACATTCAAGCACATACCTTCACAGGCAGATCGTTAATATTGCCGAGCGGCTGATTGTTCTTGTTCCTCCGGGAGTTGTACATGCATATCAGAATACCGGAGAACATGACGGAATGGTTCTCAATTTTCCTGACAGATTGTATGCCGGAAAGGGAAGGAAGGAAGAGGTTGACGAAATGAGGTATGAGGATGATCCTGAGAGTCCTTACAAGGTTGGATAGCATATGAAACTGCTTGTTACAGGCGGGTGCGGTTTCATAGGATCAAATTTTATAAGGTTTATGCTTGAAACACATCCTGATTTTGAAATAGTAAACCTTGATGCCCTTACCTATGCAGGAAATCCCGAAAACCTTAAGGATGTCGAGACAAATCCGCGGTATCGTTTTGTTCTGGGCAGGATTGAGGATGCGGATATGGTCAGGACGGCAATGAAGGGTGTTGAAAGCGTTGTGCATTTTGCCGCTGAGAGCCATGTGGACAGGTCTATCCTTGATGCGCAGCCATTCCTGAAGACGAATATTCTCGGAACCCACCTTCTTTTTGATATTGCCAGGGAATATGGTATCTCACGGTTTATACATATCTCAACTGACGAGGTATACGGAACCCTTGGTGACAGCGGCAAGTTTACCGAGGAGACGCCCCTCCGGCCCAATTCGCCGTATTCTGCGTCGAAGGCGGCAGCGGATCTCCTTGCCCGCGCGTATTACGAGACTTACAAACTGCCGGTTATACTGATAAGACCGTCAAATAATTACGGGCCATATCAGTATCCGGAGAAGTTTATTCCACTGATGATTACCAATCTGCTGACTGATAAGTCCATCCCGGTTTATGGAAGGGGGGAGAATATCAGGGATTGGCTGTATGTTGAGGACAACTGCAGGGCAATCGATCTGATTCTGCATAAGGGAAGGCCCGGAGAGGCATATAATGTAGGCGGGCGCAGTGAAGTGAAAAATATTGAACTGGCCCGTCAAGTCCTTGCCCATATGGGCAGGGGAGAAAGTGATATTCAATACGTCAAGGACAGGCCAGGGCATGATTACCGGTACGCTCTTGATATTTCCAGGATGGAAAACGAACTGGGCTGGAAGCCGCTTGTCGGAATAGAGGAAGGGATTGAAAAGACTGTCCGATGGTATAAAAAGAATGAACAGTGGTGGAGATCCCTGAAGGAGCGTTTATTACATGAAAGCAGGGGATTCTGGCAGAAGTGAAGATACTTGTTACAGGCTCCCAGGGGATGCTGGCGCGGGACCTGATTCCCGTGCTTATGGAAGGGCACGAGGTATTCCCCTGTACAAAAAAAGATGTTGATATTACCAGCAGGGATTCTGTTTTTCACTGCCTGAATACTCTCAATCCGCAGTTTCTCGTAAACTGTGCTGCGTATACAAAGGTTGATCATGCGGAAATCGAGAAAGAACTTGCCTTCAGGGTAAACGGTATCGGAGTTCAGAATCTCGCATTGGGATGCGCTGAAAGAAATATTCCGCTCTGTCATGTCAGCACTGATTATGTATTTGATGGAGAAAAACGGGAACCGTACACACCGTTCGACAATACAAATCCGATTAATACCTATGGGTTATCCAAGCTTTCCGGAGAGGCATATATTAAGTGGCTGCACGCGAAGTTTTCAGTTATCAGGACAAGTTGGCTGTATGGCAGCAGTGGAAGCAATTTTGTTCTGACCATACTCAGACTTGCGAAGGAAAAGCCGAGGCTGCGGGTTGTCAGTGATCAATTCGGGTCTCCAACATCTACGGCTACACTTGCAAGAGGGATAAAGAGCGTTATTGAAAACGGGGCCTACGGTATTTACCATGTAACCGATGAGACAGAGGGTGGAATCAGCTGGTTTGACTTTGCGCAGGAAATTGTCAATCAGTCTTCATCAGGTGCCGAGGTTGTGCCTATTACCACAGACGAATTCCCCAGACCTGCAAAAAGGCCGGTGTATTCCGTGCTCGATACCGTGATGACGAGACTTGCCACCGGGTTCAGTCCGCCCGACTGGAAAAAGGCCTTACAGGAAGTGCTTCTGAAAACTTGACGTGCCTTTCCAGGCTATGGTATTAAATACCACTTTCTGCGATAATACCCGCTAAAAGGAAAAGGGGATATATATTGGGGCTTTTGACATTCACCGGAGGTATTCATCCCTCTGACAGGAAAGAACTTTCAAAAGACAAACCCATCAGGGAAGCGTCTCTTCCTGAAAGAGTTATCATCCCGTTCAGTCAGCATATAGGGGCTCCCTGTAAACCGCTTGTTACCGCAGGTCAGGAGGTCAAAAAGGGAGAACGTATTGGAGAGCCTGCGGGTTTTGTGTCTGCCCCTGTTCACTCATCCGTTTCAGGAAAGGTTACTGCCCTCAGGGATTGCATGAATGTTATGGGCAGAATGATTCCTGCTGTAGAGATTGCCAGCGATGGCAGGGATGAATGGACTGCTCTTAAAGATTCTCCTGATTATGGAAATCTGTCTGCTGAGGAACTGAAGGAAAAGATAAAAGATGCCGGCATTGTGGGACTTGGCGGCGCGGCATTCCCAACCATCGTAAAATTGTCTCCACCAAAAGAGAAACCCATTGATACCGTAATAATAAATGGCGCCGAATGTGAACCATATCTTACTGTTGACTACCGCCTGATGATTGAGCATTCCCGTGAAATTGTTGAAGGGCTCGGAATTCTGATGAAAGTCCTTAACGTTCATCAGGGGTACATTGGCATAGAGAACAATAAACCTGAAGATCTTG
>Ga0233425_10010037_pt1 | contig 11720 bp, 5 predicted proteins | sample Watercolumn_Towu_2_FD_181712 | JGI IMG/M metagenome (GOLD analysis project Ga0233425, IMG submission 181712) | Freshwater microbial communities from Lake Towuti, South Sulawesi, Indonesia - Watercolumn_Towuti2014_140_MG | ecosystem: Environmental > Aquatic > Freshwater > Lake | place: Indonesia...
GATTCGGCTGCCCTTCACCAACGTCCGCATATTCGATTTCCTCGAGGCGCAGCGGGACTACGTGCAGGCGCTGAGCACCGTCGCCAGCCGGCACATCGACTACATCCTGGATCGCACGCAGTTGTTCCTTGACACCGAACTGCTGACCGTGGACGAACGCGGATTCTGGAACGAATTGCACGACGAGAAGTACCAGCCGGAACCCTACTACCAACTGCCACCCTACTCCATGCCCGCGTACGGTGAACTTCCGGCTTGTGTCTGGTATTCCAAAGAGGTCAAACGCATGTGCCAGACGCCTCCGGGAGTCTCCACGGTCCCCCAATCCCCCGATCAGTCCGCGGAGGGGAATCGGCAGTCCCAGCCCGAATCAATACCGACCCCAGAGGCGGTTCTGCAACCACCGGTTCCGGCGCAACCCAACCGCTGACGGTCCGCGTGGCCTGCGGAACGAAACGGTCTCCACCGCCGGTGGACCATGGGCCCCTTCCCGATAGAATGGGTTGCCGGATTGCGCAGCGACCGCTCGTGATTTCTCCCCGGGTATTCCACCGGGGTCGTGCCGGTCACAATTACCCTTGGACAAGCTTCCTGGCTTGGTCGGCAGGCGGTCCCTGGCAAGTCAACCCTCCTCAGGACGTACCTGCGTGGCTTGTCGCCGTTGGAACAATGCGCTGGTGAGTCTGTGCGCCGTATGCTGCGGCCTGCACGCTGCTCCGGCTGCCGAGATCGATGACGCCCGCGAACTCTTTCGCACGGGGCACTACGCCGAATGTGCCGACAAGGCCGCGCAGCAGATTGAACAGCGCGCGTTCAGCGAGAATTGGCGTGTCTTGAAGTTGCGTGCGGAACTGGCCATCGGGCGTTTCGAAGCTGCGTTGGCGACGCTGAAACAGGCCCTGGAGGATTACCCCTTCAGCGTCCGGCTGCGCTGGTTGGGGCACCGGGTCTACCTGTTCCATGGACAGCCCGAACGTGCCGCGCGGTTGCTGGCCGAAATCGATCAATTCGTGGAGAGTGCGAGCTGGCGGTACCGCGATCCTGAGAGCCGCCTGGCATTGGGTCAGTACTATCTGCACCAGGGCGTGGATCCGCGCAAGGTTCTCGAGACCACCTACGATCTCGCGAAGAAGCAGGATCCACAGTTCCCCGATGCTTTCCTGGCGGCGGGACAGCTGGCTTTGCAGAAACATGACTATCAGCTGGCGGCCGAAGAACTCAATCAGGCGTTGAAGTTGGACAACCGCGATCCCGACGTCCTGGTGGCGCTGTCGCAAGCCTACGCACCCAGCGACGACGACAAAGCACAAGCCTGCCTGCTGGCGGCCCTGGCCGTCAACCCGGACCATGTGGAGAGTCTCCTGTTGATCGCCAACCAGCAACTCGACGCGGAGCGCTACGCGGAAGCTGCCGAGACATTGCAGCATGTGCTCGAGGTGCACCCGCTGGAACCGCGCGTGTGGGCCTATCGGTCGCTATTGGCTCATCTCCAGGGAGAACAGACGACGGAGGAACTCAGCCGTCGCGCCGCCCTCGCCTGGTGGTCGACCAACCCGGAAGTCGATTACCTGATCGGACGAAAACTCGCCCAGAAATACCGTTTTGCCGAGGCGGCTGAGTGCCAGCGGCGGGCCCTGGCGTTCGATGCGAATTATCTACCGGCCAGGATCGAATTGAGCCAGACCTTGCTGCGGCTCGGCGATAATGACGAAGGCTGGCGTCTGGCACAGCAGGTCAACGAGCAGGACGGCTACAACATCGTGGCCCACAATCTGGTCACGTTGCACGATGAAGTCGCCAGGTACCGGCTCTTGCGCGCCGAAGGCCTGGCTGTGCAGATGGAGCCCCGCGAGGCGGATATCTACGGCCAACAAGTCCTCGAGTTGCTGCAGCGAGCGCGAACGCAACTCTGTCAGCGGTACCGCGTGAATCTTCCCGGCCCGATCCAGGTGGAGATCTTTCCCCGCGCGCAGGACTTTGCGGTGCGCACGTTCGGCCTGCCGGGCGCTGAAGGATTTCTCGGCGTCTGCTTTGGCAACGTGGTGACTGCCAACAGCCCCGCCTCCCAGGCCGATCATCCGGCCAATTGGCAAGCGGTGCTGTGGCACGAATTCTGCCACGCCGTCACGCTGCACAAGACCAAGAACCACATGCCGCGCTGGTTGAGCGAAGGCATCTCCGTGTATGAAGAGCGCCGGGAAGATGCACGCTGGGGGCAAGCCATGAGCCCGGCATACCGGGAGATTATCCTGAATGGAGAACTGACTCCCCTCAGCCAGCTCAGCAGCGCGTTCCTGCGGCCCGCCAGTCCATTGCACCTGCAATTCGCGTACTACGAAGCTTCGCTGGCCGTGGCGTTTCTCGTGGAGCGTTTTGGTGACGAGGCGCTGCAACAGATTCTCGCGGAACTGGCGGTGGGGGACTCCATCCACGAGGCCCTGGCCCGTCACACCCTGCCCGTGAACGCGCTGGATGCGGCTTTCGAGGCCTACGCGCGACAGCGCGCCGAGCAATTGGCACCGGGGGTCGACTGGGCGAAGCCTGCTCCGCCCCCAACCACCAGAACCGAATGGTCGGCCTGGAACCAGCAACATCGGAACAACTACTGGGGATTGCTGGGATACGCGCAGGCGTTGCTGCAGGAACGTGAATGGAAACTGGCGCGTGAGCCGCTCGAGCAGCTTATCAAGCTCTATCCGGACGACGATTCCGAAGTCAACGCCTATTCCCTGCTGGCTGCCGCCGGCAGGCAACTGGAGGACACAGAGACGGAGCGCACGGCGTTGGAGGCGTTGACGCAAATCGCGGATGACGCCGCGCCAGCTCACCTGCGTCTGCTGGAATTGTACGCGGCCCGCCAGGACTGGGCGTTAGTTGAACGCCACGCGCGCCAACTGTTGGCCATCCATCCGTTGCTGCCGGCGCCCCATCGGCATCTGGTGGACGCGGCGGAACACCTCGGGCACGACCAGCAGGCCGTGGAGTCGCTGCAGGCGCTCTTGTTGCTGGATCCGCCCGACTTGGCAAACGTGCATTACCGCCTGGCAACACACTGCTGGCGCACGGGCAGCAAGGAACAGGCGCGCCGGCATGTACTCCAGGCAATTGAAGAGGCACCCCGGTATCGCGCCGCCTGTCAGCTCCTGCTGCAGATCCTGGAAGCGGCGGATGCGGCGCCCGCCACGGACAAGCAGGGGGAATAAGAGGTACGAGCCATGCCGCGCCATGCTGTCCGAGTAGTACTGGTAACAGCCATCGTTCTCACCATCGCGACGCTCGCGGTGGCGCAGCGCGGCCGGTACCGGCGACGTCCTCCCGATCCCTCGGATCGTGGCGGCGTTCCCCGCTGGGATGTCGCTCCTGATTTCCAGCACGATGTCTTTACGTTCGTACGTATTGAGTACTCGTCGTGGAGCGACGAATGGCGCGGAGGACGGTGGAGCACGGACTACCCGGACAGCGACTTGAATTTCTCCTTTCGACTCCAGGAACTGACATCGTTGAAGGTCAATCCGGAGCCGAAAGTGCTCCGATTGACCGATCCGGAGTTGTTCGACTATCCGTTCATCTACCTGATTGAGCCCGGGTCGCTGTTGTTCAGCGACGAGGAGGTGAAGGCCTTGCGCCGTTACTTGCTGAACGGCGGTTTCCTGATGGTGGATGATTTCTGGGGCGAAGACGAGTGGTATAACTTCTATGGCCAATTCCAGCGCGTTTTTCCCGACCGCGAGGCGGTCGAATTGGCACTGGACCACGAGATCTTTCACTGCGTATATGACCTGAAAGAGAAGCCGCAGATTCCCTCAATCAACGTCGCCTGGTCCGGGCGCACGTTTGAACGCTGGGATGCTCAGGTGCCGCATTATCGCGGTGTCTTCGACGACCAGGGACGGATGATGGCCATCATCTGCCACAACACGGACCTGGGCGACGGATGGGAACGAGAAGGGGTCGATCCCTGGTACTTTCACGAATTCTCGGAGAAGCGTTCCTATCCCTTAGGGATCAACATCGTCGTTTACGCCATGACTCACTGATTCGCCCGCTGACCAGGAAAGGAACATCGGTTCGTGGATTCCCAGGTAGACGCGTTTGCCGCTGAACAAGAAGCCGTGCAACAGATCTGTGCCAGCCGCCAATTGATCGATGCCGAGCTGTCCAAGGTCATCGTGGGGCAGAAGGCGGTGATCGAGGAGTTGCTGATCAGCCTCTTTGCCGGCGGACATTGCCTGATCACCGGCGCGCCCGGACTGGCCAAGACCTTGCTGGTCCGGTCCATCGCGCAGATCTTCCATCTGCGTTTCCAGCGCATTCAATTCACTCCCGACCTGATGCCCGCGGACATCACGGGAACAGAGATTCTGGAGGATACCGGTGCGGGACATCGGCGGATGCAGTTCGTGCCCGGACCGATCTTCGCCCATGTGCTCCTGGCGGACGAGATCAATCGCACGCCGCCGAAGACGCAAGCCGCTTTGCTGGAAGCCATGCAGGAGCATCAGGTCACGGCCGCCGGCGTGCGCTATCCGCTCGAAGAGCCGTTCTTCGTGCTGGCCACGCAGAACCCCATCGAGATGGAAGGAACCTATCCGCTGCCCGAAGCACAGCTGGACCGTTTCATGTTCAACGTAAGGATGGACTACCTGCCGGAGGACGACGAAGTGGCCGTCGTGCAACAGACGACGTCAACTCATCCGGCGCCGATTCAGCCGCTGTTCACGGGCGAGGATGTCCGCCGCTTCCAGGATGTGGTCCGGCGCGTTCCCGTCGCGGAAGATCTTGTGCGTTACGCCGTCCGTCTGGCCTCCGCCAGCCGTCCGGGACAACCGCACACGCCGGAGTTCATCAACGATTGGGTGAGTTGGGGAGCGGGGTTGCGCGCGGCGCAATACCTGGTGCTGGGCGCCAAGGCGCGCGCTCTGTTGTCAGCGCGCGCCCACGTCACGTTGGACGATCTCCGGGCGCTGGCACCTGCCACGCTGCGCCACCGTGTCCTGGTGGGCTATCGCGCGGAGGCCGAGGGAGTCTCCGTCGAAGCCGTGATTCAGCGTCTGCTGGACAGTGTCAAACCGCCCGGTTGAGATAGCCAAAGGAAGCAGTCGTCATGCGGTTCGTGCCCGGAAACCGACACGCGATGGCCACCAAGGCCGGGCCTGGATCGGCCTGGGTCGATCCGGCGGCGCTGATGCGCATCCAGAACCTGGAGCTGCGCGCCAAGGTCGTCGTGGAAGGGTTCCTGCACGGACTGCACCGCAGCCCTTATCACGGTTTCTCCGTGGAATTCAGCGAGTATCGCCACTATTCACCCGGCGATGAACCGCGCTACCTGGATTGGAAGCTCTACGCGCGCACGGATCGGTACTATGTGAAACGGTTCGAGGATGAGACCAATGTTCGCTGCTATTTGTTGGTCGACTTGAGTCGCTCCATGGCGTACGGATCGCTGGCCTACGACAAGGCGCAATACGCCAAGACGGCGGCAGCTACGCTGGCCTTCTTTCTCGCGCGGCAACGTGACGCCGTCGGGTTGATCACCTTTGACGAACGCATCCAGGAATACCTGCCGGCGCGGTTCCGCCCTGGCCACCTGCATCGGCTGATGATGGCGCTCGAACAGGCGCCGAGCGGTACGTCCACGAACCTGGCATCACCCATCGAGCAGATTGCAGCGACGGTCCGCAAGCGCGGACTGGTCGTGTTGCTTTCGGACATGTTAGCGCCCCTCGATTTGCTGGAACAGAACCTGGGGTATTTGCGTTCGCGGGGACATGAGGTAGTTGTCCTGCAGGTGCTCGATCCGGCTGAACAGTCGCTGAAGTGGGACCAGGCGGCAGTGGTGCGGGATCTGGAAACCGGGCGCCGCTTGTACGTCGATCCTGTGGCAGCCCAGCGCGACTATCACCAGCGGTTGACCGCGCACCTGGACACCCTCCGACAGATCTGTGCCAAACGCAGCATCGACTACTCGATAATGACAACCGACCAACCTCTCGAGTCCGCCCTGTTCGATTTCCTTCACGTCCGTCTGCACCGGAGCCGTAGCGTACTGCGGCGGACCACGGTTCAGCGCGGCGCCGGCGACAGGAGTCGAGCACCGTGAGTTTTCTGACTCCACTCTACCTGCTGGGACTGGCGGCGATTTCGCTCCCCATCCTGTTTCATTTGATCCGGAGGAATCCGCGTCAGGAACGCGTCTTCAGTTCCCTGATGTTTCTCTCTCCCTCGCCACCGCGTTTGACGCGCCGCAGCCGCCTGGACCAGTTGATCCTCCTGGCGTTGCGCGCCGCCATCCTGGTGGCGCTGGCCGCCGCGTTCGCCCGGCCTCTGCTGCGATGGCTGGAGCAGCGGACTCCTGACAAGCGGCAGGGACGACACGTGGCGTTGCTGGTCGATACCAGTGCGAGCATGCGCCGCGACGGCGTGTGGGAACAGGTCCGGCGCCGGTTGACCGAGACGCTGGACGGTTTGGAACCCGAAGACGATGTGGCGTTGTTTGCCTTCGACAATCGACTGCACCCCATCGTCGACTGGAATGACAAGACCTCTCTGGATCATGCAGCGCGACAGTCATCCGTTCGCCGCGCGGCAGCCCGACTGGAGCCGGCGTGGGGTCGCACGGCACTGGGAACGGCGCTCGCAGAAACCGCGGAAACGCTGCACGCGGCCACGGATCAACAGGCTGCCCGCGCGTCGTGCCAGATTGTGCTGTTCAGCGACCTGCAGCGCGGAGCGGACGTGACCGGACTGCAGACGGCGATCTGGCCCGACGATGTGTCGGTGGCCGTCCTGGAAGTTTCTCCACGCCGGCCAGGCAACGCTTCCCTGCAATTACTGACCGATGCGGCCGAGGACAATGCCGCGGAGCCCCGAGTGCGTGTGAGCAATGCCGGGGATTCGCTGCGTGAGCAATTCACAGTGCATTGGTCGGACGCCACGGGACAAACGATGGAAGGAAAGTCCGTCCCGGTACTCGTGCCGCCGGGGCAAAGCCGTGTTGTGCGGCTGGCACGCCCCGAAGCGAAGTCCGACCGCCTTGTGTTGCAGGGGGACGAATCGCCGTTTGACAACCTCTTCTTTGCTCCGATCGCGCGCAAAGCCAGCGATGGCGTCGTCTACATCGGCAAGGATGATGCCAGCGACGCCAAAGGCCTGTTGTACTATTTGCAGCGTGCCTTGGCCGAAACACCCCTGCGGGAAGTTACTGTCGTAGCGGTTCCTCCTGATCAGCCCCTGGAACTTGCCCGCCATCAACCGCGGTTGGTCGTGATCACGGAGCCCGTCACAACCGAGAATAGGACCGGCCTGCAACAATATCTGCAGGGAGGCGGTACGGTGTTCGTAGTACCGGCCTCCACCGATGTCGCCACGGCCCTCGCCGATCTCACCGGAGCAACTCCGCAAACAACGGCTGCTTCCCGCGCGATGGGCGAGTACGCGCTGCTGAGCGATCTTGATTTCTCGCATCCCGTTCTGGCTGCGTTGGCCAGTCCCCGTTACAGCGACTTCACCAAGATCCGTTTCTGGCGACACGCGCGGTTTGCCGATCCGGAGAACGCGGGAGTCAGGATTCTGGCACGGTTCGACGACGGAGATCCGGCTCTCTGGCAGCAGACAACGGGCAAAGGTCGGGTCCTGGTGTTGGCCGGAAGCTGGCGCCCACAGGACAGCCAGTTGGCGTTGTCGAGCAAGTTCGTGCCGCTGTTGTTCGGCATTCTGGAACAAGGCACGCCGCACGGCCTGAGCAGGACCGATTACCGGGTTTCGGACCCGGTTCCGCTACCGACGCTGCCGGAGGGAATTGTGGCGGCGGTAACCAGACCGGATCTCCGCGTGTCGCGGATCTCCGCAGACGAGCGGCAGTTCTCGGGAACGGACCAGCCGGGCATCTATCGACTGCAGGCTGACCAGGACCAGCAGGCATTCGCCGTCAACATCGCCGCGCGCGAGAGCGACACGATGCCCATGGACGTGGACCAACTGGAACAGCTGGGTGTGCGCGTGGGAAACCGTCCTCGACCGTCGCAGGTTGCCGCGGACTGGCGCAGACTGCGCGATCGGGAGTTGGAGGAACGGCAGAAGGCCTGGCACTGGCTGCTGGCTGCGGCCCTGCTGCTGCTGGCCGGAGAAGGATGGTGGGCCATTCGCCAGGCGCACGCCGTGGCGGCACGAGAACCGGCGGCCCCGCTGCTGCATTTGCAGGTACCAGAGCATCTCGAGAACGGACCATGACGGAACGCAGACTACAACGGCAACTGGCGAAAGTCGCGCGGCGCATGCGGCACAGAAATCTGCTCGGTGTCTGGTCGGTCGTATGGCTGGCAGCGGCCGCAATTGGCGTGGGGCTGATCGCCTCGAACGGGTTGTTGCAGTGGGATGGCCGCCGGTGTGCGCTGATGCTCGGCGGCTGCAGCGTCATTGCCGCGATGTGCTGTGTCTGGTCCACCTGGCATTTGGCTCGCAATTCGCGCCTGTTGGCGCGCCGCATTGAGACCACATTCCCCGACCTGGGCGCACGGCTGCTGACGGCCGTGGAACTCGAACCGGCTTTGCCCGGCGGCCGCTTTGGTTTTCTTCAGGATCGCGTGATTCAACAGTCGCTGGATCATGCCTACGGGCATCGCTGGGAAGCCGCCGTGCCGGTCTGGCATTTGCTGATCGCACATGCGCTGAACATGGCCGGACTTGCCGCACTGTCGGTGGTCGTGTGGTGGCTCTTCACGCTGCCGCGCCCGACTTTTCTCGTGGCGTCTAGCATCCCATTGCCCGCGGTACCCGACAATGAGCTGCTTGAAACGCGGATTGAACCTGGCGACACCGAAGTCGAACGTGGTGGCAGCGTGCTCGTGCTCGCGCGGTTCCACGGGGGACTGCCCACCCAAGTGGAACTCACGTATCAGCCCACCGACGCGCAATCGCGAGACCTGGCGATGACCAAGAGCCTGGACGACCCCGTTTTCGGCGCACGCATAACGGATATCCAGCGGCCCGGGACCTATTTCGTGACGTTCGCGGAACAGCGTTCTCCGGCGTATCGGATCGCGGTCTTCGATTATCCGGCACTCGTGCGCGCCGACGCACGGCTGGTCTTTCCCGACTACACGTCGCTGGAGGATCGACTGCTGGAAGATGTGCGTCAGATTGCGGCGGTGGAAGGCACTCGAATCACATTGGATTGCCGGCTCAACAAATCAGTCCGCCGCGCTCAATTAGTGGACGGCGATGGTCCGCGTCTGGATCTGACCCGCCTCGCACAGGAAGAGAACTGCTACCGAGTCGAGTTCGTGCTTGACAAGTCACGCCGTCTGGAACTGCAGTTGGAAGACGATGCGGGACGGACTAATAGGGAACACACGACGATTGTGCTCCAGGCCCTGCCCAACAAACCTCCCGATCTGAAACTGGTGCAGCCGGCGCGTGATATCCAGGTCTCTCCGTTGGAGGAACTGGATCTGGCCGCCAATGCCTTTGATGACTTCGGGCTGCGGCGTGTGGGGCTCAGCTACCTGGCTGCGGACGGCCGGCCCGCGGAGGTCGTTCTCGCGACCGCGCTCCCCGGAGGGAAACGCGTGGAGGTGCAACACCAGTTGGCCTTCGAATCGCTCCAGGCACAACCCGACGACCTCGTTTCGTATCACTTCTGGGCCGAAGACACCGCACCTGACGGTGCCGTTCGCCGCGCCTCGAGCGACCTGTTCTTTGCGGAGGTCCGTCCGTTCGAAGAGATCTTTCGCCAGGGGGAATCGCCCGCCAACGGCGAATCGCCACCTTCGGCAGGCGAAGGCGACAGCGAACGCGGGCAAGGTGAGCAACTGGCAGAACTGCAGAAACAGATCGTCAACGGCATTTGGAAGGTCATTCGCCGTGAAACGGGAGCAACACCGTCTCCGGAGTTTGCCGACGACGTTGGACTCCTGAGTGATTCACAGACGCAGGCGCTGGACCGCGCGGGGGAAATGCAGCAACAGCTCACCGATCCCAGCGCGGGCTCACATCTGCAAAACGCGCAGAAGTTCATGTCGGCTGCAGCCACCGAACTCAACCGCGCGAAGGATGTGCCCGCCCCGGACGCGTTGCAGGCCGCGTTGCCTTCGGCCCAGGATGCCTATCGCGAACTGCTGAAATTGCGTGCGCGCGAGCACGAAGTCGTGCGCGGCAATCCCCGTTCGCGCAGCAGCGGCCAGGCTTCCTCCCGTTCCCAACAACAGCTGCAGCAATTGGAACTGAAGAACGATCGCAACCGCTACGAAACGGAACGGCAGGCCCGTGCGGACGAACAGGGGCAACAACAGGAAACACGTCAGGTACTGAACCGGCTCCGGGAGTTGGCACGCCGGCAGGGGGACGTGAACGAACGCCTGAAGGAACTCCAGTCGGCACTTCAGGAAGCGCAAGACGAGCAGCAGCGCGAGGAACTCGCACGACAACTCAAAAGGCTGCGCGAACAGCAGCAAGAACTGCTGCAGGACACGGACGAGTTGCTCGCGCAAATGCAGCAGCCCGAGAACGCAGAACGGATGGCCGCCAACCGCCAGCAGATGGAACAAGCACGTGAACAGGCACGCCAGGCCGCGGAATCCCTGCAGCAGGGCCAGGTCTCGCGCGCCGTGGCTTCGGGAACTCGCGCGCAGCGCGAATTGGAGCGAGCACGCGATGACCTGCGGCAAACCGCAGCCAGCCAATTCTCGGAAGAGATGCGCGAGATGAGCACTGCAGCCACGGAACTCGACGAACGCCAACAAGCGCTATCGGAACAACTCCGCGATGTCGCCCAGCCGCGCGAAGACCGCCGCTCGCTGCGCGATCCGGAAGACCGCCAGGATCTTCCAGCCGAGCTGGCAGCGCAGGAGGAACGGCTGAAGAGGCTGCTCGACGACATGCGCCAAACGGTGTTGGAGGCTGAGCAAACCGAGCCGCTGCTGGCCGAGAAACTTTACGACACTTACCGCCAGACAGAACAACGGCAACCGGAACGCTCGCTCGCCGCATCCCGGCAATCGCTCGAACAGGGGCTGGTGGAAGATGCCGCGCGCGAAGAACAGGCGGCCGGCCAGGGCATCCGCGAACTGCGTGAGGGCGTCGAGCGCGCGGCGGAGAGTGTCTTGGGCGACGAAACGGAATCGTTGCGCCGCGCTCGCGATCTCGTGGAAGATCTCGTGCGACAAATTCAAGAGGAGACGGAACAACAAGCCCGGGACCAAGCTGCGACGGCAAATGCCCCGACGACCGGGGATCCAGCGCCGACATCGGACGAGGCCAAGAGCGCGCCACCTAGACCGGGAAGCGCCGCGAAAGGGAACGCCCCCGCGCGCAACAGTACTTCGACGCCGATGTCACCCGCGGGACAATCGCAGGCAGATGGCAACGATCGGGCGTCTTCCAGCCCCGAGGGTCTGGGTGGTTTCGAAAAACTGCGACGAGACACGGAATCGAATACACTCCGTTTGCGTGCACCTCTGACGGGCGGTGATTTCCGTGCCTGGTCTGACCAATTGCGCGACGTTGAGGAGATCGTCAGCGACCCTGAGCTGCGAGCCCAAGCGGGGCGCGTGCGTGACCGGGCGCGCGAATTCCGCCAGGAACTCCAGCGACATTCGCAGAGCCCGAACTGGGACCTGGTGCAACTGGAAATCACCCAGCCGCTGTCGGAACTGCGCGACCGTCTGCAACAGGAGATCCTCCAGCGGACCGACAAGGACGCGTTGGTGCCGATCGATCGTGAT